>Ga0070730_10000629_pt1 | contig 38826 bp, 41 predicted proteins | sample Coa_R1_3_FD_66447 | JGI IMG/M metagenome (GOLD analysis project Ga0070730, IMG submission 66447) | Surface soil microbial communities from Centralia Pennsylvania, which are recovering from an underground coalmine fire - Coalmine... | ecosystem: Environmental > Terrestrial > Soil > Unclassified ...
CCGACGGCGTGATGGCAGTCACCCTCCGTACAATAGCGGCCACCACGCAGCCTTCTATGATGGCATGACCGCGTTGAAGACGGTGATGCGCAACAGGAGGCTGCTATGACATTGTGCGAGCAGACTGCAAATGTGCAGCGCTGGCCTTTGGGACATTGGGCGACGGGCGCACAAGCCCGAGCGGCCCGGTCCGAACTCGCGATCCAGGCCGGCAAGCTTCTCGACGACGTGCGTATCGCATTGAACCATGACCTGGGGGCCGCGATCAGGGCGACCGCGCATCTGGCGGCGCTTCTCGACGGAGACTCCTCTCGAATACCGCGCACCTCACCTGCGCGCGGCGGGCTCGCGCCATGGCAGAGGAGCAAGGTCCGGGATTACATCGAGCATCATCTCGAAGGCTCGATCGCTGTTGATGACCTGGCGGATCTGGTCTCGCTCAGCACCGGTCATTTCTGCCGCGCCTTCAAGGAAAGCTTCGGCAAGACCCCCCACGCCTACGTGATGAGCGCGCGGGTGAGGCGGGCCCAGACGCTGATGATGTCGACCACCGAACCGTTGAGCCAGATCGCCCTTGCGTGCGGTCTCTCCGACCAGGCGCATCTCACCAGGCTCTTCCGCCAGATGACGGGCGAGACGCCGAGCGCCTGGCGGCGCAGCCAGACCATGGGCGTCGACTATTCGCCCGAGTTCCGCTTGTCGGCCTGAGCGACGCGCCCGGGGGCGTACCGGCTTAGGTTGTGGCAAGTAGACAGGCATCTCGTGCCATCCTAGGATTCCAGCGACTATCCTTTTGGATATAGCGTCTGGGACCGGCACATGGGGCAGATGATGGGGTGGCTCCGCCACCATGCCGAGACATTGCTGTCGCGTTCGACCCGGCCCGGGCACGCGCAGGGCCGATATCTGGTCGGGCTTTGGACCGTTGGATGTCTCTCGCTGACGCTGGCGACCTGGGTCTGCTTCCTGGTCGACCTCAAATCCAGCACGGTCGCCTTCGTCTACCTAATCATCATCGTGCTGCTGTCCCTGTTGGACAGCTTTGCGTCATCGGTCGTGTTCTCTCTCTTTGCGCTTGCTTGTCTTGACTATATTTTCGTGGAGCCTCGCTTCACCTTTCAGGTGGAATATTCCGAAGATATTCTGCAGCTCATCGCATTCGTCGCCACCTCATTCATCATTACCGGCCTGGTGAGACGGATGCGCACCCTGGCCCAGGCACATCACGAACAGGCCCGGCTGCTCGATCTCACCCATGATTCGGTCTTCGTTCGCGATGCGAACGATGTGATCGTCTATTGGAACCGCGGCGCCCAGGAACTGTACGGGTGGACGAGGGAAGAGATTGTCGGACGGATCACACACGATCTTCTGCAGACCGAATTTCCCATCCCCCTCGATGAGATCAATCGACAGCTGCTCGATACCGGGCGTTGGGAGGGCGAGCTTCGGCACACACGGCGGGACGGCACGAAGATCTTCGTGGCCAGCCGGTGGTCACTGCAGCGGGATGCGAACGGTCGTGTCACGGGAACGCTCGAATCCAACAACGACATCACGGCACGCAAGCGAACCGAAGCGGCGCTCAAGCGCAGTCAAGACACCTATCTGGCCGAAGCGCAGAAATTGAGCACGACCGGCAGCTTCGGCTGGAACGCCTTGACCGGCGAGCTCCACTGGTCGGAGGAGAGTTTCAGGATCTATGGCTTCGATTCCGCGCTCAAACCCTCGATCGACGCCATCTTCGAGCGGGCGCACCCGGACGACCTCGCCCTCGTCAGGCGCGTGTTCGAGCGGGCGGCGAAGGAAAAGGGGGAATGTGATTTCGAGCATCGGCTGCTGATGCCGGATGGGTCCGTCAGGCATCTACGCGTCGTCGCCCGCGTCGTGGCCGACGAGCCGGAGGTGCTGCAGTTCGTCGGCGCGGTGATGGATGTCACGGCCGCGAGGCAGGCGGAGGAAACCCTGCATCAGGCTCAGACGGAACTCGCCTACGTCACCCGGGTGACGACCCTTGGCGAGCTCGCCGCCTCCATCGCGCATGAAATCAACCAGCCGCTGTCCGCGATCGTCACGAGCGGCGATGCGAGCCTGCGCTTTCTCAATCGCGACCCGCCGCAGCTCGATGAGGTGCGCGATGCCGTGAAGCGCATGATCAGCGACGGCAAACGGGCAAGCACGATCGTTCAACGCATTCGCGCCCTCACCAAGAAGACCGAAACGCAGTCGACGAGGGTGGATCTGAACAATCTCGTCGGCGAAAGCGTCGCCCTGGTTCGGCGCGAAGTGGCCAACCACCAGGTTGCGCTCCGGACGGAACTGGTGCCCGAGGCACCGGCGGTACTGGGCGACGGCGTGCTGCTGCAGCAGGTGCTGATCAATCTGATCGTCAACGGCGTCCAGGCGATGGGCGAGATCAATGGCCAGCCGCGCGAACTGGTAATTCGGTCGAGCCACGAAGCGGGCGAGATCGTGGTCTCGGTACAGGATTCCGGCACCGGCATTGCGCCGGAAACCGCGGGCCGGCTGTTCGATGCCTTCTACACGACCAAGCCCAACGGCATGGGCATGGGGCTGTCGATCTGCCGAACGATCATCGAGGCGCATGGTGGCCGGGTCTGGGCATCCAACAATGCCGGGCCCGGTGCGACCTTTCATTTCAGCCTGCCGCCGATCCGGGAAGACGCGGCCTGACGCGAGCGTCGGCGGACGAGCTCAGGCGGAGGTATCGGTCGGCTTGTGCTTCGGATCCTCGACCGTCTGCCCGGGGCTGAGCGTGTCCTTGGTCTCGGTCTCGCCGACCAGCTTCATGGCGGCGAGCGCAATGACGTTCATCATCGCCAGCATCGGCTGATTGAGCTTGGTCGGCAGGTCGAGTGGGGTCTTGAACACGGCGGCGTCGACGGCGCCCTCGCCGGTGTCGCCCGTCGCGCTGCTGTACTGGTTGATCTGCCGTTCGATCTTGGCGGCGAAGCTCTGGTAGATCTGGGCGACGGTCTTCGCCTCGCCGGTGGCGCTGTCGTAGAACACCGACTTGTTGGCCGCTGCCGCCTGGGGCAACAGGTCGGCGGCCTTGGTCTTGCCGTCATGCTCGATCGACTTGACGACCGAGGTGGCACCCTGGGCGCCCAGGAAATGAGCGAGGTAGAGATCGGTCGAACTGGCCGGGCGACCGAGCGCGCGCTCGACGTCGGCCTTGTTCTGATGGGCGAATTCGGCGGCGATTTCCGATGCCACCTTCGGGTCCTTGCGCAAATCCAGAATCTGCTGCTTGACCGACGGATCGGCGACATGGGGCGCGCCGCTGTCGCTCACCTGGATCTGGCTGGCGTAATTGCCGAGCCCGTACTTGGCGCCGTAGTTCTTGACCGCGGTCAGCCAGGTCGAATCGATGAACTGATAGAGCCCGGTCGCGGAACTGGTCGCGGCCTTGGCGTCCGGCTGGAAGCTGCTCTCCTGCGAGGCCTGGGCCATCAGATAGCCGAAGTCGACATTCGCCAGCCGGCTGGCGCGGCGGATGTCGCTGACGATGGCCGGATCGACGGCGGGAACGGCGGACGGCGGGCGAGCGGTCATCGAGGGGCACGGGCTCCAGAGCTACCGGCGGGACCTTAGCAAACAAACGTTAACCGAACTTTGCTCCGGGATTAGGCATGTCCGGCGGCGCGGGGCAGGGGCTTCCTCACCGATGCGCGATCGCCAAGGCCTGCTCCATGTCGCCGATCAGGTCGTCGGCATGTTCGATGCCGACCGACAGGCGCAAGAGATCGGGCGGCACTGGGCTGGTCGGGCCTTCGACCGACTGGCGATGCTCGATCAGGCTCTCGACCCCGCCGAGCGAGGTCGCGCGCTTCCACAGCCGCGTCTCGGCCGCGACCGTGATCGCCGCCGCTTCGCCGCCCTTGACCCGGATCGACAGCATGCCGCCGAAGCCGCCGCTCATCTGCTGGCGGGCGAGCTCATGGCCGGCGAAGCCGGGCAGGCCGGGGTAAAGCACCTCGGCCACCAGCGGATGGCTCGCGAAATGCTCGGCGATCCGGAGTGCCGACTGCGAGGCGCGCTCGACCCGGATATGGAGCGTGCGCATGCCGCGCTGCAGCAGCCAGGCCTCGAACGTCCCCAGGATGGCGCCGACATTGGAGCGTACCAACTGGATGCGCTCCCAATATTCGTCGATCCGCGCCGTGGTCAGCGTGCCGGCGATCACGTCGGAATGGCCGTTCAGATACTTCGTGCCCGAATGCATCACCAGGTCGGCGCCGAGCGCGATCGGCTGGGTCAGGATCGGGGTCGCGACCGTGCTGTCGACCGCGACGCGCGCGCCGGCCGCATGCGCGAGCTTGGCGATGGCGGCGATGTCGCTGATCGCCCAGGTCGGATTGCTCGGCGTCTCCAGCCAGACGAGCTTGGTGCGGCCCGGCTCGATGGCGCGGGCGAAGGCGCCGGTGTCGGCCGCATCGACGAAGCTGACCGTCAGCCCCCACTCGGTCATGGCGCCTTTCAGCCAGTTGCGCAGGCCCCAATACATGACCTCGGGTGCTACGACGTGGTCGCCGGGCCTGAGCGCCAAGAAGGCCGCGCTTGCCGCCGCCATGCCGGAGGAGAAGAGCAGGCTGGCGGCACCGCCTTCGAGTGCCGTCAACAGCCGCTCCGCCGTCTCGAACGTCGGGTTGTGCGGCCGGCCGTAAACGCGGCCGTTACGATACTGGTTGTCGGCGTCGCGCTGATAGGTGGTGGCGGGGTAGAGCGGCGGCGTCACCGACTTGGTGATCGGTTCGATGTCCCCCAGCGCCTGGGCCGCCTTGGTCGCGGGATGATCATCGTTGCTGCGCATCACCATCGTCTGTCGCCCTTTATGAAGCACTTCCCTGAATGCGAGCGTGCAACCGATTGGCCTCGCTCGGCAAGCCGACTTGGGCGCAATGCGGCCTTCGCCGCGCGCATGTCGTTTGACGACAAGGGGCGGGCACACTACCTCCTGTTATCGACATGCTCGCGCGCCCGCTTCTCATCGGCAGTGAAATCTACCGGCGTTCGACCTACGGTCCCCGGCATCCGCTGGCGATTCCGCGGGTCTCGACGGCGCTCGATCTGATCTGGGCGCTGGGCGCGGTCGAGCCCGAGCGCTATGTCGACAGCCCGCGCGCGAGCCTCGACCAACTGGCCCGGTTCCATGACCGCGACTATCTGGCGGCGCTTGAGCTGGCCGAGCGCGACCGCAAGCAACTGCCCGACGAGGACCGCCGGCGCTACCAGATCGGCATCAACGGCAACCCGATCTTTCCTGAGATCCTGTCGCGCCCCTCGACCGCGGCCGGCGGCACGCTCAAGGGACTGGCGCTGCTGCACGAGGCCGGCGGCGGCATCGTGCACAATGTCGGCGGCGGCACCCATCATGGCCGCCGGGACCGGGCCTCGGGCTTCTGCTATCTGAACGATCCGGTGCTGGGCATTCTCGACCTGCTCGATCGCGGTTACGAGCGCGTGCTCTATGTCGATCTCGATGCCCATCATGGCGACGGCGTGCAGGATGCGCTGTCGCACGACCCGCGCGTACTGATCGTCTCGGTCCACGAGTCCGGGCGCTGGCCCTACAGCGGCACGATCGGCGACCGGGGTGGCGGCCATGCCCGCAACATCCCGGTGCCGCCCGGCTTTAACGACGACGAGATGGATTTCATCCTCGACGAGGCGCTCGTGCCGCTGGCCGAGCGCTTCGCCCCGGAGATCCTGATCCTGCAATTGGGCGCCGACGCGCTCGCCGAGGATCCGCTGAGCAAGCTCGAGCTGTCGAACGGCGCGCTCTGGCGGGCGGTCGCGGCGCTGAAGCGGATGGCGCCCAAGGTGCTGGCCATGGGCGGCGGCGGCTATAACCCCTGGTCGGTCGCCCGCGCCTGGGCCGGCAACTGGCTGATGCTGAACGACATGGCCGTGCCCGAGCGCTTGCCGTTCGCGGCCGAGGCCGTGCTGCGCGCGCTGCATTGGGATCACAGCAAGGGACGGGAACCGCCGGACCATTGGTTCACCACCCTCGCCGACGTGCCGCGGCCGGGGCCGATCCGCGAGGCGGTGCGGCTCGCGGTCGCGGACGTGCTCAGCTGATCACGGGCGGTTTACACGACGCCTCCGCGTGCGGTAATCGGAGGCATGCGCCGCATCTCCCTCTTTGCCGCCCTGGTTGCGGCGACCCTGCTGTTCCTGGCCATCCCCGGCCGGGCGCAGCAGCAACTGGTCACCTTCAAGCATGACGAGCTGACCATCACCAGCGCGTCGGGCAGCCACAAGTTCCAGATCGAGCTCGCGACCGACAATGCGCAGCGCGAGCAGGGCCTGATGTTCCGCCAGTCCATGGCGGCCGATGCCGGCATGCTGTTCATCTATGACCGGACGCAGCCGGTCGCGATGTGGATGGAGAACACCTATATCCCGCTCGACATGCTGTTCATTGCCGCCGACGGCCATATCGTGAACATCCGCCAGCGCGCCGTGCCTCATTCGCGCGAGAACATCCCGTCCGACGGCCCGGTCAAGGCGGTGCTGGAACTGAACGGCGGCACGGCCTCACGCCTCGACATCAGGCCTGGCGACAAGGTCACGGGGCCGGGGCTGGGCGGCTAACGGATAGATCCGTCGGTTTCCAGGATCCGGTTGCCCCAATCGGCAGGGTTAGGCGCGGCTATCCTCGGCCGCGGCCTCAACTCGACAGGAAAAGGATGGAGGATTCCGAGTGCTCGAGGAGAGCCGCCGCCACCTTCCCGAAGAACAGCGTCTCGCCGGCGGGGCGCGCCACTCCCAGGACGATCAGATTGTAGTGCCCGAGGCGAGCCTGCCGCAGGATCGCATCCTCGGGGGCGATGTCGAGGCGTAGCGCAGTCCTGATCCGTCGGCCGAAATGGCCGGCCAAGTCGACGGTGTCCTTGAGGACGGCCTCTTCATAGCGCCGGGCGCGTCCCGAACGCCTGAGGCGACGCTGGGCGGCGCCCGTGCCGACCGTACTCAGCGCATAGAGCGCGGTTACCGGACTGTCGCTCGTTTGGGCGAGCGCGAGCGCGAGCTCGGCGCCCCGTCGCGACAGCTCGTTGCCCCTGACCGGAACTAGAATGTTGAGGCGATTCTGCTCGGGGTCGGCGAGATGCGCCCCGCGCGCCACGACGACCGCCAGCGGACCCTCATAAGTGGACACTATGCGGGCGATCTCCTCATGAAAGCCGCCCTGGGGTGCCACGGTCTTCGCGATGCCGAGGACGAGGAGGCCGTAACCCTTTCGCGCCTCCTTCGTGACGGCCGGTTCGGCCGGGAGCGCATCGGTTCTGAGCGTCACGTGGACCTTTGGCACTCCCTCCTCATTCGGCTCCGCTGCAAAGCTGCCGGTCGCCATGCTGTCCGCCCTGGTTGCCGATTCGGCATTTGCGTCCCCCAACTGGAGGACGGTCGTGGTGATCCCTCGCGACTGGGCGATGAGACCTGCCAGACGCAGCGCAAGCCTGCCGTTCGCGCTGTCGTCGACGGCGAGGAGCAGCCGCTCCACAGTGGTGACGAAACCCTTTGCTTCGAACGCTTCGCGCTCAAGGCGCGCCTCCTCCTCTTCGTGCAGCGGCAGCCTCGACAGCGCCCAGCGGAGGCTTGGCGGCATGGCCAGAGTGGTCACGATCGCCATGGTCACGATCATGGTGAAGAGATCGTGGCTGATCACGCCCATCGAGAGGCCAATCGAGGCGACGATGACCTCGGTAGAGCCGCGGGCGTTCATGCCGCACCCGAGCACCAGGGATTCCCCATAAGTCAGCCGCCCCAACGTGCCGCCCAGGAACGCGCCGCCGAACTTGCCGACGCTCGCAATCACGATCAGGCCGATGGTGAGGAGAGCGAGCTCAGGGTTCTTGAGGATCGAGAGGTCCGCATTGAGCCCGGCGAGCGAAAAGAAGACCGGCATGAACAGGGCAATGACCAGTCCGCGCAGCTGATCGTCGATATGTTGTGTGAGGATCGGCGACTGGCCCACGAGGATTCCGGCGACGAAGGCGCCGAGCACAGTCTGAATGCCGATGAGGTGCGTCATCAAAGCCATCACGCCCATGACGATCAAGATCGCGGTGACGACCGGGACCTCGCTGACGAAGGTGTCGTTCGTCCAGCGGATCAAGCTGAACACCAGGCGCCGGCCCAGCGTGAAGCTCACGAGGAGGAAGACGCCGGTGCCGAGCAGGCCTTGTGCGACGGTCACGACGTTCAGCACGCCATGCGCTGCCAGGCTGGAAGTGATGGCGATAATGGTCCAGCCGACCGTGTCGTCGATGATGGCGGAGGCGATGAGCGTGATCCCGACCTTCCTGCGCAGGAATTTCATCTCCCGCACGATTACCGCCACGATCTTGACGGAGGCGATCGACAGCGCCGTGCCGAGGAACAGGGAGGTGATCAGCCGCTGGTCGGGCCGCGGCAGCATGGATTCCGGCAGGAATTGACCGAGCGTGAGCCCGCAGAGGAATGGGATGATCACGCCCGAGGCCGATACGCACAGCGCCGCGCGCTGAGCCATTCTGACAAGTTTGAGGTCGGTCTCCATCCGGTGAGCAGCAGAAGCATTAGGATCCCGAGCTGGGAAACGGCCTCGAGCATCGCCTTCTGCTCGCGCCCGCTGGGGAAGATCGCATGCTGCGCTTCCGGCCAGAGCGCTCCGAATACCGACGGGCCGAGAACGATGCCCGCGATCAGCTGACCCATGACCGCCGGCTGGCCGATCCGCTGCATCCCCTCGCCGGCGAGACGGCCAACCAGCAGCAGCAGCACGATCTGCGCGATGAAGAGGGCTTCCGACGAAACCATTCAGGCGCCTCCCGAAGCGGTGGGAGCGGCTGCGATGACAGGAGAGGCGAGGCGAAGCCTATAAATCGCGAGCATGGCGTCCCCGGTCTGCACGGCATCTCGAGGATTCAAGTCGGTGAGGCGGCCACGCCGCGGAAGCCTCTCCGAGCTTTCGCTCCGGGGCGCCTGGAACGGCGTCAATGCGCGCGCCTTCGCCGTGGCCTCGATCTTCCGTAGGAGGAGCTAACCTCGGCGAAGCATATCCGGGACGAACCCGGGGCGCCAGCCTCGCCCTCGGAGGAAATCGACTGCCAGCCGTCGCCCGAGGCCTGGCATCGGCGTCTTCAGGGGGCGGGTTTCATCTCCCCGAGTATGGTCGGCAGCAGCGACGGAGGCCGAGCGGTTTGACGGACTGCTCCCGTGAGCCCAGGACCAAGCGACAGATTTCATCCGCTCGATTCCCTTACCCCAGCGCCGCATCCCATTCGCGGCGCACGTCCTCGTCGCCCTCGGTCACGGACGCTGCTGCCAACGCCGCGAGGCGTCCCGGCGCTAGGCGGCCGAGCGCCCAGACTGCCATGCCGCGGACGAGCGGCGAGGCATCGCCCAGCAGCGCCTCCGCCGCTTGGGCAAGCGCGGCCTCGCCGGAGTTGCCGATGGCGATCAGCACGTTGCGCACGAACCGGTCGCGGCCGATGCGCTTCACCGGCGAGCCCGCGAACAGGGCGCGGAAGCCGGCGTCGTCGAGGACGGCCAGATCGGCGAGCCGGGGGGCGGTGAGCTCGGCGCGCGGCAGGAACGTGGGCTCGGCCGTGGCGCGCGCGAACTTGTTCCAGGGGCAGACCGCGAGGCAATCGTCGCAGCCGTAGATGCGATTGCCCATGGGCGCGCGGAACTCGACCGGGATCGGTCCCTTGTGCTCGATCGTCAGATACGAGAGGCAGCGGCGCGCGTCGAGCGTGTAGGGCGCCGGAAAGGCCGCGGTCGGGCAGATGTCGAGGCAGCGCCGGCATTGGCCACAATGGTCGGTCTCGGGCTCGTCCGGGGCGAGATCGAGCGTCGTGAAGATCTCGGCCAGGAACAGCCAGGAGCCGTAGTCGCGCGACACGAGATTGCTGTGCTTGCCCTGCCAGCCGAGGCCGGCAGCCTGGGCCAGCGGCTTTTCCATGACCGGGGCGGTATCGACGAAGACCTTGAGCTCGGTCCCGGTCTCTGCCGCGATGAAGCGGCCCAGTTCCTTCAGGCGCTTCTTCAGGATGTCGTGATAGTCGCGGTTCTGGGCGTAGACCGAGATGGTCGCCCGGTCGCGCCGGCCGAGCCGCGCCATCGGGTCGATCGCCGGCCCGTAATTGGCGGCGAGCATCAGGATCGACTTGACCTCGGGCCAGAGGCCGCGCGGATCGGTGCGGCGCTCGGGTGTGCGCGCCAGCCAATCCATGTCGCCCTGGCGGCCGTTGGCGAGGAAGTTGTCGAACGCCAGCCGGTAGCGTTCGGCAAGCGCACCCGGTGCCACGCGCGCAACATCGAAGCCCAGCGCCAGCGCCTTGTCGACGATCAGGCTCTTGAGGTCAGCCGCGGCCACGATATGAGGCCACCCCCTGGTCGGGGATCCAGACGCCCGCCGGGGGCTCGCCGGTCTGGTAGAAGACGTCGATCGGGATGCCGCCACGCGGATACCAGTAGCCGCCGATCCGGAGCCATTGCGGCTGGATCTCGACGACCAGCCGCTTGGCGATGCCGACCGTGCAGGCCTCATGAAAGGCGCCGTGGTTGCGGAAGGACGCCAGATAGAGCTTCAGCGACTTGCTCTCGACCAGGAACGGCCCGGGCACGTAGTCGATGACCAGATGGGCGAAATCCGGCTGGCCGGTCAGCGGGCAGAGCGAGGTGAATTCGGGTGCCGCGAAGCGCACCAGGTAAGGCGCGCCCGGCTCCGGGTTCGGCACCTTCTCCAGCACCGCCGCCTCGGGCGATGTGGGTTGCACGGTCTTCTGCCCCAGCTGGGTCAGGCCGCTGTAGATCGTCTCGGTCATCTCGTCATCCGATCGCGGAAATGTCGCCCAGCGCCTGCGCCTCGTGGAACTGGGCGGCGAAATCACTGAGCTGCCGCCGTTCGATCGCCTGGCGCAGGCCGGCCATCAGATCCTGGTAATAGGTCAGATTATGCCAGGTCAGCAGAATCGGCCCCAGCATTTCCTCCGACCGGAACAGGTGGTGCAGATAGGCCCGGCTATAGTCGCGGCAGGCCGGGCAGCGGCATTCCGCATCGAGCGGGCGCGGGTCGTCCTGGTGGCGGGCGTTGCGCAGATTGACTTTGCCGCGCCGGGTGAAGCCCTGGGCCGTCCGGCCGGAGCGGGTCGGCATCACGCAATCGAACATGTCGATGCCGCGCTGGACGGCGCCGACCAGGTCGGAGGGCGTGCCGACGCCCATCAGGTAGCGCGGCTTGTCGGTGGGCACCGCCGGCAGGGTGCCGTCCAGCACCTGGAACATGATCTCCTGGCCTTCGCCGACGGCCAGGCCGCCGATGGCGTAGCCGTCGAAGCCGATGCCGGTCAGCGCCGCCACCGACTGATGCCGGAGATCGACATAGATGCCGCCCTGGACAATGCCGAACAGCCCATAGCCCGGCCGCCTGACGAAGGCCTGCTTCGAGCGGGCGGCCCAACGCATGGACAGGCCCATGGAACTGGCCGTCTGCTCGCGCGTCGCCGGATGCGGCGTGCATTCGTCCAGCACCATGGTGATGTCGGCGTCGAGCATGCGCTGGATGTCGATCGAGCGCTCGGGCGTCAGCTCGTGCTTCGAGCCGTCGAGATGGGAGCGGAAGGTGACGCCGCGCTCGGTCATCTCGCGCAGGCTGTTCAGGGACATGACCTGGAAGCCGCCCGAATCGGTCAGGATCGGCTTCGACCAGTTCATGAACTTGTGCAGCCCGCCCATCCGCTCGACCCGCTCGGCGGTCGGCCGCAGCATCAGGTGATAGGTATTGCCCAGCAGGACCTCGGCGCCGGTGCCGGCGACGGCCTCTGGTGTCAGGCCCTTCACGGTGCCGGCCGTGCCGACCGGCATGAACGCCGGCGTCTCGATCGTGCCGTGGGCAGTCGTGACCCGGCCGCGGCGGGCAGCACCGTCCGTGCCGATCAGGTCGAAGCCGAAATCGGGCACGGTCATGGTCTGATCTCCGGGTCGAGCAAGCTCGAATCCCCATATGAATAGAAGCGATAGCCGGTGCGGCACGCCTGGTCATAGGCGGCGTGCATGCGCTCGAGGCTGGCAAAGGCCGCGACCAGCATGAACAGCGTCGACTTGGGCAGATGGAAATTGGTCATCAGCCGATCGATCGCCTTGAAGCGATAGCCGGGCGTGATGAACAGGCGCGTGCCCCCTTCGAACGGCCGCAGGGTTCCGTCGGCGGCAGCGGCACTTTCCAGCAGGCGCAGGCTGGTGGTGCCGACGGCGACGATCCGACCGCCGGCGGCGCGGGTGCGGTTGATCCGCTCCGCCGTCTCGGCGGTGAGGACGCCCAGCTCCTCATGCATGACATGGTCGTCGGTGTCGTCGACCTTGACCGGCAGGAAGGTGCCGGCGCCGACATGGAGCGTGAGCAGGGTCGAGCCGATGCCGCGGGCGGCGAGTGTCGCCATCAGCTCGTCGGTGAAATGCAGCGCCGCGGTCGGGGCCGCGACGGCGCCTTCCTCCCGGGCGAACAGGGTCTGGTAGTCGCTGCGGTCGCGCTCGTCGGCGACGCCGCCGCGGATATAGGGCGGCAAGGGGATGCGGCCGTGGTCATGGAGCGCCGTCATCAGCGCGGCGCCGCCGCGGTCGAAGCGCAGCACGATATCGCCGGCCGGCCGCTTCTCCAGCACCTCGGCCGTGAAATCGGCGGCGAAAGTGACGCGGTCGCCGATGCGCAGTCGCTTACCCGGCTTGGCGAAGACCAGCCAGCTGTCGAGCGCCAGGGCTTGATGCAGCGTGATGGAGACGGTCGCCTCGCCGCGCTGGCCGATGAGGCGCGCGGGCACGACGCGGGTGTCGTTGAACACCAGAAGGTCGCCGGGCGCCAGCAGTTCCGGCAGATCGCGCACGCGCCGGTCGGTGATCGCATCGCTCGTCACCCGCAGCAGGCGGGCGGCATCGCGCGGTTCGACCGGACGCTGCGCGATCCGGTCCGGCGGCAGCTCGAAGTCGAACGCATCGACACGCATGGAACGGGCAATCCTCGCGACAGGGAACAGCTTTGGAAGGGCGCGTTCCTAGCACGAGATCGGTGGCGGAGGCAGAGGCTCCGGCGCAAGCCGGACCGGAGCCGCCGGAAGGGCTCGGCACCCGTTCCGACGGCTTCCCCGGAATACTTACGTCAGCCCAGGAACATCACGATGATCAGAATGAGCAGCAAGGTCCCGAGGCCGCCGGTCGGGTAATAGCCCCAGCCGGCGCTATAGGGCCAGACGGGGAAGGATCCGATCAGCAGCAGGATCAGCAGGACCAGCAGGATGGTGCGCAGCATGTTGCTCTCCCTTGCTCTTAGGCAAGTTGTTCCGGCCGGGTTCAGGCGTTGCGGATCGCGTCCTTGACCTTGCCGAACGCATTCTGTGCGGTCCCGACATTCTTCTCGGCCTTGCCTTTGGCTTCGGTCTTGCGGTCGCCGGTGATCTTGCCCGCGGCTTCCTTGATCGAGCCGGAGACTTCCTTGGCCGCGCCCTTGATGCGGTCCTTGTCCATGATGCTCCTCCGTCAAACGGCTGAATTCGGAGGAACAACAGGCTGGTCCGGCTTTGGTTGCGCCGGAAATCAAGCAGCGCTCATGACCGGCATTAGCTGGCAAACTCCAGCGCCGTCTTACGAGGTCGGAGGTGAGCCGATTCGCGTTTGGCCCGGCCCGCTCCACGAGATGCGCGTCGAACTGAGCATGCGCCAAAGTGCAGAGTTGTCGCAGTCCGCAAGGCGCCGCCGCATGAATATTGCGCGATCGCGGTGATCGCGTAGGATGCGTCGCCTCGAACGCACAGGGCTTTATCGTGGACGCGCTAACCTCTCCCATTCTGTTTGTCATCGGCTTGGTCGTCGCCGTCCTTGTCGCGCGTTGCGTCAGGGTAAACCCCAACGGCGCGCGCCGTCCCGACACCGGCGTTCATCCCAACTCGCCGTATTACGATCGCCGTTGGCAGCACCTGCGCTGAACGGACTTGATTGGCAAGGGCGCCAACGACGGCTTGGCGCCAAAAGCGGGGCGGCCGGTTGCGAAGCCGGATGGCAAAGCGAGAGCGGCCGTCTCCGCCAAGGTGAGTTTGCCACCTATTGCCGTTCATGATGGCGTCCTGGTCACCTCGGTGTAGATCACCTGCCACACGCCCCGGCGGCTAGCCCAGACGTCGGCGAAGCGGACGGTGATCTCGAACCGCTTGCCGCCGTCGAGGCCAGAGAGTGTCACGAGCCCGCCCAATACTGCGCCATCGGCCCAGACCTGCTCGATCGGTTCGCGCGCGTCGTACGGGTCGAGCTTGAAGCCGGGGGCGGTATTGTCCCGGATCAAGTCCTGCTTGCCGCAGACGATCGCCCGGCTGTTGACCAGGACATAGTCGTCGGCCAGCAGCCGCTCCAACGCTGCCCGATCGCCGCTGACCTGGGCCCGGTCATAGTCCCTGGCCGTCCTGGCCAGGTCGGGCGGCAGCTTGGCGGCCAGTGCCGGCCCCGCGGCGAAGAGGGCGGCCGCGGCCATGATTCCCTTGAACGGCATGGCTCGCTCCAGATCAGGCGCGGGTGAAGTCCGCGACCCAGTTGGTCTCCCAGGTGATGCCGTCGTCGGCCGAGAACGCCTGTTCCCACCGGCACTCGGTGGTGGAGATCGGCGTCCAGATGAAGCGGACCTTGATCGGCCTGCCCTCGAACAGCTCATCGGCATAGAACAGGCCGATGCCATTCTCGAACCGGCCGACCATCGGCGTGTCGATGGCGGGATTGCGGCTGTCCAGCCAATAGATCGACCACATCTTGGCGACGGGATTATGGAGCCGGAGCGTGGCGCCATGGTACGCGCCGCGCGGGGAGCGGATTGGCGTCTCGTCGAAATTGCCGAGCCCGTTCAGGATCTTGCGCATGGTGATGGTCCCGGGGAACTCCAGCCACTCGGTATCGCCCGCCAAGCGCGTGCGCAATTGCCGGTTCTGGACCGTCCAGTCGCCGACGAAGAAGTCGAAATCCCGGGAGCCGTCTTCGACCTGGGTATCTTGAGGCATGATTTTTCCTCTCGCTGACAGGGATGGGGCGACCATCCGGTCTCCCCGCCGCTTGGTGCGACGGGGACGAGACTGCGCCCCATAACCTGCCAAGCGATGTCAGGTATTATTCCGACGGAGCGATTTTGGGCTGTCCTGCCCGATTTCGACTCCTGCTGCGGAGTCGGCGGCAGGATGGCCGAGCGACCATCCTGCATTCTCTGTTGAGACACCCGCCCTGGGCGCAATTCCAGAAAACTTGAGCAACCGTAAGATGGATGATGCCGCTCGCCCGGCACTACGGTTTACGTAAAAGCGACCCCGGTCTATAGAGGATGTCCATCCGCGGCGAGACGGAGCGATGAACTAGAATGGTATCGATGGAACTTCACGTTGAATATTCGCCATCGACTTCTCCCGTCTTCGGCCATGCTACTCGGCCGGTCCTGATTGCCATCCCATTCTACAAGAACGAAGAGCTGGTCGAATCGGTCATCGGCTCACTCATCGCCTGCGCCGACGATCTGGCCGCCATCGGCGCCGAAGTCGTGTTCTACAACGACTCCCCCAACTACCCGCCGTTGCGAAAGGCGCTCGAGGCGATCCTGCCGCGCGCTGAGGCGGCCTTTCCCTGCCGTCTGGTCACGAACCCGGTCAATCTCGGCTTCGTCAAGACGATGAACCGCGCGATCGCGGAGGCGGTCGAGCGTCGCTACGATCTGCTGCTGCTGAATTCCGATACGGTCGTGACGCCGGGCGCCCTGAGCGAGATGGCCCGGGTGGCGGCGCTCGACCCGATGATCGCCTTCGTCAATCCGCGCTCGAACAACGCGACCCTGACCACGCTGCCGATCCCGGAGGAGCGGCTGGACGAGGCGCCGGACAATGGCCGTTCGGCCTATGCGGCGCTGGCCGCCCGGCTGCCCGATTTCTCCTATGTGCCGACGGCGGTCGGGTTCTGCATGCTGATCCGCTGGGCGGTGCTGGCCGAGTTCGGCGGCTTCGACGAGATCTATGGGCACGGCTACAACGAGGAAAACGATCTGGTGATGCGGGTGAGCCGATGCGGCTACCGCGTCGTCCTCGCCAACAAGGCGTTCGTCTGGCACGAAAGCGAACGGTCGTTCCGCAGCGCGGGTGTCACCAAGGCTGATTGGGAGCCGACCAATCGTGCCATTCTCGACGCCCGCTACCCGGAATATGACGGCTTCACCGCCGCCCATACCGACGCGCCGGAGACCCATGCCGAGACGCTGCTCGGCACCTTGACACCGGATGCCGATGGCCGGCTCGACCTGGCTTTCGATTTCTCGACCTTCGTGCCGATCCACAACGGCACCACCCAGGTCGGCCGGCAATTGCTGCAGGCGGCCCATGCCGCCTGGGGCGACCGGTTCAAGATCCATGTGGTGTGCTCGCAGGCGGTCTACGATTTCCACGGCTATGGCGAGATCGGCGCGCCGCGCTGCGATCCGCATGGGCCGGAACGCTTCGCTGTGCTGTTCCGGGTCGGGCAGCCCTATGACTGGAACACCGTGCAGCGGCTGGTCATGAAGGGCGCGGTGATCGGCATCTACATGCTTGATACCATCTCGATCGATTGCACCCAGCTGACCTCGCCCCAACTCTATAACCTGTGGCAGTTCGCGCTCAGCCATATCGACCTGATGGCGACGCAGAGCCGGCAGACCGCCGAGCAATTCGACCGCCGCTTCCGCATTTCCGATCGGGTCGGCCGGGTCCTGTCACCGCATTCGCTCAATGTGGCGGATTATCGCCTGCCGGGCCTGGGGGCGCCGGTCCAGCGGTCCGCCGATGCGCCGGCGACGCTCTTGGTGCTGGGCAACCACTTTCCGCACAAATACACGGCGCCCACCGCCAATGCGCTCGCCGCCGCCTTCCCCGACCGGTCGGTCGTGGCGCTGGGCCAGACCAAGCCGGTGGGGCGCGCCACCAAGGACCCGCTGGCGCCGCACGGCCTGAGTCACGCGAAGAACCTGAGAGGCCTGCTGGTCGGAACGCTGAGCGACGACGAGCTCGCGGCATTCTATGCCAAGGCCGATGCGATCATCTTTCCGTCTCACTATGAAGGGTTCGGCATCCCGGTGATGAATGCGCTCGCCGCGCGACGGCCGGTCTATGTCCGGCGGCTGCCGGTGTTCGAGGAGCTGTGGGAAAGCCAGGACCGCAATCCGAACATCCGCTTCTTCGAGACCACCCACGAGCTGATCGAGCAACTGCAGGACATCGCGCTTTGGGACGAATCGGTGCCGCTGCCGCCAGCGGACAATGGCGCCGACCGCTGTGCCCGTGAGATCCGGGACGGGCTCGAAGCGGCGTTGGACTGCGTCGACTATGAGCGGATCGTCGAGCGGGTCCGGGCGGTGCAGTTCCCGGCCCATGTCGGCTTTCCCGGCGGGGCCGGCGAGGCGATGCCGGGGGCGCCGCCGGCCTATGCCGCGCGCTTTCTGGCGCTCCGGGTCGAGCGCATCGCGCGGGTGCTGTTCGACCAGCCGGTCCTGTTCGGCATGATCCGGCTGGCGGCCCGCATCCTGCGCGCCGGACTCCGCCTGCTCAGGAAAGCGCCTGGAGATCGCCCCTGAGCCGATCCGGATCGGCGCCGGGCAACATCCGTTCCACCGCCGCATGCGTCCGTTCCCAGATGGGAACGGCCCGGGACAGCAGTTCCTCTCCGGCCGGCGTCAGCGACAGCAGGCGGCTCCTTCGGTCGCCCGGATCGAGCGAGAGGGCGACGAGGCCGCGGCGCTCCAGCGGCTTCAGCGCCGCGGTGAGGGTGGTGCGGTCCATGGCGAGCAGGGCGGCGACCGATCCCATGCTTGGTGGGACCGGGCGGTTCAGCGACATCAGCAGCGAAAATTGCCCGTTCGTCAGCTCGACCGGGCGCAGCGCCTCGTCGAAGCGGCGCGCCAGCGCGCGCGCCGCGCGCTGCACGTGAAGACAGAGGCAGGCGTCGCGGACGAGCAGGGTGGTTTCGAACGGAACGTGCGTAGGTTTTGACATGACCCAATAATGTTGATATCAACGTATATAGTCAAGCCCGAACGGGCGATGGAGCCGAGGGAGGAGCAGCCATGCCGCATCATCCGGTCGTATCCAGGGAAGAGTGGCTCGGCGCGCGCAAGGCGCTGCTGCTCAAGGAAAAAGAAGCGACCCGGCTCAGGGATCGGATCAACGCCGAACGCCTGGCGCTGCCCTGGGTGAAGGTGGACAAGGACTATGCCTTCGACACGCCCAGCGGGAAGAAGAGTCTTTCCGACCTGTTCGCCGGCCGCAGCCAGCTGGTCGTCTATCACTTCATGCTCGCTCCGGGCTGGGCCGCGGGTTGCCCGGGCTGTTCGTTTCTGAGCGATCACCTCGACGGCGCGCTGCCGCATCTCGAGCATCACGACGTTACGCTGACGGCGGTCTCGCGCGCGCCACTTGCCGAGATCGAGGCCTACAAGCGGCGCATGGGCTGGCGCTTTCCCTGGGTGTCGTCGTTCGGCAGCGACTTCAACCGCGACTATGGCGTATCCTTCACCGGCGACGATCTGGCAAAGGGCGAGGTGTTCTACAACTACGCCATGCTTGCGGCGGCGAGTGCCAACGACGAGCTTCCCGGTCTCAGTGCCTTCGTCAAGGACGAGGCGGGCGGCATCTTCCACACCTACTCGAGCTACGCCCGCGGTCTGGAAGAACTTGTCGGTACCTATATGATTCTCGACCGCGCGCCCCTGGGCCGCAACGAGCAGGCGATGGCGGGCTGGATGCGGCGGCACGATGAATATGACGACGCGCCGGCCAAGCCGTCCTGCTGTGATTCTTAACGGCGCATCCGCGCCGGCATCGCGCGACCGGGGCCTCATGCCCCCGGATGGCGCTCCACTCTACCGACTGGGAGAACCGGAATGTCTGATTTCCAGGGCAAGTTCGTCTGGTATGAGCTGATGACCACCGATACCGCGGCCGCCGAAGCCTTCTACAAGGCGGTGGTCGGCTGGGGCGCGCAGGACTCGGGCGTGCCGGGCATGAGCTACACGCTGTTCACCATGGGTGAGGACCGGATCGGCGGGCTGATGGCCGTGCCGGAGGAGACCCGCAAGGCGGGGGCCCGTCCGGGCTGGATCGGCTATGTCGCGGTTGCCGATGTCGACGCCATGGCCGAGCGGATCGCCAAGGCGGGCGGAACCGTCCATCATGCGCCCCAGGACATCCCGAACGTCGGGCGCTTCGCGGTCGTCGCCGATCCGCAGGGCGCGCATTTCGCTCTGTTCAAGGGCTTGGGCGAAGGGCCGGCCCAGCTGCCGGACCAGAGCGCCACCGGCCGCGTCGGCTGGCACGAGCTGATGGCCGGGGAAGGGGAATCGGCCTTCGGCTTCTACTCGAGCATGTTCGGCTGGACCAAGTCGGACGCGATCGACATGGGGCCGATGGGCATCTATCAGCTCTTCGCCATCGGCGGGACAACGGCCGGCGGCATGATGACCAAGCCGGAGCAGGTGCCGGTGCCGTTCTGGCAGTTCTACGTCAATGTCGAGGCGATCGATGCCGCCGCGGCGCGGGTGACCGCGAGCGGCGGAAAGATCCTGATGGGACCCCACGAGGTGCCCGGCGGCAGCTGGATCATCCAGGGCACGGATCCGCAGGGCGCCGTGTTCGCGCTCGTCGCGCCGCACCGGTAGCGGGCCGTTCCACCAGGTGCTGCCTGGTCACTGATCGGGTGCGTCGCGGAACACCAGCTCCAGCAGGATGCCAGTTGGGGTGTGGACGAACAGGCGGCGTTCATGCAGCTCCGGCAATTCCATCCGGGAATAGGCAATCCCGAGCCGATCCAGCCTGCGGCGCATGCCCTCATGGTCGGCGAGACGGAAGGCCACATGGTCGATCGTCTCGCCGCCGCGATCGACCGATCCGCCATGGCCGGGGATCAGATGCACGATCGGCGCGCCATCGGCATAGAGCCAATGGCCGGGGAAAGGGAAGGCGGGCCGGTAGCCCGCCTTCAGCTCGAGCACCTCTTCGAAGAAGCGCCGGGTGGCTTCGAGATCGTCCGTGCGCAGGGTGACATGGTCCAGCATGGCGCGGATGATCGTCACGGCGCGACCAGGCCGAGCTGCTGCAACAGGGTCAGGTTGTCCTCGATGTGCCAGTTCTCGGCGATGCGCCCGTCGGCGACCCGGTAGATGTCGGTGGCGATGAAATCGATCGGCTGGCCGTGACCCTGGGTCTGCTTGAACTGACCGGTGAAGTGGCCGCGAAAGTGCAGGTGCGTGACGACGCGGTCGCCCGCCACGATCATCTGCTCGATGTCGCAGCGCAGGTCGGGGACCGCCGTCCGGAAGAATTCGGAGGCCGCAAGCGGCCCGGTCGGGCCCTGAGCTCGTCCGGGCGGCAGCGTGCGATCGACGAAATCGGGCGCGAGCGCGGCCCGGGCGAGGGTCTCGTCGCCGGTGTTCCAGAACGTGTCGTAGCGGCGCGCGGCCAAGATCTGGGCATCGGCCTGCGCCCTCGGCACGCCGGCATCGACGATCAGGTGCTGCGGCTGGGCCAGCGCCACGTCGGACGCGGTCGCCGGGGCCGACGCGGCCGCGAGCAGCGCGCCAAGGACGAACGACAGGATGGCGACGGGCGGGCGGAAGCGCTGAGATGTCGGCGATTGCATCGGACCCTCCGGGGTATTGCGATGCCCCTAAGGTAGCGCCCGATATCGTCGGCAATAATATGTGGCATCGGAGACTTACTGTCGCATTTTTGGAAAGAATGCGGCCGACACCCGTTCGCTCGCCCGGCCTCGGCCTGCGGGGGTGACAATTTTTCTGATGGGTTGAGTTTGCGCCTTTACATTCTCCGGTAGATATGGGGCGGCGAGTCGCACTTGCCAAACCATTCGTAGTTGCGTTAACTCATGGTTTTATTTTGTGATGAGAGATATTGTTGACCGTTTTTAACGTCGCCGGCCCGTTTTGATCCGCTCTGCAATGATGCTGTTAGTAGCGGTGGCCGTGAGTGCGCATCATATTTGTGGGCGGAGTGCCTATTCTACTCTGGGAATTCATTCATGATAGCTGTGGACGAGTTTCGGGCGAAGCTTCGGTCCGCCGTGCTGGTCCAGTTATTCGACTATTGGCAAACCATCCGTGGTGGCCGGTTGATGCCGCCCTGGTCGGCCATCAAGCCCGAGGAAATCGCGCCGGTCCTGCCTCGGATCTGGGTCTGGCGTCTCGACGAGCGCGGAGAGCCGCGTATCAGGCTGGTCGGCGAAAGTATTCTGGAGGTGACCAGCCGCAACATCCGGGACAGCACGCCGGACGATCTTTATCCCCCGGCCGAAGCCGCGGACATCCGAAGCCGAATCCTGAAAGTGACCGGCATGCCGACCTGCAGCTTCACGGATGGCGAGGTGTTCGATCGGGCAACGAGGGTCGGCAGCGGCGAGCGGCTGGCGTTGCCCTATCTGGATGACCGCGGCGCGCTGGGGGTGATCGGCGCCTCCCATGTGAGGATGGCGACGGATGCAGACGGGAAGCCGATCCGCTTCAATCCGAAGGCGCTCTATCGCCTCGAAGGGGCCGAATACTTCATGAGGCTGGCGCCGGAAGAGGGCGGCGGGGCGTAACCTGAAACGCAGAGCGGGCCGAACGCGCGTCCGGCCCTCTCGTCTGATCACTCGAATCCTTGCGGTGTTTGTGGCGCGCCCTACTGGATTCGAACCAGTGACCCTCGGCTTAGAAGGCCGATGCTCTATCCAGCTGAGCTAAGGGCGCCCCGGGATGCGGGTGTTATCCGCGAATCCGGTCGAACCGGAAATTGTCGGCATAGGCCTTGGGCTTGATCTGCTTGTGATGCGGCTGCTCGATCGAATAGGCGAGGCCGTACTTGTCGGCATAGGCGACGGCTTCCTCGAGCGTATCGAATTTCAGGTGAATCTGGTTGAGCGTGTCGGCGGCGGCGATCCAGCCCATCAGCGGTTCGGCCTGGCGCTTCGTCGCGGTCTCGAATTCGAGCACCCAGTGCTTGGTCTTGGCCGTGCCGGACGACATTGCGGTCTTGGCGGGGCGGAGGATGCGGGCGAGCGCCATGAGTTCCTGAAACTCCGTCGTGTGGTATCGGGCCCGGGCGGTTGCCCTAAGCTGGCGCCGGGCGTTCGGGCGACCGGATGGTCGGGGCGAGAGGATTCGAACCTCCGACATCTTGCTCCCAAAGCAAGCGCTCTACCAGGCTGAGCCACGCCCCGGCCGTTCCGGATGGGTAGGGATTTAGAGGTTTCCGCGTCGCAGCGCAACTGATGAGGGGCGCAGACCGGACCTGCCCAGGCGGGCTCGCGCACGGGGCACGAACGAGACGGGCCGGCGCCTGACGGCGGCCGGCCCCTCGCGGCAAACCCGAAGCCTAGCGGCTAGCCTTACTTGGCGGCCTTGGCCAGGGTCTTCAGCAGATTGAGCGCGGCGTTGCGCTGCTTGTCGTCGTCGATCGCGTAGAAGGCGCGGACCAGCTCGACGGTCTTGCGCTTCTTCATGAGATCGCTCGGGACCTCGTCGGCTTCGGCCGCAGCCTCGTAGGCTTCCTGCGCCGCTTCCGGGCCGCCCTCGACATCGACGGTTTCGAAGAAGTACGACACCGGCACGTGCAGGATCATGGCGAGCTGATAGAGGCGCGAGGCGCTGATGCGATTCGTGCCGTGCTCATACTTCTGGAGCTGCTGGAACGTCAGGCCGATGACCTTGGAGACCGCCTCCTGCGACAGGCCCAGCAGAATGCGGCGAAGCCGAACCTGCGCGCCAACAGAGGAATCGATCGTTTTCAGCTGCTCGGTCGAAAGCTGACCGCGCGTCTGGCCTCGTGCGGCGCTGGCCGCTGAGATGTTGGATGGGCGTGCCACGAGAGATCCTCTGGGAGTTGAAGTTTCAACAGGTAATAACAATAGGTACTCATACAAGGCGAAAAAAGACTTTATTATGGCGCGGGGCATGCAAATCTGGTCACTGCCAATTGCATCGCGGGCAATCGTGGCCTTTTGGCGCAGATTCGCGTCCCGAACGTCATTACCCCGCGCGCCTGAGGCGATCGAACCCGCCCTCCAAGTCGGCGATGAGGTCTGGGACCTCCTCTAATCCGATATGGAGACGAATCAAAGGGCCTTCGTGCGCAATAGTTGAAACGCGTTGCAGTGCATTTGGTTCAAATGGAAGTATCAAGCTTTCAAAGCCGCCCCAACTGAAGCCGATTCCGAACAGCGACATGCCCTCGACCATGGCGGCGACGGCTGCCCGGGAAACGGGTCGCAACTCGATGGCGAACAACCCCGAAGAGCCGGTGAAGTCCCGCCGCCAATGGGCGTGCCCCGGGTGATCGGGCAGGGCGGGGTGCAGGACGCGCCGCACTTCAGGGCGGCCGCTGAGCCAGTGGGCGATTTCGAGGGCGCTCTTCTCGTGCTGCCGCAGGCGCACGGCCGCGGTGCGCAGGCCCCGAAGCGTCAGATAGCAATCGTCCGGCGTCGCATGATGGCCGAACTCCGCCGCGGCCTGCTTGATCGGCAGCCAGCTTTCCTCGGTCGTGGCGACGAAGCCGATGACCACGTCCGAATGGCCGGCGATATACTTGGTCCCGGCCAGAATGACGGCATCGACCCCGAAGTCCATGGGCTGACAGAAGATGGGCGAGGCCCAGGTGTTGTCGACCACCGTCCTGACGCCGCGAGCCTTTGCCGCCTGCACGATCGCCGGAATGTCCGGCACCTCGAAGGTCAGCGAACTGGGCGTCTCCAGGTGGATCAGCCGGGTATTGGGCCGGATGAGTTCGGCAATGCCGGCGCCGATCATCGGGTCATAGTAGGTGGTCTCGATGCCCCAGCGCCGGAACCAGCTCTGGCACAGGTGCCGCGTCGGCCCGTAGGCGCCGTCGCTGACCAGCAGGTGATCGCCCGCCTGGACGAACGGCATGATCGCGACGGCAATGGCGGCCAGGCCCGAGCCGACGGCGATCGCCCGGTCGGCATGCTCCATGGCGGCGACGGCTTCCTCGAGCGCCTTCGCCGTCGGCGTGCCGAACAGGCCGTAGACCAGTCCCTCGAAAGGCTGTTCGACCGCACGGTCGAGCGCGTCCAGGGTCGGAAACAGCACGGTCGAGGCGTGCCACACCGGCGGGTTGATCATTCCAAACTGCGCTTGCGGGTCGCGACCGGCGTGGACTGCGACTGTTCCTGGTTTGCTGGGTTTTGTCGGCATTGCGGTAAGGGATCCTGGGTTGTGATACGGGTTTGCGGTACTCTGCCACCGACGCTAAACGGTTGCGAGTGTAACGAAATGCCCTAAGTTTCAACACTCTCCGCCGTTGCGGCAACGCCCGGCCCTATGCTAGCGTCCAAACAGTTCTGAGCCGAAACCGGGTCAAACGGCACGTTAGTTGCTGAGATCCGAGCACACGAAGCAATGTTCGGCCGAGCGGGGAAGTTCTGGGAACGTTGGGGATCTTTTCGATTGCAACATTTTGGGGGTGCGCAATGAAGCGGATATTGGCTTCTGCCGTATTGGCGCTGGCAATGGGGACCGCCGCGTCCGCTCAGGCCGGCCAGACGCTCGATAATATCAAGAGCAAGGGCGTTCTGACCTGTGGCGTCAATGGCGGAACCGCCGGCTTCGGCGCGGCCGACAGCACGGGCAAGTATGCCGGCCTCGACGTCGACGTCTGCCGGGGAATCGCCGCGGCGATCTTCGGCACCGCCGACAAGATCAAGTTCGTGCCGCTGTCCGCGCCGCAACGCTTCACCGCCATCCAGTCGGGCGAAGTCGACATCCTGTCGCGCAACACGACCTGGACGCTCGGCCGCGAGGCCGATCTCGGTCTGCTGTTCGCGCCGGTGACCTTCTATGACGGCCAGGGCTTCCTGGTGAAGAAGTCGCTGAACGTCAAAAGCGCCAAGCAGCTGTCGGGCGCCACCGTCTGCGTGCAGCCGGGCACGACGACCGAGCTCAATCTCGCCGACTATTTCCGCGCGAACAAGCTGCAGCTGAAGCCGGTCGTGATCGAGAACCTCGACGAGGTCGAGAACGCCTTCTTCTCCGGCCGCTGCGATGCCTACACGACCGACTCGTCCGGCCTCGCCGGCACGCGTGTGACCAAGGCGCACAATCCGGACGACTACATCATCCTGCCGGAGCTGATCTCGAAGGAGCCCTTGGCGCCGGCCGTCCGCCAGGGCGACGACCAGTTCTTCGACATCGTGCGCTGGAGCGTGTTCGCGCTGTTCCAGGCCGAGGAAAAGGGCATCACCTCGAAGAATCTCGACGACATGCTGAAGAGCGATGATCCCGACATCAAGCGCTTCCTGGGCGTCACGCCCGGTAATGGCAAGGCGCTCGGGCTCGACGAGAAGTGGGCCTACAACATCATCAAGTCGGTCGGCAACTACGGCGAGATCTTCGACCGGAACGTCGGCAAGAGCAGCCCGCTCAAGCTCGAGCGCGGCCTGAACGACCTGTGGACGACCGGCGGTCTGATCTACGCGCCGCCGTTGCGCTGACGGCGGCCACCCATGACGCTCCCCGTCGCCGGCCGATGCGGCGGCGGGGAGGGCTTTCGCAGATCCTTGCATCGTCGCGATGCACTCTAGCCCGTGACGAGGCGGTACGCTGATGGCAACTTCCGGAGTCGCTGACAGAGGTTCGACCAAGCGGTCGAGCGACACCAACATCTGGCACAATCCCACGGTCCGCGGGATATTCTGGCAGATCGTGCTGATCGCCGTGGTGATTGGCGGGGTCGTCTACCTCGCCAGCAACGCGATCGACAACCTGCAGCGCCAACACATCGCCAGCGGATTCGGGTTCCTCAACAAAGAATCCGGCTTCGATATTTCCGAGAAGCTCATCGAGTACGAGCCGTCGGATACCTACCGCGAAGCGTTCGTGGTCGGCCTGCTCAACACGTTCGAGGTGGCGGGCATCGGCGTCGTGCTTGCGACCATTCTCGGCACCCTGGTCGGCGTGGCGCGCCTGTCGCCGAACTGGCTGCTGGCCAAGATGGCTCAGGTCTATGTCGAGCTCTGGCGCAACCTGCCGCTGCTGCTCCAGCTGTTCTTCTGGTATGCGCTGCTGCACGTCACGGCACCCGGCCCGCGTGACGCCTGGCACCCGCTGCCCGGCGTGTTCGTGTCCAATCGCGGCCTGATGTTTCCGACGCCGTCGCCCGATCCCAGCCACAAGCTGATCTGGGTCGCCTTCTTCGTCGGCATCGTCGCCGCCATCGTGGTCGACTGGTGGGCGCGCAAGCGCCAGGAAGCGACCGGCCAGCCGTTTCCGATGCTGGCGGCCAGCGCCGGCCTCATCATCGGCCTGCCGCTGATCGTGTTCCTGGTGACCGGCGCTCATATGCAGCTGGATCTGCCGGAACTCCAGGGCTTCAACTTCGCCGGCGGCGCCAGCTTCTCGCCGGAACTGACGGCGCTGCTGATCGGCCTGGTCGTCTACACCGCCTCCTATATCGCCGAAATCGTCCGCAGCGGCATCCTGGCCGTGAGCCACGGCCAGACCGAGGCTGCCGGCGCGCTCGGCCTGCGGCGCAGCCTCGTGCTGCGCCTGATCGTCCTGCCGCAGGCGCTGCGGATCATCATTCCGCCGATGACCAGCCAGTATCTGAACCTCACGAAGAACTCGACGCTGGCGGTCGCCATCGGCTTTCCCGACCTGGTGTTCGTCGCCCAGACGCAGATCAACCAGACCGGCCAGGCGATCGAGGGCATCGGCATCATCATGGCGACCTATCTCGCCATCAGCCTGTCGATCTCGCTGGTGATGAACATCTACAACGCGCGCATCGCGCTCAAGGGGCGCTGAGCCATGGCCTCGACCACGACCATGCTTCCGGCGGCGGGCCCCAACTGGGCGCGGCGCTTCGTGCCTTGGATCCGGGCCAACCTGTTCAATTCGATCGGCAACAGCATCATCACGGTGCTGATCGGCGCCTTCGTGATCTGGGCCCTCTTGGGCATCGTCCGATGGACGATCATCGATGCGGTCTGGGTGGCGCCGAACATGCGCGCCTGCCAGGCGGCGGGGACGGGCGCCTGCTGGGCCTTCGTCGCCGAGAAATGGCGCTTCATCCTGTTCGGCCGCTTCCCCTACGAGGAGCAATGGCGGGCGGCCCTGGTGACGATTCTGCTGTTCGCCATGACCGGCGCCACCTTCGTGCCGAAGCTGTGGCGGCGCGAGACCGCCTACGCGTGGGTCGCGGTCCTGGTGATTTCGGGCGTGCTGATGTGGGGCGGCGTGCTGGGACTCGCCCCGGTCGAGAGCGACCTGTGGAGCGGCCTGCCGCTGACCCTGATCCTGTCGCTGCTCAGCATGATCTTCGGCTTCATCCTGGCAGTGTTCCTGGCACTCGGCCGGCGCTCCCACCTGCCGGTCGTGAAGCTGATCTGCACGGTCTTCATCGAGGCGATGCGCGGCGTGCCGCTGATCACCATCCTGTTCATGGCCAGCCTGATGCTGCCGCTGTTCCTGCCGCCGGGTTTCACCGTGGCGAAGCCGCTCCGGGCACTGGTGGCGATCACGCTGTTCCTCGCCGCCTACCAGGCCGAGGACGTCCGGGCCGGCCTTTTGGCCCTGCCCAAGGGGCAGTTCGAGGCGGCCGACGCGCTGGGCTTGAGCTATTGGCGCAAGACCAAGTCGATCGTGCTGCCGCAGGCGATCACCATCGTGATCCCGCCCCTGGTCGGCAATCTGATCGGCAATTTCAAGAACACCTCGCTGGTCTCGATCATCAGCCTGCTCGACCTGATGAACACGACCCAGGTGGCGTTGATCGATCCGAATTGGCGCGGTCTGACCAGCGAAGCCTACATTTTCCTCGGTACGATCTATTTCGTCGCTTGCTTCGCCATGTCGCGATACAGCCAGTGGCTGGAAGTCCGTCTCAACAAAGGCAAGCGCCGCTAGGAGTTTCAAAGGAATGTCTGAAGCCGCCATTGCCCCGAAGCTTGGGGCGCCGATCATCGAGATGCGCGACGTCAACAAGTGGTACGGCGAGTTCCACGTGCTGAAGAACGTCAATCTCACGGTCAAGAAGGGCGAGCGGGTCGTGGTTTGCGGCCCGTCGGGCTCCGGCAAGTCGACGGCGATCCGCTGCATCAACCGGCTGGAAGAGCACCAGAAGGGCCAGATCATCGTCGACGGCATCGAACTGACGGCGAACCTCAAGAACATCGAGGCGATCCGGCGCGAAGTCGGCATGGTGTTCCAGCAGTTCAACCTGTTCCCGCATCTGACCGTGCTGGAGAACCTGACGCTGGCGCCGATCTGGGTGCGCAAGGTGCCGAAGAAAGAGGCGGAAGAGACCGCCATGTACTATCTGAACCGGGTGCGTATTCCCGAGCAGGCCAACAAGTATCCGGGCCAATTGTCCGGCGGCCAGCAGCAGCGCGTGGCGATCGCCCGCTCGCTGTGCATGAAGCCGAACATCATGCTGTTCGACGAGCCGACCTCGGCCCTCGATCCCGAGATGGTCAAGGAAGTGCTGGACGTGATGGTCGGCCTCGCCAACGAAGGCATGACCATGATCTGCGTGACCCATGAGATGGGCTTCGCGCGCACGGTCGCCGATACGATGGTGTTCATGGATCGCGGCGAAGTGGTCGAGACCTCGCCGCCGCAGGAATTCTTCGCGGCGCCCAAGAGCGAGCGGACGCGGGCCTTCCTCGGCCAGATCCTGCACCACTGAGCCAGAATTCCGCGACCGCCGGCCGCGGGGCAGCCCCTGCGGCCGGCGTTTTCGCTTTGCCTTCCCGGAGTATTCGCCAGATGAAGCGTGCCCTCGTTTCGACCGCCCTCGCGCTCGGATTGTTTCTCAGCCTGACCGCCAACGCCCCGGCCGAGGCCGGCCAGACGCTCGACACCATCAAGGGCAAGGGGCTGCTCACCTGCGGCATCTCCGGCGCCACCGCCGGCTTCGCGCTCGCCGACAGCCAGGGCAATTACAGCGGCCTCGACGTCGAGCTGTGCAAGGGCATGGCCGCGGCCGTGCTCGGCAGTGCCGACAAGATCAAGTTCATCCCGCTGTCGGCGCCGCAGCGCTTCACCGCGCTGCAGTCGGGCGAGGTCGACCTGCTGGCGCTCAATGCGACCTGGACGCTCGGGCGCGAAGGCACGCTCGGCGTGCTGTTCGGGCCGACGATCTTCTACGACGGCCAGGGCTTCATGGTGAAGAAGTCGGCCGGCATCAAGAGCGCCAAGGATCTGGGCGGCGCCACCATCTGCGTGCAGCCGGGCACGACCAGCGAACTGAATCTCGCCGATTATTTCCGGGCGCGGAACATCCAGTACAAGGCGGTGACGATCGAGCAGATGGACGCGCTCGAGACCGCGTTCTTCGCCGGCCGCTGCGACGCCTATACGACCGACGCCTCGACCCTGGTCGGCGCCAAGATCAAGACCAAGAACCCGGACGATTTCCTCATCCTGCCGGAAGTGATCTCGAAGGAGCCGCTCGCGTTCATGGCGCGGCAGGGCGACGACCAGTTCTACACGGTCCTGCGCTGGACCACCTTCGCGCTGATCCAGGCCGAGGAGAAGGGCATCACCAAGGCCAATGTCGACGACATGCTGCAGAGCCCGGATCCCGACATCAAGCGGCTGCTGGGCGTGACGCCGGGCAACGGCAAGGCGCTCGGGCTCGACGAGAAATGGGCCTACAACGCGATCAAGACCGTCGGCAACTATGGCGAGATCTTCGAGCGCACGGTCGGCAAGGGCAGCCCGCTGCAGCTCGATCGCGGGCTGAACGAGCTCTGGACCAAGGGCGGCCTCATGTACGCGCCGCCCGCGCGCTGACCGGTTGCACGCCCTTCGACACTGAGGGGTGCGACGTTCCGTGACAGTCCGGCCTCGAGCGGTTTAGGGTTTCCTTAAACCGCTCGAAGGAAACGCCATAATATCCGGGAGGATGGCGCGATGCTGGTTCTGTCGGAGCTCCGGACCCTCACCCCCAGTCAGCGCAACGCCTTCGTCGCCAGCTTTCTCGGCTGGACGCTCGATGCGTTCGATTTCTTCCTGATGTCCTTCACCCTCGGCGCGATCGCCCAGGATTTCAGCGTTGAAGTGCCGGAAGTGGCCTTCGCCATCACGCTGACGCTCGCCTGCCGTCCGCTGGGTGCGTTCATCTTCGGCCGGCTCGCCGACCGCTACGGCCGCCGGCCGGTGCTGATGGTCGACATCCTGCTGTTCGCGGTGCTGGAGATCGCCTCGGCCTTCGCGCCCAATCTCGTCATCTTCCTGGTGCTGCGCGCCTTGTTCGGCATCGCCATGGGCGGTGAATGGGGCATCGGCGCCTCGCTGACGTTCGAGAGCATCCCGGAGCGGGCGCGCGGCGCCGTATCCGGCATCCTGCAGGAAGGCTACGCCTGCGGCTTCCTTCTCGCCTCGGTCGTGAACTGGCTGCTGTTCGAGGCGATCGGCTGGCGCGGCATGTTCGTCATCGGCGTCGTTCCGGCGCTGCTTGTGATCTATATCCGGATGTTCGTCGAGGAGTCCCCGGTCTGGCAGAAGGGCGAGCATGTCAGGGCCAAGCTGAACTTCTTCCAGGCGATGCGTGGCCATTGGAAGCTCGCCGGTTATGTCATCGTGCTGATGACCGCCTTCAATTTCTTCAGCCACGGGACCCAGGACCTCTATCCGCAGTTCCTGCGCACGACCCATCATTTCGACAATGCCACGGTCTCGCTGCTGACCATCATCGCCAATGTCGGCGCCATCGTCGGCGGCGTCGTGTTCGGCGCCTGGTCGGAACGGCTCGGCCGGCGCAAGGCGATCATCATTGCGGTCCTGCTCGCGCTGCCGGTGCTGCCGCTCTGGGCCTTCGCCGCGACACCGGCGCTGCTCGCCCTTGGCGCCTTCCTGATGCAGATCTCGGTGCAGGGCGCCTGGGGCATCGTGCCCACCCATCTGAACGAGCTGTCGCCCGATGCGGTGCGCGGCACCTTTCCGGGGCTGATGTATCAGCTAGGCAATCTGCTGGCGGCGATCAACGCGACGTTCCAGGCGTGGCTCGCGGTCCAATATGGCGGCGACTACGCGATCCCGCTGGCGATCGTGGCGGGCGTCACCGCGATCGCCATCGCGGTGCTGGCGGCAGTCGGCGTCGAGAAGAAGGGCGTGGTGTTCGGGACGGCCGAAAGCGCGTAGCGCCTGATCCGTTCCCATCGGACCGATATGAGCGGATCGGGCCCTAATCGGCTGCCGGCGGCCGCCCCTTCAGGCGCACCTCGCGCTGCGGGAACGGCATGGCGATGCCGTGCGCCTGGAAGCGATCCCAGATGCCGAGCCGGACGGCACTGCGGATATTGGCCGTGCCGTTGCGCGGGTCGTTGATCCAGAAGCGCAGCTCGAGCTCGATCGCGCTGTCGCCGAAACCCATCAGGAGACAGTTGGGCGCCGGCTCGTCCAGCACGCGCGCCGTGCTCCGCGCCGCCTCCAGGCAGAGCTGCATCGCCTGCCGCACGTCGCAGTCGTAGCCGATCGACACCGTGACACGCAGGCGCACGGCATCGCTCGAATAGGTCCAGTTGATGACGCGCTGGGTGATCAGGTCCTCGTTCGGGATCAGGTACTCGGTGCCGTCCCGGGTGATGACCGAGACGTAGCGGGCATTGAGGCGTGTGATCCAGCCATAGGAATTGCCGACCTCGATCACGTCGCCCGGCTTGATCGAGCTGTCGATCAGCAGGATGACCCCGCTGATCAGGTTCGAGACGACCTTCTGCAGGCCGAAACCGAGGCCGACGCCGATCGCGCCGGAGAACACCGCGAACGCCGTCAGGTCGATGCCGACCGCGCCGAGCGCCAGCACGATGGCGAGCGTCAACAGGCTCACTTTCACGAGCTTCGCGATCAGCACATGCATGGCCGGCGTGAGCCGCGGCATGGTCTGCAGCCGCTGCTCCGCCAGGCGCGCCAGGAGGTTCGCGAGCCAGATCAGAACGACGAGGACGAGCGTCCCGCGCAGCAGCAATAGCAGGCTCAGCCGCAGGGTGCCGATCGTCACCGCCATCGCGTCGAGCAGCGCCATCGTCGGGCCGATCAGGCCGGCGATGTTCAAGGCGGCGACCAGGAAGGCGACGAACGCGATGGCTTGGGCGAGCGTGCGGTCGCGCACGAAGCTCGAACTGAAGCGGATCGCGACCCATGCCAGGGTCAGCCCGAACACCAGGCGCAGGACCGGGCTCGGATATCCCGCATCGTCGAAGCCGAGCGTGCCGAGCTGGATCAGGAGAAGGAACAGCAGGCCGGGCACGGCGGCCGCCACCGCGCTCACGAGCTGGACGGCCGCCCAGCCGGTGAGGCGCCCGCCGCGCGTCCGGAGCGCCTGGCCCAGCCGCGGGCCCAGCTGCCAGGCGACGAGCGCCGCCACAAGCGCGAGGGCGAGCTGCGCCAGGCTGTTCAGATTGAAGATGCGTTCGCCCGCCCAGGCGATGCTGGTCCGCGCCCAGTCCTCGAGCGATGCCATGGTCGGTAGCTGGGGCACGGCGGGCGTCCTTCCTCCTCCAACGGTAAACCCGCTGGGCGGACGAAAGTGCCCCAAACCGACTCTAAGTACCGAGACCGAGCGTTAGATTTTATCCACTGGCTACGTCCGGCCGCTTGCGAGCCGGCGGATCGCAAGCGCGCTGCCATAGGCGGCCACGGTCGCGATGAGCACCAGCCACCAGGCGTGCGGCAGGCGGAACAGCCGGACCGCGGCCTCGGTATAGGCGACCAGCAGGGCCGGAAACCACAGGCCCCAGAGGCCGGGCAGGCTCCGCCTGGGGGCGAGCCGGGCCAGGAGGGTCAGCGGGTTCTCGGCCATCTCGCGGGTCCGGACGAGATCAGCGGCGCGCCGGACCGGTCTCGACCGGCAGCTCGCCCGGCAGGCCCCATTCCGACCAGGAGCCGTCATAGACCGCGACGTCCTTATGGCCGATCAGGTGCAGGCCGAGCGCCAGCACGCTGGCGGTGACGCCCGAGCCGCAGGTCGTGACGACGGGCCTGGCAAGGTCGACGCCGGCGCCCTCGAAGGCGGCCTTGATCGCCTCGGCCGGCTTCAGGGTGCCGGTCTCGGTATCGACCAGGTCCAGGTGATCCAGATGCAGGCTGCCGGGAATATGGCCGGTACGCAGGCCGGCGCGCGGCTCCGGGGCCGTGCCCTCGAACCGGCCCCGGGCACGCGCGTCGACCAGCTGGGCCTGCGGGCGCTCGATATTCGCCAGCACCTGCGCCTTGTCGCGCACCATCAGGCTGTTGAAGCGGGCGGTGAAATGCCGGTCGCGCGGCGGCGGCGGCAGATCGTCGACCGGCCGGCCCTCGGCCTGCCATTTCTTGAAGCCGCCGTCCAGAATCGCGATGTCGCGATGACCGAAGGCGCGGAACGTCCACCAGACCCGCGCCGCACCGGGCAGGCTGCTGCCGTAGAGCACGATGCGATTGCCGTCGCCCAGGCCGAGCCTGCGGACGCGGGAGGCGAATTTTTCCGGCGGCGGCAGCATGTGCGGCAGCGGGCTGTTGGTATCGGCGATCTCGTCGATATCGAAGAACACGGCGCCCGGAATATGGCCGGCGACATAATCCTCGTGCGCGGTCGGCGTGACGCCCGGCAGCTTGAAGCTGGCGTCGACGATGCGAATGTCGGGCGCGCCCAGGCGCTGGGCCAGCCAATCGGTCGAGACCAGCGTCTCGGGGTGGGCATAGGGCATGGCTCGCTCCTGGTCAGCCGGCGAAGGCGATATTGATGCGCCGGTTCTGGCGCCCCTTGTTCTCGATCTTGGTCACCGCCACCGGCCCGATCTCGGCGGTGTTCCGGATATGGGTCCCGCCGCAGGGCTGCAGGTCGATGCCGACGATGTCGAGCAGCCGGATCCGCCCGGCGCCCGTCGGCGGCTTCACCGTCATGGTGCGCACCAGTTCGGGCTTGGCGGCCAGTTCCTCGTCGGTGATCCAGCGCGTCTCGATCGCATGGCCCGCGGCGATGAGCTCGTTGAGCTTGCGGGCGATCTCGTCCTTGTCGAGGCTGTCGCCCGGCACGTCGAAATCGAGCCGCGCCTTGCCGTCCGAAATCTGGCCGCCGGTGACGGAGCCGGGCACGACGGCGCAGAGCAGATGCAGGCAGGTGTGCATGCGCATCAGCCGGTGACGATAGTCCCAGTCGATCGCGGCCGTGACCGCGGTGCCGGGGGCAGGGGCCGCGGCGCCCTCTTCCAGCAGATGGACGACGCTGTCGGGCGTCTCGCCCTTGCGGGTGTCGATGATCCGGAACACCTGGCCGTCAGCGGCGGTGAGCGTGCCCCGGTCGCCCGGCTGGCCGCCGCCCAGCGGATAGAACGGCGTGCGGTCCAGTTCGACCCGGTTGCCGTCGACGGCGGTCACCGTCGCGGGGCTGCTCTGCAGATAGGCGTCGTCGCGAAACAACAGCTGGGTGCCTGCACTCATGGGTGCCTGTTTCCTCTCGTCGGCCGAAGCTCTCGGGCTCCAAGCCTAGAGAGCCCATGACGCCGGTTCAAGGGGGCGAGACATGCCGCATGGGTGGGTGCAACCGCAGACATTGTCATCGAAATGTAACCGGAAGGGGGGATAACAAGCCCGTCTGTTGTCGCGGAGCGTCTCATGCAGGCGTCGTTGAGAAAGAATCTTTGTGCGCTCGGGCTGCTGGTCCTGTGCCTGGCCGCGCGTTCCGCCGCGGCCGAAACCTGGACCATGGTCAGCGAAGACGATGTTCCGCCGTTCGTTTCCATCGAAAACGGACGGCAGGTCGGGCTCGACGTCGATCTCGTCGGCGCGGTCCTCCGCGAGGCGGGTGTCGAGGCCGTACACCGTGGCGTGCCCTGGAACCGCGTGGTGCAGATGCTCGACCGGGGCAAGGCCGACTTTGGCTTTCCGTTCGTCGCCTCGCCGGATTACAGCGCGCGATATATCCTGGTCGGCCCGCTCCGTCTCGGCCGCTCGGCCCTGGTCGGTGTCGCCGGCACCCGCATCGAGTTCAAGGAATTCGGCGACCTGAAGCGCTTCGTGGTCGCGACCGTGCAGGGCTATGCCTATTCGCCCGAGTTCGACCATGCCGCGGGGCTGCGCAAGGACCAGACGGCGACCAGCCAATTGCTGCTGCTGAAGAAGCTGATCGCCGAGCGCGACGACCTGATCGCCGGCGACGCCGACACGCTGAAGGCGCTCGCCGAGCGGGAGGGACTCGCCCGTCGCGTCGCCTTCCTGCCGCATCTCATCGAGGAGGCGCCGCGTTACGCCGCCTTCCCCAAGGACCGGGCCGACAAGGCCGAACGGTTCCGGGTGGCGCTGGAGAAGCTGCGCAGCAGCGGTGAGCTCGGCCGGATCCTCGACCGCTGGCACGATCAGCATTCCGACGTACCGGAAGTGGGACAGTGAGCATGCAAGAGTTTTCGACCGATTCCGACATCGTCCTGTCCGCCTCGATCGGGCTTCGGCCATCGCCGTTCCGGCGCCTCGCCTCGGTCCTTCGTTTGCTGGCGCTGCCGGCAATGATGGCCGGGCGCCACGTCGCGGCACTCTGGTTGCGGCTGCCGGCGCCCGTGCGCCTGGTGCTGGCCTTCGTTCCGCGCCGGATCGCGCGCCTTGCCGGCCGCCGGATCAGCCTGCAGAATCGCGTGCTGGGCACGATCGGCCTGGTCATGGCGGTGATCATCGTCGCCTCGGCCGTCGTCAATCTGCAGACCGCCCGTGACGAGCGGCTGGCGACCCTGCAGGCACGCGGCAAGCAGCTGGTGCTGATGCAGGCCGAGGCCATGTCCAAGCCGCTGTGGGACATCAACAAGCCCGAAGTCGAGGGCATGCTCGCGACCCTCGCCCAGGATCCCGACTTCGCCCACGGCGTGGTGATCGATGCCGACGGCCAGACCGTCGCCGAGCGCGACAAGGCCGGACCGGGCGGCCGGCTGAAGTTCGGGTTGCCGATCAACTACAAGGACGAGACCCATCAGGAGAACCTGGGCCGGCTCGACCTGTCGCTCTCGACCGCCAAGCTCGAAGCGGCGGACCAGGAGACGCTGATCAATACGTCCGGCGTCGCGCTGCTGCTGCTGGTCGCGACCATGGCAGCGGTCTACCTGGCGTTCCGGCAGATCAGCCGGCCGCTCGACGGCATCACCGGCGCGATGCGCCGGCTGGCCGGCGGGGATCAGGCGGCGGCGATCCCGGCGACCCATCGCCAGGATGTCATCGGCGAGATGGCCCGGGCCCTGACGGTGTTCCGCGACAATGGCCTCGAGCATGAACGGTTGAAGACCGAACAGGCGTTGGCGGAGGAAGCCGGCCGGATCGAGCGGCACCAGACCCTGCAGCGGCTGGCGGATTCCTTCCAGGCGAGCGTACTGGGCGTGGTCGAGCGGTTGGGCGATGCGGTCCAGGATCTGCGCGGCAATGCCCAGGGCCTGACCGCGACCGCGGACGAGACCTCGGTGCAGTCGAATGCAGTCGCGGCCGCCTCGGAGCAGGCGTCGGTCAATGTGCAGACGGTGGCCTCGGCAGCCGAGGAACTGCATCTCTCCATCGCCGAGATCAGCCGCCAGATGACCGAGGCGAGCGCCGTCGCCGACCAGGCGGTGACGCAGGCCCGGGCAACCGACACGACGGTGCGCAATCTGGCCGGCGGTGCCGAGCGGATCGGTGCGGTGGTGCAGTTGATCCGAGCGATCGCGCACCAGACCAACCTGCTGGCGCTCAATGCGACGATCGAGGCGGCGCGGGCCGGCGCGGCCGGCAAGGGCTTCGCCGTCGTCGCGTCGGAGGTCAAGTCGCTGGCGGTGCAGACCCAGCAGGCGACCGGCGACATCCAGGCGCAGATCGATGCGATCCGCAGCGAGACGGGCCAGGCGGTCGATGCGATCCGCGAGATCGTCGGCACGATCGGCAATATCAGCGAGATCACGACGGCGGTTGCCGCCGCCGTCGAGCAGCAGGGGGCGGCGACCCAGGAAATCGCGCGGAATGTCCAGGAAGCGGCGCGCGGGACGAACGAGGTCTCGGTCAATATCGCCGGAGTCACCGAGGCCGCCGGCAAGACCGGCCATGCCGCCGGCGCCCTGCTCGGTGCCGCCGGCGAGCTCGCCGAACAGTCCGACCTGCTCCGCGGCGAGGTCGACCGGTTTACCGAAATCGTGCGCCGGAGCTGATCATCCGCGGCGCAGCCGCTCGCGATGCAGCGCCAGCCACAGGCCGGCATGGAGCGTGAACAGGTTCATGATCCGACCGGCCGCCTGCCATTCGGCGAAGCGTTCATAGGGCAGCGCTAGGACCCGGATATCCTCGTGCTCTGCCGCGAGCCCGTGGAAGCCGCCGGCAGCGCTCGAGTCGACCAGCGCGCAATAGAGATGGATCCGCTCGGTATTGTAGCCGGGCGAGGTGAGGGCGACGGCGATCTGCTCCGGCTCGCCCAGGATCGTGCAGCCGGTTTCCTCGCGCACCTCGCGATGCACCGCCGCGATCGGCGTGTCACCGGCCTCGATGCGGCCGGCGACGATTTCGACTTGAACCGCGGGCAGGCCCATGAGCGCCGGCGGCAGGCGCGCCTGCTCGATCAGCACGACCGTGTCGCGGGCCGGGTCGTAGAGCAGCACGCCGACACATTCCGCCGCCGTGACGACTTCGCGATCGAGGATCGGGGTTTCCGTGCCATCGAAGCGCCGTTGCCGCACGGCATAGCGATCGAGCTTCAGGAAGCCGTCGTGGCGCCGCTCCTCGGCGACGAGGGTGAAACATTCTTCCATCGAGACGGCTCCAGGGGTGGCGAGGGCGCCACTATTCCGGAGGCGGCGGGGGCTTACAAGCGGTCAGGCCGCCTGTGCGTGCTCGACCAGGGCGCGGAAGGATGCCGTCGCCAGCGCGAGCGGCGCGCTCGGCATCAGGCGTGCCGGCGCGTCGGGAAGCACGGCCAGGTTCGGCCGGAACAGGTCGGCCGTCCAGCCGGAGATCCGGCCGCGGCCATCGGTGCGTTGTGACAGATGCGCGATCGACCAGCCCTCGGGCACGAGCCGCATCGCCGCGTCGAGCGATCGGGTATAGGGCGCAGGGTCGAGGTCGAGCACCTCGGCGATAGTGGCATCGAGCGCCGCCGAACCGGTGTGGGACGCTTCGATCAGCTTCAAGGTTCGCGATATGGACAAGAAACTCGCCTCCAGTGATCTTGCGATCGTAGGTGGCAAGCTACCCGGAGAGCTCTTCTATTTGTCGGGTCTTTTTTGCGGCAGCGAGCGGCGGATCGGCAGGCGGATCCGGACGAGCAGGCCGGTCGGCAGGCGGTTTTCGGCAGTAACCCGTCCGCCCAGCGCCTCGACATTCCGGCGCACGATCCACAGGCCGACGCCGAAATGGACGCTCTGGTCGCCGTACTCCGGCAGGTCCGGCCGCGACGAGAAATAGCGGTCGAAGATCCGCGGCAGGTCGGCCGCCGTGACGCCCGGGCCGCTGTCGGCGATGGAGAGGTCGGCCCAGTCGCCGACGATGGCGAGGCGGACCTCGATCCGGTCGCCGGCCTTGGAGAAGGAAATCGCGTTCTCGACGATATTCTCGAACACGGTCTCCAGCATCTCGACATTGGCGCGCACCGGCACCTGGGCGTCGAGGCTGGCCTCGAGGATGAGACCGCGCTCGTGGAACAGGTCGCCGTGGGCGCCCAGCACCCGTTCGAGCAGGCGCGCCAGGTCGAGCTCGATCCGCGGCATGTCGAGCAGGTCGGCGGTCGCTTCGTCGAGCCGGCGTGACGAGGCGACCAGGCCGTCGAGCTTGTCGAGCGACCGCTCGATCAGGCCGATCGCCCG
>Ga0070730_10000630_pt1 | contig 38798 bp, 30 predicted proteins | sample Coa_R1_3_FD_66447 | JGI IMG/M metagenome (GOLD analysis project Ga0070730, IMG submission 66447) | Surface soil microbial communities from Centralia Pennsylvania, which are recovering from an underground coalmine fire - Coalmine... | ecosystem: Environmental > Terrestrial > Soil > Unclassified ...
GATAACCGTGATTCCTGCCGCTCTGATAAGCGGGGCGTTCGTCGTGCTGCTCTATCTCCCCTACTGGTTTGGTCTGAGCATCTCTGGGATCATCTATAGTTTTACCTCGCCTCCATCGGCCAACTCGTCCGATAACTCGATCCTGTTCGCCATTATCCAGTGGAACCACGAGCACGGCTTACCACCAACCAGCAGTTGGAGCTATCCCTTCTTCTATATCTTTGCGCTTCATCAGACCTGGAACTACATCAACACAGCTACGCTGGTCTGTATGCTGCTGGTAAGCGCGATCTGGATCTGGCGTAGCCCCACCACACGCACGATGATACTGGCCTCACTTGCCATATTAGGAGCCACGCTGATCGTCACCTTCTGGTTCTTCCCCTGGTACGTCATCTGGCTGATAGCTCTGATGGCGATCTGCCTGCCGATCAGCGGAGAACGGGTGGGGCGCGCTCTGGTAGCCTTCGCGCTAGCATTTTCCGCTTCGGCGTTCTGCATCTATCTCTTCTTCAATCCCTACTCCTCCATCGGGAGCTGGATCGGCTGGACCTGCCTCACCACCGTCGGGCCACCACTGATTGCCCTGTTGGTATGGCTGACCCTTCCTATTCATCAGAGCATAAAAAATTAATTGGTATGCTACCAGGTAATCGCAATGGTCCTGTTCAACTCTCTCCCTCTCATTTATCATCGTAGAGACGCGCAACAACCAAAGCATGATGAGGTTTCTTCTCAGAGAAGAGGCTGAAACTACTTCTCTGTTTCGGAGGAGCAAGCTCTCAGTAGAACAGATTAATAAGGGGGATATCCATGACGGTAGAGCATTTACAGGAATTCATAGACGCCTGGGTACGCCGCGATGTAGAAGCAGTAATGACGTTCATAGCGGAAGATTGTGTATACGAGACGGCTATTGGTCCTGAGCCTGGTCAGACCTATCGCGGGCGAGCAGCTATCCAACAGAAGTTTACCGAACTGCTCGCTGATGAAGATGATGGCGAACTACAATTTGGCCCGATCACCATATCTGGAGATAGAGGAGCGCAGGAATGGGCCTACACTGAGACCGGGGCCGACGGACGCACCATCAAACATCGCGGCTGCGACCTATTTGAGTTTATAGGGGATAAGATTCGCCACAAGAATGTTTTCCGCAAAACCTTTCAGTAATCTCTCGGCCTATAAATCATAGGAAGAAAGAGGAGTTGCCTGCTCATTTGCCCAGGCAGCTCCTCGTTGCTCTGGTTTATACGCCTAAAACATCTTTGACTCTCCTGAGTGCGTCAAGATGGGCCTCAGGGGAGGACAGACCGACCTCCATGGTCTCGACGCTGAGATGGGTTGCGCCCAGAGAGCGCCAGGCATAAGCACGTGTTGCCCAACTTTCCTCATTGCCCCACTGGAGACGTATGCCAGCTTGAGCATCAATCCCTACGCTTTCAAGCGGCCGCCCCGCCGCCTTCACATACCCTTGCAAGCGCGTTATCTGGTCGTGCAGCTTTTCGTACAGGGCAGGATCAGTTGGGTCAGCACCCTGTCGTTCATCTTGAACATCAAGAATCCAGCCATCCCCCATCCGACCAATACGCTGTAACACCGCTTCTGCATGCCCACCCAGCCAGATCGGGATCGGACGCTGGATGGGGAGAGGAAGGATCTGCGCGTCAACGAGGTGATGCCATTTCCCCTGGAAAGTGACCACCGGTTGCGTCCACAAGGCTCGTAAGACCGTCATTTGCTCTTCGATCCGGACTCCTCGCTGCCGAAAGTCAGCCCCCATAGCAGCAAACTCGGCCTGGTTCCAACCAACACCCAGGCCAAGCCGTAATCGCCCATCGCTCAGGACATCAACCGACGCTGCTTGTTTAGCCAGGAGAAGGGTTTGCCTGCTTGTGGGAACAACAACTCCTGTGACCAATTCGATACGTCTGGTACAACCTGCCAGGAAAGCAAGCAGTGCCAATGGCTCATGGTAGGGGTTTTCCGTGAACACACTATCAAAAACGACCAGATAATGATAACCTAGATCTTCTACGCCCTGGACAAAGGCACGCAACGCACCTGCGTCAAGCCCAATCTCTTTTTGTGGAACGGTCACGCCAATTTTCATACAGCTCCTCTTTCTGTTTAGGAGGCGGATCACACCCTTCTTCTGGGGAAGAGCACGCATCTAGCCACCCAACGATTTCTCCCTATCAGTATAATGAACTTTAGAGAACTAAAGGGATTTTCAAAGGTTCTTAGTGGTACATCCGCTAAATACCTGAAAAAAGGCTACGCCCACGCTCAAGCAGGGTAACTCTGTAGGAGGAGAAACTTCCCAAATTTGGCGCATGGATCACTTCGTTAGCCGGGCGGAATTGAGAAGCGTGTCTGGCTGTTTTTCGAGATAGAAAGAAGGGTTTTACCTATGTCACAAACTGACCCAAACACTAATCCCGCACCACCGCAACCTACCAGCGCATCTGCTCCTGATTTTATCCATCATGGCGAGGGGCATCACAGCCATAAACATAGTCATGGTGAGCATAGTCATCACCATCATCGCCACCATCATCCTGGCGGTGAGCAGCCACACACTCATCAGGCTGATTCTCCGTTGAATGAGCAGAACGCCGCTCACCAACACCATCACAAGGGGAACTAAGTTCCTGACCTGATACAAACTGCGCGGATCGTCCTCTTCCGAAGACGATCCGTCACTATTTTGCGCCAGTGAGACTAGCAGATGTTAAGCGCCTATAGGCTGAGACTCGCCAGGAGATTTCCGCCGCGTATAGTAGACCAGCAGCGCAAGCGTCACGCCAAATAGCAAGATATTGCGCACAGTCACAACTGGATAGAACGCCGGCACATTTGGCACATTGACGACATTCGTCATCAGATAAATGTAGGGGTAGACCCAGGTAGTTAAGAGGCCGATGATCACCCAGGAGATGAGCCAGCGCAGATCGCTCCCGCCTACATAGGCGAGCAATGGAATAATCCAGATCAGGTATTGCGGGCTAAACACCTTCCCCGTCACCATCACGACGAGCAGGGTCAACAGCGTCGAGGCCGCCAGATCTAGCTTGCCTCGCCACTGCAACCACCATGTATACAACAGACCAGCAGCCTCCATAGCTGTGATCAGCAGCGATACCATCCCCGAACGAGGGCTGATGACGTTAAGTGAGCCAAACGTAAACTCGAACGACAAATGCTCCGGTCGCACAATACTCGCCAGCCACAACAGCGAGGAGCCAAACGACTCTCCCTGGATGGGACGGTTCCCAAAATAGCTGAACGGGGAGAGCGTCCCCTCGACACTCAATAGGAGCGATACGACCATCACAACCACACAGAGGCCCACAAACGTGGCGAGCGGAGTCCAGCGCCTCCAGGCCTTCCAGCTATCACGCGACGCCTTTTGCTGCGCCAGCATGAATGGCAACAGTAAGATAATGGGATACAGTTTAGCCAGAAACGCCAGGGCCAGCAGAGCAAAGGCCCAGTTCCAGCGGCTACGCGTCGCACATAAGACTGCAAAGAAGGTCAGAGCGGCAGGCACTAAATCAAAACGCGCCACCGCGGTTGCCCAGGCTCCTGCCACCAGGTAGACGGCAAAGGCAATAGCCGCCCCTCTCGATCTGTAACGAGCCAGCACAAAATAGATAAGTACAGCCAGCAGAGCCATCCAGACCGCAAAGGCCACCTGATAGAAATGGGCCGGGGCCAGCATACCCAGTGAGTAGGGAAACACCGTTAGAAATGGATATTCGTGCGGCAAGGCATGAAAGCTCTGGGTCAGCGATTGCGACTCGACAAAATGCACTAGAAAATCGGGGAAGCCATGACGACGCATACTACTTGCGATGGCGGCATTCGAGATCGGTGGAGGCGCGGCATTGAGAATAAAGTCACACTGGGTATCCGGGAATGGCTTGAGAGCTGGTGTCCCCTGCCAGAACGCAACAGCATAACATTGGTACTTGGCGGCATCCGTATGGGGTCGAAAGAACTGCCAGGAGGCTCCATAATAGAGACCACCAGGCAATGTAGCTCCAAATAAAAGAATACACATCACCAGTAAAATCACACCATCCACTAGATAGGTTCGCGGCTGATTTCCTGATCGCTTCGCTACAGATGACGTACTATCTACATTTTGTATTTTTACATTCATGGTGTTATGAGCTTACCTCGCACAAAAACATTTCATAGTATCATGACGTACCGGCCCCGTGATCGTCACAAACTCAAACCACCGTCTATCAGCACTTCACATTATGACATCTACGATATAGAGGAGCGTGTTTCCCCTAACCCTGCATTTTCCGTTCATAAAGCCTTGACCTTCATATAAGATTATCGTACTATAGTGGTATAGACATCTTGACGACATAACCATGTACCGTGTATGTTTATTTCTAAGGTCTTAGCGCTATTCTTTCCAGGATCTTATCGTCAGCCTGACCGGCATACAGGGATGTGTGCCCTCTCATTACTGTAGTTTTAGTAATGGCAGACCCGTCCTCACCAGCACTCAGGGTGAGCACATCGCTGCAAGGAGAGTTACTATGCTGCGTTCCTCTCGCGTTCTTACGCTTGCTTCTCTCGCAATCATACTGGTCATCGGTAGCGTCAGCGCTATTTTGCTCTTTAACCAGGTGTCATCAGTCCATGCCGCTGCAAACAATCTGGTAACCAATCCAGGTTTCGAAACTGGGGATCTGAGTGGCTGGAGTTGTGATGCCAGTGACACAGTAGTCACCAGCCCTGTCCATAGCGGATCCCATGCCCTACAAGTCAATCCCAGCAGTTCTGTCACAGGGCAGTGTACCCAGACAATCAGCGTGCAATCCAACACCGCTTATACATTGAGCGCCTTTGTGAATGGCTCGTTTGCCTATCTGGGTGTCAATGGCGGCACCAGCACCTGGACCAGTAGTAGCAGTTACACTCAAATCTCAGTCTCATTCACAACAGGAACCTCGACCACCAGCATTACGATCTTTGTGCATGGCTGGTATGCGCAGGGTAGCGTCTTTGTCGATGATGTAGCATTGACTGGCCCGGCAGGCTCAGGCGGGACGCCGACCGCGACATCTACCCCTACAGCTACTCCCGGCAATACCCCCACAGCGACTGCCACGGCGACTGCCATGCCAACTCCGACGCCAATCTCGGGAGCACCTGCATGGGATGGCAACGGCCACCACTACAACATAGGTGACCTGGTGAGCTTTCAGGGGAACGTGTACAAGTGTATTACAGCCCACACCTCACAACCTGACTGGTCCCCGGTAGCTGCTCCTTCGCTCTGGCAACTTGTGGGCAGCGGTGGACCAACGCCGACACCCACCGCAACCCCAACTCCCACAGCGACACCCACTCCTTGTGCCAACTGTGGCGGCAATCTGCCTAAACACGTGCTCACCGGCTACTGGCAGGACTTCACCAACCAGGCGATGCCACTACGCCTGAGCAACATCAACTCCAACTATGACCTGATCGCAGTAGCTTTCGCCAACGCAGATCCAGCCAATCCTGGTGGAGTTACCTTCAGTGTTGACTCCGGATTGTCGAGCGCCCTTGGTGGTTACACCGACGCCCAGTTTAAGAGTGACATTGCCACTCTGCACGGGCAGGGCAAGAAGGTCATCATCTCGGTTGGCGGTCAGAATGGCACGATCAGCGTTTCCGATGCGACCAGCGCGACGAACTTCGCCAACAGCGTCTTTGGGATTATGCAACAGTTCGGCTTTGATGGCGTTGATATTGACCTGGAGAACGGCCTCAATCCGACCTTTATGTCCAGCGCTCTGCGGCAACTCTCTTCCAAAGCTGGCTCTAGCTTGATCATCACCATGGCCCCGCAGACGGTCGATGTACAATCTACCGGCAACAGCTACTTCGCGACGGCCTTGCAAATCAAAGATATCCTTACTATCGTCAACACCCAGTACTACAACTCTGGCTCCATGAATGGCTGCGATGGTAATGTCTACTCTGAATCTACAGAGAACTTCCAGACGGCCCTGGCATGCATCCAGTTGCAAGGCGGACTACGCCCGGACCAGGTGGGGCTCGGCCTGCCCGCGTCCAGTTCGGCAGCAGGCAGTGGCTTCGTCGCCCCCTCGGTGGTGAATGCCGCCCTGGATTGTCTGGCGAATGGCTCAAACTGCAGCACGTTCAAGCCATCAACAACCTGGCCGGGCATCCGTGGCGCCATGACCTGGTCGATCAACTGGGACGCCTCCAATGGGTACAGCTTCGCGAACACGGTTGGGCCTCATGTCCATGGCCTGCCGTAGCGAGGAGCAGGCACGTTACTGCTCTGACTTGTTCAAACGGTGACCGGTCATCGCTCCTCTGCCACACAAAGCCATTCAGGTTGCGGTTCCACCTCCTGCCTCTCAGGTGGAACCGCAACCTGAGTGCTGTAAACCGGCCTCTAGAGCAGGTTAAAGCCAGGTTCCACCTTGCTGAACCGAAACCTTGCATGGGCCAGCCTCTAGAGGGCTGGGAGGGCCTCTCTGGTTTCGGTTCCACCTGAGAGGCAGGAGGTGGAACCACTCTCACCAGTTGGATCAGTAACCGGGGGCGCCCCTATTCCTCTTGAAGGCGACAGAACCTTCAGCCTCCCATGCTATACCTGTGCTAATTGTTATGCTACAATGGCAGAACTAGAACCAGTTTTTGTCTTGTAAGGAAAGCGAGGCACAGGATGCCCACATTGGAAGCAGGCCAAAAGTTTGAGCGCTATCGCATCGTTCGTCACATAGGAGGAGGCAGCTCTGGTGAAAGTTATGAGGCGCAAGATACCCTCCTTCCACGCACAGTCGCCCTTAAGCTTATCCATCCCTGGTCACGACTATCAGACTCGGCGCGCCGCCAGTTCTTTCGCGAGATGCGCACGCTTAGTTTACTCTCACACCCATACCTGGCCACCACGCTTGACTATGGAGAAGTACATGGCCAGCTCTATATAGCTCGCCAATATAGCAGCTCCGGTTCACTACTCAGCGACCAGGGCAGGGCATGGTACAATCCGCCACTGGACATCGTGCGGGCCGCGCAATTTGCGCATCAGCTGGCACAGGCCCTCTATCACCTGCATGCCCACGGCCACGTCCATGGGTCACTGACATTTTCCAATATTTTGGTACTCCATAGCCCCGACCAGGATCAGCAACCTGGCGCTGCCCCATTTCTGCTTGCTGATACCGGAAGCGCTTATTTCGTCAGAAACGCTGGCCAGCCACGTATGGCGGTCTTGCCGATCACTGCGGCGCCTGAGCAGCATCAGCGAAAAAGGGTCACAGGGGCCAGCGATCAGTATGCTCTGGCTGTCTTGCTCTACTTCTTGCTTGTGGGACGACTCCCATTTACAGGCACACCGGATGAGATCGAGCAGAGTAAACTGACGCATACTATCCCGGCCCTCTTTTTGCTGAACCCGAACATTACACTTGAGCAAGAAGAAATACTGCGGCGCGCGTTGAGCGTCCACCCCCAGGCTCGTTACCCATCAGTAATGGCGTTCACTGAAGACCTGCTGACCTCTCTGACACACTCAGCCCAAGCTTCCGTGCCAACCGAAGCTGCGGCCCAATCTGTTATCGAAAATCGCATTGGAGAGCTTGAGCTACTCCCAACTGCGCTTCCCCTTACGATGTCCCCTGTGGATGGTGCGGCACCCTCAAACGCATTGGGACACAGCGAGGTAGAGGAAGCAGATCAACCAGAGACCTCCATAGAGCACGCTACCAGCCAGGGGGATCCAAGCGGAGAGAGCGCCGACGACGCGGTGGAAGGCAGCCTGCAAAAAGTTCTGCCTGACCATCAGGGAGAACCGGAGCCTTCGTCTGTGAGAGAGACAACCATGGGAACAGAACGGGAACAACCACAGCCTCAGCCCCTGCCGCAAACTATACCAGATGTTCCTCTACCACAGCCTCAGCCCGAGCCAATACCACAGTCTGAACCTGATCCCATCCGATTGCCTGAGCCAACACCTCAGCCCGATCCTGAGGTTCTCCCTAAACCAGCGCCAGACATTGCATTGCCTGTTCCAATACCGACTCCTCCACCCATAGAGGAGCCAGCCCCGCCACCTATGGATCCGCCAGCAAAAGATACAGGGCCGCTCTCTCCTCACCAGGAGATACCACCTATGCGCGTGGCCTCTCTGACCATCACTTCTCCCTCTATCAAAGATCTACGCCAGATCATTCTGGAGCGCGAGCGAACCACTCTCGGTCGTGCGGGCTCAAGCACAATCTTTCTCAACCAGGATGAGATATCACGGCACCATGCCGTGCTCCTGCGCCAGGGGGATCGCTATCTCCTCTCCGACGAGCGGAGTGCGCAGGGAACCATGGTCAATGGACAACCATTAACCGGTGATCAGGCTTACGAGTTGCAGGATGGCGACTGCATTAAGATCGGCGAATATATCCTTGTCTTCCACCTGAAGGCGCTCCAGGGTCCAGCCCAACCATCTTCTCACCAGGTATTCTACCTCTTCCCGTAAGCTATTTTCTGCCACTGAGCGGACAGGCAAAAACGCAGGGAGTCGATGAGTTGGGAATCACTCATTGGCTCTCCCTTCCTCTAAAATGGATTGAACGTCCGCTTGCTCTATTAGCGCCAGGTTGCTTCATTTAAGATAAAAAGTCAGTGAGTGATATTCTTCAGAATTATCACCCACAAACGCCTTGACATATCTCAATTGATTTACTACACTTCCAAAGAAGACTATACACTCCAGGCGGTCAATCTTGTATAGTACAATTTTTCCCTGATGGGCGAGTAAAGATGACAAAGCCACTACCTGACAAAAGCAAGGGCAGCGGGAAAACGCGACTGATCCAGGCGGCAAAAATCCTGGCACAAGAGAACTCATTTGATGAGATCACTATCGATGAGATTGTGAAGAGGGCCGCCCTCTCTCGTCCTGCTTTCTATTACCACTTTGCCGGTGGAAAAGAAGAGCTACGCGCGGAACTGGTACGCAGCGGATTTGTGCGAGAACGACCCTCACAGGACGCACGTCAGGCTATTCTGGAGGCAGCCCTTCATATTTTCGCGCGCGTAGGCACCACCGCCGCCACGCTTGATGAGATTACAAACGAAGCAGGTGTATCACGCGGTACGCTTAGCTGGCACTTTCGCAGCAAAGACGAATTACTCACGGCTGTCATTCATTACTGCACACCGTTTACCGCTCTACGCACAGCGATTGAGCTACTTGACCAGGAGTTGCAAAACACTGCCCCACTTGACGACGAAAAAACGTTGCATCGCATCGCGGGAGGGTTCTACGACGCATTTACCGTTCAGGGCGATCTGATACGATTGAGCATTGTACTTGCCCACACCCACCCTGAAGCGGCCCACCTGCTAGCACAGAAAGCAGCAAAGGGGCGCCAGAAGATCATCGAGTATATCAAACGACGACAGGAGGAGGGCATATTCCGCCAGGAGATCGATGCTGCATTGGTAGTGCAGATGCTCTCGATGCCGTTTGTGATGCACGGGATCGGCCATAGCATTGCTGACCTCTCACCATTTGCCCATCTTTCACGCGAAGAAACTATCCACCAGCTCGTCTCTACGCTCCTCTATGGGATAATCCCGCGCCACCCGCACCCGAAAGGAGACAAAACAGACGTTTAGGCAGCCTACAGGCAGACAATCTTCGTGGCTGTACATCATTCGCGACCATTTTTATCACTTCCAGCATGCGGTTTTCTTTTAGGAGAAGGAGTCTCTACATGCAAGCCAACACACAAGCCAGAAGGCAGGGCGGGCGACTGGAATACAAGTGGATCGTGGCAATGGTCACCATTATCGCTGTATTTATGAGCATCCTGGATCAGACCATTGTAAATATTGCTGTCCCTCGCCTGCAATCGGCGTTCGGTGCGGATCTGCACAGCGTCCAATGGGTACTGACAGCCTATATTCTCACCCTGGGCATTATCACACCGACGGCCGCCTTTTTCTCTGAGCGCTTCGGTATTAAGCGCTTCTACATGGCCTCCCTTGCCGCATTCACGGTTGGCTCGGCATTGTGTGGTCTGGCCTGGAACCTGCCTGTGCTCATTTTCTTCCGCATCTTACAAGGAATTGGCGGAGCGGCCCTGTTTCCACTCTCGATCACACTCCTGTTCCGCGAGTTCCCGCCACAGGAGCGAGGGACAGCGATGGGAACATTTGGTATTCCCGCGCTCATTGCGCCTGCACTTGGACCAACACTCGGTGGCTACCTGGTAACCTACGCGGGCTGGCAGGCCATCTTCTATATCAATGTCCCCGTTGGAATCATGGGGGTGATCCTTGCGGGCCTGTTCCTGCGTGAGGCGCCCATCGAAGCAAATACACGTTTCGATGTCATCGGCTTTATCTTCGCAGCCATCGGTCTGGGGGCGCTTTTATACGCATTCTCCGACGCCAGCACGGATGGCTGGGGCTCGACCAAAATACTCGGCTTCCTCTTTGGCGGACTTATTGCGCTAGTCATTTTCGTGATTACAGAGCTTGTTATCGCTAATAGAGAGGGGCAGCCCATGCTTGATCTGCGCCTCTTCCGCAATGGGCCTTTTCGATCAAGCATTATTGCCAATGTCTTCGTCATCTTTAGTCTATTTGGAGGTATTTTCCTTTTCCCAATTTATCTGCAAAATATCCGAGGCCAGAGCGCCTTCCAAACAGGCTTGCTGCTCTTGCCACAGGCGATCGCCTCAATGGTAAGTGTTGTTGGCGGCGGGAGGTTAGTTGACCGTATTGGTGTTCGTGCGGTGATGATTCCCGGACTGCTTATCCTGGCCTTCGCAACCTGGCAACTGACATTTATTACTCTGAACTCTCCTTTCTGGTGGCTACAAGCCCTGCTGGTTGTGCGTGGTTTTGCGCTGGGCGCCTGTATTCAGCCACTGACTGTGGCCAGTCTTTCAGAGATAGGGCCTCGTCAGCTACCACAGGCCTCATCGCTCAATACGGTAGCACGCTCAATAGCAAGTTCTCTGGGTATCGCGATTCTGGCCACGCTGGTGCAAACGCAAGCTCAGGTCCATTTCGCACGCCTGGCTGAACAGGTTACGGCAAGCTCACCCATTGGCCAGCTTCTACCACAACTCCAGGCACTTTTCGTCGCGCGAGGAGCAGATACCAATACGGCACATGTGGCCGCTCTGCAAGTGATCGCGGGCCTGTTGCAAAGACAAAGCTTTGTGCTTGCTCTTCAGAACGCGTTTAGCTTCTCAGCAGTAGTAACCATCCTGGCCATCATAGCCGTACTCTTTGTCCGAGGTAGTCGTAGGCCAGCGAGTATTCCAGAACAGAGAGCGCCAGAGGCCCAGCCAGCAGAGGCACGACCTCTGGTTTTCTCAGAGTAATAGCGGTTTTTCTTATCGTCACCTATTTTGCAGGCTGCCAACGCCTTTCCGGGCTAACTTCGCTCAGGCAGCCTGCAAAGTAGTCTCTGTACATTCGTCATTTCATACTGTCAGTAAGTAAAGGAGTGTAACATATGCGTCGCATGATTTTGGTACCATTGTTAATTGTCCTGGCAGTACTGGCTATTGCTGGAGGCATTTTCTATTACGCTTATAACAGTTATCTTTACTATACAACTGATGATGCGCAGTTGAGCGGGACGATTGTTCCGGTGATGGCCACCAGTGGCGGCCAACTTACCACGTTGAGCGTCAAGCAGGGAGATACAGTGACGGCGGGACAGGCGATTGCAACAATCACCCCAGCCTCAAATGGAGCTACAACTACCCCATCTGCCATCACGCTGACAAGTCCAATCGCCGGCACGATCCTACAAACGCCAGTGGTAGCCGGACAGGCAGTGACACCAGGCCTGCCCCTGGTTGAACTGACTGACCTGAATACACTCACTGTGACCGCTTATGTCGATGAAGGCTCGATCAACAATGTGAAGACAGGGCAGGATGTCGATATTCACGTAGATGCGTTTAGCGATACCACTTTCAGCGGGAAAGTGCAGCAAATTGTGCAGGCTACCGCTGGTTCCTTCTCGCTCTTGCCCACCCAGGATAATGCCAGCGGCAACTTTACCAAGGTAGGGCAGCGCATCCCCGTTATTATCAGCCTGACTGGTAATAGTGGTAAAAACATTATCCCTGGTATGAGCGCTGAAGTCACTATTCATATCCACTAGGCATATACAACAGGAGGGAGGTTGAACTCTCCCTCGAATAAGGAGTTTATTGTGAACACATTGATTATTGGAGGATGCTTCCTCATCGCGCTGCTAGCACTCATTGGCCTGGTCTGGGCCATCCGTGGTGATCCAGCACCTCCCGCAGCGTCAAAAGCCCTGGAAGACAATGCTGAACCAGCTGGAATGATGGGAGGCGTTGCAGGCCCGGTGAGCAAAGAGCCGTCTCCTCTCGCCACCCAGAAACTGAGGAACCACCATACGCCCCTGGTTACACAAAAGCTGGCACATGAGAGAACTTCCGTTGGACCAACTCAGGAAGAGTGGCAGCAAGACACCATTGGCCAGTTCCGTGAGTTATCCACAGAGTTACATGTACTGCACCAGCAGGCACAGCAGATTGAGCAGCGCCTGAGCATACTCACAGAAGTTGTCGAGCGGCTTGAGCACTCTGAGAATGGCCAGATCAGCGTGGAAGAGGGGACGGCTCACAGACCTGGCACCACCTCTACCTATTAACACTACGTCGCGCTCTCGCAAAAGGACAAAAGGACAGCTCACAAGAGACTGTCCTTTTGTCCTTTTGTCCTTTTAAAGAGTATTGTTAGCTGACGCCAGGTACGAGTTTTTCTCTCATCTGGCATCGACTAGAGAACGTGTCAGGGTTACAATCGTGACGAAGGTGCGATAGAGGTCAAGCAAATTCTCGCCAACCACCTTCACAGTACGAGCGGCCACGCGTTCCACACCACGCACCCACAATGCCATCTCAGCCATATCCGCGACGAGGAAGGTAATTTCCAGGGCCACAGGCAGCGTAAAACGGGGCGCATGCATAGTCTGTATCGTGCGGACAGCATGTGTTGCACCAGCACGCAAGAGGCCACAGGCCACATCAGGGTGTATATGTGCGGCGGCAAAACGCCCGATCGATTGCTTGACCACGACTTTCTCGGCATTCGGCGCGATAGTCTGCGCTTCTTGCGCGGTAACCGCATCGCCGCTCACAAAAATAATTGGCACCCCATAATGGGCGGCAACCAGCGCATTGATCCCCGACTCTCCCACCACCTCCCCGTTGATACGCACCTCCCAGATCGCCCCCGGATTATAGGTATGTGAAAGCACAGTATGCTCAGCCCCGATTGAGCCATGATAACTGACAAAGCATATCCCATCAAAACTGGCGTCCAGCCCCTCCATCATATAGAGAGGTTTATGTCGACCGGTAATCAAGGTAGCGTGCCCTGCCAGGTCCTGGGGATGAAGATTGCGCATAGCATGGTGCGCATCATTGACGACAAATTCGGTTGCCCCTCCCTCCATTGCACCAGTGATAACTGCATTGACCTCGTTGGTCAGTAGTCGTCGCCCCTGCTCATACTCGGCATTGCCCTCAATGATCTGTTCCCAGGCTACAATGCCACTGGTCCCCTCAAAATCGGTAGAGAGGAAAAGTTTCATCAATTTCTCCTTTTCCGAAATAGGACATTTGAAGAAGATGTAGCAACAGAAGTCGCGAAGAGCATCTACTGCTAGTGCACCCAGGTCCGTCCGGGTCCGCCTGCCGCGCGACAAATATCAATGCTGGCCTGCCGCCCCGTACGAGCAGGATAGTGCTGCTCAACGGCCTGACTGAGCGCCTCAACTGCTTCGTTGCGCACCAGGTTGATCGTACAGCCCCCAAAACCGCCACCCATCATACGCGCCCCCAGTACACCAGGAACCTGCCGGGCAATCTCTACCAGAGTATCCAGCTCCAGGCAACTCACCTCGTAATCATCACGCAAGCCGGCATGGCCCTGCCAGAGGATAGGGCCAATTGCTTCAACATCGCCAGTTTCTAAGAGCCTGGCGACCTGGAGCACACGCGCATCTTCTGCAATCACATAACCCGCACGCCGCCGCAGAATTTCAGGCAGTTGCTGCTTGTAACGCTCAAACTGTTCCCGAGAAATATCGCGCAACGCTCTGATCTCGCGGGCATGAGTATTGCCGGGCTCGCGCTGCAAAATAAGATCACGTAACATAGCGGTGGCCTCTTCACACTGGCGACGCCGCTCATTATAAGCGGAGGCAGCCAGTTCCCGCCGCACACTGGTATCAATGATCATCAGCGAGAGGCCTGGAGCATCAAAAGGTAAATAGCGATACTCAAGCGAACGGCAGTCAAGCAAAGCTGCTTTCTGAGGCTGGCCCAGGCATGACGCGGCTTGATCGAGAATACCACTTCTGAGCCCTGAAGCTCTATGCTCGGCACGCTGGCAAAGGGCAGCAACCTGCATGGGAGTAAATGTGGCTCCGTCAGCCCCGATGCTAAAGTCTGAGAAAAGCGCACAGGCCTGCACTGTCGCAACCTCCAGGGCCGCCGATGAACTCATCCCACCACCCACAGGTACATCGCCGCTCATCACTGCATCAAATCCGCTCAATGCCACACCCTCACGCACTAACTCGCTCATCACCCCCAGGATGTAACGTGCCCACCCCGGCAAGGTCGCGCGCTGCTGCTCAAATGTCTCGGGTAGACCGTCAAGCACAAAGCAGACCCGCTCTTGAAAATGTGTAGACCAGAGTTCTATCGTTGTATCGCGGCGCTTGTGGCCCCCAAAGGCCACCACACGATCGACGGCCAGCGGCAACACGAACCCATCGTTATAATCTGTGTGCTCCCCGATAATATTGACACGCCCAGGCGCCCAGGCAGCTCCCAGAGGTCCTTCATATGCAGCCTCACCGTCAAACACTTGAGGAAACGTGGATAAGGCATCCAATGCAGGTTGAGGAAGGAATGTTGTCACCATTATTCTACTTTTTCTCCAATCGCTCTTCGCAACTCTTCTGCTTTCTGAAGCGGGGAAGAATCGTTGGCCCACAATCCCCATAGAGACTCGGAGGAGGCAGCAAACTTCAGTTTGCCAGGGGCACGCCCAATAGCAAGAATCTCCACATGGAAATGAAACCGCTCATCAGCCAGTTGATGCAACCCTAACAGGTAGGGCATAGGTGCCATGGCTCCATCAAACAACGCATTATATCCACGAACAACCTCCAACAAGAGGGCGGCCAGGTCGTGCAATTCCTGCTCCTGCATCTGCGCAAGATTGGCGACATGACGGCGTGGATACAGGTGTGTTTCATACGGATAACGAACATAAGGTGGTAAAAAGGCCTGCCAGGTCTCATTAGAGGCCACTTGATGCGGGCCATCCCCCAGTTCCGCGCGCACCCGACAGAAAGGACAACCACGACCGGCTGCATCGTCCTTGATGACCGTCTCTAATTCGCGCTCAAGCGTGGGTGGGATCACTGAGACACCATAGGCCTGACCATGTGGATGGTGCTGTGTCTGACCAATCGCTTCACCACTATTCTCAAAGATCATGACGGCAGGATAACGTGAAGCCAGGTCCTGGTAGAGATCACGCCATTGCCTGGTAACCGCATACACCTCGTCTACCGAGAGTTGCGTGAAGGTACGATGATGATCGCGACTGTAAATAACCACATAGGCCTCGCCTACAGGTGGCAGCAACGGCGGAAAATCATTAGGATGCAACCATACCTGTGTGTCAGGGCCAACACGTCCCTCTATGATATCGGCGCAAAAAGGGCATTCTGTGGTACCCTCCCGACGACTCATACGATGAGGTGCGTTTACCAAATACTGGCGTAAAATAGGATTCCAGATGAGAGGAGTTGTGTATTCCATGCGACTTCCTAACTCTACAATGATAGAATGTTCTCTATGGATGCTGATGCATCGTCTGATTCCCCAGTAGGACACAACGCCCCTGATGAGCCAGCAACGTCAACAGTTCCCCTTTGTCAATGACTGTGCCATCACCATTGTCGGCAAATAGCCACTCATTCCAGGTGGCTTTATCGGTAAAGAGCGCCCAGGCAACTGGAGCAACCTGCTTTTTTGCCGCGCGCATAATCTCAAGAGCGTGCTCAAAACCAGGTTCCAACTCCTTTACAGGAGGAAGGCCAGCCTCTTCAAGCGCTTCAAACGTGCGTACAGAACAAATCTCGCCGTCAAGCACCTCGCACAGGCAGCCCAGCACCAGCACTTCTTGCTCCTGCGCATCCTCGCTTATAGACGTTTCCCATACTCCCGCAAGGAGCGTACAATGCGACGGCACGTTTTTGAGAAATGCATGTACCTGCTGCTTACTCCAGCCATGCCATACATAAGACTCATCTCCCTGCTCTAGGCGTAGAGCGGCGTCCAGCAGGGGTCGCACCGCATTCCACAACGGCGAATCGGCATCACATATTGATACTTCTTCGGCTAACACTCAGCACACTCCCTTTCAGAATGAATCATTGCACTGGGGCAGATGAAAGTAAACGTTTGCCATGGCGACAATAGCCCTACCACATTATAGTTCCCAGACACATGGTCTGCCAAGAGAATAGTTCTGCTTGTTTGTTGATAAAGCAAATTCAAGGGGACATGTTATATAATTTGGAGGCAATCTGAAAAAGCAAAGGCACGGATGCAATGAACAACATCCCCTGGTATACAGCTTTCTTTGGTGAAGATTATATTCGTATTTATCAGCCGTTCCTTCCAGCTAAAAGGACGGGTGAGGAAGTTGCGGGCATTAGCAATTTACTTAACTTGCCAACAGGCTGTTCTATCCTGGACCTCTGCTGTGGATATGGGCGACATGCGATCCCTCTGGCCCAACATGGTTACCAGATCACCGGCCAGGATCTGAGCGAGCGTTTCCTCCAAAAGGCCCGGGACGATGCAGAGGAACAGGGTATCCAGGCGCGCTGGATCCAGAGCGATATGCGCAATATTCCCTTTGAAAACGAATTTCACGCCGTTATCAATATTTTTACCTCCTTCGGGTATTTTCCCAATGAAGAGGAGGATATCCAGGTGCTGCGACAGGTCCAGAAAGCGCTTAAACCTGGGGGACTTTTCCTATTAGAGACCGTCTATCAACCAAAGGTGCTACGTGCATTTTCGCCCCATGGCATCATTCGCTACGACGATGGGCTGGTCGTACTGGAGGAGCGACACATCGACCTGCTCACCAGCCGCAACGAAGTACGCGTGACAATGCTTCACCCAGATGGACGACATACCGAACATCACCAATCGATGCGCATCTACACACTCACAGAACTGATACGTATGCTCACCTCTGTCGGTTTACAGGTCGAGGCCTATTATGGAGGATTGGATGGCAGCGCACTAACATTGGATAGCCGCCTGGTCGTGATCAGCAGGAAAGCAGACTGATCTCCCCCTAATCACTACAAGGAGGACCGCTCTGCTGCCCCCACATGTAACCTGTAACCAGGAAGCCATCAAGCCTCTCCAGAGGCCGATCCAGGCCAGGTTACATCCAGGTTACATGTAACCTGGCCCAGCCCATCGCGTACCCCTGGTTAAAAGTCACGAAATGCGCTATAATCAGCTATGCCACCAGTGTAAACTTTCCATAAAGACAGTGGTAGGGCTCATCTAGCGAGTTTATCAATCAAAAATACGTAAGGAAGGTACATAACCGTGCCGTGGTGTAGATTTTTCATGCCGAAAATGGCGTCAGCAATAGCTAAACCAGGAGATCCTGACTTAAATGAGCACATCATGTACGCAAAATGCATCAAAGGACATGTGCTAAAAGATGCCAATGATTGGATTCTCTGCGAGAATCTCCCAGCACCGGACTCAAAGTGCTGGCAGGAGGGGGGAGACACCATATTTAGCCTGCTCAAGAAGCAGCGCAGCGAGAGCAGAGAGAAACCAGCAAATAACCAACAAAATATGCAAAAGACGCCTCAAACCAGTAAATCTTAAGAGCATATGGATAAACAAATGCTGCCCTCGTCTCTCCCGGCTCAATTTGCGCGCGATCTCGCACCACAAGTCCATGCGCTCTTACTCAACTGGTATGAGCTAGAGCAACGAGACCTTCCCTGGCGCTCGACAAGCGATCCGTACGCTATTCTGGTGTCAGAGATGATGCTACAGCAAACGCAAGTGGATCGGGTATTGCCCAAATATCAGCAGTTTCTGTCGGCTTTCCCCACGCTCGCAGATCTGGCCGCAGCACCTACTGCGGAGGTGATCACGGTATGGGTACCATTAGGGTACAATACGCGAGCGGTGCGGTTGCAATCCATTGCTCGTCAGGTAATGACCGAATATGATGGCCGCATTCCTGACACCATCGACGAACTTCTGAAGCTAAAAGGGATAGGTCGTTATACAGCCGGGGCCATCGCATGTTTTGCCTATCACAAGCAGGTCGCGACGGTTGACACCAATATACGACGGGTACTGCATCGTATTTTTCTCGGCCTGGAGCACCCGGAACCGAAAGTAAACGACGCCCAGATGTTGATACTGGCCGAACAGGTCTTGCCGCCTGATCACGCTTACTCCTGGAATCAAGCCCTTATGGATCTGGGAGCCACCATCTGCACTAGCAATAACCCGCATTGCCCCACCTGCTCGCTACAGGAGGCCTGCCAGGCTTATACAGAAATGAGTCAGCACAGCCTTTTCCCTTCAGGAGTGGTATTGCGTCAACTGCGCAAGGTAGCTGAGAAGAAAAAAACTTATCAGTCTCAACCGTTCACCAGCACCAATCGTTATTTTCGTGGGCGCATCGTTGATCTGCTCCGAACATTGCCAGCGAACCAGCGTATGAGCCTGCCGGAGTTGGGGAAAAAAATTAAGCCAGATTTTAGTGAGGAAGATCACGCCTGGTTGCAGAAACTGGTTGTTGGACTGGTAAGAGACGGGCTCCTGGACGCAGCCGAGGATGGAGTGCGTTTACCGTAAAATACTCTTTTGTCTGTCTGCATCGTGTTCTAAACAGGGTTAGTATTTTTCTGGGCCAGAACCGATGTGAAGAGGAGGAACAAAATCGTGCAGCTTACAAGTTTGAAAGATATTACAACAAGATATCGCCACATCTTCCTTGCCCCGCATTTCGATGATGTCGTCTATGCCTGCGGGGGCACCTTAGGCGTACAGGTCAGCAGCGGCTTACGCCCACTCATCATCACCATTTTTGGCGGTGCACCTGCGCCCGGCCTGCAACTCAGTCCTTTCGCGCAACAGCAATATAGACAGTCAGGCGTTAGCCTCGCGCAGGGAGTGGGAAGCCTGGTAGCAGCCCGACGCAAAGAAGACGCAGCCGTTAACGATTATCTGGAATGCGATTATCTGTGGCTGGATAATCTGGATGCAGCCTATCGTGGCAATCCTCCCTATTATACAAAAGAAGCCGACGTCATAGGAGGAGAGGTACACCCGGCGGATCAAGAGATCGACAAACACCTGGCACAAGACCTGCTGGCCCTACGCAACCGTTTACCTGATGCCGCCTGGTATGCGCCTCTGGGCGTTGGACGTCATGTTGATCACCAGCTTGTCTGCTCCGCGGCTGACCGCCTGGTTCAAAGCAACGCCAGGGTCTATTTTTACGAGGATTTCCCCTATGTGTATAAAGCACGGGGAGCACTTGATGCGCGTCTGCAAGAACTGGGAGGCGCCTTTGAGCCCATGCTAGTTGAGGTGTCAGAGTTTCTCCCGGCACGTCTGACCGCAGCAGATATGTACGTCACCCAAATTGGGCCTAACTTCGGCAGCCAGGAGGCGATGCATCGGGCGATCGAGGACTATACTCGCAGCATCCGTCCTGTAGAGACGGTCCGCCTCGAACGGTACTGGACACAGCGATAACATCCAGGTTGATGCTCTTTCACGTTTCAGTGCTTCTACCTGCGACCAGTCAATGAAAAAGTAAGGGAGCATCAGTATATTCACCAGTACAAGGCACAGTAATACCCATCGTTTGTCTTGTACTTTTTGATGTTATCAAGTAGAATAGAAAACCAGAACAGAGAAGAGACATATTGACCGGCACAGGCCGTAGATCCTAGAGGGAACCATGTAAAAAAGTGCTACCCGCGCTGGCGGAATCACGGAACAGGCACATATTGAGGAAGAGGTAGGAGTGAGGTTTGATGAAGGGGATTGAAGGTACAACACTAGGGCGTTATGAACTGCGTCGTCGTGTGGCTCAAGGAGGAATGTCTGAGGTCTATCTCGGTTATGATCGACGTGTACGGCGACGTGTAGCCGTCAAAGTGCTCTATGGCAGCGACGAACCATTTGTGCGTCGCTTCGAGCGAGAAGCATTGGCAGTTGGAACGCTCTCACACGATCATATTCTTCCACTGTATGATTTTGGCGAGCAACGTCCATGGTACTATCTGGTAATGCCCTATATCAACGGTGGAACATTACGCGATTACCTCTTCAAAAGAGAGCGACTGACGCTGGAAGAAGCCGGAAGCTTTCTTGACCAGATTGCCTCAGCATTACAATATGCCCACGATCATGGTGTTGTTCACCGCGATGTAAAACCATCGAATATTCTCCTGCGACTCGACGGCTACGCCTATCTCGTCGATTTTGGCCTGGCGAAAGCAAAGATGGAAGCGGACGCGCTCACCCACTCAGGAGGGATGGTGGGAACACCGGAGTATATGGCCCCCGAACAATCAAATGGCCAGAATGACTACCGCAGTGATATCTACTCTTTAGGAGTTATCCTCTACCAGATGCTAACAGGACGAGTACCGTTTACGGCGGAATCACCCGTCGCCATTACACTTAAACATATCCAGACGCTCCCAACACCACCAGGTCAGCTCAATAGTGATATTCCGAAGAGTATTGAATGCGTAATTCTTAAAGCCTTAGCAAAAGATCCCAACGAACGGTACCAGGAAGCAAAGGCGCTCTCCATCGCCTACTGGAACGCCCTGCAAATGGAAATCATCCTGAAAAAGAGCACGATAGTAGCGGTAGCGCAGAGCCAGGAAGAACAGCCTGCTATGGGAGCGGATACTCTGCCCTCGACGGCGCTCCAGGCACTATCTCCTATGGAGAAAGATTTTATCCCAACCACGACGGCCCCGCAACTCATCCCTCTGGGACCTACGCATACAATCCCTCCCACACCATCCGTTCCAGAATCACCGCCCGTCAAACGGTCAGCACGTCCATTTGCTTACTATGTGCTTGGGATACTCTGCCTTCTCCTACTCTGTGTTCCATTTTTACTGAGCAACCTGAAGCAGACGCACACACCCCCTAAAAAGGATGATGCGCAACAACGCTCCACCCAGATAGCCCAACAGCGAGAGACAGCAACCATCAGCGAGCAAGTCACACAACAGGCTGAACTGGCGGCCCAGGCACGCGCTCAGGCCACGGCAGGCATCACCTCCGCTATTGGAGCTGGCAATATTATTTACAGCAATACTATGTCTAATCCTGGAGGTGGTTGGCTAAATGACGGCAGGCAGTGCTACTTCTCGCCTCTTGGCTATCATGTTTATACAAGCCTGGCCCACGCCGTAGTGTGGTGTTATTGCAACAAACAACAGTTTTCTGATGTCACCATCACGGCGCAGGCACAGCTCTTACGAGGAGATATTTATGGCCTGGTCTTTCGCCTCGACCCGGCCAATAGAGCATTTTATGTTCTAGAGATCAACAATCATAGCCAATATCGCCTGATACGAGCCCAGGGAAGTAATCCCCTCAACTGGCTCACACTAATTGACTGGACCTTCTCTAACGCCATTCAAAGCGGCTATGGACGCATCAATACCTTTCTTATTGTTACGAAAGGAGCCCAGTTTAGCTTTTACATGAACCAGCAACTGGTTATCTCTACGTACACAGATTCGACCTATATTACGGGTCTGGTGGGTTTCCTGGTAGGAGGAGATAATTCTGGGGGTACAGAAGCAATCTTCAGCAATCTCTGGGCTTTTCAAAAATAGGAGGATTACACAGGCGGCCAACAAACTGGATTGTAGGAGCCGCCTCATCGAGTCCGTCGCTGAGACCGTCCGCAAGGAAGTACATTGTCTTGAGAAAGGGGAATAAGGTATGGATTTTGATCAGATAAGCCCAGACGAAGCTACAGATACCGGCCCCAGTGGAGTGCTTCATACCGTCTATCTGGCACTGGGTTCTAATCTGGGTAATCGACACGAGCACCTGCTAACAGCGTTAGAGCAACTACGTGCGATAGTAGCTCTACAGGCCATCTCGTCTATCTATGAGACCGAGCCGGTTGGCTACCTGGATCAACCACATTTTCTCAATCTCGTCTGTGCCGGCAAAACCAGGTTGTCTCCACAAGAACTTTTACAGGCGAGCAAGGGGATAGAGGCTACGCTGGGTAGGCAGCCATCGTTTCGCAACGCCCCCCGTCCCATCGACATAGATATACTTCTCTATGACGATGTCCAGATCCAGCAAGCAAATCTGGTGGTACCACATCCGCGTATGAAAGAACGCGCGTTTGTACTGGTGCCATTAGCGGAAATTGCGCCCGAATACGTGATACCAGGCAGCGAGCAGACGGTACAAGAGCTTGCCAATGCCATCTCACATGATGGCGTAAAACAATATACAAATTAATTGACCATTTCGGATGCCTGGTGTATACTCAGTCATACATCGACGGCAAACGGTACAGGGCATTTTGATGCACGATTATATAAGTATCCAAAGCAGTCGCGTAGTTGAAAAACGCAGATCTCACTGAGAACTAGATCATGTGCTATACTACAAACATCAACGATGATGGTACATATAGTTACGAAAAGAGGCCAGAAAGATGTGAGTACCAGCATTATGACTCATGGCCATACACGCTAGCTAGTCGATAGATAGTCAGCGCTAGACGAATAAGGGAGCAATTGTGGAGGGAGTTCTGTTAGACTCAGCCCAGATAGCGAAGGTTGCGGTCGATACCGCATCTGACAAAAAAGCTTTTGATATCCTTTTGCTTGATATCAAAGATGTGACAACCTTTGCCGATTACTTTGTCATCTGTAGCGGCAATAGTGCTCGTCAGATCCAGGCCATCGCGGATGCAATTGATGAGGATCTAAGAAAACAGGGAGCCAGAATGCTTTATCGGGAAGGGGTTGCTGAAACCGGTTGGGTACTCCTCGACTTTGGAGATGTGATTGTCCATATCTTCGGACCAAAAGAGCGCGAGTATTATCGACTTGAGCGCCTCTGGAGTGAAGCAAAAACGGTTGTCTATCTGCAATAATTCAGAGAGAAAAGGTGACAAAGATGACATTTTTTCGTAACCGCATGTTTCTTGAAGGCATAGCGCTTGGAGGGATTTGCGGGATTATCATTGGCTCCATTATCGCTTTTACCATTGGCGAGAGTAGTGTGGAAGCCATTCGCCGGATGATTAATGAGAGGTTCCCCGGCAAAAACAAGGTACCATTTAGATACCTTTCCTGAAGGGGAAGAGCTTTTCGGCTGCATTCCTGAGCGTCCTACAGATTCCCGACGTGTCCCAGGATAGGGTATGGCCTCGCTGGCCATGATAATCGAGGTTGACAGGTAGACGGTTGCAGATACATCAATAAAGAGGTGGCTTATGTGCGGTTTCTGGCGATTGCGGTCTCTTACGATGGCGGGTGTGATTATCCTTGGTGCGAGCATACTGCTTCTCCTGGGCGTGGCGTTTCCTTGCGCTCTGGCGGCTACTCAGCACCCCTGTGCTCCACAAAATCCTCCACAGGTAGGTGGACAGCTTACTCAACCACCATCGGTAGCCAACATCATTTTTATCAACGAGGTTCTACCAATTCCAGGTCCACACACAGCCTGGAATTGCTCAGGAGACGCCTCAAAGAGTGCCATTAATTCATGGATTGAACTGTACAATCCGCAAAACCAGGCATTCGATCTCTACTCAGTTCACACCGCTTTCGATAATGGTCCTGGCACCAACACATTTTACCTACCCTTTGGCAGCGCCGTTGCTGCTCACAGCTTTCTCGTCCTTTTCCCCTCTGTCAATATCCTTTCCCAGGCTATAGGAGGCGCCGCGCCGCTACGTCTGACTATAGCAGGGACTGTGATTGATCAGGTGACGCTCCCTCAGATAGGAGTAGACCAATCCTACGCTCGCACCATCGATGGCGGCTCCACCTGGCAGATCACCAATACCCCGACCATTGATAGCAGCAACGTCATTCCGGTTGTGATACCAACGACAAAACCAACGCCGACACCAACACCTACGCCAACGCCAAGACCTACACCTACACCCAGGCCGACACCCACCCCAAAGCCGACACCAACACCACGTATCAGTGGAGGGAGCACCGATACGACAGGAACAGGTGGGCCACAACAACCCGAATCTATCAATGGAACACAGCCAGCCTGGAAAGGGATGCATCTGTCGAGCGACACTACTCCGACACCTTCGGCAGTAGATAGTATCGCCCCAGAGACGCCTATTCAGGCGCCACAGAAAACCGATCCAATGGATCTACCAAGAAAACTGCTCTTCACAGCGGGAATCGGGGTTCTGGGGCTGGCGCTTGTCCTGGGTTGGCGACGTTTTATCCGACCTTGATAAGCGTAACCCCATTGAAAAATAGGGAAATTTTATGGTACGCTTTGTTGAGAAATTAGTCTATTACTCAAGGTAAAAGTAGCGTAACTATGAATCAAACATCCAGCACAGCGAACTTCACCCAGCATCAACGCGCCAAAATAGCGATTATTGGCGCAGGGTGCCTGCCTTGTATCAATTTAATGAAAGGCTTCGTTGACAAGGCGGAAGAACTGGCAGGATGCCATATTGCACTCATGGACGTTGATGCGGACCGCCTTGAGCTCACCTACACCATAGGGTTGAAGTTACTCCAACATGCCGGGGTAAATCTCACACTGGAACACACTACGCTGCAAGAAGAAGCACTTGAGGATGCTGATTTTGTCCTGGTCACCTTTCGCACAGGAGGTTTACAGGCCCGCCATCTCGATGAAACCATTCCATTGCGATATAATTTGATCGGTCAGGATACAATAGGCCCAGGAGGATTCTTCTACGCATTGCGAACAACGCCGGTCGTGGCAGGCATTGCAGCAGAAATGGAAAAGGTCGCACCAAAGGCGTTTCTCCTCAATTTTATGAATCCAGGCAGCATTGTTAATGAGGCTATTGCGCACTCCAGTGGCATACGGGTGATTGGACTCAACAACCATCCCACCCATCCCATTCAGACATTTGCGCATCTGGCAGGGATGATAGCATCGCCAGAGCAGCTGCTCTATCCGCGAACCGTCGGGCTCAGCCAGGGAGATTGGACAACCGCTGTATGGCGAGAGGGGAGTGATATCCTCCCACGCATTGTGGCATGGTGCCAGGAGTATATCAACACACAGCCAACGATGACCTCCAGCAATTACGAACAGATCATGCTGGCAACGTTAACCGCCCATTACAATGCTATTCCCTCTCCCTATATGCACTACTACTACTTTCCTGAACAGGTCTTACAATTCCAGCAACAGAGGCCAACATCGCCAGCGGAAGATCTGATGGCGCAGGTACCCCAACTCATGGCTCTCTATAAGATTGAGGCCCAGAAAGATGTACCCTCTCTCACAAAATCTGAAGCATGCGGTGTACTGGATATTCTGAGTGCTATCCTTAATGATACAGGCGATGAAATAGTGCTCAGCACACAAAATAAAGGCGCCATCAATTTCCTGGAGGACGATCGCGTTGTTGAGGTACCCTGCATGGTTGATGGTCGCGGAGCTACTCCACTCACACAAGGTGACGGAGGACTGGCGATCAACCAGACCGGCTTGATCTCTCTCATCGCGGAATATACCGGGGCAACCGCCAGAGCCGCACTCTGGGGCACACGACGTGATGCGATCAAGGCCCTGGTCGCTAATCCTCTCGTCATGTCTTACAGCAGGGCGGAGAAGGTCTATGATGAACTGGCGGCCGCCCATGCACCTTATCTGCCAGAACGACTGCTCAAATAGGAGGTGTTAGATCCTCTGAGAAAGCGAGTTGTAACTACCGCTTTTGCATGGTATCATCTACTCTTAATAAAGAGTTCACCAGCACTCTTTGTTGAGTATCAGCCAGAAATCGGCTAGCCCGGGAAGGGATTACCAATATGAGCATCATAGAACAACCACCGATTGTCACATCTCCTGAGTATGAGCGTATGTCAACAGCACGCAAGGCAGAAGTAGTCCGCGAGCTATGTCTGCTGCTGGGTGACCGACACGTCTTACATTCACCTTATGATTTGACGTTGTATGAGTATGATGCATCGATTGATCGTGGTACGCCCGATATTGTTGTGCTGCCAGCCAGCAGCCAGGAGGTTGCGGGCATCGTCAAGGTCGCTGCACGCTATGGTGTGCCGGTTGTACCACGAGGCGCGGGCACCGGGCTCAGTGGTGGCGCTATTCCTCTTTACGGTGGAATCGTGATAGTCTTTGCCCGCATGAATCGCATCCTTGAGGTTGACTATGCGAATCTTCGAGCGGTTGTACAGCCGGGATTGGTCAACTTGCATCTGAGTACAGCCTTGAATCCGCAGGGTTTTTATTATGTACCTGATCCGAGCAGTCAGCGCTCCTGCACCATTGGGGGCAACGTCGGTGAAAATGCAGGAGGCCCTCATACATTGATCTATGGCGTCACGACCAACCACGTGCTGGGCTTAGAGGTGGTCACACCCGACGGCGAAATTATCGAGGTCGGAGGCTGGACACAGGATCGGCCTGGCTATGATCTGACAGGCCTGTTAATCGGCTCAGAGGGTACATTGTGTATCGTGACCAAAATCATCACGCGCATCGTCCACCTGGCAGAAGCGGTCAAAACCATGGTGGCAGTATTTGACGCGATGGATGATGCCTCCAACACCGTCTCAGAGATCATTGCCAGTGGGGTCATACCCGCCGCGATTGAGATGATGGACCAGATGATCCTGCAGGCAGTTGAAGCCGATACACACGCAGGCTATCCAATGGACGCTGCCGCGGTACTGTTGATGGAGGCCGAGGGTATGCGAGAAAGTGTAGCAGAGCAGATCGAGCAGATTGTAAGTATCTGCAATAAACATCATGCGCGTGTAGTGCGCATCGCGGCGACTGAGGCGGAACGCCAGTTGCTCTGGGCTGGGCGCAAGAATGCCTTTGGCGCGGTCGGACGCATCAGCCCTGAGTTCTATGTCCAGGATGGGGTAGTACCACGGACGAAACTCCCTTACGTACTGCGACGCGTCAATGAAATTTGTAGTCAGTATGGGCTAAAAGTCGGCAATGTCTTCCATGCCGGCGACGGGAACCTCCACCCGCTGATCCTCTTCGATTCACAGATACCCGGCGAAGTTGAGCGGGTACGCCAGGCCGGTCACGAAATATTACAGGTCTGCGCAGAGGCAGGCGGTACAATTACAGGAGAGCATGGCATTGGGATAGAAAAACAAGAGGAAATGGCCTTAATCTTTAGTGAAACGGATCTACGCGTCATGCAGCAGGTTCGTATGGCATGGAATCCGCAGCAGTTGTTCAATCCTGGTAAACTCTTTCCCAGGCCGGGACGCTGTGCCGATATAAAACAACTATAAGACTGCCTGGCAGATTCTGGCCAGAAGAATTTGTCTGCGATTGGCTGAGTACAGAGTTGTAACTCAGATCTTCTCCTCGGGGGTTTGAAAATGGGTGAGATTGACATTCTAGTCAGGACGCTACAGCAACAGGTGCCTGCCGCTCAGGCCACCACAGATACCGAAACGCTGCGCAACTACACCATCGATGGGCTGCTACCTCGCCTGGTCGTGACACCCGGCACTGTCGAGGAGATGGCGCAGGTTATCGCTCTCACCAGCCGCCAGAGCCTGACCTTGCTGGCCCGCGGCGGCGGCTCACGCATGAACCTGGGCGGACTACCAGAGCATATCGACGTATTGGTCGAGACCAATAAACTGGCTCATTTACTGGAGCATGAGGGGCCAGATCTTACCTGCCATGTGGAGGCGGGCATCACACTGGCCGCGTTACAGGCACAGTTAGCCACCAAAGGACAACGGTTAGCACTCGATCCACCTGATGCCAGGCAAGCCACTATTGGTGGTTTGCTTGCTACCAATGCCAGCGGGCCTAAACGGCTGCGTTATGGTAGCGCGCGCGATCTGGTGATTGGACTCCGCGTCATCCAGGCTAACGGCGAAATTGCGCGCAGTGGTGGGCGGGTCGTCAAAAACGTTGCTGGTTATGATCTGAATAAACTCTATATCGGCTCGTTGGGAACTTTGGGAGTGATTGTCGAAACCAACTTCAAACTACATCCTCTCCCTCTAGCGGAACACACATTTCTCCTGACCTATACCAACGCCGAAGACGCCATGCAAACCGTGACCGCTATCCTGGGCTCACAACTGACGCCCAGCGCGCTGGAATTGATTGATGCGGGCGCCGCCAGTGATATGGCCGACTTCTTCGGCTTCAATCTGCCAACCAATGGCTATACCCTGGCCATCAACTTTGAGGGAAGCCCAACCACTATAGGTCGCCAGATGGACGAGACACGACTCCTCGCACGCAGGCATAATGCCTTGATGGGAGACGACCTGGAAGGGACCGAGCAGGAGCGTTTCTGGGACGTAGTACGAGAGCACACACAGGGATCGTTAACTTGCAAAGTCTCTATCCTGGTATCACGGATCGCACCTTATCTGCAACAGGTTGAGCAGATTTGCCGTCGCCGCAATCTCGAAGCGGCAATTGTTTCGCACGTGGGCAATGGTATTCTCTACATCGAACTACGCCCCAGTGACGCAGTGCCCCGGCTGGTAGAATCGATAGCCGAATTGCGTATGCACGCTCAAGAAGCGCGAGGGAGCCTGGTGGTAGAACGCTGCCCGGTCGAGTTGAAGAGACGCATCAGCATCTGGGGCGAACCAGGCTCTGATTTCCCCATGATGCAGCGGCTCAAACAACAATTTGACCCCACAGGCACCTTTGTCAAAGGCCGCTTCCTGGGTGGCCTGTAGTCACTGTTGCTCTTGATGAATGGAAACAGGCAAGAGGGCACTGTGAGGAGTTGCTTTGTTGATAGATTACTCCATCCACTACCTTCTCTCAACGAGTATGCGGTAAAATGAAGGCGAATCATCTATAGAAAGTTTCGATAAGGCTCACTTGAAGTATGCAGAACAATCAGACAAAGAGCCATTAGATAACAAGCGAGGAGGAATGATGACACAGCGCTTTTATCATCTGATAAATGGTCAAGAAGTAAATAGCGGCACCACCTTTTATTCCCGCAATGCCAGCCAGTTCGACGATGTGCTGGGCGAGTTTCCAGAAGCGACAAAAGAGCAGGTGCAACAGGCCTGCGAGGCTGCGCAACGCGCTTTTACTAGTTGGAGTAAAACACCCGCGCCAGTGCGAGGCGAGGTGCTTGGCAACCTGGGCAACATCCTGACGCGCGAGAAAGAGGCTCTGAGCCAGTTGCTCAGCCGCGAGATCGGCAAAACGCTCAAGGAGGCACGCGGCGACGTACAGGAGGCCATCGATACCTGCCATTTCTTCCAATCCGAGGGACGCCGCCTCTATGGCCAAACCATCCCATCGGAAATGCCCTACAAAGACCTGCTGACCTATCGTCGTCCTTTGGGTGTTGTAGGCATCATTACAGCCGGCAATTTCCCAGTTGCCGTACCAAGCTGGAAGATTATTCCCGCTCTGCTGACCGGCAATACGATTGTTTGGAAACCTTCCGAGGACTGCCCGGCAACATCTTACGCCTTTGCGCTGCTCATCGAAGAAGCGGGCGTGGGACCGGGCGTCTTGAATATCATATTTGGTGGTGGTCGCAATGGAGCTGGACAATATCTCGTCGAGATGCTGGATCAAGGGCTACTCAACAAGATCGCCTTTACCGGCAGCACTGCGGTAGGCCGCCAGATCGGCGAGGTGGCCGGGCGCAATCTCGTCCACCCTACACTAGAGCTGGGCGGCAAGAACCCGCTGGTTGTGATGCAGGATGCTGATCTGGAGAGCGCCGTCACCGGGGCTTTATGGGCCGCATTCGGGACTGCGGGACAACGCTGTACCAGTGCGGGTAATCTTATCATCGATGCCCCTATTTACGACGAGTTTAAGACGCGTTTCATGGAGGCTGTGCGCAATATTACCATTGGCAACCCCCTGAAACATCAGGACGTACTCTATGGCCCCTTTATCAGTAAACGCTTCTTCGAGACCTGGCAGCAGCATTATGAATGGGGCCACACTGACGGAGCAACCCTGCTTTATGGCAAAGGACGCATTACCACTACGCAGCGACCAGAGGGCTTTGTAGGCGATCCTGACGCCGGCTACTATGGCTGGCCAACCGTCTGGGAGGATGTCAAAGGGGATATGCAGATCTTCCAGAAGGAAATTTTCGGGCCAACCATTAACCTGGTACGCGTGCAGGGAATTGAGGAGGCCATCGACACAGCCAACAGTGTGAGCTATGGCCTGAGTTCGGCCATTTACACCAACAACCGTAACTGGGCCTACCGCTTCAAAGAGAATATCAAAGCAGGTATGACCAGCATCAACAACTCGACGACCGGCGCAGAAGCGCATATGCCCTTTGGCGGCGTCAAGGGTTCCGGCAATGGCACGCGCGAGAGCGGAATCTGGGTGCTGGAAAGCTACACCTACTGGCACGCAGTCAACGATGATGTGAGCGGGAAGCTGCAACTGGCCCAGATGGATACTAACTATATTACTGTCAGGGAGCCGCTACGTGTGGACAGCCTGTTCACGGCATACAGGGAGAGCAATTCATAGGAGAAAACTAGAGAGGGCTCCTGGCTAGACCAGGGCGCCCTCTCGTCGCACAACTATACGATAGACAAACTCGCCAAAGAGACTATTCGCCCAGGCAAACCAGGGACGTGTGAACTGGCAAGGATCGTCTGGAAGAAAACCTTCATGCATGTAGTCTGTATCCGCGGTAGTGGCTACGAGCATGCGCAAGATCTCATCCTGTTCAGCCGGGTCTTCTGAGGTCAGGCCACGCATGATAAGCGCAATCGGCCAGATGTAGCCGGGAGGAGTATGAGGACTACCCACGCCAGAGGCAAATTTCCCTGTAAAATAGTATGGGTTGTCGTGACTGAGCACGAAACGGCGCGTATTCTGGTAGATCTGGTCACTGATTGGACAATAGCCCAGATAGGGGATAGAGAGCAGGCTGGGCACGTTAGCATCATCCATTAAATTGTAGTTACCATAGCCATCAGTTTCATAGGCGTATATGCGACCATAGCGTGGATGCTCAACCAGACCGTAGGTTTGAATACCAAACACGATTTCTTTTCGTAAGAGAGCGGCCTGTTCTGCAAGGTCATAGTCTCGATAGATATTGCGGGCAAACTCGCCCACGTAGCCCAGCACAACGGCGGCAAACATATTAGCAGGAATAAGAAAGCCATATTTACAGGCATCATCGCTTGGACGAAAACCGGACCAGACCATGCCTGTGTAGTTAGTGCGTGTGCCTCGCCCCTGAAAGGGCAGCGTATCAGATGCAGCATCGGCATCAGGTCGCTCGAATGTATAGGGAGAGTCCTGGTCATGACGCTGCTCTACACACATAACCTCCACAATTTTCCACAACATCTGATGTACAGTGTCAGTAAAAACCGTATCATCGTGCGTTATTTGCCAGTAGTCGTAGCAGAGCTTGATAGGATAACAGAGCGAGTCCAGCTCAAACTTTCTCTCCCACACCCAGGGACTGGCGGGTGGGACGTCCCCTTTATGTCCCTGTCCATCAGGCTCGCGATTAAAGGAGTTCGCATAGGGATCAAGCAAGATATAACTTGCCTGCTGATGAATCAGCCCACGAATCATACGTTGCAGTTCTGGATCCTGTCCCGCCAGGCAGACGTAGGGATTGACCTGCGCGGAGGAATCGCGTAACCACATAGCGGGAATATCACCGGTAATGACAAAGGTTGTATCATCCTGGAGCAATTCAACCGTTGTCTCCAACGTATTTGGGAAACAGTGGGCAAAGAGTAATGCGAGCTGAGGATCGTGGGCAAGCCTCTGCCGCACAGTTTCAATTACTTGATAGACTACTGGATAGTGGCGCACGTTGTCTCGATCTCCTTCTTTACCATGCTAAAAATGGGAAGCGACAACGAAAACAGCTCGTCGTTGCTTCCGATTTGCCTGCGTTCCTTAACTGCTATACACCTCCAGTTCATAGATACGAGCTGCTACAGAGTTGGTAGCAGTCTGCGGATTAGTGATATTCAATTTGACATACCGAGCCTGCGCACTGGCAATCGTATTGGTAGTGATATTGGCCGTGTTGCCTGTAACCGTTACGACCGTAGTCCAGTTTGAGCCATCGGTACTGATCTGGATGTTAAAATCCCTGGTGTTCCAGCCTGTATTCTCCCCTCCCGCTCCCGCATGTTGCAGTACAAAGCGTCCTACACTATACGTATTCCCCAGATCCACCTGTAACCAGTATTTTCCGCCAGTTCCTCCAGAGCACCATTTACTATCGTTGATCACACTCCCATCAACGGCTTTATCTGGTGTCTCTGTCGAACTACAGGAGCTATCGGCCGTAGCCGTTTTGTACCACGCCAGGTTCGCACTGGATGGAGCATAGACCTCCAGCTCATAAATACGAGCCGCCACATAGTTGGGATCCGTCTGCGGATTGGTGATATTCAATTTAACGTACCGGGCAGAGGTAGTCGTAATTGGATGGGTCGTCACACTTGCGGTATTGCCCGCCACGGTCACGACCGTAGTCCAGTTCGCGTCATCCGTACTAAGTTGGATATTAAAATCCCTGGTGTTCCAGCCGGTATTCTCCCCTCCAGCACCTGCATGCCGGATAGTAAAGCTGGTGATATTCGTGTTCGCCCCCAGATCCACCTGCAACCAGTATTTCCCGTTTGTCCCTCCCGAACACCATTTGCTATCGTTAGTTACACTCCCATCGACAGCTTTGTCCGGTGTTTCTGTCGAGCTACACGAGCTATCGGCTGTGGCTGTTTTGTGCAACGCTACATTCGTTGGGACACCAACACTGCTGTCACTAAAAGGGATCGTGGCGTTAAGGGCATCCTGAGCCGAACTCTGACGTGAGGCATCCGCGCTATCAAACGGCCCATACCAGAGCAGCCCAAGCTGATTAGAGCTGTTACGGTTATTAAGCCAGAGCGAGTCCGCATTCTTCATAAGAAAGCTCTTGTAGGATTGTTGGTTGTCAACGCCATAGAGATAGGCAAGGTTACGCATGAAGATACCTTTGAACTGGCTCTGGTCACCATTGCACGTAGGCTCACATGGCTCTTTAAGAATACCACTCGCGTTAATCAGAGATCCAGTGGCAGCGTTAGCAATCGACTCCGCTTTGCTGAGGTAAGATGCGTCCCCTGTGATTTTGTACATATCCGCCAACCCGCCCAAAATCACTCCTTGATTGTAAGTCCAGGTGGTGTTTCCGTTGTTATGGCACGCACTGTCAAGGCCGTCATTGACCAGGTTTGATCCATTCAGCATGCTGCTATTGCTAAACCAGGTCCACTCTTTATTGGCCCAGTCAATGTAACTTCCGCTACCACTATCACCAGGAGTACGTTGGTGAAGCCGTGTAGCGATGCTCAAGAATAGTTCGTTTGGGATAGCATTCTTGTAGGTGTGGCTCTTATCCCACCAGACCCCGCCATTGCAGGTCGCATCCCAGGACTTAGTGATATCACTGAAAATGGTCTTTGCCATAGTGAGGTAGCTGCTATTCTGTGTCAGATCATAGGCCTTGATCCAGGTAAGCGCCCACCAGCCCTCGTCATCGTAATAGTTGTTGAGGAAGTTGCCGCTAGAGTTCTTAGCGAACGTCGTAGAAATATCGCTGGTATAGGTCGTCGTGTTCGTGAGCGCAGAATAGTCAATAACTGCCTCCAAAGCATTGGCCGAATTCCACCAGCCTGTAGTCGTAAAGAGGCCAGTAGAGCTGTTATACCAGCCTTGTAGAGCACTCATGCTGGCTCCGGCATAGGCCTTGTAGTTTCCGGCCCCCAAGGTTACCTGAGGCATTGCCACAAACGTCAAACCGAGAGCAAAGAGACATGCAATCACCACCATGCGCACTTTGTTGCCACGTATATTGTGTGCAAACATCGCCAAACTCCTTTGTTCATGGTAGGGGTACTGCTAATCTTAATGTTGTTGGGAAACGATCACAAAGTCTGCAGGGCCTGGCCACTAGAGACAATTTTCCGAATGGTGCGAAAATCTCCCCAGCGCCAGGCAGGATAGTGAGTTACAGTAGAATCACTATCTCGTAGCCTTACTGTACTCTCCCTTTACGAGTTCTGTTTGATCACATCGTTGAGTTGCTGAACCATTGTCTGCACACCGGAGTCGGTCGGGGTTTTACCTAATAGAATACCATCCCAGTTCGCTGTGATGATATCATTGGCCTTGGTAGACCAGGGCGCAACAAACCTGATCCCCAGTTTGTTCTGGGCCGTCAGTTCGTACTGCACCGAGTCAGCAACAGTGGTCAGCCCATCGCTCTTCAAAGTATCGAAGTAGGGCGTTGAAGAAGGGACATACGCAGCAGGGGCAACCGGAGAACCAGGCAGAATGCTCTCCCACGCAGTCGTGTCGAGATACTGCATGACCTTCCAGACCGCATCAGGATGTTGGATGTAGCTCGGCGAAGCGATACCAACGGCATCGTAGGGCTGAACACTATCTTTTACGACAGGGAGCGGAGCAAAACCATACTTGAAACTGGGTTTCGATTGGAGGAAACCGGCTGCCAACCACTGCCCGAAGTACAGCATAGGAATCTTGCCAGCAGCAAAACTGGCCTGCACGTTATCTGTAGCGTAGCCCGGAGGGGTGACAGAACCGTTTTGAACAGCATTGGCGAAAAGTTTGGTGCCTTCGATAAATTGCGGGCTGGCAGTAACCGAGGTGGGATTAAGGATCTTGTCCTCAAAGGGAGCGCCACCTGCCGAGACCGAGTAGTTGCTGATCGCGAACGGATCATCAGGCGGAGCCACCAACCCATAACGGCTAACTGTATTACCATTCTTCTGCGTCAGTACCTGGGCATCATGCAGCATCTCTTGATAGGTCCAGCCAGCCTTTGGCAGAGGCAGACCGGCTGCCTGGAAAAGATCGGCATTGTACCAGACGCCATAGGTATTCATTAACGATGGTAGGCCAAAGAGGTGGCCGTTATTTTTCCAGTTGTCGATGGAAGCGGGAGCAAATTTGGAAAGGTCAAAGCCTCCAGTAGCAGAGCCAGCCAGGTTCGTGTAATCGTAGAGCAGCCCCTGAGCGCCATACTGCTGCTCTGTGTCGTTGCCTGCCCAGAACAGATCGGGTAGTTTCTTGGCGACCACCAATGACGTCAATTTCGTCCCGTAATCGCTATTGGGCGAGGGGATCCTTTGGACTATAATATCAGGGTTCTGTGCCATGAACTTCTTCATCGCGGCATCAATTAGTGCATTGGTGGAGTCGCCCTCCCAGGTCATCAACGTCACGGTGACCTTTTGATTGCCAGTCGTGCTGGCGGGAGACGCACTATCACAGGCCGCTGTACCAATCATCATAAGGACAGCGAGTAACAAGACAATCGTCGTCTTGATGGTCTTTGATGTGATCATGAATCCTCTCCTAAACTAAATAAAGTAGCGGTAAATTGCAAGCGTCATGCTGCTTGAGCCTCATTGAGATCAGTCGAATACTTCCTCCTTTCCATCATCTAAAAGTCTGACCAGTAGCGTTTGTGGCGCTAGACAATACAATCACAGCAATGACAACGTTGTCTTTTAAAGCAGTAAAGCATAGTCAGACCTGCTGCTTTACAAGGGTTATTTTTGCGTTGTTGAACCCAGTGAACTCAGCCCCTGGATAAAGTAGCGTTGTGCCACAAAAAAGATGATCAGTGGCGGCAACATATACAATAGATTGGTTGCCATATAGAGATTCCACTGAGTTGTGGCCACACCAGCGAAGGCGCCAGAGAACGATGCCATACCCAGTGATAGGGTCCATTTACTATCTGTATAGAGATAGACCAGAGGGTTCAAATAGTCGTTCCAGGAGGCGGTAAACGTCATAATGATCATGGTGATCCAGATGGGTCGGGTGAGCGGCACCATGATGCGCGTAAAGATGGTAAAGTGATTGGCGCCATCTATCTTCGCAGCCTCGTCGAGCGAGTATGGAATGGACAGATAATATTGTCGAGCCAGAAAGATGTACAAAGGATTGCCGAAAAAAGCTGGTAGAAAGAGCGGGAACCAGGTATCGTACATGTTCAGATTTAAGTAGAGGTGGAACAGAGGAATCAATCCCACGATCCCTGGCAGCATCATGCTCCCGATAAAAAGATAGAACCAGACTTTCCGACCTGGAAAACGAATACGGGACAGGCCATACGCCACCAACATAGAACTCGCCACAGAGCCAATGGTACTGAGAACGGTGATGATCACTGTGTTCAGAAAGAGCGGCCCGAAATTGATGGCTTGAACACCCTTTATGAAGTTATCCCAGTGGAACTCACGTGGAAAAAACTCTGGGGGAATCTTGTAAACATCGTTATTGCCCTTCAGAGCAATAGTGAGCATCCAGAGTAGCGGAAAGAGCATTGAGATACTCACCACTGCGATAATGATATACCAGACGCTCACATTAAATATGCGCCAATTTCGATACTTTCCAGATGAGGGAACTAGCGTTTCGTTATCACTCAGCGTTACGCGCATCATTGCACTCCTTCTATGCACAGGCTACGTTTCATCAATCCAGGTTACTCTCTTCATACACCCACATGGAGGAGAAGCGGAACGTAAAGATGGTGATCAAACCGATCAGGATAAAGAGCACCCATACCTCTGCGCTAGCATAGCCTATCTGCGGAAATTGGCTGAGACTACCAAAACCGCTCTGGTAGATATGCAGCATCAGAACTGTTGTGGCAAAACCAGGCCCCCCATGATCTCCAGCGCTAGAAGAAGATGTCAACACCTGGAACTGATTGAAAGCTTGTAAGGCCGTAATAATCTGCAAAATAAGCTGCAAGAACAGAATAGGGCTGATCATTGGCAAGGTAATGCGGAGAAACAGGCGCGTTGTACCTGCACCATCCAGTTTGGCCGCCTCATACAGTTCTTTCGGCACAGATTGCAAACCTGCCAGGAAGATAATCATAGTGCTGCCCACACCCCATAGGCCAATAATCACAATGGAAGGCAGGGCCATCTCGTAGCTTGATAACCATGTACTGGTCGGCAAATGCAAAGCGCTCAAAAACTGATTTGCCAGACCATACTGCGGATTATAGATGAACTTCCACAGAGTGAGTACAGCAATCGATGGCAAGACTGCTGGAAGATAGACAGCGGTACGAAATAGCTTAATACCTGGCAGATTGCGGTTCAACAAGACCGCCAATAAAAGCCCCACAATCAACGAGACTGGCACGCTCATCAAGGCAAAAAGGCCTGTCGCCTTGAGCGAAGGAATGAACGATGGATCTTTGGTAAATATGTACACAAAGTTTTTGAAGCCAACAAAGACGGGATCTGTTACTCCATCCCAACGCGTTAACGAGTAGTAGGCCGACATAACCAGCGGATACAGGACAAATATGGAGAAGCCAATGATAGATGGCAAAATAAACAGATAGCCAATCAAGGCTTCCCGCCCAGACCCCGTTTGCTTACGGATAGAGCTTCGTTTCCGCATCCTGATATCGAGAGCCTCCGGCACGTGTATACCTTGCGCTTGAGCGTCTGTGCTCTCAGATATGCTTACCTGATCCTGGTGGGAAATGTGTATATCCAAGCCAATCACCTTTCTATGAGCATAATAGCAACCAGGCAGTAATAAGACGGTTTCTTACCCTGGCAAAAAGCTGAAAAGTGTGGTTAAATGCTCGCTATGACATCGTTGTCATTAAGGGTTAAAAAAATAAGGTTTAGCTGTGACAGCGTTGTCATTACTGTACCATTATTATCGATACATGTCAATACCTCTACAAATAGAATTCAGATGTCGTACAATGGCTATAACAACATCAAAATGTATAATCTGGGAGATGAGTTGTTGATGAGAAGAAGTTCTGGTTTCTCCGCAGAGGAATCTCACAAATCAATCAATACCAGGAGTCCATCAGTTGTGTCTGCAAACAATGAGAGCGCAGAGGGTACGAGGACACGCCCAACCATGCAAGACGTAGCGGAGGCGGCTGGAGTGAGTCTGAAAACCGTGTCGCGTGTAGTGAACAATGAGCCACGGGTAGGCGCTGAAACGAAAGAGCGGGTGAACCGGGCAATTACGGATCTGGGGTTTCGCCGCAATGATATTGCACGCAGCCTGCGCCAGGGGCAATCCTCATCGATCATTGGCCTGGTAATCGAAGATATTGCCAATCCATTCTATTCCAGCATTGCCCTTGGGATCGAGCAGGTCGCACGCCAATATAATTATATGGTTATTATCAGCAATTCGGAAGAGAACTCATTGCGAGAGCGTGATCTGGTGAATGCGCTACTCAGGCGAAGGGTTGAGGGATTACTGATCGTTCCAGCCGGAAAAGATCACTCGTACCTGCTTCCTGAACTGCGCCTGGGCACTCCCATTATTTTTCTGGATCGTCCTCCTATCAATTTTACCGCTGATACCATTTTGCTAGACAAC
>Ga0070730_10000631_pt1 | contig 38794 bp, 36 predicted proteins | sample Coa_R1_3_FD_66447 | JGI IMG/M metagenome (GOLD analysis project Ga0070730, IMG submission 66447) | Surface soil microbial communities from Centralia Pennsylvania, which are recovering from an underground coalmine fire - Coalmine... | ecosystem: Environmental > Terrestrial > Soil > Unclassified ...
AGCATGGTGCGCGCCGGCTGGCTGTCGCATGGCAAGATGGTGATCTACCCGATCCGCGCGGCGGGCAGTGACGGCCTGCAGCTCATCAACTGGGTCGCCGAGATCGAGACGCCGACTTACCGCAAGCGCGACTGGAACCGCGCCGGCTCGCTGGACGATTTCATCGGGCCGTTCTCCGACTGGCATTTCGACTGGCTCGATGTGCCTGCCTTCATTCGCGCTGCCGACAGCGTGCTGGAATTTCCGATGGTAGACCAGGACCCGCTGCCGCGCTGGAGTTTTGGTCGGGTGACGCTGCTCGGCGATGCCGCCCATCCGATGGTGCCGCGCGGCTCCAACGGTGCAGGGCAGGCGATCCTGGACGCACGGGCGCTGACGGCGGCGTTATTGCAACACGCTGATCCTGTCGCCGCGCTCTCGGCTTATGAAAAGCAGCGGCTGGAGGCGACCACGCGCATCGTGCTTACAAACCGCACCAATCCGCCGGACGCGATCCTGCGCGAGGTGTTCGAGCGCACGCGCGACAGGCCATTCAAGGCAATCGACGACGTCATCAGCCGCGACGAGCTGCTGGCGCTGTCGGATGGTTACAAGCGGATCGCGGGTTACACCAAGGAAGCCTTGCGCAGTGAGCGCGGCGCGATAGGCTGACGCGCCAACGAGAAGCGGCCGGAAAGAGCCGCGTGAGGAGAGGGGGATGGCAATGGCCACTGTTCAAACGCATGCCGGCGGCACGCCGGCGATCGACCTCGTCGACTTCATCGACCGCCAGCCGGTCGGTGGCTTCCAGATCCGGCTGCTGCTCGCCTGCGCGGCCGTCTTGTTCCTCGACGGCTTCGACACCCAGGCGATCGGCTACGTCGCGCCGGCGCTCGCCAGGGAATGGCACCTGACGAAAGGCGCGCTCGGACCCGTCTTCAGCGCCGGCCTATTTGGCCTCATGATCGGCGCACTGGTGTTCGGGCCGCTCGCCGACCGGGTCGGCCGCAAGAAGATCGTCATCTTCTCGACCGCGGCCTTCGGCGCCGGTGCGCTCGCGACCGCCTTCGCCCAGGACGCCACGTCGCTGCTGCTGATCCGTTTCCTCACCGGGCTTGGCCTCGGCGGCGCCATGCCCAACACGGTGGCGCTGACCTCGGAATACAATCCGCAGCGCCGCCGCGCCACCATGGTGATGATCATGTTCTGCGGCTTCTCGATCGGGGCCGCGCTCGGCGGCCTTCTCGCCGCCGGCTTGATCCCGCGCTTCGGCTGGCGCTCGGTGTTTGTCGTTGGCGGTATCGCGCCGCTGGTGCTGTTGCCGATCCTGGTCGTGGGATTGCCGGAATCGGTCCGCTTCCTGGCGTCCGTTGGTCAGGCGCCCGAGCGCGTCGCGCAGCTCCTGAAGCGGATCAGCCCGCACACGGTGTTGGCGCCGGATGCGCGCTTCGCCGTGCATGAGGCGCATCTTGCCGGCATTCCGGTCGTGCATTTGTTCCGCGAGGGGCGCAGCGCGGTGACGCTTCTGCTCTGGGTCGTGTTCTTCATGAGCCTGCTCGACATCTATTTCCTCGCCAATTGGCTGCCGACGGTGCTCCACGATCTCGGCGCGTCGGTCTCCGAGGCCGCGCTGATCGGATCGATGCTGCAGGTCGGCGGCGTGATCGGTACGTTTGCGCTTGGCAGTGTCATCGACCGCTTCTCATTCCGTGCGCTCGCGCTGGTCTACTTCGGCGCCATGTTCGCGGTCGGCGCGATCGGCCAGTTCGGCCAGTCCGCCGTGCTGGTCTCGATCGCGATCTTCGCCGCGGGCTTCTGCGTCGTCGGCGGGCAGATCGCGGCCAATGCGCTGGCTGCCGGCTTCTACCCGACCTCGGTGCGCGCTTCCGGAGTCGGCTGGGCGCTCGGCATCGGCCGGGTGGGCTCGATCATCGGCCCGCTCGTCGGCGGCATGCTGCTGGCCGCAAAGTGGAGCACTGCGGCGGTCTTCATAGCCGCTGCCGCGGCAGCGCTCTGCGCCGCGCTGGCAGCCATTGCCCTGAGCCGGTTGGCCGGGGCCAGCGGCGCCGGGCAGGCGTCATCAATTGATGCTACACTCGAGCCCGCGACGACAGGTAGACCATGAGCGGAGGACCGACTGATGAGCTCTTCCGAGCAGGAAAACAGGGAGCGCGATCAAAAAATCGCACATAACGAGGCGGTGCGCCGGGCCACCAGCGCCGTCCGCATCAGCGGCTGGGCCATCGCCTTTGCCGTCATCATCGGGGCGGCCGCGGTATTAATCGTGTGGGCCTGGCTTACGCGGTGACGCCGGGCCCTCCTTTTGGCGGAAGCGCCGTCACGCTACCGCGCCGGAGGCCCTGAGCTTCTGGATCGCGGCCTCGTCATAGCCGGCATTGCGCAGGATCTCGTCGGAGTGCTCGCCGATGCCGGGCGGCTTCCTCGGCTGCACCTTCTTGGTGCCGTCGATGAAGATCGGGCTGTTGACGGTCAGCATAGTATCGTTCTCGAACGGCACCAGCACCTCGTTCTCGATCATCTGCTTGTCACGCGGAATGTCGTCGAGGATCCCGATCACGCCGAACACGAGCCCATTGCCGTCGAGAATGCTGCGCCATTCGGCGAGGTCCCTGGTCGCAAACACCTCGTCGAAAATCTTGATAAGTTCGAGCGAGCGCGCATGCCGCCCGACCTTGGTCGCAAACCGCTCGTCGGTGACCAGATCCTCGCGGCCGATGCAGCGCGCCAGCGTCGGAAATTGCCGCTCCTCGCTGAGCAGCGACAGGATGATCCAGCGGCCATCCCGGCACTTGTAGTGGTTGGTCACCGCGTTCAGCGCCTGCTCGCGCGGCCGCCGCCTGGAGAATTTGGCGCCGACAAGCTTTGCCTGCGCCATGATGCCATTGGCCCAGATGCCGTTGGCCATCAGGTTGGTCGACACATGCGCGCCCTTGCCGGTGCGCTCACGCTGGAACAAGGCGGTGACGATCGCGCCGTAGAACGCCATGGCGCACGGATGATCGCCCATGCCGGCGACCGAGCGCGCCGGCGTGGTCTCTTCGTCGGCACGCACCAGATCCATCAGGCCGGAACGGGCCCAGTAGGCGTTGCTGTCGAAGCCGGGCTTGTTGGCCTCCTCGCCCTTCTCGCCATAGCCGGTGAAGGATGCGTAGATCAGGCGATCGTTGAGATGCGCGAGATGGTCGTAGGTGATGCCGAGCTTGGTGCGCACCTGCGGCGGCATGTTGGTGATGAAGACGTCGGCTTCAGCGGCGAGCTTGTAGAGCACAGCCTGTGCCTCCGGCCTGGTGAGGTCGAGCGCCAGGCTCTTCTTGTTGCGGGATTCCAGCATCCACGCGAAATTGTGCTCGCTGTGGGGATAGCCAGGCAGCAGCGGCAGATTGCGGTAGGGATCGCCGGAACCGGGCGGCTCGATCTTGATCACGTCGGCGCCGAAATCCGACAGCACGGTCGCAGCCGCGGGTGCTGCGATGAAGCTCGCGCAGTCGATGACTTTCAGGCCTGCGAAGATGCCCTTTTCCATAGTGGCGTCACTCCGTATCGTTATTGCCGCAGTCGATTATCGCCGCGCAGCGTCGAGATCAAACGGCATTTGACCCGGCTCGGGCGGGCGATGCAACCGTTCGAGGGGCAGGCCTGCCCGTCATCCTCGCGCGTGGTAATTCCGCGCCAAGCAATAACACTTCGTGCTGGCCTACTCCTCGCCCGACAACAGCGTTGCATTGCCACCCGCAGCCGCGGTGTTGATGGTGACGGTCTGTTCGGTGGCAAAGCGGGCGAGATAGTGCGGACCGCCGGCCTTCGGCCCGGTGCCGGAGAGCCCGTGACCGCCGAACGGCTGCACGCCGACCACCGCGCCGATCATGTTGCGGTTGACATAGATGTTGCCGGTCTGAAGCCGCGCGATGATGGCCTCCACCAAATCGTCGATGCGCGAATGAATGCCGAGCGTGAGCCCGAATCCGGTGCGCTCGATCGATCGCAGCACTTGCTCGAGCTGGTCGGCGCGGTAGCGCACCACATGGAGGATCGGGCCGAACACCTCCTCGGTGAGCTCGCCGGCATCCTTCAACTCGAAAATATGCGGCGCGACGAAATTGCCCTCCGGTGCGGTGCCGGTAAAATGCACGCGCGCCTCGCGCGTCATGCGCACGATATGCGCGTCCAGCCGCGCCTTGGCTTCGGCGTCGATCACGGGCCCGACATGGGTCGAGGGATCACTTGCATCGCCGATCTTCAATTCGCGGGCGGCACCCGCGATCATCTCGATCATGCGGTCGGCGACGTCGTCCTGCACGAACAACAGCCGCAGCGCCGAGCAGCGTTGGCCAGCCGAGCGGAACGCCGAGGTCACGACGTCATCGGCGACCTGCTCGGGAAGCGCGGTCGCGTCCGCGATCATCGCGTTGATACCGCCGGTCTCCGCGATCAGCGGCACGATCGCGCCGTCCTTGGCGGCGAGCGAACGATTGATCGCGCGTGCCACCTCGGTCGAGCCGGTGAAGACGACACCCGCGATATCGCCATGCGCCACAAGCGCCGCACCGATCGTTCCATCGCCCGGCACCAGACGCAGCGCGGAAGCCGGGATGCCGGCTTCATGCAGCAGCTTGACGGCTTCCGCCGCGATCAACAGTGTCTGCTCGGCCGGCTTGGCGACGACGCTGTTTCCCGCCATCAGCGCGGCCGTGACTTGCCCCAGGAAGATCGCCAGCGGGAAATTCCACGGCGAGATCGCGACGAAGACGCCGCGGCCGCGCAGGCGCAGCGCATTGCTCTCGCCGGTCGGCCCCGGCATGGCTTCGTCGTCGCCGAACAGCTTGCGGCCTTCGGCGGCATAGTAGCGGCAGAAATCGGCGGCTTCGCGCAGCTCGGACAGCGCGTCATCGAGCGTCTTACCGCCCTCGCGCTGCAGCAGCGCGATGAAATGCGCTGCGCGGCTCTCCAGGGATTCGGCAGCCTTTTCCAGCCTGGCCGCCCGTACATTTGCCGGCGTCGAGCTCCAGCTCTGAAACCCGGCCCGCGCCGCAGCGACCGCCGCATGCGCCTGTGCTGGCGTCGCGTCGGTGACGCTGCCGGCGTGCGGCACGGTTTCGGCCGCGATCGCGGAGAGAAGCTTGTCCAAGGCGGCGCGCTCGCCGAATTCGATTCCGCGCGAATTGATCCGCTGCGGCAGCAACAGATCGCGCGGCAGCGGGATGTTGGCATGCGGCGCGTCGGCGGGGCGGCCGATGATGTCGGCGGGGCGCTGCAGCAGAGCTTTGAGCGGCACGGCATCATCGGCGGCAAGGGCCACGAACGAAGTGTTGGCGCCATTCTCCAAGAGCCGTCGCACCAGATAGGCAAGGAGGTCGCGATGGCTGCCGACCGGCGCATAGGTGCGATAGGCCAGCCTTGGGCGGTCTTCGGCAAGCTGCGCGTAGAGCGCTTCGCCCATGCCGTGCAGGCGCTGGAATTCGAAGCCGTCCTCGCCGCCCGCGAGCTCCAGCATGGTCGCTACCGTCAGCGCATTGTGGGTGGCGAATTGCGGGAACAGGCGCGGCCGCAAGGCGAGCAGTTTCCGCGCGCAGGCGACGTAATTGAGGTCCGTCATGGCCTTGCGCGTGAACACGGGATAACCGTCAAGCCCGCGTTCTTGCGCGCGCTTGATCTCGGTGTCCCAATAAGCCCCCTTGACGAGCCGCACCATCAGGCGGCGATCATGGCGGCGCGCGAGTGCGTCGATATAGTCGATCACATCCGACGCGCGCTTCTGATAGGCCTGGATGGCAAGGCCAAAGCCATCCCAGCCGGCAAGCGCTGTCTCGGCGAGCGTTGCGGCAATCACGTCGAGCGAGAGCTCCAGGCGGTCGGCCTCCTCGGCGTCGACGGTGAAATTCAGATCATGGGCTCTCGCTAGCCGTGCGAGTTCGCTCAAGCGCGGCACAAGCTCCTTCATCACCCGACCATGGCTTACCGCCTCGAACCGCGGATGCAGCGCCGAAAGCTTCACCGAGATGCCGGGCCGGTCGGGCAGGGGGTGGGCGCCGGCGGTGCGGCCGATCGCTTCGATGGCGCTTGCATAGGCCTTGACGTAGCGCTCGGCATCCTCGGCCGTGCGCGCGCCTTCGCCCAGCATGTCGAAGGAATAGCGCGGGCTCTTCGCGGACGGCGAGTGGGCACGCGCCAGCGCCGCCTCGATGGTCTCGCCCAGCACGAAATGATTGCCCATCAGCCGCATCGCCTGCCGCGTCGCCGCGCGCACCGCGGGCGCCCCGAGCCGCTTGACGAGCCGGCCGAGCGTTCCCTCCGGCGTCTCGCCGGGCTGGATCACCCGCGCCGACATCCCGAGCGCCCAGGCCGAGGCGTTGACCAGGAAGGCGGAGGATTTGGTCTCGTGGTGGATGAAATCGCCTTCGCCGAGCTTGTCCTCGATGAAGCGGTCTGCAGTGCGGGGGTCCGGCACGCGCAACAGCGCCTCCGCCAGCACCATCAGCGCCAGGCCTTCCTTGGTCGAGAGCGCGAATTCGCGCAGCATGTCCTCGACGCCGCCGAGCGGGTCATCATTGGCGCGAATCGCTTCGATCAGCCGCGTCGCCGTGCGGTCGATCCGCTTTTCCTGCTCGTCCTCGAGCCTGGCGTTCGCGAGAAGCCCCACTGCCAGTGCGGCATCGTCCGGCGCGAAGGGCGCGGAAAATGGCGGAAGGACGCTCGAATCGGAGGTCATGGCGTGCCTTGGCATGCCGGTGTGTTATCACGCAACCGGCTCAGTCACTGCAATAGGCATTCCATGCGCGTAAGAGCCAGATGCTCTTACCGAAGACAATTGTCGGATGAAATGGTGGGAAGCCGCGCTCCCGGACTTGAAATCCGGGACAGTGCGTGGCTTGCGCTAAACCTTGAGGTTCTCTGCCGAGGTCTTACCGCGATTAGCGATCTCTTCGTACTCGATGGTCTGCCCTTCGTTAAGCGTCGAAAGCCCTGCCTTCTGCACCGCCGAAATGTGAACGAAAACGTCCTTCCCGCCGGTAGAGGGCTGGATGAATCCATAGCCCTTCGTCGGGTTGAACCACTTGACCGTACCTTTAGCCATCCGTCGTCTCCGCGGGATCAATAAATAATAAAAAACGAACGATCCGGTCCCCGCACACCGGCTCATCCGGTCCGAGAGGATACGACGGTTGCGGCAAGCTTGGTAGCTCAAACAAGCATCGGATTTCGCCGGAAACGATCGATATCGCGGCGCATTTGCGGCTTTTTCGCGTTTGCCGGCCGCCGACACGGCCGGCATTGCTGTTCCCCGAACGAGGCCTAATAGGTCGTGGCGAGATATTCGACGATCTTCGGCACGTCGGCCTCCTTGATCGGCGCGCCATAGAGCTTGATCATCTTGGTGACCTCGGTCTGCCAGAAGTCCTTCCTGGACTTCACATTGCGCGGCTGGGTGTTGACGTAGTCGGCCGAATGGCAGCCGGTGCAATTGCTCTTGACCAAGTCGAGATTCGGGCCCGGTTTGAGGGCAGCCGTTTCCTCCGGCAGCTTGTAGACCACCGGCACCGCGCGGGCCGTGACCAGGCCGAGTGACGCGGCAAGTGCGATGGCGAGAAGGAGTTGATGCTTCATGGCCGTTCTCCTCACGCCGCGGTCACACGATAGACTTCGATGACATTGCGCAAATAGCCGGCCGGATTCCATTTTGGCTCGGCCGGCTGCGTGTCGCCGCCATTGTTGGTGGCACGGACCTTCAGCTCGTAGCTGCCGGCTGCGAGCTTGACCGGCAGCTTCCATTCGCGGAACGAATATTTACCGAGGTCGCGGCCGAGCTTTGCTTGCGTCCAGGTCTTGCCGCCGTCGGTGGAGACGTCGACCTGCTTGATGCCGGCGCCGCCGTCGAAGGCGATGCCTCGCAGCTTGGTCCGGCCCGCCTTCAGCTTGGCGCCATCGGAGAGGCTGGTGATGAAGGAGCGCACCGTGAAGCGGTTGATCGGGATCGTCGCTTTCGGCGTCGTGCCCGGCTCGACGGAGTTGTCGGGCGTATCCGGAATCCGGTAGGCGGACTTCATCCAGAAGCCGTCGAACTCGTGGTCGAGAACGGTGATCTCGTTCACGTGCTTGACCCAATAGGTGCCGTAATAGCCGGGCACTACGAGGCGGAGCGGGAAGCCGTTGAGCACCGGCAAATCGTCGCCGTTCATGCCATAGGCCAGCATCACCTCGCCGTCACGTGCATGGTCGATGTCGAGCGCTTTGGCAAAATCGGGCGTGGTGTCCATCACCGGCCCGTCCATGCCATCGAAGCGCACTTGCCTGGCGCCGGCCTGCACGCCGGCCATGTCGAGTACGGTCTTCAGCGGTACGCCGTGCCAGCGCGCGTTGCCCATCGCGCCATTGCCAAGCTGGCCGCCGGCCACGCGCGGATTGAAGAAGCCGCGGCTGTTGCCGGAGCATTGATTGACGGCGACGATCTCGGTGGCCTTGAGCTTGCGGATGTCCTTCAGCGACAGCGTCAGCGCGCGATCGACCTTGCCCTTGACGACAAGCGTGAACTTGTCGGGGTCGATGTTCAATGGAATGCCGGCCAGATGATAGCGCACGAAAAACGCGTTGTTCGGCGTGATCAAGCCGTCGTTGAAGACGGAGAACGGCGTCTCGAGCTGCGGTGGCCGGCTGGTCAGCCCGATCATCGGACGCTTCTGCGGATAAGTGACGAGCGGCCGTTCGCCATTCTCGAATGGGAGTGTCACGGTGTCGAGCGCGAGCGCCCGCGTTGAAGCAAAACCGGTGGCAAGCGCGGCCATGCCGGCGCGCTTCATCAATTCACGTCGATCGAGCATGATGGCTTCCTCCGAAGCTCTCGTTTTGATCCCGGTCATCACCGGAACCGAAAAAGCCAGACTGCGGCAGCGGCGCGCCCCAAGTCAAATCCTGCTTTTCGGGGCAAATGGTTGCGGTGCAAAACGGATAGACAAAGGTCCGGACCGCGGAGCGCGGACCGGGAGTTTTCCTGAACGAATGTCCGCGCCGGGTATTACACGGCGATTTCGGTCGGAGGAGATGCCGCGACCGCGCCAATCCGGTCGACCAATTCGGCCAGCGCCTTTGCCTGCACGACGACGTGCACGCGCATCGGTTCGGCGCGTCCGCGGATCTCGATTTCCTGCTCGGGAAGGTCGTGCTCGCCAAGGCCCGCGGTGACGTGCACCTCTTCGGAGATGATGGCCTCGCAGGCCAGGGTCTTGGTCATGTCCTGCAGGCGCGCGGCCACATTGACGGCGTCGCCGAGTGCGGTGAACACCATGTGGTCGCGATAGCCGATGTCGCCGACGATCACCTCGCCGCCGTGAATGCCGATGCCGAAGCGGATCGGCTCGCGCAGGTCATGGCTCAGGAACTGGTTCAGCTCGTCGATATTGGCCGAGATCAGTGCCGCCGAGCGAATTGCCTGCCGGCAGGCGGTTTGCGCCGACGTCGCAAGCCCGAACAGAGCGAGCATGCCGTCGCCGACGAACTGGTTGGGCCGGCCGCCGCATTCGATCACCGCCTGCGACACCGCCGCAAGGAAGCGGTTGACGACGAATACCGTGTCGAATGGCAGCCGCTTTTCCGCAAGCCGCGTCGAGCCGCGCATGTCGACGAACAGGCTGACGAGGTAGCGCTCCTCTCCGACCCGCGACGGATTACCGGCATGCGCGTTCGCCGACGCAAGGCTTGGGATGAAGAGTTGGAAGAAGGTGAGGTCCGACGTCGGGCGCAATTGGCAGGCGAGGCGTATCGACGGGTCGGCGGCGCCGACCCGCGCAAGCACGAAGGCCTCGCGCGGCGAGGGCGCGGGCAGCGCAGCGTGATCGCCGATCACGCGGATGCGGCAGGTCGAACAGCGCGCCCGCCCGCCGCAGACGCTGGCGTGGGGCACGTTGTTGCGCAGGCTCGCCTCCAGCACGCTGAGGCCCTTGGGCACGCGAACCGTGCGCCCATTGCCATAGGACAGGTTGATCATGCCGCCTCGGCGCTCAAGCAGAGCGCGGGCCCCGCGCGCCAGCACGGCGATGCCGATCAGAAGGAGATAGCCGGCCAGGAAATAATCGACGATGGCATCCAGCGTCCTGCCTTCCGCCCGCGTTCCGACGTGCTGCTTGGAAAGGTTGTCCGCAATCCAGGCGGCATCCACGTTGTCTATCACGCTCTGCCCGCCCTGATAGAACCCGAGCAGCGCCAGGGTGGGGACCAGCACGGCAACGGCGAGCAGCCACGGCGCGGCGTGCCTGAACCACGTCCTCATGCGCAGCCAGAAATACAGCCCGATGCAGCCATGGATCCAGGCGATCACCAGCACGGCTGATATCTGCAGGGCCTTCGTCGGATTCGCGACCCAGAAGGCGTAGAGCTCCTGCGGATAAAGCTTCTGGTGCCCGAACAGCGTCTGGCCGAGCCGCACGCCGACGACATGGAAGGCGACAAGCATAGGCACACTCAGGCCCAGCAGCAGCTGCAGCGGTTCCATCCCCTTCCACTTGAATTGCCGGCGTTGGTATAGCGCCCAGATGCCGAGGCCGGAATGCACCAGCGCCGAGCCATAGAAGATGATCGCGACCGGCGGGAATTGCCAGAACAGCGTGTGGTAGTAGACGCCGTCGGCCATTGCATCGAGCGAGATGTTGCCGAGTGCGTGGTTGAGGAAATGGCTGATCAGGTAGGTGAACAGCACCATGCCGCAGGCGAGCCGGACCTGGCGCAGGCCGATGCCGCGCCAAAGCGGAGCGATCTGCTCGCGTGAAGGCGCTGCCAGGGAAGGTGCCGGGGAGGGTGCCACGTCGTCCATAGCATCATTATCCGCCAACCATGACGGGCATTCCAGAGGGGAAAGCAGCGCACGTTGACTTGATCGGGGGAGTCGGGGAGAAAGCGCCGTGACAACAGCTTCCCCCGAGCTCCGCCGCCCCCAGGCGGACCCTTCCGCCTCGCGCTCCCTGATCGTCGCGGTCGTCGTGATCGCGGCAATGACCGGCTTGCGGATCGCCTATGCCAGCCTGATCGACCTGCGCACCGACGAGGCCTATTACTGGACCTGGTCGAAGGAGCATGTGCTGTCGTTCCTCGATCATCCCCCGACGATCGCCTGGTTCATCCGCTTCGGTACTCTCATCTTCGGCGACACCAATCTCGGCGTCCGCTTTGCCGGCATCGTCACGATGCTGTGCACGCAATTGCTTCTCGCCGACATCGTTCGCCGCGTCACGCACGACGTCCGGGCTATCGTGCTGGCGCTGTTGATGCCGGAGGCCGCGCTCTATTACGGGCTGTTGATGGCGAAGGTAGCGCCTGACGTCGCGCTGATCCCGTTTGCGGTCGCGATGCTTTGGTCCCTGGTGCGGTTGGTCGAAAGTGGCGACCAGCGCTGGTGGCTCGCCGCCGGTCTGTTCGGCGGATTGTCGCTGCTGTCGAAATTCACGGCCGTGATGATGCTGCCTGCGATACTCGCCTTCATGCTGGTGCCGGACTGGCGGCTCGCCCAATTGCGCTCGCCCTATCCGTGGCTCGCCGCGCTGATCGCGCTCGTCCTGTTCTCGCCGGTGCTGATCTGGAATTACCAGCACGACTGGGCCTCGTTCCGCTTCCAGCTTGTGCGCGCGACCGCGCAGCGTGCCGTCTCGCTGCGCACCGTCGGGGACTATATCGGCCTGCAATGGGGATTGGTGGGCTTCGTGCTGTTTCCGGTGGTGCTGTCGGGGCTGGCGTTCACCGCCTGGCGCGGCTACCGCGCGCGCGAGCCGGTCGCGATCCTGCTCTCGACCGCGGTCATCGTGCCCTTCCTCTATTTCCTCTGGAAGTCGCTGACACTTCGGGTCGGCGATACCTGGCCGATGTTCATGTGGCCGGCCGGCTTTGCGGCGGCCGCGATCAACATCGCCATGCTGCCGCGCGAGGGCTGGCCCAAATGGATGATCCGATCGACGGTGAGGTGGGCCAATGCGGCCATCGTCGCTGGCATCGCGATGGTGGTGCTGGTGTTTTTCTATTATGTCGCGGCACCCTGGAACTTCATCGGCCGCACCGATCCGATCGGCGGGGAGGCCAACTTTGAAGCCGTCGTGGTGCGCGTCGAAGCGGAGTTGCAAGAGACCGGCGCGACCTGGATCGCGACCACGGACTACCGCACCTATGCGATGCTGCGCTGGTTTCTGAAGGACCGTGTGCCGATCATCGAAGTGACCGAGCGCGGCCGCTTCCAGGGCTTCAAGGATCCCGGCATGGACCGCATCAAGGGCCATACCGGCCTCTATGTCGCGCGCGAGCCGGATCAGCTCCTGCCGCTGTGGGACCTGACGACTGCGAAGCGCGAGCCGTTGGAGCATGTGAAGCGCGTCTGGCGCGGCGTGGTCATGGACACTTACGCATTGGAAAAGCTGACCGGTTGGACGCCGGAACTTTCACCGCCGCCGGATACGCCTTTCTTCCGCTGGCGCGTGCTGGCACAGTACGCACCTGGCGACAGCATCGTGATGGCCGTACTATCTGGAAGGAGTCATTCAAATGACTGACATGAGTGATCTCGTCCAAAAACACGACGTGATTGTCGAGGATCTCGAATACGGCAAGGTCGGTGACACACCGCTGCTTGCGCGCTTCTATCGCCCGCGTGGGGTCACCGGATTTACCTCTGTCGTGGACGTGCACGGCGGCGCCTGGGTCGCCACCGATCGGCTGCAGAATGCCGCGATCGACCAGGTGATCGCCGCGGCCGGAACCGCAGTGCTGGCGCTTGATTTTCGACTGGCGCCGGCCTCGCCCTATCCGGCCTCGGTCGCCGATATCAATCTCGGTATCCGCTGGCTGAAGGCCAACATCGCGCGCTGGGGCGGCGACGCCAGCCGTGTCGGCGGGCTTGGCACCTCGAGCGGCGGACATCAGTTGTGGCTCAACGTGCTGCGGCCGCGCGACCCCAGATACACGGCGCACAAGCTCGCCGGCGCCGATCACGTCGATGCGAGCCTCGGCTTCGTTGTCGTCTGCTGGCCGATTTCCGATCCCGTGGCGCGCTACAGGATGGCGCGGGCGACCGGCAACGAGCGGTTGGTCAAGAACCACGATGCGTTCTTCCTGAACGAAGCAACGATGGCGGAAGCCAACCCGCAGGCGATCCTTGAAAGCGGCGAGGCGGGCTCGCTGCCGCCGGCCTTGCTGATCCAGGGCACGGCGGATGCCAACGTCACCCCTGATATGGCGGACCGCTTCGTGGCCGCTTACGCCAAAGCCGGCGGCAGGATCACGCTGCGGAAGTTCGAGGGCGAACCGCACACCTTCATTTCCCTGAACCCGACCAAGCCGGCGTCTGTGGAAGCGCTGAGCCTGATCACGGAGTTCATCCGCAAGCAGACGCGATAGCTGGGAGCAGCAAACACATTTGGTTCGTCATTCCGGGATGCGCCGTCAGGCGCAGGCCCGGAATCTATAACCACAACCGGGGTTATGGATTCCGGGCTCGCGACTTCGTCGCGCCCCGGAATGACGAGTGAAGTGAGGCAGATCGCGTTAGCGCTCATCCTCCTCCCGCTTGGTCAGCAGGTCCTTGGCGAGATCGGTGAGCGCCGGGCGCGGTAGGGCGGTGAACGGCAGCGGGCGCGTGACGTCGATCGCGGCTAATCCGAGGCGGGCGGTGAGGAGGCCGTTCAGCATGCCTTCGCCGAGACGCTGCGAGAGTTTCGCCGCGATGCCGTGGCCGAGCATCTGCTGGATCACGCTGTCGCTCGCGGCAATGCCGCCGGTGATCGCAAGATGCGCGATCACGTGACGGAGCAGCCGGATCATGCCGAGCGCGCCGGGGCGGCCGCCATAGAGGTGCGCGAGCTGGCGGATCAGCCGCAGCGCCGCCACGAACACGAAGAGGATGTCTATTGCGGCGCGCGGGCTGATCGCGGTGACGATCGAGACGCGCTGCGCCGCGGACGAGACGAGGCGGCGCGCCTCGGCATCGAGCGGCGTCATCAATTCGCGCTCGGCAAGCTTGATCATGTCGGCGCCGTCGATGATGTCGTGTGCATGGCCGGCGAGCTGGTTACGGGCGCGCGCAAGCTGCGGGTTCTGGTGGGCGATCTTGAGCAGGTCTTTCAGGATCGCGCGGCTCTCGCCGCGATCGTCGCTGAGGAGCACGTGAGCTGCGCGCGCATGCAGCTTCTCGATGGTGGCGAGCCGAACCAGCGCGGCGAGCTCGCGCAGGGTGATGACGCCGAGCGCCGACGCGGCGGCCGCGGTGAAGGCGAGGCCGAGCACGCCGAGGCTTTCGCTCCGCGCGAACAGATCCTCGATGAAATGCGCGACGCCGAGCCCGAGCCCCAGCAGCACCATGCCGGCGACGCCGCTCCAGAACAGCGTGCCCCAGCCGAAGGCGCGGCGGGGCACCGCGGGCGGCTCGATGGGAACCGGCAACTGCGCCTGATCAGGCTCCGGAGTGATCTGCACGGTGCCGCGGGCGGGCTTGCCGGCCTCTTCGGCGTCGATCACGACGACACCGGGATCATCGAGCCGGAAGGTTGCGGGGCGCCTATGCTTGGGTCGATCGCTCATTGCAGGCGGTCTCCGATCAGGAACTGCAGCGCCCGGTCAAGGCGGATGTGAGGCAGCGCGGGTTCGCCACTGCCGTCGTGCTCGAGTTGCGGCGGGCGGAAGCGCAGGAAGCGGTAATCGGCCTTGTCGGCTTCCGTCGAGGACAGGCCGCGGAAGGGCTCGCCATTGAACAGCGCCTCGGGATCGGCGGGCAGGTCGCCCGGAAAGGTCGCGACTTCGGTCTTGCCGTCAAAGATCTCGCCGCCCGCGTTCTCGCCGGGCACGGGCGTGCCCAGGATCGACGGCAGCTTGTCGCGGCCGCGCTGAACCTGGGCCTCGCGGGTCGCGCGCACCGCCGCGAGCGCGACGACGTCGATCGCAGCGCCGGTCGCTTCCGCCCGCTCCACGGCGCCCGTGACGGCGCGGCGCAGCACCGCCTCGAGCCTGTCATGGCTCAGATGATGCAGATGGTCGGCCTTGGTCGCCGCGAACAGGATGCGGTCGATCCGCGGCCGGAACAGCGCGGAAAGAATCGTGCTGCGTCCGACGCGGAAGCAATCCAGAATGCCGGCAAGCGCCGCTTCCAGATCGTGCAACGCCTCGGCGCCGGAATTGAACGCGGCCAGCGCGTCGATCAGCACGATCTGGCGGTCGAGCCGGGCAAAATGGTCGCGGAAGAACGGGCGCACCACCACGTCCTTGTAGGCCTCGTAGCGCCGCACCATCATCGCCCACAGCGAGCCGTCCGCCGCGGTTCCGTCGGCCGGCACATCGAGCGGCGCGAAGGTCAGCGCCGGCGAGCCCTTGAGATTGCCCGGCATCAGGAAACGGCCGGGCGGCAGCAGGCTCATGGCGAAACGCTCGTCGCGGCAGGCGCGCAGATAGTCGGTGAACAGTTTCGCCGAGGCCAGCGTCGCCTGCTCGTCTTCCTTGCCTTCGGCCTTCAGGTTCGCGAGCTCAGCGTGCCAGGCGGCGGCGAGAGGCGCGCGCGGCGCGGCGCGCGACAGCGCAAGACTTTCAGCCGACCATTGCTCGTAGCTCTTGTTGAGCAGCGGCAGATCGAGCAGCCATTCGCCGGGATAATCGACGATGTCGAGCGTGAGCGTGCGGTCCGCGCCGTTGTGGCGCTGGTAGTCGATCACGAGCCGCAGTTCGGAGATATCGACCGTCGAGTTCGGCCAGCATCGATGCTCGATCAGTGTGCGCAGATGATTTTCATAATCAAAGCGCGGGACCGCGTCGTCCGGCTGCGGAGCCAATTGCGCGCGCGCGATCCTGCCGGTGGCGAGCGCCTCGAACACCGGAAAGCGGCCGCCGCGGGTGAGCCCGTGGATCAGCGCGGTGATGAACACGGTCTTGCCGGCGCGCGACAGGCCGGTAACGCCGAGCCGCACCGTCGGGTTGAAGAAGCTCTCGCCGTAGTCGAGCAGCGCCCGTGCCGAAAGCCGCGCTTCCTCGATGATGTCGGAAAATCCGGGCGCCATTCAATCTCGGGACGGGAAGGGGGCAAGCGTGAACCGCTCACAAAAGTGGCGATTGTCTGGCCAAAATCAAGCTTCACATTTCCGTCGCGTTTGGCGCTAAGAGGATGCTTGGAGCGGACCGAAGGGCTATTTTGGTCCCGCAAAACAGTGTTCATTCCGTGCCACAGGGCTTGCAGGCATCCATGACGATCTTCCAGTTGAAGCAACTCGCCACGACCTCGTTCCATGCCGCAACCGGCGCGATCCGCTGGAACTACGACCGGGTCGAGCTGATCGCCGACGGCGTGGTGCATGCCATCGGCATTCTCTTTGGCCTGATTGCCGCGACCGTGCTGGTCGTGCTCACCGCCGTCTATGCGTCGGTGCTCGATATCGTCGCGGTCTCGATCTATGTCGCGGGCCTGCTGTCGATGCTGGTCCTGTCGGCGACTTATAATCTCTGGCCGGTGTCGCGCACCAAATGGGTGCTGCGCCGCTTCGATCACTCCGCGATCTATGTGCTGATCGCGGCGACCTACACGCCGTTCATTATGGAGATGAAGGACAGCGTGCTGGCGCTCGCGCTTCTGATCGGGGTATGGTGCGTCGCGATTGTCGGCATCGTCCTCAAGCTCGGCTGGCCGGGGCGGTTCGATCGGCTCGCCGTCGGACTTTATCTTGCGCTCGGCTGGAGCGGAATGATGCTCTATCACTCCGTGGTCGGCGCGCTGCCGACGGTGGCGCTATGGTTCGTGCTCGCCGGCGGTGCGCTCTATAGCCTTGGGGTGATCTTTCACTCCTGGCGGCGGTTGCGCTTCCAGAACGTGATCTGGCATTGTTTCGTGCTGCTGGGCGCGGCCTGTCACTACACGGCGGTGATGGACCTCGTCCTGACCTGACAACCAATAAGCGGGAGGAGACGATGCAGGTGGCCGGCAAAGTGGTGGTTGTCACCGGTGGCGCCAACGGCATCGGCAAGGCGCTTTGCGAGGCGTTTCACGGCGCGGGCGCGGCCAAGGTGATCGTCGTCGATCTCGACGGCCACAATGCGCGCACCGTGGCGGCCGGCGTCCATGGCGCCGCGTTCCAATGCGACGTCGCCAAGGAAAAGGACATCCTGCACGTGATCGACGAGACCGAACGGCAGTTCGGGCCGATCGCGCTGTTCTGCTCCAATGCGGGCATCGGCGGTGGCTTCGATCCGCTCTCGCTCAATGCCGGCGGCACCTCGGACGAGCCCTGGGCGCGGAGCTGGGCAATCCATGTGATGGCCCATGTCTATGCCGCGCGGCATCTTGTCCCGCGCTACAAGGCGCGCGGCGGCGGCTATTTCCTCAACACGATCTCCGCAGCCGGCCTGTTGTCGCAGGTCGGCAGCCCGGCCTATTCCACCACGAAACATGCCGCGGTGGGCTTTGCCGAGAATCTTGCGATCTCGCACCGCGCCGACGGCATCAAGGTCTCGATCCTGTGCCCGCAGGGCGTCGACACCAACATGCTGCGCTCGATCCCGAAGGGCCCGCAATCCGGCGACGGCGATCTCGCGCCGGAGCAGGTCGCCCGTGACGCGCTGGCCGGTATCGAGCAGGAGACCTTCGTGATCCTGCCGCACCCGCAGGTGCTGGGCTATATGCGCAAGAAGACCGAGAATTACGACCGCTGGATCGCGGGCATGGCCAAGATCCAGGCGAAGATGCGCGAGCAATACGGTAAGTGACTTAAGGTCGAGCCTGCAATCCGCGAGTACATGATGGATTTCGCGACAGTGCAAAACGGATCGGTCAGCCTCAAGGTCGCTGTCGCCGGCCGCGGTCCGCTTATTCTTTGCGTGCACGGATTTCCGGAGCTCTGGTATTCGTGGCGTCACCAGATCTCGCATTTTTCCGCACGTGGCTACGCGGTCGCGGCACTTGACGTGCGCGGCTATGGGGGAAGCTCCAAGCCGCCGGCGATCGCTGCCTATACCCTTCGCAATCTGGCTTCCGACGTGGCTGCCGTGATCGATCAGCTCGGTGGCGGCAAGGCGATCCTGTTCGGCCATGATTGGGGCGCGCCGATCGTGTGGAACACGGCGCTGCGCTATCCGGACAAGGTGGCGGCAGTCGCCGGCTTGAGTGTTCCCTATATTCCGCGGGGCGCGATGGCCTTCATCGACGTGGCGAAATCCGCCTACAAGGACCGCTTCTTCTACCAGCTCTATTTCCAGGATGAGGGCGTTGCCGAAGCGGAGTTCGAGGCCGACATTCCCGTTGGCCTCCGCAAGACGTATTTTGCGCTGTCGGGCGATGCGCCGCTCAACAAGTGGCTCGAGCAAAAGCCGGCCGATGTGAAATTGCTGGACGGCATGATCGATCCAAAGCCGTTTCCGGCCTGGATGAGCGAGCAGGATCTGCAGGTCTATGTGGATGCATTCCGCGGCGGCGGCTTCCGCGGTCCGCTCAACCGCTATCGGGCGCAGAAGCTCGATTTTGAGGACATGGCGGAATTTGCGGGAAAGCCGGTAACGCGGCCGGCCTGCTTCATCGGCGGCGAGCGCGACGCGGTGCGCGCCTTCATTCCCGGGATGGACCTCTATGCGAACCCGGGCATGGCCTGCACCGACTTTCGCGGCTCGACCATCCTGCCGGGCATCGGCCACTGGGTGCAGCAGGAGGCGCCGGCCGCGACCAATACCGCGCTTGAGAAATTTCTTGGGAGTCTTTGACCTGTCCTTACGAGCGCTTTCGGTGCCGCATGAATTGGTGGCCATTTGGAAAGAGTTCGATGCCGCAAAGCGGCCCACCGACACTTCTCGAGGATATCGAGAAGCGTGCGAAGGACTATCTCGACAACGTCGATAACGGCAAACTGATCTATCCCGCCTGCAAGCGTACCGTCTCGGATGCGCACGGGGACGAGCCATCGATCTGCGATCATACGCGGCTGGAAGCGTGCCGGTATCTCCTGAGCGTGCCGCGGCGTGAATTCACGCTGCTTGCCGACCCCGATGCGCAAACCGCCGTACTCGACGCCTACCTTCGTCAATTGCCGCATGATGACACGGTCATCGAGTTCACCGGCAACGCCACGGCTGATCTCGCCATCGCGGTCATCGCTGGATTCAACTGGCTCAATCATTGCGCCGGTCTCGCTGGCGCCGACCGCAGGCAATTTTCGGGAACGCTGAATCACTTCCGCAAGATCGCGGTCGCCGCACAGCGCTGGTGGGCGACGGAAGGCGCAAAGGAACGTTGCGCCGAAATGTTGCAGGCGCGGCAGGAGCCGCCACTATTCCTGAATTTGATCTGGGCCGATTACACCCGCCTGGCCGGACAAATCGCAGCCGCGCGGGCAGCGGGTTGACCTCGCGGTGTCCTCAGCTCTTCTGCGCGTAGAGCAGCGGCACGGCGGAATCGATCATCACCTCGACGAGGCTCGTGCCCTTGAGCGCGAGCGCGCGCCTCAGCGCCGGCGCCAGCTCGGCAGCCTTCGCGACGCGCACGGCGTCGCAGCCGTGTCCCTCGGCGATCTTCACGAAATCGAGGCCAGGCAAATCAAGGCCAGGCACATTGCGCACCTGCATGACCTGGCTGAATGAGCGCATCGCGCCGTAGCCGGCGTTGTTGATGACGACGACCGTCAGCGGCAGCTTGCGCTGGGCCGCGGTCCACAGCGCCTGGATCGAATACATTGCAGATCCATCGCCGATCAGGCAGACGGTATGACGGTCGCCGCGGCCAAGCGCCATGCCGACCGCGGCCGGCAGTGAATAACCGAGCCCGCCGCTTGCCATGGTGTAAAAACTGTCCTGCCCGCGCATCGGCATGAACTTCTGCATCGCCGGCCGATGCGAGGGGATTTCCTCGACGAGCGCGGCATCCTTCGGCATCGCATTCGCGAGCGAATGCAGCAGGAACTCCACGGGGATCGGATCGGCCGCGGCAGGCGCCGGCGGCAAGGTGCGGCCCGCGGGCGCTGTGCGCTTTGTTTCCGGAAGCATGTCCAGCAGCGTCGATAGCGCAGACTGCATCGTCGCGACGATGCTGGTGCCAACCGGCGTCATCGCGGCCGCATCGGGATCATCGGTGATCTGCACAATCGTGGTCGCGCCGTCGAAGATCGAGGCATGGCCCTCGACATGGAAGGTGAACACCGGCGCGCCGATCACGACCACGAGGTCATAAGGGCGCAGCGCATCCGAAAGCTGGCCGGGCGAAGCGTGCAGGAACCCCGCAAATTGCGGATGGCGCTCGGGGAAGGAGCAGCGCGCCGAGAACGGGCTGACCCAGACGGCGGCTTTGGTCTTTTCCGCGACCTTTACTATCTGCTCGACCGTGCCCGCGCGGTCCACGCCGGGGCCGACGACGAGGGCAGGGTGCTTGCTCGCCGCAAGCGCCGCGATCAGCGCCTGCATCGCCTGGCCATCGGGGCCGATCTCACGGCTGACTTTTCGCACGGCGACAGGCTGCGTGGGATGCGTCCAGTCGTCGACCGGTACCGAGACGAAGGTCGGCCCGCAGGGCGGCTGCATCGCGGTGTAATAGGCGCGCGCGATCGCGGCCGGCACGTCTTCGGGCCGCGCCGGCTCGATGGAATATTTCACATAGGGCCGGGGAAATTCGGAAGCGCGCTCGGCGGAGAGGAACGCCTGCAGCGGCAGGATCGATCGGGCCTGCTGGCCCGCGGTGATCACGAGTGGCGTCTGGTTGCGATGCGCGTTGTAGATATTGCCGAGCGCATTGCCGACGCCGGCCGCCGAATGCAGATTGACGAAGCCGGCGTTGCGCGTCGCCTGTGCATAGCCGTCGGCCATGCCGACCACGCTGGCCTCCTGCAGGCCCAGCACGTAATCGATGTCGTCAGGCCAGTCGGACAGGAACGGCAATTCGGTCGAGCCGGGATTGCCGAACACGCGCTTGATGCCGAAGGCGCGCAGGAGATCGAACGTCGCCTGCTTGACGGTGACGGTTTTGGTGGGTGGTTTGCGGGATGACATAATTGACCCTGGGAAGACGACTGCAATCAGGATACGTCATTCCGGGGCGATGCGAAGCATCGAACCCGGAATCTCGAGATTCCGGGTTCGCGCTAATGCGCGCCCCGGAATGACGGCGGAGAGGTCACCACGTCGCCGTTCCTTTCATCGTGGGCTGGCCCTCGGCGTTGGCGGTCCATAGCTCGAGTCCACCGTCCTTGTCGTTGGCGTTGACCGAGAACTCGCTGCCTTCGAACAATGGCTGCACGCCGCGATAGCTGAGCTTCTTCGGTGGCTGGCCGTTGTGCAGCTTGGCCGCCAGCTCGACGATGAAGGCCGCCTGCAGCGGCCCATGGAAGATCAGGCCGGGATAGCCCTCGACCTTGGTGACGTAATCGCGGTCGTAATGGATGCGATGGCCGTTGAAGGTCAGCGCCGAGTAGCGGAACAGCAGCACGGGATCCGACACATGGCTCTCGCGATGTTTCGCGACCGGCGGCGGAGGCGGAGCCTTCGCTGCCGCAGCCGGCGCGCCGCCCAAGGAACGATCCATGTCGCGATAGACGATGTCCTGGCGTTCGCGAATCGCAACGCCACGCGGTGTCGTCACCACATGCTCGACCGCGACAAAGCAGAGCGTGCCGGTCGAGCCGCTCTTCACTGTGACGTCGGCGATCCGTGAGGTGCGTTTGGCTTCGTCGCCGACACGAAGCGGATCGAGAAACTCCAGTTCGCCGCCGGCCCACATTCGGCGCGGCAGCGGCACCGGCGGCAGGAAGCCGCCGCGGGTGGGATGCCCGTCGGGCCCCAGCATCGACATTGGAAACACCGGTTGCGCCAGGCACCAGTGGACCGTGAACGGCGCGGCGTCACCTGTCTTCGGCTCGCCGACCTCCTGGAACAGCGTAGCGCGCAGCCCCTTGACGAGCTGCGCGGTGACGATGTCGGACGCCTCCTGGGAGCGGCCAATCCACTGCTGCAGATGATCGAGGTCGAGCTTCTCGGTCATGACGACTTCCGCACCTTCGACTCCGGCATCTCCTCATGCTCTCCGATCGCAGGCACGCGGCCATATTTGCGCGGCTCGCCCACGAAGATTGGCGCCGGCGCGGAATAAGTGACGACCCCCTTCGGGGTGTCGACCTCGATGCGGCGCAGATGCGGATGCACCGTGAGGTCGGCCATGGTGTTGACCTCGGCAAAAGCGATGTCGGCGTGATCGAGGCGCTTCAACAGCTCGTCGCGGCTGAGCGAGCCGAAGATGTCGCTGACGATCTTGTCCGTAAGCGCGCGGTTACGTACACGCTCGAGCACGTTGGCGAGGCGCGGATCATTCGGAAGCTCTGGTTGACCGAGCACCTCTGCGCAGAGTTTCTTCCATTCGCGCTCGCTCTGGATCGAGATCAGAATGTCCTTGCCGTCCCTGGAGCGGAATACGCCGTAGGGCGCGATCGAGGGATGGGCGAGGCCCATCCGCTTCGGGGGATTGCCGGCCTCCGAGTTGAGCAGCGGCACCGCAAGCCAATCGGCCATCACGTCGAACATGGAGATGCGGATGTCGGCGCCCTTGCCGGTGCGTGTCCGCGCAAAGAGCGCTTCCACGATGGACGCATGTGCGGTCGCCCCGGTGGCGATATCGACGATGGATACGCCCACGCGCGAAGGGCCCTCCGGCCCGCCGGTGATCGAGGCAAGGCCGCTATCCGCCTGGACCAGGAGATCATAGGCCTTGCGATGCGCATAGGGGCCCTCGTCGCCGTAGCCGGTGATGGTGCAGCAGATCAGCGCCGGATAATCCTTCTTCAGCCGATCCAGCGAGAAGCCGAGCTTGTCCATCGATCCTGGTTTCAGGTTCTGCAAGAGCACGTCGGCGCCGGCGATCAGCTCCTCGAGATGCGCGCGTCCTTCCCTGGTCGTAAGGTCGACCACGACGGACTGCTTACCGCGGTTGAGCCAGACGAAATAGCTGCTCTGGCCTTTCGCGGCCGCATCGTAGCCGCGGGCGAAATCGCCCTCCGGCCGCTCGATCTTGATAACGGTGGCGCCGGCATCGGCCAGGCGCGACGAGCAGAACGGCGCGGCAACCGCCTGTTCCACGGCAATGACGGTAATTCCCTCAAGCGGCAGCATGATCTTTCTCTTGTTTGCGCATGTCCTTCATCGGCGAACCGGTTCGGGTTTGCCGGGAAAGGCGCGTTTCTCAATAGGAGCGGGGCATGTCCAGCACATGCTCGGCGATGAATGACAGCACCAGATTGGTCGAAATCGGCGCCACCTGGTAGAGCCGCGTCTCGCGGAATTTGCGCTCGACATCGTATTCCTCAGCGAAGCCGAAGCCGCCATGGGTCTGGATGCAGGCGTTGGCCGCGTCCCAGGACGCATCGGCCGCGAGCATCTTGGCCATGTTGGCTTCCGCGCCGCAATCGAGCCCCGCCTCGTATTTGCGGGTCGCTTCCTTCACCATCAGCTCGGCGGCGCGCATCGCGGCGTAGGCCTTCGCGATCGGAAACTGGATACCTTGATTCTGGCCGATCGGCCGGCCGAACACCGCGCGCTCCTTGGCGTAATCGGTTGCTTTGGCGATGAACCATTTGGCGTCGCCGATACACTCCGACGCAATCAGAATGCGCTCCGCATTCATGCCGGAGAGGATGTAGCGAAAGCCCTTGCCTTCCTCGCCGATCAGATTCTCCGCCGGCACTTTCATGTCGGTGAAGAACACCTCTGTCGTGGAATGGTTCATCATGGTCCGGATCGGGCGGATCGTGAGCCCCGCCTTCCGCGCCTCGCGCATATCGACGAGGAACACCGACAGGCCTTCCGTGCGTTTCCTCGCCTGCTCCTTCGGCGTGGTGCGCGCCAAGAGGATCATCAGGTCGGAATATTCGGCGCGGCTGGTCCAGATCTTCTGGCCGTTGACGACGTAGCTGTCATTGCCCTCGCGCCTGGCAAAGGTCTTCAGCGAAGATGTATCCGTGCCGCTGGTCGGCTCGGTGACGCCGAAGGCCTGCAGGCGGAGCTTGCCGCTCGCGACCTGCGGCAGCCATTTCGCCTTCTGCTCGGCGCTGCCGTGCCGCAGCACTGTGCCCATGGTGTACATCTGGGCGTGGCAGGCGCCGGCATTGCAGCCCGCGCGGTGAATCTCTTCCAGGATCGCGGTCGCGGCCGAAAGCTTCAACCCCGCGCCGCCATATTCCTCCGGGATCAGCACAGAGAGATAGCCGGCTTCCGTCAGCGCGTTGACGAAGTCGGAAGGGTAGGCCATCTCGCGGTCGAGCTTACGCCAGTATTCGCCGGGGAATTGGGCGCAAAGCTTGGCGACTGCGTCGCGGATCTCGGCATGTTCGTCGTTGAGGTGTTCTTGCGTCATCTGATTTCCGTCGGTGGTGCTCTTTTACTCGCTTTGTTTTGCTTAGTGTTGTGAAACCACCGCGGACTCCCTATGCTCGATTGTTATAGCGTATGAACCTGCATTCCAAGACCGGCAAGCATGGATTTCCGTCAGCTCAGGACGTTCAGTTGCGTCGCGGAACTGGGCAGCCTCAGCAAGGCGGCCGACAAGCTGCGGATCGCCCAGCCGGCGCTTAGCCGCCAGATCAAGCTGCTCGAGCACGAACTGCGCACGGAGCTGTTTACGCGCAGCGGCCGAGGCATGGTGCTGACCGAGGCAGGCCGCGTGCTGCTCGCGAGGACCGCTGGTATCGTGCGCCAGATCGATCAGATCCGCGATGACATCCAGTCCGCGGCCGGCGCGCCTTCGGGCCGCGTGGTGCTGGGCCTCGTTCCCACCGTGAGCTGCGTGCTGTCCGGGCGCCTTGCGCGGCGGACGGTCGAGACCTATCCCGGCATATCCCTGTGCATTGTCGAGAGCTATAGCGGTCATCTCATCGAATGGCTGCACCGTGGTGAAATGGATCTTGCGATCATCTACGGGCCGTCCGCCGATCTGCATCTGAACATCCAGAGCCTCGGCCGCGACCCGATCGTGGCCGTGGGCCCGCGCGGCTCCGGCCTGGCGCGCAAGAAGCAGGTCGGCATGGACTGGCTGTTGCGCCAGAAGCTCGTCCTGCCAAGTCATTCGCACGGTCTGCGCGCGCTGATCGAGCGGGCGGCGGCGAAGAGGAAATTGAATCTTGATCTCCAATTGGAAGCCGACTCCTTTCGCGTGCTGACGAGCCTCGTCGAAGCCGGGCTCGGATATACGCTGTTGCCGCCATCATCCGTACGCAGCGAAATCCGCGAACGGCGGCTGGAGACCGCGACGATCTCCGGACAGGCGCCGATGCGCGAGCTCCTGATTGCGTCTCCAATCGACCACCCGGATTCGACCGCGACCTCCGTCATTACAGGACTGCTCCGCAGCGAAACCGCCGCCTGCCGCGATGAACGTCTCTGGGACATCAAGCTCGCCTGAGCCCTCCTTGAGCATGATGAGACCAGGTGGGATCGAAGCGGCGCTGGAGGTTCACCTCTCCCCAACGGGGAGAGGTAAACGGAGCGCGCTGACGCATCGACCTGTTCATGTCGCGTCAGGTCACGGCGATGCCGAGATGCTGCCGGAAACGGTTCTTCAGGAACACGCCGTCGCGTGGCGGCAGCGCACGCTGGACGTGGTGGGTCGCGATGCGGATCAGCGCGAGCTTTGGTCCGTCCGAAAGGCGCTTGAGTGAGGATCGGAACGCGGCAATCCCGGCCATGTCGGTGATCTCGACGACGCTTTGAAAGCCGGCGCCGCTCGCGATCACCTCTAACCTTGCGCCGAGGCTGGAATGGCTGCGCTGCATGCCGGTCTCGCCGAAGTGCCCGTTGTCGAGCACGGCAATGGAAAGATTATCGGGCTTGCGCGCGGCGATCGTAAGCAGGCTGCCGACGCCCATGAGCTGCTCGCCGTCGCCGGTGATGGCGAGGACGGGACGCTTGGGTTGGGCTTGGGCCAGGCCGAGGCCCATCATGGCCGTGCCGCCCATCGCGCCCCACAGATAGAAATTCCCGTCGTGATCGCCGGCGTCGAACACATCATAGGAGGACGATCCAAGGCCGCTCACGACCAGGAGATCAGCCCGGTCGGCAAGCAGCGCTTTCACCGCCGCGCGGCGATCGAGCAGGGGAGTGGTCTCCGTCATCATTGCGTCTCCGTCCACTTCTTGCGGCCGAGCATGCGCTGCGAAATCAAGACGGCAATCGCCTGATCGCTCTCGAAGGCGAGCGATGCCGCTGCCGAGACCACCTCGGCTGCCTCCTCGGGCCGCTCGAGCCGCAGCACCGTGACGCCCATGATTTCCAGCGCTTGCGCCGTCGCCTTGCCCATCGGGATCTGCCACGGGTTGAACTCGGCCCATTCGCCGCGCATGGTGACGAGCGCGAGGATCGGAAAGCGGCAGCTCGATAGTAGCGACAGCATGTTGATGCAGTTGCCGACGCCGCTCGACTGCATCAAGAGCGCGGCGCGGTCGCCGCCGAGCCAGGCACCGGCGGAAAGCGCCACGCCTTCCTCCTCGGTGGTGAGCACCGTGGTCTTGATCTCGGGATCGGCGTGGGAGAACTCGATCAGTCGGGAGTGGCCGGCATCCGGCACGTAGGAAATCTGCGAAACGTGATGGTCTTTGAGCGTCCGGTAAATCGCGGCCGGCCAATCCTGGCGGCTCGCAATATCGGGGGCAGCGGCAATGTTCATTGTGGCCTCGGAGGAAAGCGCATTCGCGCAGTCACACCCTAGACCGGCCGCCGGCCGTTCTCCCTTCTCATCTCGCTCGATCTGTCATGCCGGAATTTTATAGGGGTATCCGGCGTCGCTTACGCCGGGATGCGTACCGGCAGGACCTCGATGCCGCGCACGAAGGAGGAATAGACCCGCTTCGGCGCGCCTACGACCTCGATCCGGTCAAAGCGCTTCAGCATCTCCTGCCAGACGATCCTGAGCTGAAGCTCGGCGAGCCGCATGCCGACGCAGCGGTGGATGCCGAAGCCGAACGATAGATGCGTGCGCGGCCGTGCGCGGTCGATGATGAACTCGTTCGGCCGCTCGATCGCTGCCTCGTCGCGGTTCCCGGAGACGTACCACATCACGACCCGGTCGCCCTTCTTGATCGTCTTGCCGCCGATCTCGGTGTCGACGAGCGCGGTGCGGCGCATATGGGCGAGCGGCGTCTGCCAGCGGATCACCTCCGGCACCATGGAATCGATCAGCGCGGGATTCTCACGCAGCTTCCGGTATTGCTCCGGATGCTCGTTCAGCGCCAGCACCGAGCCACTCATGGTGTTGCGCGTGGTATCGTTGCCGCCGACGATGAGCAGGATGATGTTGCCCATCAGGTTGTCGGGGTCCATGTAGCGCGTCGCCTCGCTGTGCGCCATCATCGAGATCAGGTCGTTGCGCGGCTCGGCGTTGACGCGCTCGTTCCAGAGACGCGCGAAATATTCGCGGCACTCGTCCATCTCGCGGCGGCGCTGCTCCGGCGACTCCACTATGCCGCTCTTGGGTAGCGCGGTCGAGACGTCGGACCAGCGCGTCAGCCTGCGCCGCTCTTCCCAGGGGAAGTCGAACAGCGTTGCCAGCATCTGCGTGGTCAATTCGATCGAGACACGCTCGACGAAATTGAAAGTCTCGTTGCGAGGCAGGTTGTCCAGCACGCGCGCCGAACGCTCGCGGATCAGCTTTGCCAGCTCGTCGAGATGGGTCGGCGTGAACATCGGCGAGACAGTCTTGCGCTGGTCCGCGTGCTTGGGCTGGTCCATCGCAATGAAGCTCGGCCAGTCGTAGCCGGGAGGCGCGTCCTTGATCGAGATGCCGCCGAGCGCCGCGTCGGAAGAGAAGATGCCGTGATTGGTGTCGACATGCATGATGTCGTTGTATCTGACGACCGACCAGTAGGGCTCGATCGGCGCGTTGGTGCAGTAGTGTACCGGCTCCTCCCTGCGCAGCCGCTCGAACCACGGCCACAGCGTGTCGTCCTGAAACAGGCGCGGCGCGCCGGGATGAAAATCCTTCAGCGGTGTCGAATAGGCCTCCTCGCGCGCCCGGCGCATAAGCTCGGCCTCGTCGGTGCGGACCGGGGTCTGGACGTTCATCGTTGCGTGTTCTCCTATGCGAGCGCTCGATCAGCCGGCAATGCGGACCGGCAGGTGCTCGATGCCCTTGACGAAGCTCGAATACACCCGCTTCGGCGGTCCCACCACCTCGATATTGTCGAAGCGCTTGAGGATCTCTTCCCAGATGATCTTGAGTTGCAGCTCGGCAAGCCGGATGCCGACGCAGCGATGGATGCCGAAGCCGAACGACAGATGCGTGCGCGGGCGAGCCCGGTCGATCAGGAACTCGTAGGGACGCTCGATCGCCTCCTCGTCGCGGTTGCCCGAGACGTACCACATCACGACCTTGTCGCCCTTCCTGATCTGGTGCCCACGAAACTCGATGTCGGCCAGCGCCGTGCGGCGCATATGCGCCAAGGGCGTCTGCCAGCGGATCACTTCCGGCACAAAGCTGTCGATCAGTGCCGGGTTCTTCTTCAGCTTCTCGTATTGATCGGGATGCTGGCTCAGCGCGAGAATCGAGCCAGACATGGTGTTGCGGGTGGTGTCGTTGCCGCCGACGATCAAAAGGATCAGGTTGCCGAGAAAGTTGTTGGGGTCCATGTCGCGCGTGGCCTCGCCATGCGCCATCATCGACAAGAGGTCGCTCCTCGGCGGCTGGTTGATCCGCTCTTTCCAGAGCCGCGCGAAATAGGCTGCGCATTCGAGCAGCTCGGCCTGCTTCTCCTCCTCGGTGGCGACAATGCCGCCGGGGCCCGGAAGCGTGGTCGCGACGTCGGACCAGCGGGTGAGCTTGCGGCGATCTTCCCAGGGAAAATCGAACAGCACCGCGAGCATCTGCGTGGTCAATTCGATCGAGACGGTGTCGACCCAGTCGAACACTTCGTTCCTCGGCAGATTGTCGAGGCATTCGGCCGAGCGCTTGCGGATGTTGATCGCAAGCTGGTCGAGATGGGTGGGCGTGAACATCGGCGCCACGGTCTTGCGCTGCGCCGAGTGGCGCGGCTGGTCCATGGCGATGAAGCTTTCACGGCGGAAATCCGCCGGCGCGTCGCGGATGGTGATGCCGCCGAGCGCCGCGGCCGAGGAGAACGCCGCGTGATTGGTCTCGATGTCCATGATGTCGTTGTACCTGGTCACCGACCAGTACGGACCGAACATGCTGTCCCTAGTGTAGTGGACCGGCGCTTCCTTGCGCAACCGGTCGAAATACGGCCAGAACGTATCGGTCCTGAACAGTTCGGGATCGCCGGGATCGTACTCGCTGAGCGGCAACGACATGGCGCGCTCGCGCGCCGCCTTGGAATTGAGGTTGTCGGCGAGATCGATGGTCCCGTGCATCGGCGGCTCCTTGTCTGCTTTCCTGCTGTCCCCGCGCTTCCTTCGGCTTGCGCCCGGAAGTCTTGCTTCGCGGCGAATTACATCCCCTTGCGCTGGCGCGCGCAAGCACGACTTTGCCTTGAGTCAACACGCCGCAGGCTGGCATTCCACCCCTCTTGCCTGTTTCTGCCCGTGACAAGCGCATTTCGAGCGAATAAGGCTGTTTCAAACAACGTTTGGTTTGCCGGAGGCATTTCGCCATGATCCCCAACGCCTATCGGGTCTTCAATTTCGATCTGGGCGAGACCGCGGATGCGATTCGCGAGACCGTCCATGATTTCGCCTCCAACGAGATCGCGCCGCGCGCCGCCGAGATCGACAGGAGCAACCAGTTTCCGCGCGATCTCTGGCCGAAGATCGGCGCGCTCGGCCTGCATGGCATCACGGTGGAGGAAGAGTATGGCGGGGCAGGCCTCGGCTATCTCGAGCATTGCGTGGCGCTGGAGGAGATTTCGCGCGCCTCGGCCGCCGTCGGCCTGTCCTACGGCGCGCATTCCAATCTTTGCGTCAACCAGCTCCGCCGCAACGGTAACGAGAAGCAGAAGCGCAAATACCTGCCCAAGCTGATTTCCGGCGAGCATGTCGGGTCGCTTGCGATGAGCGAGCCGGGCGCGGGCTCGGACGTGGTCTCGATGAAGACCCGCGCCGACAAGAAGGGCGACCGCTATGTGCTGAACGGCAGCAAGATGTGGATCACCAACGGCCCGGTTGCCGAGACGTTGGTGGTCTATGCCAAGACCGATCCCGGTGCGGGGCCGCGCGGCATCACCGCCTTCATCATCGAGAAAGGCATGAAGGGATTCTCCACCGCGCAAAAGCTCGACAAGCTCGGCATGCGCGGCTCCGACACCTGCGAGCTGGTGTTTACGGATTGCGAGGTGCCGGAGGAGAATGTCCTCGGCGAGGCCGGCCGCGGCGTCAACGTGCTGATGAGCGGCCTCGACTATGAGCGCGCCGTGCTGGCCGCGGGTCCCCTCGGCATCATGCAGGCCTGCCTGGACGTGGTGCTGCCTTACGTGCACGAGCGCAAGCAGTTCGGCGAGCCGATCGGCTCCTTCCAGCTCGTACAGGGCAAGATCGCCGACATGTATACGACCATGAACGCCGCGCGCGCCTACGTCTATGCGGTGGCGAAGGCTTGCGACCGCGGCGAGACCACGCGCGAGGACGCGGCCGGCGCGATCCTCTATGCCGCGGAGAAGGCCACCCAATGCGCGCTCGATGCGATCCAGCTTCTCGGCGGCAACGGCTATATCAACGACTATCCGACCGGGCGGCTGTTGCGCGACGCCAAGCTTTACGAGATCGGCGCCGGCACCAGCGAGATCCGCCGCATGTTGATCGGGCGCGAGCTGTTCGAGAAGTCGGCCTGAGCTTGGGGCGTGATGCCTCGCTCTGTCCCCCGGGGCGTAAATCGCCCGGCCTCTGTGATCGGCATCACTCCGGCAAAAATCTTTGTGCGCGAATTGTTGCAATGTTCGACCTATAGTTTATCGGACTGAAAGCATTCGGCCCGACAAATTCGTGGTCGCTGACGATCCCGTTCCATTGCCGCGGAGCTGACGCGTGAACGACATGAACTGGGGGCCGCTGCACCCGCCTCCGCCGCCACCTCCCTCCCGGCCGCCAACCCTGGTGACGTTTATCGGAGATCGCGGCGAGTTCATCCAGCTCGTGACGAAGGGGGCAGCGCTGGAGCTGGTCACCGCCGGCTTCTATCGCTTCTGGCTTGCCACCGACATCCGCCGGCATTTGTGGTCGAACACCATCGTCGACGGCGATGCGGCGGAGTATACCGGCCGCGGCAAGGAGCTTTTGATCGGCTTCCTGTTCGCGATGGCGATCCTGGTGCCGATCTATCTCGCCTATTTCCTGGTCAGCGTGGAAGCAGAGCGGTACTCCGCGTTCGCCAGCATTCCGTTGATCCTCGCTTTCTACGCCTTCGGTCAATTCGCGATCTATCGCGCGCGGCGCTATCGACTGACGCGCACGGTCTGGCGCGGCGTCCGCTTCTGGATGGACGGCTCCGGCTGGGCCTACGCCTGGCGCGCCGTGCTTTGGGGATTTGCTGTGCTGCTGACGCTTGGGCTCGCCTGGCCGTGGCGGGAAGCGGCGCTCGAGCGCTACAAGATGCGGCACTCCTGGTATGGCGATCTCCGGGGTGACTTCGTGGGCAAGCCGTGGGAGTTCTTCAAGCGCGCCTGGGGCTATTGGGTGGCGGTGCCGTTTGCGCTGATCCTGTTTCCGCTGTTTCCCTTTGTCTATGCCTGGTTCAAGGCGGCCGAATGGCGCTGGTGGCTGTCGGGTATCCGCTTCGGCGGCGTGCGGCTGGAATCCAAGCTGCCGACAAGCGCCTTCACCTCCCTCTATTGGAAGGTGATCGGCTGGTACATGCTGGCGTCGGTGGCTCTTAGCATCTATGTCGCCATTTGCACGGCGATCACCGCCTCTAACAGCGGAGGCCTGCATCCATCGGTCGCGCCAGAGCTTTCCAAAAACATTCCGCTGCTCATCATGACGGTGATCGTCTATTTTGCCTTGATCCTTTCGCTCAACGTCGTGGTCCGGGTCTATCTGTCACGCGATCTGTGGGCGAGGGTGTTGCAGTTCGTGCAGGTGCAGAACATTGAGGCTATGGCCAACGTTGCCGCCAAGGGTGAGCTGGCAACCGCGCTCGGCGAAGGTTTTGCCGACGGTCTCGACGTTGCCGGATTCTAGGCATACGCGGCTTGCCTCATGGATGAAGTCTCCGATGGCACTGCGCATGATGAAAGCGGATCGGCCGTCTATTTCGACGGCAAGTCGAGCCGACGACGCATTGTCAGACTAGCGTTCGCGAGCGCGCTCGAAATCATGGAAGAGGGCGCACTGCCGGTGCGCTGGGCTTACGACGACCTCCGCCAGGCCGACAGTCCCGCAGGCATTTTGCGGGTGAGCTGCCTGTCCGCGCCGGCGCTGGCGCGGCTCGAAATCCGCGACGCCGCGCTTGCGGCCGAACTCACGTCTCGCTGCGTGCGGCTTACCGAGAACCGGCTCGGCGGCCGCGCGATCACGAAGATTGTCGGCTGGTCGGTGGCTGCGGTGGCCTCGATCGTCATGGTGGTGCTGTTTGGCATTCCGCTGGCGGCGGACCGCCTTGCGCCGCTGGTGCCGGAAGCCTTCGAGCAGCGCCTCGGCGAAGCCTCCGACCTGCAGATCAAGGCTATCTTCGGCGCGAACATCTGCAATCGCGCCGGTGGACAGGCGGCCTTCGTCAAGCTCCTGACGGAGCTGCGCCAGGCCGCCGGCCTGAACACGGATGTGCAGTCAACGGTGCTGGCAACCGATGTTCCGAATGCCTTTGCGTTGCCGGGTGGCAAGGTCTACCTGTTCAGCGGACTGCTGGCGAAGGCGCAGAATGCGGATGAGATTGCCGGTGTGCTGGCGCACGAGCTTGGACATCTGAAGCACCGCGATAACATGCGCGGCATGATCTATAACGGCGGCTCGTCATTCCTGATCGGGCTGCTGTTCGGAGACGTCACGGGCTCCGGCGCCCTGATCTTTGCGTCGCGCTCGCTCATCACCGCGTCCTATTCGCGCGAGGCCGAACAGAATGCCGACACCATGACGATCGAGGTGATGCACAAGCTCGGCCGCTCGCCCAAGCCGATGGGCGAGCTGCTATATCGCGTCACCGGCAAGGAGGGCGGCCACAACCTCTCGATTCTTGCGAGCCACCCTTTGACGGAGGACAGGCTGCAGCGCATGAGCGCGGAAGATCGTCCCGCAAGCGGACCGCCGCTGCTCACGGACAAGGAATGGGCGGCACTGAAGGCGATTTGTTCGGCAGAGAAAAAGTAAGATCGTCATGCGCGGGCTTGACCCGCCTGCGGGGCCGAAGCCCCTACGGCGCGGCGAAGGCCCGCGCATCCATCATCCTCGCAAGAATCTTCCCTTGAAGATGGATGGCCGGGACAAGCCCGGCCATGACGAGTGTGGATCAATCCGGCAGCTTGTTGATCTTCTTCACCCAGGCCCGCACATCGGCGAGCGCCGCCGGCAGCACGGCCTTGACGTCCTCGACCGCCATGCCCGGCCTGATGCGAGGATCGTAGAGCAGGTTGAGGATGTATTGGTCGTAGACGTCGAAGAAGCCCATCGACACCTTGTCGTTGAACATGGTCCAGGGCACCGAGCTCGTGTCGTTGATGGGGCCGAGCGCCTGCAGCAGCTCCTCGTAGGCGCAATCGAAAAAGACGAAATCACCGTCATCGACGGTGAGAATGACGTCGGAATGCGTGATCTCGAACTGCTCGTTCTTGCGGAAGCTGGACAGGCATTGCGGATCGAGCGAGGTCTTGATCTCTTTCGCCCGTTCGCTGCCATAGTCCTTGGCGATGGTGCGATAGAGGTCGCGGTCGCGCACGAGTTGCACGGTGATATTGGCATCCTCGGCCTTCTCCGCCATCGCGATATCGATGTGCTGGATGCGCCGGCCAATGTCGGCGACGACTCTTGCAAGCTGCGTCTTGCGGTCGGCGTGGTTGCCGCCGGCGAACACGCGCACCGGGCCGTCATAGCGGCGGATGCGGTCGACCCGGCCGGCGAGTTGAAATTCGGCGCCGAACGACGTCTTCATGAAGCCTTCGATGATCTCGGCGTCGGTAAAGCTTCTCTTCTCCGCGCGCTGGCGCGCGGCGACGGCGGGAATGTCCGAAAATGCCGCGATCTGGCATGGCCACAGCAGAGCGGCGGCGGTGATCGCGGCGATCAGAGATTTGAACGGGACGTGCCTCATGGGCCAACGCTGCAGCAATGGACCATCGGGTGCAAGCCGCGATGGAAGCCGCAAAGCGCGCGCCCTTCAATTCTTCACGACCACCGTGGCCCCAACGGAGACTCGGTTATAGAGGTCGACCACGTCCTCATTGGTCATGCGGAAGCAGCCGGAGGAAACCGCGTGCCCGATCGTCTCCGGCTCGTTGGAGCCGTGGATGCGGTAGAGCGTCGAGCCGAGATAGAGCGCGCGGGCGCCGAGCGGATTGTCGATGCCGCCGGACATATAGCCGGGCAGATCGGGCCTTCGCCGGCGCATCTGCACGGGCGGGGTCCAGCCCGGCCATTCCCGCTTTGCGCTGATGCGGTGCACGCCACTCCAGCGGAAGCCGTCGCGGCCGACACCAATGCCGTAGCGCAGCGCCACGCCGCCTCCCTGCACCAGGTAAAGCCGCCGCTCGGCGGTGTTGATGACGATGGTGCCCGGTGCGTAGTTGGTGGGGAAGCTGACGGTCTCGCGTGGAATAGGGCTCACGCCGCCGCCGAAGAAGTTCGGCCCGCCGCCCATGATGTCGCGCGAATCATATTCTTGCGCCCGGGCGTGACCCGCGCTCGCCAAAAGCGACGCCAGCGCCAAGGCGGCGGCCGGAATGACGTATCTCCGGATCATTTTCTTCCTCGCTGACTATGCGACGGACCTTTTTCGAGATTGGCCGCGACGGCGGTGTTTCGCAAGCTGTGGCTGCGCGAAGGCTAGTAGTTTTGGATGTCGCGGTTAAGAAGCTCTGCGCCATTGAGGGAGAACAATGCGTTAGCCCCCTTTGACGAACGGACTGAACAATGGTTGATCTCCTCTGCGCAGCAATATCTTGCGAACGGGAGCGGAACGATGAACGGTGCGGAAAGTCTGGTTCGGACCCTGGTCGCGGGCGGTGTTAACGTCTGTTTCACCAATCCCGGCACCTCGGAGATGCATTTCGTCGCCGCGCTGGACCGGGTCGAGGGCATGCGCTGCATACTCGGCCTGTTCGAGGGCGTGGTGACCGGTGCGGCCGACGGCTATTACCGCATGAAGGGCACGCCGGCCTCGACGCTGCTCCATCTCGGCCCCGGGCTCGCCAACGGCCTTGCCAATCTTCACAACGCCAAGAAGGCGCGTTCCGGCATCGTCAACATTGTCGGTCAGCACGCGACCTATCACATCGCCCTCAACGCCCCCCTGACCTCCGATATCGAAGGCCTGGCGCGGCCGATGTCGGAATGGGTGCGGACCTCGCCGGACGCCAAATCGGTTTCCGCCGACGGCGCTGCCGCGATTGCCGCCGCCAAGAGCTCGCCGCCGCAGATCGCGACCCTGATCCTGCCGGCGGATACCGCCTGGAACGAAGCCGACGGCATCGCGCAGACGCCCGCACCAAAACAGCAGCCGGGCTTTTCGACGGCGGCTGTCGAGAAAGCCGCGAAAGTGCTGCACTCCGGCGGCGATACCAACCTCTTGCTCGTGACTGGCGGCGCGCTGACGGAGCGGGGCCTGGCGCTGGCACAGCAAATCGCCGGCAAGACCGGCTGCAAGGTGATGGGCCAGACCTATCACCCGCGCATGGCGCGCGGCCGCGGCCGTTTCTCGATCGATCGCATTCCCTATGTGATCGAATCCGCGCTGCCGCTCCTGAAGAACTTCAAGAACATCGTGCTGGTCGAAGCCCGCGATCCCGTCGCCTTCTTCGCCTATCCGAACAAGCCGAGCATGCTCAAGCCCGAGGGCTGCGAGGTACATCAACTGACCGAGTGGGGCGAGAACTCGGTTGCGGCACTCGAGGCGCTTGCCGATGCGCTTGGCGCCAAGCCGCAGGACGTGAAGCCGCAGAAGCTCGCCGAGCTCAACAAGCCGACCGGTTCCCTGAATTACGCCTCGATCGCGCAAGCGATCGCATGCGCGATCCCCGAAAACGCGATCATCGTCGACGAATCCATCACCACCGGCCGCGGCTTCTTCCCGCCGACGGCTGCGAGCGCGCCGCACGACTGGCTGCAGAACATGGGCGGCTCGATCGGCTTCTCCACGCCGGTTGCGACCGGTGCGGCGGTTGCCTGTCCCGACCGCAAGGTTATCTGCATGGTCGGCGACGGCAGCGCCATGTACACGATTCAGTCCCTGTGGACGCAAGCTCGCGAGGGGCTCAACGTCGTCACCATCGTGTTCGCGAACAGAATCTATCAGATCCTGCGTGGTGAGTTCGACGGCGTCGGTGCCGGTGAGCCCGGCCAGCGCGCCCAGGACATGTTGAAGCTCGACCGCCCGACCATCGACTTTGTCGCGCTCGCCAAAGGCATGGGGGTGGAAGGGCGCGCGGTGACCACAGCTGACGACCTCAACAAGGCGCTCGCGGAAGCCGTCGCTGCCGAGGGACCGCGGCTGATCGAGGTGCAGTTCTAGAGCGCGATCGGATCAGGATGAATCGCCATCGTGCTCTGGATTCTTGTTTGAGCATGATCTCCGCGCAAACGCTCCGCGTTTGTCGCGAGGGAAAACCGCGGCACACTTTCCGGATCATGCGCTGATAAAATGCGGTTCCACGCGCCGTGGTGTTCGCGGCGCTGGAATCCTCCGCCCGCTTCTGGTTAAGGTTGCTGTCGGAGGCGCCATGCAGACTGAACTCAACAAACTGATCACCGCGCTCCAGGAGTTTTACGCGCGCGAGACCTTTCTTCTGGAGCATGACCTGGGCGAGCGAACGCTGACGCACCGCCTCGCCGTTCAAGTCGAGAAGCAGTTTTCCGGCTGGGAGATCGACTGCAACTATGACCGGCTCGGCGAGCGCACCATACGCTTGCCGCACGGAACCGTGGTCTCGACCGACGACCATCTCGGCAAGTCGATCTACCCCGACATCGTCGTGCATCAGCGCGACATCCCGAACAATCTTCTGGCGATCGAGCTCCGCAAGGCGACCAACCATCAGCCGATCGAGCACGACCAGCACAAGCTGCAGGCCCTGACCGATCCGCATTTGTGGTTCGCCTATGCCATCGGTGTGATGGTGACATTGGCGACGAAGCACGTTGGTCACTCGGAGGTCTATGTCGGCGGTCGGTTCGACCCGATGATGTCGGTCTGGTTTGCCGAGCGGCTGAAGGAAGTAGGACTGGCGCAATAGGGCGGGAGAGGCGCGCCGGCGGCGGACTGCCCCTGGTTGCGAGGCGCCGACCACCCAAACGAAAAGGCCGCCTCACGGCGGCCTCGTCGATCGGACTGGCGCAAGCTTATTGCTTCTTGGTCATGGTGTCGTCGCCGGTCTTCTTGGCTGATTTGTGCGTCTTCTTCTTGGTGTGCTTCTTCATCGTGCCCTTGGACATGGTGTCGGTGCTGGTGGCCCCGGGCGCGGGCGCGGTCTTGTCCTGCGCGAAAGCTGCCGAGAAGGGGGTGGAAGAGACAAAGGCGAGAGCGACGATGGCGATGAGGAATTTGCGCATGCGAAAAATCTCCGTTTTCTTGTGGCCGGCCGGCGAACCATAACGGAACAACATTGCCTCGGGTTCCCAGGGGTTCAACTTCAACGATCAGTTATTTGTGAGGTGGTCCGCCATCCAAGCGTCGCTTTTCGTAACTCGGGCGCCCCGGGAACCGGCGGTGGGTGCTTGCGGTTGTCTTGGCAAGGCAGGGCCGTCCGGAGACAACCTATGGACTGGCGCAGCGCCAAGATTCGTACCGAACCCATCCCCGATACCCCCGAGGATCAGGCCGCCTATGCGGCCGGCTGGACCATCTCCGGGCTCGCCACGCTCGGCACCATTATCGCGGTATGGATGTTTGCGATGTGAGGCGCGAGGCCTGACGAATTTCGCGAGCTCGGCGCGATCATGATCGCACTTTGTTTATGCATGATTTTTCTGACCTGACTTCGCCGGTCGAGACATCAGGTCGTACGGACTGTCCCTTTCCGGGCGGGAAAACCGCAGATCGCTTTGGCGGATCGCACATCGGCGGATCATCCCTTCATCTGGGCGAGCTGGCCCGCGATATCTCCCATGCCCCAGTGCTCGACGATCTTTCCCCCTGCGACCCGGAAGATGTCGCAGGAGGTAAAGCGCAACCGCTTTCCGGTCGGCTGCACGCCGAGCAGCACGCCCCGGTGCGTGCCCTCGTAGACGAAGCTCGCCGCACACCGCTCATTGGTCGCCACCATGGCCTCGATTGAAACCTTGAGATCGGGAAGGCCCTTCAGCCGCGCCCGGAAGAAGTTGACCGTCAGCTGCTTGGGTGGCGTGCCCGGCGGCGGGGCGGGAGTCGCCGCGCTGACCTGGTGGTTGACATAGTCATCCCCGAACAAGCCTGCGAAGGCATCCATGTCGTGCGCCGACAGGGTCGCGGCAAAAGCCTCGGCAAGCTGGGCTGGCGTCCGAGTGTCGGCCTTCGCTGCCTTCATCGTCATCGCTGCGCCTGCGAGTCCGGCCAAAACGCTCCTGCGATTCATCATGCTCTCCTTTGAGTTCTCAAGATTGGCAGGAGAATAGGAGAGCTTGGTTGCAACGTGAACACATCCCTGCGTCGCCCGCCTTCGCCTGCGGCTTCGGCGCGGCAGCCTTCACTCGCTTCGCTACGATAGATCGGAAAATGGCTCGCCGAGCCGTAGCTCGCGAAGACTGGTGGGCGCACAAGGGATCGAACCTTGGACCTCTCCCGTGTGAA
>Ga0070730_10000632_pt1 | contig 38752 bp, 31 predicted proteins | sample Coa_R1_3_FD_66447 | JGI IMG/M metagenome (GOLD analysis project Ga0070730, IMG submission 66447) | Surface soil microbial communities from Centralia Pennsylvania, which are recovering from an underground coalmine fire - Coalmine... | ecosystem: Environmental > Terrestrial > Soil > Unclassified ...
GTGCTGCCCAACACGGGCAGTGGCGCGGCCACGGCCGGTGGCCCGCGGGCGCTGGCCCTGCTCAGCCTGCTGCTGGGCGCGGGGCTGCTCGGCGCCTCCGGCCTCATCGCTCTCCGCAAGTCGCGCTAAGGCGACACCGGCGATTTCGGTAACGGCACGAGAAGGCGGGCGGGTGAATCAACTCGCCCGCTTTCGTTGTGCCAGGGAAGTGCGGTCGGCATCGAGGGCGAGTCGCTTCAGATCGCCTCGGGGCGGAGCGCTTCGAGCCGCCCGTCGCGCAGGTCAAGCAGCCGCCTGGCGAAGCGTTGAATGAAATGGCGATCGTGCGAGACGGCGATCACCGTGCCGCGAAACTCGGCCAGCGCCTCCTCGAAGCGCTCGCTGCTCTCGATATCGAGATGGTTCATCGGTTCATCCAGCACCAGCAGGTTGACGCCGCGCAGCACCAGCAGGCCCAGTGCCAGCCTGGCTCGCTGGCCGTAGCTCAGCCGCTCGACCGCGGTCAGCGCTTCATCGCCGCCGAAGAGAAAGCGGTGCAGGAACGCGCGCGCCGCGCCCTCGTCCAGCGGCGCCGCCTCCCGCACATGCATGAGGGCGGAGCGGCCCGCGGTCAGCCCTTCGTGCTGCTGCGAGAGATAGCCGGGCACGACGCCGGCGCCAAGCCGCGCGCTGCCGCGATCGGGCGGCTGCTGGCCGAGCAAGACGCGCAGCAGCGTCGTCTTGCCGCAGCCGTTCGGTCCGCTGATGACGACGCGCTCCCCATTGCGCAGCTCCAGCGAGAGACGGTCGAAGATCACACGTTCGGCGAAGGCCAGATCGATCTCGCGCAGCTCGGCCACGATCTCGCCGCCGCGCCGGGCCCCGGCGATCTCCGCCTTCAGCCCCCAGTGTTGCGCGGGCTTCTCCACCTTCGCTTGTGAATCGAGCGTGCGTTCCAGCTTGCGCTCGCGCACCTTCGCCGTGCGCGCCACCTTCTTGCCGATGCGGCGGTGGTAGTCGTTGGCGCTGGTGGCGTCGAAACGCGCCGCATGCGCCTTCACGCGGCGAATATCCTCGCGCACGCGCCGAATCTCGTCCTGCTGGCGCCGGTAGGCATCGAGCTGGCTCTCGCGCTCCTGCGCAACGGCGGCGAGATAGCCGCTGTAACCGCCGGCGAACCGGCGCGGCCCGCCGCCGTCTGCGGTGAGCGCATAGACCGCGGAGACAACCGCGTCGACCAGGGCGCGGTCGTGCGAGATCAGCAATACGCTGCCACGAAACTGCTGCAGCCAGCGTTGCAGCCAGGCCTGCGCCTCAAGATCGAGATGATTGCTCGGCTCATCGAGCAGCAGGAACGGGGCCGGCCGGCTGAGCAGCGCCGCCAGGCCGAGGCGGGCGCGCTCGCCGCCGCTGAGCAGATCGTACGCGCGGTCGGGCGGCAGGTGCGCCAGGCCCAGCCCGCGCAGCACCCCCTCCAGATCGGCGAAGGCGGGCCAGCCGCCCTGGGCCTCGAAGGCGTCGGCCAGCGCCAGCGCCTCGTCCGCGCCGCGCTCCTCGCGGGCAGCAAGGCGGTGGCCGAGGCGCCAGAGTCGCTCGATCGCCGGCGCGGCGGACGCGGCGTCCGCAACCTCGCCGGCGAAGGCGCCCTGCGGCAAATAGGCATCGGGCAGGCCGGCAAAGGCGCCGGAGACGGAGCCGGCATCCGGCGCCTCGATACCGGCGATCAGGCGCGCCAGCGTGCTCTTGCCGCAGCCGTTCGGGCCGATCAGCGCGACCTTCTCATGCTCGCCCACAGTCAGGCTGGCATCGGCAAGCACGCGGTGGCCGCCGTACTGCTTGCCGACGCGATCTACGCGTAACATAGCCCCTCCCCCTGCCCGGACGCGGGCAACAAAAAAGAGATCACGGCCATACGGCGTGATCTCCGGCAGATGCATTCGCGGAACGCGGGCGCTGCAGGCCCACCGGTCCAGCCAGGATGAAGCGCGCGGGCGCGGCCATGCATGGCCCGCGCGTTCGTCCCATCTGCCCCGGCTAGCCGGCCATCGCAACCTCTTCGCTGTACTGCCCTCAGCGTAGCACGCGCCCGCCGTCCTCGCCAGACCGCGTCCGGCGCCGCGCCGGCGGTTTTCTCATCGCCGGGCCGAACCGGCGGCGCCGTTCCGCTCGTGATCGGATCAGTTGACGCGACGGAGCGTGCCATGAACCCGGGCAGCATCGACGAGGGCGAGTTCAGTCGCAGCACCTTCTGTGAGCGCCGAATGACTTGCGCGGTCGCCGGCGCCGTGGCGGCGCTGGCTCTGCTGCTCAACGCCTGCACCGGCGGCAGCGCCGCGAAGCCGAGCGTCACCGGAGCCAACGCCGTCAGTCCCACGGCCACGGCCACGCTTGCCCCGCCGGCCGTCTCGCCAGAAGCGGCTGCGCCGAGCGCGGCAGGCAGTGCCGGCGTCGCCCCCGTCTTCGCCGCGCCGCGTCCGTCCGCCGCCACGCCTGCCCCGGCGACGCCGGCCGCCACGCCGGCAGCGGGCAAGCGCCGCCGACCCGTCGCGGCCGACGCCCAGCAGGTCGTGCTCGACTTCCGGCGGCGGGGCATTCCGCTGGGGCAGACGGTCAGTCTCACTGCTGCCGACGATCCGGATCAGCTCCTCGGTCAGGTGGGGGGCTATACCAGCAAAACGGTCTTCGCTGACTCACGCCTGGACGATGGCTCGGCCTCCCCTTCGGTGCAGTCGGGCGGCGCCGTCGAGTTCTTTGCCAGCCAGCGCGACGCGCAGCGCCGCTTCACGCAACTGCTGGCCGCGCAGAAGGGCGCCGGCCAACCGGAGCAGCTCTTCCACGATGGCGACGTGGTGCTCCGCCTCTCGCCCAGGCTGAAGGCCGACCAGGTGAGCGAATACGAGATCAGCGCGCGGCTGGCGCTGGCCGGGCGTTGAGCCAACTGCTCGCCGAAGCCGCAAGCCCCGATGGCCTCCACCAGATGGTAACCGTTGGCACACGGGCGGCAGGATCGCCTTGACTTCCCCCGGAGCGCCGCTCAGAATCGTGGGGCCACGTCGTATGGACAACAGGAGGCGGCGCTCATGACGAGCCAGGTCGACCTACCCAAGCTGGTTGGCGCCCGCGTGAAACGGCGCGAAGACCCGCGGCTGATCACGGGCAACGGCCAGTACACGGACGACATCCAGTTGATGCACGGCCTGCACATGGCGGTGCGCCGCAGCGAATACGGCCACGCGCGCATCACCCGCGTCGACACCTCGGCGGCGAAGGGCATGCCCGGCGTCGTCGCCGTGCTGACCGCCGACGACCTGACCGACGTGCTGGGGCCGATGCCCGCCGCGCCGGCCACGCCGGACACGAAGATCGCGCCGCGCAACGTGCTGACCAAAGACAAGGCCCGCCATGTCGGTGATCCGATCGCGGTGGTCGTGGCCGAGGATCGCTACCTGGCGCGCGACGCGGTGGACGCGATCGAGGTCGAGTTCGAAGAGCTGCCGGCCGTTGTCGATCTCGAAGCGGCGATGGCGCCCGGGGCGCCGAAGGTACACGACCAGTTCGACGACAACGTCGCCTTCTACTGGACGCTGCATACCGGCGAAGTAGACGAGGCGTTTGCCAACGCGGGCGTCGTCGTCAAGCAGCGCATGGAGAGCCAGCGTCTGCAAGGCGTGCCGCTGGAGACGCGGGCGATCCTGGCCGACTACCAGCCCGGCGAAGACCACCTGACGCTCTGGTCCTCGACGCAGGCGCCGCACCTGCTGAAACCGATCATCGGCGGCCTGCTGGGCATGCCGGAGAACCATGTGCGCGTGGTTGCGCCGGAAGTCGGCGGCGGCTTCGGCGTCAAGGCCGACCTCTATCCCGAGGAGGTGCTCTGCTGCGTGCTCTCCAGGCGGCTGGGCCAGCCGGTGAAGTACGTGGAGACGCGCTCGGAGAACTTCCAGGCGACGGTGCACGGCCGCGGCCAGCTCGGCGAGTACGAGATCGCGGCCACGCGCGACGGCAAGGTCACCGGTCTGCGCGTCAAGATCCTCGCCGACCTCGGCGCCTACCAGGGCTTCTTCGGCAACGTCGTACCCACGCTCTCCGGCCTGATGCTGACCGGCGTCTACACGATCCCGGCGGTGCACTGCGACATCTACGGCCTCTTCACCAACAAGACCTCGACCGGCGCCTACCGCGGCGCCGGCCGGCCGGAGGCGACCTACTACATCGAGCGGATGATGGACCTGCTGGCGCGCGAGCTGAACATGGACCCGGTCGAACTGCGCCGGCGCAACCTGATTCCGACCGAAGCGTTCCCGTACCAGACCGCCTGCGGCATGCTCTACGAGAGCGCGAACTACGGCCCGGCGCTGCAGAAGGCGCTGGAGCTGGTCGGCTACGACCGCGTGCGTGAGCAGCAGCGCGGCGGGCCGGAGAACGGCAAGTACGTCGGCATCGGCGTCTCGACCTGGACGGAGATCTGCGGCTTCGGCCCCTCGGCGGCACTGCCGGGCGTCGGCGGCTGGGAGATGGGCAAGGTCACGATCGAGCGCACGGGCATGATTACCGTGCACACGGGCGCCTCGCCGCACGGCCAGGGCCAGGAGACGAGCTTCGCGCAGATCGTGGCCGACGAGTTTGGCGTGCCCTTCGAGAACATTCGCGTGATTCACGGCGACACGGACAAGGTCGCGCACGGCGTCGGCACCTTCGGCAGCCGCGGCACCACCGTGGGCGGGGCCGCGATCCTGATGTCGATCAACAAGGTCAAAGAGAAGATGAAGAAGTTCGCGGCCAACATGATGGACGCGAACGAGGACGACCTCGACGTGAGCGGCGGCCGCGTCTGGGTGAAGGGCTCGCCGGAAAAGGGCGTCTCGATCGGCGAGGTAGCCGCGGCGGCCTACTTCCCCGCCGCCTTCCCACCGGACACGGAGCCGGGGCTGGAAGCGACGAGCTACTTCGAGCCGCCGAACTTCGCCTTCCCCTTCGGCGTGCACGCGGCCGTGGTCGAGGTCGACAGCGACACCGGCCAAATCGCGCTGAAGAAGTACGTGGCCGTGGACGATTGCGGCGTGGTGATCAGCCCGCTGCTGGTGGCCGGCCAGGTGCACGGCGGCGTGGCGCAGGGCGTCGGCCAGGCGTTCTACGAAGACGTGGTCTACGACGAGCACGGCCAGCTGATCAGCGGCACGCTGATGGACTACGCCCTGCCGCACGCGGAGGATTTCCCCACCTTCGAGCTGGACAAGACGGTGACGCCGAACCCGATGAACCCGCTGGGCGCCAAGGGCATCGGCGAGGCGGGCACGATCGCGGCCTCGCCCACGGTCGTCAGCGCCGTGGTCGACGCGCTCAAGCCGCTGGGCATCAAGCACATCGACATGCCGCTGAAGCCGGAGCGCGTCTGGCGCACGATCCAGGCGGCCCGGCCCTCGTGACAGGGAACGGGGAATAGGGAATAGAAGGGCATAGGGTAGGGGACGCTCCTCGTTCCTCGTCCCCTATTTCCTATTTTCTCGCTTCTATTTTCTCGTAACGGCTCTCCGCCTGCTACTGGGCGCTCAGCAGCTCGACGTCGTAGGTGAGCCGGGCGCAGGGCGGGATCACCGGTATTTGGCCGACCGCGCCATATCCCAGCGCGTAGGGCACGATGATGCGGCGCTTGCCGCCGACGTTCATGCCCGCGATGCCGAGGTCCAGGCCGTTGACCACCTGCCCGAGTCCCAGGGTGAAGCTGACCGGCTGCCCGCTCTGGCCGGGGGAGCGATCGATCACGGTGCCGTCGTCCAGGTAGCCGGTGTAGTTCACGGTCACGAGCTGGCCTGGCTGCGCCGTCGCACCGCTGCCCATGCTGATCTCCTGGTACTGCAATCCGGAAGGTGAACTCACCAGCGGCCCGGCGCCCGCCGGCAGTGCGGGCACGCCCGGCGGATAGGCAGAGGCCGGCGGGCAGGCCGAGGCCGGGAAGCTCGTGCCCGTGGGGGCCGGCGTGGCCGCGCTGCCGGCGGGCGCCGGGCTCCGGCTCGGGGTGGCGGGCGGCGGTGTAGCCGCGGCGGGGCTGCGGGTCGCTGCGGCCGGTGGCGCCGGCGTTGGCGTGGTACTGGCGGCAGCGGCCGGCGGCGCTCCCAGCGACTGCAGAGAGAACACGCCGTTGCTCCACTTGTAGACCTCGGTCGAGGTCGTGGTGGTCGTGCCGGCCGCCGGTAGCGACGGGTCGGGCGCCACGCCGGCGGCGAGCGTGACGGTGTCCGTGTCCGTGACGGTGGCCACCAGCTCGCTGATGCCGTCGCCGTCGAGATCCTTGAAGATCCAATCGACGCTCTCGTCGTGCTCCAGTGTGTAGGCCGCGTGGCTGCTGTCGATGTCCTGCAGCGCATCGACGCGCGACCAGGCCGTGGTCAACGTCAGGTCGTAGATCTGCACCACGGTCTCGGTGCGCTGCAGCGTGTCGCTGAAGGCGCCATCCGCGGTGTAGGCGACGGTGAAGACGCGGTAGCTCTGGCCGGGCGGGCTGGCGAGGGCGGTGATGTCGGTCAGGTGTTCGGCCAGCCAGATGTCGTCGCCCTGGAGCTGCACGCCTGCGTAGCCGCCCAGGGCGAGCTGCCACTGCTGCCCGTCCCACTGCAGGTAGTTGACGAGCAGCCACTCGCTGTTGTCTTCGAAGCGCGGGTAGATCGTGGCGATGAAGACGACGTAGCCGCCGGGCGCGTCGGGCATGTCGGCCCGCGCCCACTTGCGCACCGGCAGCCGCGTCGAGCCCTGCAGGTCCGCCGGCAGCACGGCGCGCACGGCGTCGTCGTTCTGAATGGGCGGCGCGGGCTGCGGCGCCGTGGTGGCCGTGGTGGCCGTGCTGCGCGGCGTGGCCGTGGCCGAAGGGCTCGCCTGGCCGCGCGTACCGCCGGGCGCAAACGCTGCCGCGGCCAGCAACAAACCGGCCGCGCTCGCCACCAACCAGGGCAGGCGTCTACCCGCCGACCAGGCGGCCATCGCGACCCTCCCCGCGCGCCGGCTCGCCTTGCAATCGCGGCGCGATCGAGCGAAGCGCTGCCGGCCCCGTGGCAGTGTAGGCAGAGATCGCTATGCCGCGCCAGCGCCCGCCGCAGAGGCTCGCTGGCGGCGGCGCTCTCGGTGGGAGCGCCGCGTTCGCTCCCGCCCGCCTTCCGGCCAGCGCAGCGCGAGCGGTTGGTCAAACGGCAACTTCTGCCAGCCGTCTGCCGCCTCGCGCAGGACGGCGCAGACGCGGCGCAGGCCAACGACATCCATCGGCACGCGCCCGATACGCACGGCCGACTGCGCCTCGTTCAACCGCCTCAGCGCCTGCTGCGCGTTCGCGTCGGCGCCCTCGGCTACGATCGCATCGAGCGCCCCGGCCACGACCTCGGCTTGCAGCAGCAGCTCAGCGTTGGCGCGCAGCAGCGTCCGTGAACGCTCCGCGGCGTGCGGGCGTTGGCGGCCCGACACGACCGTTATGCTGCCAAAGAGCACGCCGTCCGCCACGCTGCCCCAGAAGCCGCCAGTCAGCCCCAGCTCGCGTTCGATCACGAAATGCACGAGGTCGTGCGGCAACGGCAGGATGCGGCCGGCGCCGGACACGCGCAGGCACACGCCGTCATGGCGGTAGGCGATGCAGTGATACGTGCGCTCGCCGCTGCGAATGAACTCGACATCCATCGGTTGGCCCTCACCCTCACCCCCGTCCCCCTCTCCCTCTCCCAATCCTGGGAGAGGGAGAGGGGCGATCTTGGGGAGGAAGTTTCAGCGTGGGGTCGGGTTAGCAGCGCGCCGCGGGTTTCGCCTGCGGGCGCGAAGGGCGCAGGCGATGCGCCCCGATCAGTGGCCAGGCAGCCCCGCCTTCAGCCCCGCTGCCCCGCGCATAGATCTACCCTTCCCGCAGCATTGGGAGGCATTGGGAGATGAGGGCTCGATCGCCCTACACCCGGTACTCGGCCGGGTTCGTCTTCTTCGCCGCCTCGCGCTGGCGCAGCTCGATGCGCCGGATCTTGCCGCTGATCGTCTTCGGCAGCTCCGTCACGAACTCGACCTCGCGCGGGTACTTGTACGGCGCCGTCACCCGCTTGACGTGGTCCTGCAGCTCCTCGGCCAGCTTGTCGCCGGGCTGTGCGTCCTTGCCCAGCACCACGAACGCCTTGACGATTTCGCCGCGCACCGGGTCCGGCGAGGCCACGACCGCCGCCTCGACCACCGCCGGATGCTCCAGCAGGGCGCTCTCGACCTCGAAAGGGCCGATCCGGTAGCCGGCGCTGATGATCACGTCGTCCGCGCGGCCGACGAACCAGAAGTAGCCGTCGCCGTCCATGTAGGCGCGGTCGCCGGTGATGTACCAGTCGCCGCGGATGCAGTTTTTCGTGGCTTCGGCGTCGTTCCAGTACTCGCGGAAGAGGCCGACCGGGCGGTTCGGGCGGACGCGGATGGCGATGTCGCCCTCCTCGCCCGGCTCGCGCGGCGTGCCGTTCTCGTCGATCACGGCGATCTCGAAGCCGGGCGAGGGCTTGCCCATCGAGCCGGGCCGCACCTCGATCGGCGGGAAGTTGCCGACGATCAGCACCGTCTCGGTCTGGCCGTAGCCGTCGCGGATCGTCATGCCCGTGCCGGCCTGCCAGGCGTCAATCACTTCGGGGTTGAGCGGCTCGCCGGCGCCGACGCAGTGCCGCAGCGCCGAGAGGTCATACGGCTTCAGGTCTTCGAGCACCAGCAGGCGGTAGGCCGTGGGCGGGGCGCAGAAGGTCGTGACGCCGTAGTCCTGCAGCGTCTTCAGCGTGAGCACGGGGTCGAAGCGGCCGGGCACGTCCTGGATGAACAGCGCCGCCCCCTGGCTCCAGGGGCCGAACAAGCAGCCCCAGGCCGCCTTCGCCCAGCCCGTGTCGGAGAGCGTCCAGTGCAGGTCGCTCGGCTTCAGGTCGAGCCAGTACTTGCCGGTGATCTGGTGGCCGATGCCGTAGCTGGCGTGCGTGTGCAGCACCATCTTGGGATAGCCCGTCGTGCCGGAGGTGAAGTAGAGCAGCAGCTCGTCGTCGGCACGGGTACGCTCGGCTTCGACGTGGCGCGGCTGCTCAGCCACGGCCGTCTCGTAGCGTACGCAGCCGTCGACGTCGCCGCCGATCACGAAGATCGTCTGCAACTGCGGGCACTCGCCGCGCACGGTGACCAGCTTCCGCGCGTTCTCCACGTCCACGATCGCCGCCTTCGCCTGCGACAGCTCCAGCCGGTACTTCATGTCGCGCGCCGTGAGCTGGGTCGTGCCCGGCGCGGCCACGGCGCCGAGCTTCATCAGGCCGAGCAGCGCCTCCCACCATTCGGGCACCCGCGAGGCGACGACCAGCACGCGGTCGCCCTTGCCGATGCCGTGCTGCCTGAACACCCGCGCCGCGCGGTTGCTGCCCCAGGCGAAGTCGCGGAAGGTGAGCGTGCGCGAGCGGTTCTCCGTTCCCACCCAGACCATGCCGACGCGGTTTGGGTCTTCCGCCCAGCGGTCGATCACGTCGACGGCGAAGTTGAAGAATTCGGGCACGTCGAGCGCGAAGCTCCGCCGTTCGCGCTCGTAGTCGGTCATGTTCGCGGCTGTGGCCACCATCGTTCCGCCCCCGTCTGGTGCTCTCGAGTTGCCAGCCCCATCTTACTGCGAGCGGACACGGGGAGGGCGAGGAACGCGGGACGCAGCTGATGATCGCGGCTGCCGCCGGCTGAGAACGACGCTCGTACGCAACGGGGAGGCGCCGCGGCGGCGCCTCCCCGTTGGATCGTGGTTGGCGGTGGCGCATGTCTACCGAGTGATCTGCAGCGTCACCGTCGTCGAGTGGGAGAGGCTCCCGCTCGTGCCGGTGATCGTCAGCGTGAAGTTGCCGCGGCGATTGCCGGTGTTCACCGTCAGGGTCGAGCCGGCGGAGCCGCCGGCCGGCGGCGTGACGCTCGCCGGGCTGAAGCTGGCCGTTGCGCCGGCCGGCAGACCGCTGACCGCGAGCGCCACCGACCCTGAGAAGCCGTTGGTTGAACCGATGGTCACGGTGTACGTGCCGCTCGAATTGCGTGAGACGCTGAGCGACCCCGGGCTGGCGCTGATACTGAAGTCTGGCACCTTCACCACCAGCGTCACCGTCGTCGAGTGAGAAAGGCTCCCGCTCGTGCCGGTGATCGTCAGCGTGTAGCTGCCCGGCGGCGTGCTAGAGGTGGTCGACTCGGTCAGCGTCGCGCTGCCGCCGGCCGCGATCGGATTCACGCTGAAACCGGCGCTCGCGCCCGCGGGCTGACCGCTGACGCTGAGGGTCACCTGCCCCGAGAAGCCGTTCAGGCTGGTGGTGGCGACCGTGTACGTTGTGCCGGCGCCGACGTTCACGCTCTGCGAGCTCGGGCTCGCGCTGATGCCGAAGTCGGGCTGGCTCGCCGGATTCACAACAAGGGTCACGCCGGTGGAGTGCGTTGTATGCCCGGCGTCTGTGCCCGTGCCGGTGATCGTCAGCGGGTAGCTGCCGGCCGGCGTGCTTGCGCTGGTCGTCACGCTCAGGGTCGAACTGCCGCTGGGTGTGACGGCGGCGGGATTGAAGCTGCCGTTCGCGCCGGCGGGCAGGCCGCTGATGCTGAGGTTCACGGCCGAGGCGTAGCCGTTCAAACTGGTGAGCGTTGCGGTGTACGTCGTGCCGCCGCCGGCGGTCACCGTTTGCGAGGCGGGGCTTGCCGCGATTGTGTAGTCCGGCGTGGGGGTGGTGGAGCAACTGGGGAAGCGGAAGCTGCCGACCCAGGTGCCCCAGGTTTGGCCGGACTGCGCATACTCTTCCAGGTGCCAGACGGTGCAGCCGTCGGGGTCAACCACTTCGCCGGCATAGTCGCCGTAGCGCGTGCCATCGAGGTTGACCTCGCCGGCCTTGAGCACGTTCTCCGGCAGCTCAAGGGCGCCGGGCGCGTCGCTCGGCAGCCGGCCGGTATAGTCGACGCCGGCAAAGACGCTGGCCGAGGAGTGGGCGAAGCCGATCGAAAGATCGCCGCTGATGTCGACGCTGAGCGCGGGGTACATGCGGTCTTCACCGTCACTGCCGAGCGTGCCCTGCTGGATCAGCGTCGGCGCGCCGTCGAGGTTGCCGAGCTGATACCACTGCACGCAGGCCACCGTGCCCGCGCCGGGGTTGCAGCCGACGGTGTGGGCGCTGTACACGGCGCCCTGCGAGATCTGCGCCGAAAGCGAGCGCACGTCGTTGGTAACGATCGTTGCGGCGTTGGCGCCGGCGGGCTGTACCGCGTCCGGCGGCTGCACATAGCTGTCGACGCTGACCCCGCCCTGCAGCGTCAGCGAGCCGCCTCCGAGCGCGTTGGCCCACTTCCAGACGCTGACCGTGGAGCAGGGGCAGGTGCCGTTGTCCGCGCCGACGAAGTACATTACACCCGCGGCCGTCACGTTGCGCGTGGGGAAGACGGTGTCAGCGGGCATGCCGGAGGCGGTGTTGCCCACGGCGGCCTCTTTGAACGCGGCCGTCTGGCCGGCGTAGAGCACGCTCTTGTTGAAGGCGTAGATGTAGGCGCCGGTGAAGCTCTGGCTGGCGTTGAACTCGTTGCCGCTCACATAGATTGCGTCGGAGCCGATGGCGATGTGGGGGAAGTCGAAGAGCTGGTCCGTCTCCTGCACGGGAATCGCGTAGATGTTCCAGACGCCGGTCGGGTCAGCAGTCTGCGTCACGGCGATGCAGATGCGCGAGCCGTTGGTCAAGGCGTTGATGCTGAGGATCTCCATGACGAAGCGGTTGGCCGCGGCATCGTAATCGCTGGAAGGATCGCTGTCGAAGTTGAAGAAGCCGTCCGACGGGCAGCCGCTGTTCTGGGCGAAGAACGTCTGCAGATCGGCGGGACCGAGCAGCAGCGCGCCACTCTTGTTCCAGATCTTGACCGCGGTATTGACCACGCCGATCACGTGGTTCGGGCCGGCGGCAATGTTGCCGTCGGGCGGCAGGCAGCCGCAGGACGACTCGGCCGCGCTGATGCCGTTGAAGCCGATCCCCTGCGTCTGCGCTGCCGTCGTGATCACGCCGCTGCCCGGCTGCTGAATGTTGCCGCCCCGTGCCAGGCCTTGCGCGATCTGCTTGCCGCGCGCGAGCTGGTCCTTGCCGCCGGGATGCAGGAACGGCCGGGAGGGGTGGCCGTGCTGGCCCACGCCGAGCGCGGTTTGCAGGCGGCCGCTGACGGGCGCGGCGACCGCCGGGCCGGTCTGGCCGGGCGCCTGGGCGTTGGCGCCGCCGGCGTGCGCCAGGCCGAGGCCGGCGCAGAGCAACAGGACGGCAAGGGCGATCAAGCGGCGGGTTGGCGGGATCATGGTCACGGTCCTCTCATGCAGCCGCCGCCCGCCTGCGGACGGCGATCGACGCGGCGCGCCTCTGGCCTCCATGCATCATGCCTACAGCGTGCGCTGGTCACGGCAGCGGGCGTTCGCGCAACCCTGCCGCGGCGTCGCGACACGGCGCGCGGCTGCCAAACGGTTTCCCCCGTACCAGAGCAAACGCGACGCCCGATCAGTTGTTACACCTCCGATACGAAACTGTCGAGGTTTCGCCGCCGCGCGTGGCATATACCGCGAAACAAGTGGCAATCTCGTTCGTTATACGGAGTGAACGGCCCTGCCCGCCCTGGGGCCGCGCGCCCCGCGTCTGGCGCGAAGGCACACGCGGCGACGCTTCCTGCCGCGGGAGGTGGCGGATGTCTCGGCTACGATTCGCGACCCTGTTGGTGCTCGTGGGCCTGGCGGCGCTCGGGGGCGTCGGACTCGCGCGGCGGCGGCCCGCCGCCGCCGCGATCAGTACCGCCAGCAGCCAGTGTGCGCCCCTGGATGCCAATACGGTCATGTGCTCACTCTCGCTCGACGGCTCGCTGCAGGCCGGTGAGACGGTCACCGTCGCGATTTCGACCGGAGCACTGAGCCAGGCGAGCTACAGCAGCGGCTGCCAGCCCAGCGGCGCCCTGAACCCGCCGGCGATCGCCGCGGGCGGCGGCTCCTTCAGCTTCACCGCGCCGGACGGCGCCTGCGCGGGGCCGATCGCCTTCAGCGAGACCGTCTCCGGCCTGACCGCGCCAGGCACCCTGGTACAGAGCGTGACCGACTCCGGCGCCGCCGGTCTGGTGGTCAACACCGCCGTCTTCCTGGTCAGCTTCAGCGGCAGCAAGACGTGCACCGCGGGCGCAACGGCCGGCGCCTTCGCCTGCCAGCTCACTGTGAACGCCAGCTCCACCATGGCGGGCACGATGCTCAGCGTGTCGCTCTCCGACGGCACGTTCACGAGTGTCACCTACATGAGCGGCTGCGCTACCACGCCCGCCATCACCGTCAGCCCGACGAGCTTCGACCTCACGACGCCCGGCGGCGGCTGCGGCGGCAGCGGCGGCCTGGTTCTCAACGAGACCGTCGCGGGCGTAAGCGGCAGCAGTCTGACGCAAACGCTGAGCGCCAGCGGCACGTTCAGCGGCTTGGGCAGCTTCACGGCGCAACTGCCGGCGCAGCAGCAGGGCGGGGCGCTGACACTGAGCGGTTCGAAGACCTGCGCCGCCGCCAACGCGGACGACGGCAATGGCGGCGGCGATGACAACGGCGACGACCGCGCCTACGCCGATGATGGCAGCCAGGCGGCGATGGTGAGCTGCACGCTGACGCTGCAGCCGTCGGCGCCGCTGGCCGCGGGCGCGACGGTGACGGTAACCATCTCCGGCAACGCCGGCTTCGCTTCAGCGACGTACACGAGCGGCTGCGCCAGCGCGCCGTCGCCCACGGTCGGCAACGGCAGCTTCAGCTTCGCCGTGCCGGCGGGCGGCTGCGCCGGGCCGCTGGTGTTCGCGGAATCGCTCAACGTGACCGGCTCAGGCGGCGCCCTGGCGCAGGCGGTGACGATCGCGGGCGCCAGCAGCGGCTCGGCCACGATTCAGGCGACGAACAGCGATGGCAGCGCCTTCACCCTGCCGAGCAGCCAGGCGGGCAACGGCAACGACAATGGTGAGGACAACGGCAACGCGAACGGCCAAAACCACTCCGTGCCCGCCTGCCAGAACAGCCGCGGCCGCGCCCCGCAGCGCAACCCGCACTGCCAGGGCGGGAGTGACTAGGGCCAACTCGGGCCCCGCTTCACCAGCAGCTCCCACCAGGCGGCGTCCAGGGAGACCAGCTCGCGTGCGCGCAGGGCCGCGTCGCCGCCGTAGGGTGTTCGAGCCAGCGAGAAGCCGACCGTGTGGATTCCCAGCCGCTCGCAGGTGTAGATCGCGCGCGGCAGGTGATAGGACTGGCTCACCGCTACCGCGCGCCGGACACCGAACAGGTCGTGCGCCCGGCGGCAGCTCGCGTAGGTGTGCACGCCGCCGGCGTCCAGCACGATCGCGCTGGCCGGTACGCCTTCGGCCACGGCCTGCTTCGCCATCGCCGCCGGCTCGTCGTGGCCGGGGGTGCTTCCATCGCCGGACATCAGCACCTGCTTCACCTTGCCGTCGAGGTAGAGCAACGCGGCGGCGTGGATGCGATCCGAGAGCAGGGCCGACGGTGTGCCATCAGGCTTCAGCCCGGCGCCGAACACGATCGCCGTCTGCTGCGGCGGCACCTTCCGCGGCTCGTCATAGCGCACGCCGGCGCTGTGCCAGACAAGCCAGAGCGGCGGGCCAACCAGCAGGAGCAGCGCCGCCATGCCCGCGAGCGCCACCAACGCCAGCAGGCGCGGCAGCGTCACCAGCGGGCGGGCGCCGCGCGTGCTGCGCGGCGGCGCGGCGGCCCGACCGTGCACGATGGAGGAGTGTCCGCTCACCCGCTGAGTGTAGTCGGCGGGCGCGATCGTGCAAAGTCGGGCGGCGTTCGGCCCTCATCCCCGCGTATCTCCTTCCCCAAATCCTGGGGGAAGGAGACGATCCCCGGTAGTGCGTTCCGTGGCGGGTGTGGTTAACCCGGCACCGCCTGAGCCGTGCTAAGCGCGGTCGCCCCTCGCCCAGAATTGGCAGAGGGGACGGGGGTGAGGGCGATCAGCCCTTCGCCGCCACTTCGCTGCCGACGAGGCGCAGGTGCTGGACGGCAGCCAGCAGCCGCGGCGCGGGCAGCGGCAGATCGGAGGCCGCAAGGTTCTCGTCGAGCTGTTGCGACAGGCGAGCGCCGGGGATGGTGACCGCTACCTCTTCCTGCGCCAGCACCCAGCCGAGCGCGGCCTGTGCCGCGCTGCGTTCGTTCTCATTCGCCAGCTCGCGGAAACGGCGGGCGAAGGCAAGCGCGGCCGCAAGCCGTGCGGCGGGCCAGGCCGCGCGCGGGTCGCCGGGCGCAAACCGATGCCCGGGCCGATAGTCTCTGGCCAGCACGCCGCCGAGCAAGGGCGCCCGCGCGATCACGCCGATGCCCGCCGCCCGCGCCCGCGGCAACAGCGGCAGCAACTCCGCGTCGAAGGCGTTGAGCGGCAGTTGCAGGGTGGCCACCGGCGCGCTGGCCGGTGCCGCCAGCGCGGCCCGGGCGGCCTCGGCGGCCTGGACGGCGACGCCGACATGGCGGATCACGCCGTCGGCCTGCAGGCGCGCCAGCTCCTCCCAGAGCACGGGCTCGGCCAGGTCCGTGGGTGTCGGATGGTGCAACTGGTAGAGGTCGATCGTCCCGCAGCACAGCCGCTCACGGCTCGCCTCGGCGGCGCGCCGCAGGTGTTTCGGGCTGAAGTCGCGGCTCAGTACGCCGCCCTGCGACACCAGCCCGCCCTTGGTAGCAATGAAGGCGTGCTCGCGACGGCCCTCGATCGCCCGGCCGATCAGGCGTTCACTGCGGCCGTCGCCGTACACGTCGGCGGTGTCGATGAAGTTCGCGCCGCGGGTGATGGCCGAACGGATCAGTTCAACGGCCGTGTCGTCGTCGGGCGCAAGCCCGTCCGGCCCGCCCAGCGTCCAACCGCCGAAACCGATTTCGCCGACGAGGGAACCCGTGTCGCCGAGCTTGCGGTAGTACATCTGCGCCTTCCGTGAACAGGTATTCGGCACAGGGGAGGGGGAGAAGCGGGGCCGGGGTCTTGTACGGTTGTCACCGGCACACCCGGCCGGCGGCGCGGCCGATCGCCCGATCCGCGCCTACTCCACGATGATCTCGATGCGCTGGCCCTTGCCGGCATCGGTCACGTCGTAGATCGCGCCGCGCCGGCCGCTGCGCAGCGCGTCGAGCAGATCGTCCATGCGCGGCGGCAGACCGGTCCGGCCGAAGGGGAAGTTGCCGGGCGCAAAGCGCAGGCCGGAGTTGACCATACCGTAGGGAATCGAGACGTTGGCCCACATGCGCCCGGTTTTGGTGTCGGTGACGCGCACGCGGAACCAGCGCGGCTGGCCGCGGCGGCCACCGTCGAAGCGCTCACGCTCGTCGCGCCGATCGCGCCGGCCGGCACGCTCGCGCCCGTCGCTCTCGTCGCCCTCGTCGCCGAGGGCACGCAGCAGCTCGGCGGCCTCGGCCGCGGTGATCTTGCCCTGCTCGAGCAACTCGAGCACGCGCAGGCGTTCCTGGTTCATCGTGAATCCTGCGAATCCGCCGGGGCCGGCGTCGTTCCGGCCTCCTGGCTTGCACCGGCGTGCGCCGAGCGGTGGCTGCGCACGCCACTTCGCCGGCGCCCGCCCACCGTGCCCGCATCGCTATTGCCCGCCGCCGCGCAGGGCGCTGAGCAGGGCGGCCGCTTCGCCGGGCGTGATCTCGTGCCGCTCCACCATGTCGAGGATGCGCATCGTCTCTTCCTGCGACGGGCCCGGTGCGGGCCGCGAGGCCGTGGCCGTGCCCGCCGGCGCCGCTCCGGCCGTGTTCTCGGGACCGGCGCTCGGTCCACCCACGCCCGTCTCCGCGCTCGACGCCGCATGGGAGTCCGCACGAGACTCCGATGCAATGCGGGCATCGGTGACCGAGACGTGATGCAGCGGCGTGGCCGGCGCCTCTTCGAGGCGGATGCGCACGGAGCCGAGCTCGCTGCTGACCTTCAAGTGGGCCGGCGCGTCTTCCGGACCCGGGCCGGCGCGGTTGTCGACGGAACCCAGCGAGACGTGGGTTTCGATGCGCACCGGCGCGTCGGGCGCCAGGCCCAGGCGCACGCTGCCCAGGCTCGTCTCCACGACATGGTTGCCCGAGAGCAACCGCAGGCCGTAGACGCGCAGGCTGCCGGCGCTGGCGCGCAGGCTGCTGTCGCCGGTCAGGCGGACGTCGGTTGCGTGAACAGCGCCCGCGTCGGTGCGCGCGTCCAGCGTGCCGGCGATGCGCTCCAGCTCGACTTTGCCGGCGCTGGAGGCGATGCGCATGCGTCCGTTGCAGTCGCTGACGCGCAGTTTGCCCGCGTCCGTGCGCAGGTCAAACTCGGAGTCGTGCAGATCGGCGACGCTCATGCGGCCGGCTTCGACGCGGGCCTGCAGCCGGATGCCCTGCGGCACGAACACTTCGAGTTGCAAGCCATTTTCGCGCACGCGCCAGGGGCGGAAGTCCACCGTCTGCCAGCTATGGCGTGGATGCACATCCACGGTGATGGCGCCGTCCTCGCCGCTGCCGATCTCGACCTGCTCTTCGTTGGCACGGCGTCCGCGCAGCACCAGACGGGCGCGTTCGCCGGGCGCCACGGGTCGCACCGAGACGCTGATCATGCCGGCGTTCAGGCGCAGCGCCGGCGCCTCGCCGAACACCAGCTCACGTTCAATCGTTTCCACAGGCTCATCCTCATCGTCCGCCAGGTTCCAGCCGAAGCGGCCGGGACGGTCCAGCCGCTCCAACCGCCGGCCGAGCCGTTCGAGAAACTCTCCCAGGTCGTTCATTTCAGATCTCCGATGGTTATAGGGGGCGCGCCCCTCTCACCCCCAAAAATGGTGACTGCGTGTGGATTTCACTGGTGGCCTTCACGGTCACCCCGGTATCTCCGATGGTCATAGGGGGCACGTCCACTCTCACCCCCGAATGTGACGCCGCCTACGGCCGATGCGATTTCGCGGCGGGGCTGCCGCGCTTGTTCGGGCGTCTCCGATGGTCCGAAGGGGAGGGCCCCTGCTCACCCCGAAACGGGGACTGTCGCTGCGATTTCGGCGCGGCTGGCATCGAGCCCGCGCCGCCCGCGCTTACAGCTCGCGCAGACGCTGCGCGGCTTCGGTGGCGCTGATGCTGCCGGCCGCAAGCTCGTCCAGGATCTGCTGGCGCTGCGGGCCGCGGCCGTTGGTCTCCGGCTCTTCCGGCGGCGGAGCGCCGGAGCTGTCGAAGCCCATCGCGGCCAGCAGCTCGTTCAGGCGGGCGACGACGGTCGGATAGGAGACGCCCAGCTCGTCCTCGACGTCTTTGATCTTGCCGCGGCGCTTGATGAACACCTCGGCGAAGGCGAGCTGATCGCGATTCAGCCGCTGCCAGGCGCCGAGGCTGAACACGCCCTCGACCGCCGTGCCGCAGTTGTCGCAATGCAACCGGGTGACCCGCGGCTCCTGGCCGCAGACCGGGCACTGCGTCGGAACGGGATGCATCGCTCACCTCCTTCACACTAGTCATCTTCAATCCGATCGTGAAGAAAGTCAATATTGACTTTAAGAATATCCAGCGAAATCTTGGAGCCGCACGGTGGCGCCGTTGTCGGCATGCCGAGGCCGCCAGCCGCATCAGGGGCGCCGTGTGCCTTCGACGGCCGCCGGCTCGCCCGGCCTGCCGATGATCAGGCGCACGCCGCGATCGTAGGTCAGGTAGTTCCAGCTCCAGTTCACCAGCACGAGCAGGCGATTGCGGAAGCCGATCAGGATCACGATGTGCAGCGCCAACCACATCAGCCAGGCGATGAAGCCGGTGAGGGCGAGCGGGCCGACCTGTGCCACGGCCGCGTTGCGCCCGATCGTGGCCATGATCCCCTTGTCGCGGTACACGAACGGCCGCGGCGGCTCGCGGCGCAGGTCGCGGGCGATGTTGTCCGCCGCGCTCGCGGCGCCCTGTATCGCCACCTGCGCCAGCATCGGCAGCGGCTCGCCACCCGCGCCGGCGATCGACATATCGCCGATGCAGAAGACCTCGGGGTGGTCCTTCAACCGCAGGCAGCCATCGACTTCGATGCGGCCGGACTTTCCTTTGGGCGCCGGCACGCCGGCCACGAGGTCCGCGGCGCGCACGCCGGCCGCCCACATCACCGTGCCCGTGCGGATCTCGCCGCCGCCGCGCAGCCGCAGCAGCGCTCCGTCAAGGCTCTCCACGGCGGTGTTCAGCCGCACCTCGACGCCCTTTTTGCGCAGCGCCCGCAGGCCGTAGCGGCGCAGTCGCGGCTTGAAGGCGCTGAGCAGGCTCTCCGTCGCCTCGATCAGGATCACGCGCGCCGGCGCCAGCTCCTGGCCGGGGAAGTCGTGGCGCAGCGTGTGGCGGATCAGTTCTTGCAACGCCCCGGCGAACTCCACGCCGGTTGGCCCGCCGCCGACCACCACGAAGGTGAGCAGCATCGCGCGGCGCGCGGCATCGTGTTCCCAGGCGGCCTCTTCGAAGCGGCGCAGCACGTGGTTGCGCAGCGCCAGGGCCTCGTCGATGTCCTTCAGCCCCAGCGCCTGCCGGCGCACGGTGTCGATGCCGAAGAAGTTGCTCGTGCTGCCCGCGGCAAGGATCAGGTAGTCGTAGTCGAGCGCACCGGCAGAGGTCCGCACCGTCCTCGCGTCGAGATCCACGCCCGTCACCTCGGTCACACGGAAGCGCAGGTTGCGGGCGCGGCCCAGGATCGGCCGCACGGCGTGCGCGATCTCCTCTGGCTCCAGGCCCGCGGTGGCGACCTGGTAGAGCAGCGGCGTGAAGGTGTGATAGTTGTGCCGATCGAGCAAGGTGACGGTAACCGGCAGCCGGCGCAGCCGCTTGGCTGCGTTCAGGCCGCCGAAGCCCGCGCCGACGATCAGCACCCGCGATCGCGCCATCGCTCCCTCCCTGCTGTCCTGCAGGCGCGATAGCCTGCGCCTCAATCATGCCGGCCATGCGCATCCGGCACATCCTCCTGCCGGCAGCGGCGCTCAGCCCCTTCCTCCCTGCTCGGCGCGCAACTGTTCGAGCGCGGCGGCGCTGGCGCGGTCGGCGGGCAGAAAGACCAGCAGGCGCGGCTCTCGCTGCTGCGCGAACGCGGCCAGCAGCCACGCCAGCCAGAGCGGGCCGAAGCGCCGGTGCTGCAGACCGAGGAGGCGCGCGGCCGGGTCGAGATCTGCCCGTGCCGACCGGTAGAGCGAGGCGAAGCCGGGCAGCGTGCGCAGCTCGCGCAGCGTCTGCTGCAGCGCGGGATCGTGCGCGAGGCTGCGTGTCTCCCGCTTGAAGCGGGCCACCAGCGCCGGCGCCGCCTCGTCCCAGTTGAGCACGCGCGACCGCAGCTCGCGCGCGCAGAGCAGGCGCAGCAGGTTTGAGCTTTCGACCGGCAGCCGCGCCGGGTAGACCTCAAACGCCGCCGGCAGCAGCCCGTTCCAGTCCAGCAAGCTCCAGCACGGGTCGAGGACCAGCGCCGGATACGGCTGCGTCCGTGCGAACGCCGAGGCCAGGGCGGTGGCCGGCTCGCTGACGACCGGCGCGGAGGCCGGCGGCGCCGCACCGGCGGCGGCGAACAGACCGGCGCGGGTTTCCTCGGTCAACGCCAATGCCGCCGCCAGCGAGGCCAGCATCGCGGCACGCGGGTGTGCGCGGTCGCCGCTCTCCAGCATCTCGACGTACTGGCGCGTGCAGCCGGCCCGCGCGGCCAACGCGGCACGGCTCAGTCCGTGCGCCTCCCGCGCCGCACGCAGGACGCTGCCGAGAGCCGAGAGTGCCGCTGCCGCTTCGGCCATCGCCGCTTCGTCGGGCGCCGTTGCCGCGTCTCAGGCGTGGCGCACCGCTCGCAGTATAGCCACACGCCGCATCCGCACACAGCCGTAGGTTCGGAATCCGTCGTGCGTTGTTCGTGGTTCGTTGAATGAAGCGGGAATGCTATGCTGTGGCGGCGCCGGGGCCGGCCGGCGCCGTGGATACGATGCGCGAATCGGGGGCGAGCGATGGCAGATGAGACGCGCGTGGTGGTGCGGCCCAACGGACCGTACATCATCGAAGGCCCGCTGACGGTCGTAGACATCGAAGGCAAGGAATACAAGAGCGACCGCCCGCGCATCGCGCTCTGCCGCTGCGGAGGCTCCGGCAACAAGCCGTTCTGCGACGGCAGCCACCAGCGCAACGGCTTCGAGGCGCCCTCGGCTGCCCCCGGTGGCTAGCCGGCGCCGCCTGACCGTGCGCAAGGGCCGGGCCAACCTTGCTTGAAAGGAACACACGCACGTGGCCGTCAGCGAAGCCCGCTTGAGCCGCCGGCAGCAACGCCGCGCGGCGAATGGCCGCCCGGCGGCGCCGACGCTGGGCTGTGCCGTGGCCGGCTGCGAGGCGCCGGGCGCCGTGCCCTGCGCCAGCTGCCGGCGAACGCTGTGCCGCCGCCACGCGGGGTCTCTGCACGAGTCGGGTCCGGCGCGCCTGGCCCGTGCAAGCGGCGGGGCGCCCGCCGTGCGTTGCGCCCTCTGCCGGCTCGAAGAGCGGCGGCGGGGACAAGCCGTAGTGCGGCGTCTGTGGTGGGGGGCGGCCGGCGCCGGCTTCGCGCTGATCATCGCCATCGCCTTCCGCTCCAATCCGAAGCAGGGCGTGGCGCTCGCCGGGCTGGCGGTGCTGATCGTGCTGCTGGCGCTGATCTACGACCGCGTCATGCGCCGCCACTGAGGGAAGCCGCAGTTCCAGCCAAACGACGAAGACGGCCCGCGTCGCAGCGACGGGGCCGTCTGTTTGTGTCTTGTCGCCCGCTGAAGGCGTTAGCCGCCGCGGTACTCCGGCGCGGTGCCGTTGCTGGAGGCGCTTGGCGCCTGCGGCGTCTCAGGCCGGTACTCCGTGGGGGCGTACTCCATGCGCCGTTGCGGCTCCGCGGCGGGCGCCACGGGCGGGGCAGCCTGCGCGGGCGGCACATAGGCCGGCGTCGGCGGCTGCGGCGCGGCGGCGTAGCCGCTCACCGGCGGCTGGGGAACGCTGTAGCCGGCGGTGGGACCGGCCGGCGGCGTCTGGGCCGCCTTGCGGGCGGCGCTGATTTCGTCGTCGCGGCCGGCTTCCTTCTTGAACTCGCGGATGCTCTTGCCGAGGGCGCCGCCGACATCGCCAAGCTTGTTGGCGCCGAACAGCAGCACGATCACGACGATCAGCAGTATGAGATGCACAGGATTGGCAAAAAAGTCCATCGCAAACCGCTCCTCTTCGACCCCGCGCCCCCGGCGATCGTTCGCTTCCGGCGCCGCACTCCGGCTGGATCGTAGCACGCGCCCATACGCGAATCAACGCGAGCGTGACGTGCGCGTCGTCCCCGTCACGCCCCGGTGTGTGGCATCGGCATCCTACCACGCTTCTCATGGTTATACGCGGGCAAGGGTGGCCACGGTTCACTCAGCCGCGGAGTTTCTGCATGACGGCGGCCACACGATCGGGAAAGTCGCGCTTCCAGGTCAACGGCTGCGGAATCACGTGCCACAGCCGCGGAAAGCCTTCGCGCACGCGCCGCAAACCGTTCGCCACCTGCGCCACGTCGCCGGCAAGCGCGAACCAGCCGGCGACTTCGGGCGTGACGAACGCCGTCAGCGCCGCTGCCGCGGGCACGTCTTCGGCGTGCACGATATCGGGGTAGACCTGCGCCGCCAGCGCCTGGATCGGCGGGCCGTTCCAGGCGAAGCCGGGCCTTTGCCAACTTTGCGCGGTCAGCTCATAGAAGCCGGCGGCGACGATGCGCGCCTGGGCGGCGGCCCAGTCCGCATCATCTTCAAGCAGCGTGTGCACGACCGCGCCGAAGCGCAGGGCGGCGGGATTGCGGCCGGCCTCGCGGGCGCCCGCCTCGGCCGCATCCGCCAGCGCGTTGAGATTCGCCGGATGCAGGCCGCAGCGCAGCACGATCACATCGGCGGCGGCGCCGGCGGCCTTCGCGGCGCGCGGGCCGCTGGCCGCGCCCCAGATCTCGGCCTTGCCGCGCGTGCCCAGCCGCCGCGCCGGCAGCCGCGAACCGAGGTCCGGCGCCTCACCTTCGAGCAGCCGGCGCACGAGCTGCATCGTCGCGCGCACCTCCCCGACTTTCGCCTGCCGCTCGCCGATCGTGGAGACGGCCGTGTCGCCCGCGCCGATGCCGACCGCCGCGCGGCCGGGGCCGATCACGCCCAGCGTGGCGGCGGCGCTGGCCAGCGTCACCGGGTGGCGGGTGATCGGATTGGCGAGCAGCGGACCGGCGCGCAGCCGCTCGGTCGCCTGCAGGGTGAGCGCGGCGAGGATAAAGGCGTCCGGTCGGAGCAGGTGCGAGTCGGGAAACCAGGCGTAATCGAAGCCCAGCGCCTCCTCGCGGCGGACGGTGTCCGACAACTGCTTTGCCGAGCCGAACGGCCGCCGATTGAGACCGAAGGTCAGATCATCCACGCCTGCCCGCTCCGCCGCCGGCGTCTGCCTGCCGGCCGCGAGCAGCATACGGCCCGCGGGGCGGCTGGGGGAACGGTTTTCCGTGCCGGCCCCGGAGCGCTCCAGACCCGGTCGCCCCGCGCCCGTCGTGCAACGAGTGGGAGAGGGGTATGTGACATGAGGTGAGGGCCGCACGGTAGGCTGTGCTCAGGCCCCGTCCCAGCATCGGAGCATACGTGCCGCGCGACGCGATCGCCATCTGCCTCTTCGCCGTCACCATCGCCGCGGTACTGATCCGCCCGTGCGGCCTCTCGGAGGGTGCAGCCGCCAGCCTGGGTGCGCTGCTGGCCGTCGCCTGCGGTGCGGTCAGCGCCGCGCAAGCCTGGCAGGCGGTCGCCGCGCAGTGGAACGTGCTGCTCTTCTTCGTTGGGCTGTTGCTGGTCTGCCGCGTGGCGGAAGACGCCGGGATCTTCCAGTGGACGGCGCTGGCCGCGGCGCGGCGCGCCCGTGGCAGTTGCACGCGGCTTTTCCTCAACCTCTGCCTCGCCGGCGTGCTGCTGACCACGCTGCTCTCCAACGACGCCACCGCCCTGTTGCTGACCACGACCGTGCTGGCCCTGACGCAGGCGGTCGAGGTGCCGCCGCTGCCCTTCGCCCTGGCCTGCGCCTTCATCGCCAACAGCGCCTCGCTGACGTTGCCCGTCAGCAATCCGCTCAACGTGCTCGTGCTCGGCACGGACGGCGTGCGGCTGCACAGCTATCTGCTGGCGACGCTGCCCGCGAGTCTGCTGTCGATCGCCGTGACGATCGGCCTGCTCTGGTTCGGCTTCCGCCGGAGGCTGGCCGGCGGCTTCGACACGCAGAAGCTGCCGGCGCTCTCGCAGACGGTCACAGACCGCGCCGGATTTCGCGTCACCCTGTGCGGCCTGGCAGCGCTGGCCGTCGCCTATCTCGTCGCCTCGCATATGGGTTGGCCGGTGAGCGTGCCGGTGCTCGTGGCCGGGGCCGCGTTGGCAGCGGTGGCGCTGATCGCGGGCTGGATGCCGGCCCGCGGCTTCACGCGGGCGCCGTGGGAGATCCTGCCCTTCGTCGCCGGCCTGTTGGTGCTGGTCCGCGCTCTGGAGCGCGGCGGCCTCACCGCTCAGCTCGCCAGTGCCTTGCTCACACTCGACCGGCACGGCCCGCTCGCCGGCGTGGTCGGCGCCACCGCGATCAGCGCCGCCGGCGCGAACCTGATCAACAACCTGCCGATGGGCGCGGTGATGCTCTCGGCCCTGCACGCGGCCGGCCCTGGTCACCCGGCATTGCTCTACGGCACGCTGCTGGGCAGCGACATCGGCCCGAACCTCACCGTGCTCGGCTCGCTCTCCTCGCTGCTCTGGCTGCTGCTGCTGCGCCGGCGCGGCGTTGCGGTCCGTGCCCGCGACTTTGCCCGCTGGGGACTGGTGCTCACGCCGGTGCTGCTGCTCAGCGGCTCGCTCGCCATCGCGCTTAGCCTCGGACATTGAGCGTGATCGCGCCGCTTGCGAGAGGCGGAGGCCGGGCATACGGTGGAAACCGGGCGGCGTGCCGCGGGTGACAGGCTCCGGGCCGTCCGCGCCGATGCCGCGGGGAGGCCAAGATGACCAGCACGACGAAGCGAGACGATGCGTCGCAGGCCGAGCCAACGCTGGACGGCCTCGCGCTGCCCTCCGGCGCGGCCGCCGCGATCGAAACGGCGCTGCGCTATCCGCTGTACGACGCGATCCTCTCGCGGCGCGCCCGCCGTTTCGCCGTGGGCGCCGAGCTGCCGGGCGGTCCGACCGCCTGGCGTTCCGCGACGCCGCCGCTGCCGCTCAGCGCCGTCGAGCAGGATCTGCTGGCCGCGGCGGGCACCGGCCTTTCCGGCCTGCAGCTCGGCGACTGGTCGTACGCCGACCGTGGCGGCCGGCCCACCGGGGGCAACGCCCTGGCCGCCTTTGCGGGACGCACCGGCGCCTCGCCCTGCGGCATCCAGGCGGCGCAGCTATTCATGACCGACGACGAGCAGACCTCGCTGATCGCCGTGCGCCGCCATCTGCCGTCGCGCGGGCAGCCGGACGCCCTGGCCTGCGCCGTCGATGGCGTGCGCCGCCACCGCATCCACGTGCTCGACCATCGGGTCGAGATCCCGCGGCAGGCGCCGATCATGCCCGCCTTCAACCACTGGGACGTGAACGTGCCGGGCAGCACGGTGTTCATGCCCGTCTCCGACCTGACGCGCGGGCTGATCAACAACCTGCTGATGTACCTGGACGATCCGCACAACTACTACATCGTTGACACACGCTATGCCGAGGAGCCGCTGAAGGGCTTCTCCTGGCTGAACCATGAGCGCGTACTGGACCTGGGAGAGATCGAGCGCGGCGTCTTCACCGATCTCGTCGGCGTCGAGCCGGCGCTGATGGGCGAGAATATCTACCTGGCGCTGCAGGCGATCGGCCTGGGCGGCTGGCTCTTCTCCGCGCCGCGCGCGGCCGCGCTGCTCGGCGCGCTCGGCTTCCGCTTCGAGGCGGGCCGGCCGCTCGGCCTGGACGGGGTGTTCGAGCCGCTGGTGGCGCCCTACGTGAGCGGGCCGGAGGCGGCGGTGCAGGCGATCCTCGACGAAAAGTGGGGCGAGGGCGGCGCCTACGCCGGCGCGGAGACGCCGTTTGCGCCGCGCCTCTCCGTCGACCACCAGATTCCGCGCACCAGCGAGCGGGCCGTCGAAGCGGCCATCGCCCTCTACGCCTACTGCGTGCGGCGCTACGGCCACTTCCCGGCGACGATTCCGCCCGTGGCGCCGGGCGTCTGGGTGCAGGCGCACCACCTGGAGACGGCGTTCTACGACCACTACTACGGCCCCGGCTCCTATCCGGAGACGGTGCACCAGCACATGGCCGTCTGGCACGGCGCGGCGTAGCGCCGGCCTACGCGAGCGGCGCGTGCAGCCGCAGCCGCCAGTCCGCCGCTGTTGGGCCGGCGACGGCAGGCTGGGCGGTTGAGTTTCGCGAGACGCCGGCGCCCTGCAACTGCGCCGGCTCGGCGGCCGCGCCAACCGCGAGATCCTGCGCGATGGCGGCCGGCCGCCAGACGCCGCCGCCCGCGCGCTGTCCGCCGACGGTGAACGTGACCGTCGCTCCGGCGACGCCGCAGCCGGGCACGTCGCTTGCCGCCGAGACATAGAGTACGTAGGCCGAGCCGCCGGCGCTGCTGTAGGTCGTCGTCTGGCCGCAGGGCCGGCCGTTGACGAACGCGGCCACCGGTGTCCCGTCCGGCAGCGGCGCGCCGCCGGCGCTGACCGCGCCGTAGAAGCCGGCCGGGACGAGCCGCAGCGAGGCCGCCAGGTCGATGCGGCCGGCGCCCGACCACCCAGGCGTTGCGCCCGGCGGCAGCGGCACGGCGCCGCGCTCCACCAGGCGGCGCACCAGGTCGGGTGTGAGCAGGCTGTCTTGCGAGAGCAGCAGGTGCGCGAGGCCGGCGACCATCGGTGCGGCGAACGAGGTCCCGTCCTGCTGATCGTAGAGGTCGCGCGGCGCCTGGCGGCCAGTCTGCGGCACGGTGCTGGTGATGCGCTGGCCGGGCGCCACCACGCTGATCTCGGGACCGTAGCTGCTGAACGAGGCGCGCGTCTGGCCGCCGGGCGAGACCGCGCCGACCGCGATCACCCCGTCGACGTTGGCCGGCGCGTCGACACAGGACGAGCCGGAGTTGCCCGCGGCGCCGACCACGACAACGTTGTGCTGCTCCGCGTAGGCGATTGCGTCGATCAGGTAGCTCGGCGCCGGCAGGCAGGTGCCGCCAATGCTCATATTGACGACCCAGGCGCCGTTGTCCGTCGCATAGATCAGCCCCGCCGCCAGCGCCATGTCGAGCGGACGCACACAGTCGCCGACGCGCACCGGCATGATCGAGACGTGCGGCGAGATGCCGGCGACGCCGATGCCGTTGTTCGTCGCCGCGCCGATGATGCCGGCAACGAAGGTGCCGTGATAGAGGTAGGGACGAATGTCGGGATTCGGCTCCGGGTCCGGATCGTAGTTCGGGCAGGAGGCGTCGACATCCTGCGGATCGACGAAGTTGCAGCCGTGCTCATCGTCGCCGCAGCCCCAGGCGCCGGGGCGGGGATTCGTCCAGATCTGCCCGGCGAGGTCGGGGTGCGTGATGTCGATGCCCGAGTCCAGCACGGCGACGGTGATGCGCGAGTCGCCCTGTTGCATGTCCCATGCTTGCTCGGCGTGGATCAGCGGCAGGTACGGCTGATAGGGCTCGTACAGCGGATCGTTGGGGTGGAAGTCGTTGTGCAGCCGCGTGAGCGGCTCGGCGCGCCGCGCGCCTGGCAGCGCCGAGAGGGCCGCGATCCCGGCCTCGACGCTCTCGCCCGGCGGCAGCGCCACGCGGTAGACATTGAGCCGCGGGATCATGGAGATCACCGAGCCGCCGAGTGTGGCGACGCGATCCCCCGCCTCGGCGGCGTCGACATCGCCGGCGAAGGTGACGGTCGCCTGGCCCTCGATCAGGTCGGCCGGCGGCACCTCCGCCACGGCGAGCGTGCGGCCGGCCGGCGCGGCCGACTCTGGGCGAGCCAGCGCGGCGGTGCGGACGGCGCTGAGCTCGAGCGCCGGCGGCTGGGCGTGCGCCACGAGCGCGGACACGCGGCCGGTGCAGAGCAGTGCGAGGCTGAAAGCGAGGACAGGCAGGCTTCGAGCGGGGTGGCGAACCGCAGAACGAAAGTCCATCGTGGCTCCGGGCGGGAAGGATGCACGGGCGAGCACCGGCTCACGGGCTTGTCGCGGGAGTCGCGCGCCGCGCTCAGTGCGCTTCGATGCGCGAGCCGCGGGCGTAGACGCCCAGCCGCTTCCACAGGGTGGTGACGCGGCGAGCTTCTTCAAGCGCGGCCCCCTCCAGCCGCCCCTCCCAGTCGAGGTAGAAGAGATACTCCCAGGGCTTGCCGACGATCGGCCGCGACTCGATCTTGGTCAGGTTCATGCCGGCGCCTTGCAGAACGCCCAAGAGCGTCGCCAGCGAGCCGGGCTCGTGGCGCAAACCGGCGATCACCGAGGTCTTCACCACACCGTCGTCCGGCGGCTCCTGCTCGGCGCGGGAGAGCACGACCATGCGCGTGAAGTTGTCGGCGTGCGATTGAATGTCGGTCGCCAGCGGCTCCAGGCCGTAGCGCACGCCGGCCAGCCGCGGCGCGATCGCGGCGGCGTCGCGCAGGCCGCGATCGGCGACCAGCTTGGCGGCGCCGGCGGTATCGAAGGCGGCTTCCGGCTCCATTGAGGGGTGGGCACGCAGGTAGTCGGCGGTCTGCGCCAGCGCCTGCGGGTGCGAGTAGACCCGGCGCACGTCCTCCAGCTTCACGCCGGGCAATGCCAACAACTGGTAGCGCACGTGCTGATAGAGCTCGCCGACGATGAACACCGGCCGCTCGATCAGCAGGTCGTAGCTGTCGATCACGCTGCCGGCCAGCGAGTTTTCGATCGGCAGCACGCCGAAATCCGTCTGGCCGGCGAGAACGCTCTCGAACAGCGCCGCAAACGAGGGCGTTGGCACCGGCTCGACACCCTCGCCGAAGTAACCGAGCGTGGCGATCTCGCTGTTGGCGCCCGGCACGCCCTGGTAGGCCACCCGTGTCGTCATCAACGGCTCGTCGCAGAAAATCGCTGCACGCCCGCCGCCACCTTTCGGTGCGACGGGGCCAACGCAACCTATGGTAGCATGGCCGCCGCGCGGTATTCTGTATGACGGGTCCGCGCACACGCGGCGCCGTTTCCCTGGCCTCCTTTCGCCATGTCCCCATCTCTCGTAACCACGCCGGAGCAGCAGATGAACGACTCGGATATTCGCACCTACCCGCTATCGCTGACCGAGGAGGCGAACGGTATCACCGTCAGCATCCCCTGGGCGCAACGCCAGGCGAACGGGGCGGTGATCGTGCGGGTGCACGCGCAGGCGCCGCGCCACACCGCCGGCGAGCTGCTGCTCAACGAGTCCGACCTGATCGCGCTCGACCCCGACGAGCGGCCGCTGCGCACGCAGGTGCGGCGCTTCTGGGGCTACTCCACGCTTGAGGAAGTGACGCCCGCGCACATGCAGACCGCTCGCTTCGACGTCGGCTTCCGCCTCGACCTGGCGAGCAGCGGCGGCCACTGCGGCCTCTCCATCGCGCTGCTGCGCAGTTTCCGCCCCGGCGAAGGGCCGCGGGCCGTCGGAGGACCGTGGGCGTTCCGCTTCCGCGTGGCCGACGACGCCGAAGTAGCCGCCGCCGCCCAGGCCGAAGGCGCCCGCATCGAGGCGGCCCGCCTGGAAGCCGCCCGCGCCGAGGCCGCGCGGCAGGAGTCGGGTCGCCTTGACGCTGAGCGCCGCGAGGCGACCCGTCAGGAGCGGGCGCGGATCGAGGCGGCGCGGGCCGAGCGCCTGGCGTCGCTGCGCGGGGAAGCCGAGGCGGTACCCGCTGAAGCGGCGGCGCGCTTCCCGCGTCCGCCCGACGACCGCTACGAGGCGAACGGCGGTCGCCGGCCGGGCCGCTTCCTGCGACCTGAGCAGGTGGCGGGCACGGAAGAGGAAGCACCCACCTACGACGAGCCGCCGCAGCCGCCGGCCGCGACGGTGAGCGAAGCGGCCGAGTTCGCGCCGCAGATCGTGGAGGCGGCGGTGATGGGCGCCGAGCCTGAGCTGCCGCGCCGCCCCAGCCGCCGCGGCCGCGCAGCGCGTCCCGCCAGTGGCGGAGACGAATCGGCCGAGGGAGCGCCGGCGCCCGCGCGGCGGGCGCCGCGGCGCCGGGGCTCCGGCTCACAGCCCGCCGAACCCGTTGAATAGCCGGCTTTAGCCCGCCGCGGAATCGAGCGGCAGCCGCACGGTGAAGGTTGCGCCGGCGCCGGGCGTGCTCTGCACGTCGATCTGGCCGCCGTGCGCCTGCACCAGGCCGCGTGCGATCGCCAGGCCCAGGCCGGCGCCGCCGCCGGCCCGCGAGCGCGACTTGTCGCCGCGGTAGAAGCGCTCAAACACGTGCGGCAGGTCCTCCGCGGCGATCCCTTCGCCGCTGTCCGCCACGACGATCGCGAGCGTGGCCGCATCCGCCGCCGCGCCCAGGCGCACGCTGCCGCCGGCGGGGGTGTGGCGCACGGCGTTGGCCAGCAGGTTGCCGAGCACGCGGTGCAGTTTCTGCATGTCGACGCTGATCGGCGGCAGCGCCTCGGAGAACTCGGAGCAGAGCCGCACGCCGGCACGTTCGGCCTCGGCGCGCATGGCCTCGGCCGTCTCCGTGATCAGGTCGCCGATGTCGGCCCGCTCGCGGCGCAAGCCGACGACGCCGGCCTCGATCTGGCTCAGCTCGAACAGGTCGTCGATCAGCCCGCTGAGCCGCGCGACCTCGCCCTGCATCGCGTGGTGATAGCGCTCGATCGTCTCCGCGTCGTCCACGACGCCGTCCTCGATCGCCTCCAGCATCACGCGGATGGCGGAGAGCGGCGTGCGCAGGTCGTGGGAGACAGCGGCCAGCAGATGCCGCCTCGCGGTCTCCATCTCCAGGCGCAAGCGCTCGGCCTGCGCGAGCTGGCCGGCCATCTGGTTGAAGGCCTCACCCAGCGCCCCGATCTCATCGGCGGTGCGCACGGGCACGCGCACGCCTAACTCGCCGCCGGCCATGCGCTGCACGGCATCGGTGAGCCGCGCCAGGCCGGAGGTGATCGAGCCGGCCAGCGCCGAGGAGGCAGCCACGGCCAGCACGGCCGCGTAGCCCAGCAGCACGGCGAGCACGATCGAGTCTTTATGGGAGATGAACATCATCGAGGCGGTGAACCAGACGTTCACCGAGACGACCACGATCGCCAGAGCGCCGGGGATCAGCAGGCGCGCAGCCAGGCCGATGCGCGGCGTCTGCTCGGCGAGGCGTACCAGCACGATCGCCAGCGCCAGCGAGCCCAGCCCCGAGGCCGCCATTGTCAGCGCCAGCAGGAGCACGTCGTGGCCCTCGCCGCCCGCGCGCGCCGCGATCGCCAGGCCGGCAAGCAGCAGACCGAGCCCGCCGGTCGCCGCCGCGGCCAGCCCCGCCCGCGGCAGCACGCCGTGCGCCGCCCCGAGCAGCCGCAGCGCGCGGTCGCTACGCCTCAAACTTGTAGCCAATGCCCCACACCGTCTTCACGTAGGCCGGCCGCGCCGGGTCCGTCTCGATCTTGCTGCGCAGCCGGCGCACGTGAACCGTCACCGTGTTGGCGTCGCCGAAGTACTCGTAGTCCCAGACCTTGTTGAGCAGCTCCTCGCGGGTGAAGGCCCTGCCCACCGAGCCGGCGAGGAAATGCAGCAGGTCGAACTCTTTCGCCGTCAGCTCCACGCGCTGGCCGCGCAGCCAGACCACCCGCCCCGGAACGTCGATCGCCAGCTCGCCGAAGTCCAGCCGCTCGCCGTCCGGGCGCTGCACCGACGCGGCGCGGCGCAGCACGGCCTTGACGCGGGCGACCAGCTCGCGCGGGCTGAACGGCTTGGGAATGTAGTCGTCCGCGCCCAGCTCAAGGCCGATGATCCGGTCCAGCTCCTCGCCTTTGGCCGTGAGCATGATCACCGGCACCTGCGAGCGCGCCCGCAGCTTGCGGCAGACCTCCAGGCCGTCGACGCGCGGCAGCATCAGGTCAAGCACGACCAGATCGGGGCGGTGCTGCTGAGCCGCGGCCAGCGCCGCGTCGCCGTCGCCCACGCAGACGACCTCGTAGCCCTCGCGGCGCAGATACTTGCCGACGACTTCTGTGACCATCGCCTCGTCATCGACCACCAGCACGGTTTGCGTCATCGTCTCAGGCTCCGCACACCAGCCCGGTCCGCTCGCGCTTCCGGCCCGGCGCGATGCCCCCGTCGCATCCTTGCGTACGGCCAGTGTAGCCGAGCCAGCGTCAGCAGGATGCGAACGCTCGCGCGCAGCGTGCCGGAAAGGGTGCCGCTCACCTTGCTTTCACCCGCCAGCCGCGCCCGGTAGCGCGCCGGCCGCTCCTCGATCGCCATGCCGGCTCGGGCGGCGCGCACGATCAGCTCGATCGTCCAGCCGTAGGTGCGCTCGCGCAGGCCAAGCGAATGCAGCGCCTCCGCGCGCACCGCCTTGAACGGCGCCAGGTCGCTGATGCGGGCGCCGTCGAGCCGGCCGATCAGCCAGGCGGCCAGCCGGTTGCCCAGCCGTGCCTGCAGCGGCAGCGCACCGCCCGCCATGCCGCCGCGCTCGCGCGAGCCGAGCACCAGGTCAGCCTCGCCCGCCAGGATCGGCGCCAGCAGCTCGCCCGCGTCTTCCGCAAAATCGCTGCCGTCGCCGTCGAGGAAGAGGAAAACCTCCGCCTCCGGCGCGGCGGTCACGCCCGCCATGCAGGCGAAGCCGTAGCCCCGCCGCCGCTCGGACACGACCTCGGCGCCCGCGGCACGCGCGGCCGCGGCGGTGCCGTCGCGGCTGCCGTTGTCGACCACGATCACGCGCTGCACCAGATCGCGCGGCAGGGCACGCACGACGGCGCCGATCGCGCCTTCTTCGTCCAGTGCCGGGATCACCGCCACGACCTGCATCAGCGCCCGCCTTTCAGCTGCCGGCGAAAGAGCCGAAGTGGACCGTCGATGGCGATCTGGTCGTAGCCGCGCGCCGGCAGCGCCGCGAGCGCCTGGTCGTAGCCCGCGAGCACGGACTGCGACGAGCGGATGCCACCGTCCTGCACGATCACGTACTCCGCCTCGTTCAGCCGGGGAAACTCCCACTGCACGCGCCGCTGCGAGAGGTGCGGTGCCAGCCCGGTCTGGGCGCTGAGCGTCGCATCGGCCGGAATCAATCGCGCGACGCGCGCCAGCGCGGCCGCCGATCCGTCATCGGCGAAGCGCCAGCCGGCCGCGTCGCGCTCGGGCGGAAACGGCCCGCGCAGGAAGCCGGCCGCAAGCGCCGCGCACAGCGCGCCCGCGGCCAGGGCGCTGGCCGCATTAGCTCGCAAGCGGTGCGCCGGCCAGCGCGTTGTACGCGGACCCGGCCTCTGCAGCCAGGCCGCGCCGCGCGCCGCGCCGAACAACGCCGCGATCGCAATCAGCGCGAGTACCGGGGCGCCGTACTGCAGGTCGAGCGAGCGTTGCGGCGGGTGCGTGGAGAGCAGACCGACGAGCGCGGCCGGAACGGCGGCGAGCAGGATTTCCGGCGCCAACAGCGGCAGCAGGGCGAAGCTCGCCAAAAGCCCGAAGGCCGCCGTAGCCGGAGCGGGCGCCGCGAGCTGGCTGAGCACACGATCGGGATGCGACAGGGCGCCGCTCAGGATCGTGGCCGGCTGCGAGCCGAGATAGCCGTAACGCTCGGCCAGGTCGCTGCCGGCGCCGTGCCGCAGCGCCGGCATCGCCACGCCCAGCACCAGCGCCCCCCAGAGCAACGCCGCCGCCATCGCCGCCAGGCCCAGCCCGCGCCGGCCACGCAGCAGCGCGATCCAGCCCAGCGCCAGCGCCACGAGAAAGGCGTCTTCCTTGAGCAGCAGCAGGGCGGCGAACGCCAGCAGGAAGAGCCGGTCGCGGCGCCAGAGCAGCGCGGCCAGGGCACCGAAGGCCGCCAGCGGCTCGAAGAGGTCCGGGTGGAAACCGAAATCGACGCCGCGTTGCAGCGCCGGCGTCAGCAGATAAGCACAGGCGAGCAGCGCCGCGGCGCCTGCCGGCAGCAGCCTGCGGCCCGCGGCGTAGAGCGGCAGCGCGGCGAGCGCGGCGCCGGCCGCCTGCGCCACGATCAGGGTTTGCGGGCCGGCGCCCAGGCGGTACAGCGCGGCGAAGGGCAGCAGCACCGGCTCGAAGTGCTGGCCCAGGAAGTTGTAGGCGACGTAGCTCGTCTCGAACCAGCGGCCGTGCGCCGTGTTCCAGAGGATCTGGTCGAAGAAGGCGAGATCGAAGGCCGCGGCGTGCAGCGTGCGGTAGACGCGCAGCCCGTACACCGCGTAGGCCGTGCCGGTGGCCACGACCGCGAGCAGCAGCAGCCAGTCGAGCCGCGCCAGGCGAAGGCGGCGCCGATCTCGGACGGCCGCGGCGCTCTCGGGCAGACGCACGCTTGCCACGGGCGCGGGCGGCCGCGGCAGTACGATGCGGCGTGCGGGAACCCGCGGGGACTGCACTCACAGGCTCCAGTCGGCGCCGCAGCCGCGGCAGGCAGCCGGCGGGCGGTCCTCGGAGAGCAAAGCCGTGCGCCAGGCTTGATACCGCTCACCGTTCCAGATCTCGGGCAGGCTCTGCCGCGCCGTGTGGCCAAGCACGATCGAGGCGTACGGCGCCGAGGTGAACGGCGCCACGCAGCAGGGCAGCACCTGGCCGTTGGCCGTGACATACATCAGCTTCCACGGCCGCATGCAGGCGCGGCGCGGCGCGTTCGGCCCGTCCTCTCCGGCGATCTGCTCGGCGAGGCGCACTTCGCCCGAGCCGCGCAGGCTCACGCCAAGCTGCCGCGCCAGCGCCTCCGCCTCGGCGATCGCCGCCGCGTCCGCATCGCCCGCGTGACCGTAGAGCGACTGATCGGCGCGGGCCAGGCCGCGCTCGGATAAGACGAGCCGTTGCAGATAGACCTCGCCGATACCGCTCGCGGCCGCATGGCGCACCAGGGCGGGCAGCTCGCCGACGTTGCTGTGCATGCCGGTCATCCACAGCGAGACTTTGGGCGTCAGCGCCTCGCGTTCGGCCTTCGCGGCGGCCAACAGGCGCAGGTTGGCGAAGATGCGGGCGAAACCGTTGGCGCCGCGCACGCTCTGATACGTCTCCGGCGAGCCGGCGTCTACGCTGACGCGCAACTCGTCCAGGCCGCTTTCTACCAGCTTGGCCGGCCAGCGGCCGCGCAGCAGCAGGCCGTTGCTGTTGAAGAGCACGTAGGCGCCGCGCGCCTTCAGCTCGCGCACCATCTCCGGCAGGTGCCGGTTCAGCAGCGGCTCGCCGATACCGTGCAGCACCACGCGGCGAAGGCGCGGCAACTGGGCGATCAGCGTGTGGAAGCGATCCATCGTCAGGTCGGCCGCAGGCTCGGCCATGCCGAAGTATTGCGGACAGGTGCGGCAGCGCAGGTTGCAGCGGTTCGTGACTTCGAGATACAGATCCTCCGGCAGCTCGGTCACCATTGCCCCACGGCCGTCGTTTGCCGGTGCGGGTCTCGCTGCCGGTGTCTGCGGCGCGTTTACCAAGAGTACCTCCCTTGTGCCGGGCGCGGCGCGCCTACCCCTCGTTCCGTACACGAGACCTGTCCCGTCCCCGCGGGAAGGGTAGCTGAGGGCTACTGGATCTGCGCAGACCCCGCCCTCTCCGCGGGGAAAGGACAGCCGAATCGTCTCGTGACAGCGATCGGCCCGCTGCGGCGGCATTTCCCTCCAGCGTAGGCCGACGTTGGGCCGCCGCCATGCCGCTATTGGATGAAAAACTATGCCGCCGAGGGCAGTATCGGCCGCGCGCCGGCCGCCAGCGCCCGCAGCCGTCCGAGATCGAGCAGCTCGATGCGGCGGCCGTCGATCTGCACCAGGCCCTCGTCGGCAAAGTGATAGAGCACGCGCGTCGCCGTCTCGCGCGTGGTCCAGGCGGCCTCGGCGAGTTGCTGCCGCGTGAGTCCGACGACGGCTCCCTCCTCGGCCGCGTCGAGCAGGGCGCCGGCGAGACGGCCGGGCACCCCGGCGACGACGGCACGGCTCACCATGTGTTCGGCGGCGGCGCGGCGGCGCAGCAGCGCCTCCATGATGCCTGCCGCGAAGCCCGGCTGGCGCGCGAGCAGGCGGTCGAGCAGCGCCAGCGGCACGGCGCGCACGAGACAGGTGCGCACGGCGAGGGCGCTCTCGCCGTAGGTGCGGCCAGCCAGGCCGTCGAGGCCGAAGAGCGCGCCCGGCTTCAACGGGTCCGTGGTCAGCATGGCGCCGGTGGCGGCCCGCCGCCGCAGGTGCACGCGCCCCGAGGCGAGAATGTAGAGCGTATCCGCGGCCTGGCCCGCTTCGTAGACGGTTTGCCCGGCGACAACGCGGCGTACGCTCTCCTGCGGACGCTCGCCCGCGGCGAAGCGGGCCGCAGCCTGGCGCTCGAACTCGTGGCGCGGGAGTTCATGACGAACAGGAGCTGCCATTGAATTCCTCCAGAGCAGCCAACCGGCCGCTCGCCCTTTCCTCAGTCGTAGACTAGTCGCGCGGCGTTACACACTGCGGTACTTTCTTACCGTTCGGTGAACGAGGCCCGTGTTCGCCGGATGCGCGCGGTTCAGCGGCTCAGCGGCTCAGCGGCTCAGAGGAGGCGGTATGACTCAGCACCACGCCCAGAACCTGCCCGGCATGCAGCCCGACGATCTCTTCCGCATACGTTGGCTGGCCGACACGCAGATCTCTCCGAACGGCGCTCAGGTGGCCTTCACCCACACGCTGCTGGACGAGACCGAGGACGACTACCGCGCCCAGATCTGGCTGGCCGGCACGGACGGCAGCGGCGCCACGCCGCTGACGAACGGCCCGCGGCGCGACGGCGCCCCGCGCTGGTCGCCGGACGGCGCCTGGCTGGCCTTCACCTCGCGCCGCGGCGACGACGAGAAAGAGCAGCTCTACGTCCTGCCGACGCGCGGCGGCGAGGCACGGGCGCTGAGCAAACACACGGGCGGCGTCGCCGCGCCGGCGTGGTCGCCGGACGGCAAGAGCGTGTGCGTCGTGGGCAAGGTCTCACTGACGGAGGAGCCCGCGCCCGTCTCGAACAACAGCAAGAAGGCGCCGCGTCCGCGCGTGTTCACCACGCTGAAATACAAGCTCAACGCCGAGGGCTTCATTTACGACCGGCGCAAGCACCTCTACATTGCCGGTCTGGACGGCGGCTTCCGCCAGCTCACGGACGGCGACTTCAGCGACGACGAGCCGGCGTGGTCACCGGACGGCCGGCGCATCGTCTTCGTCTCGGCCCGGCACGAAAACCGCGACTTCGACCGCGTGAGCGATCTGTTCACCGTGGATGTGGTCAGCGGCGCGATCGAGCAGCTCACGGATGGCACGATGACCGTCGCCTCGCCGGCCTGGAGCCCCGACGGCCTTTCCATCGCCTTCCTCGGCTACCGCGGCCCCGACGACGGCCCACGCCACAGCCGCCTCTGGCTGATCGAGCCGGGCGGCACGGCGCGCTGCCTCAGCGAGAGCCTGGATCTGAACCTGAACACGGGACTGCCGCCCGTATGGGCGCCGGACGGCAGGAGCATCCTCGTCGGCGCCCACGATCGCGGCGCCGTGCCGCTGCTGCGCATCGATGCGACGAGCGGCACCGTCACGCGCCTGATCGAGGGCGAGCGCACGATCGCTTCGTACTCTACCAGCGACGACGGACGCATCGCCTTCGTCGCGAGCACGCCCGCCGAGCCGGCCGAGGTCTTCCTCGCCGAAGCGGACGGCACGGGCGAGCGGCGCCTAACCGGCCTGAACGACGAGTGGGCGGCGCAGCGGCGGCTGGCTTCGGCCGAGCGGCTGACCGCGGATGGCCCCGGCGGCCCGGTTGATGCCTGGCTCGTGCGGCCGGCGGACTACCGGCCGGGGCAGGCGCATCCGCTGCTGGTGAACATCCACGGCGGACCGTTCATGCAGCAGGGCTGGGCCTTCCACGACGAGTACCAGGTGCAGGCCGGCGCCGGCTTCGGCGTGATCTACTGCAACTACCGCGGCAGCTCCGGCCACGGCGAGGCGTTCGCGCGCAGCATCGTGGGCGAGCCGGCGATCAAGGAAGCGGAGGACGTGCTCGCCACGCTCGACCACGCGCTGGCCACGCTGCCCGATATCGACCGCGGCCGGCTGGGCGTGCTGGGCGGCTCCTACGGCGGCTATCTGACGAGCTGGCTGATCGGCCACACCGATCGCTTCGCCGCGGCCTGCTCCGAGCGCGCGATTAACAACCGCCTTTCGAAAGCCGGCACCGACGACATCAACACCTCGTGGGCCTACTTCCGCACCGAGCCCTGGCGCGACCCGCAACTATTCCTGCGGCTTTCGCCGCTGATGTACGCCGAACAGATGACGACGCCGCTGCTGATCCTCCACAGCGAGGAGGATCTGCGCTGCCCGATGGAGCAGGCGGAGCAGCTCTTCACGGCGCTGAAGCGGCTGCGGCGCGACGTGACCTTCGTGCGCTTCCCTGGCGAGAACCACGAGCTGACGCGCAACGGCAAGCCCAGCCACCGCGTCGAGCGTTTTGAGATCCTGCTCGCCTTCTTCACCGACCGCATGCAGATCGCCTCGTCCGCGCGCGAAGCCGAGGCCGCGGCGGCGGGCGGCGCGGACTGAAGGCTCAGCCGATGACGCAGAACGCGGAGCGGGGGCGGACGTCCGCCCCCGCTCCGCGGCATTTGGCTGCAGCAAGCGGCCGTCTATGTCGTGACCGGCAGCAGCACCGGCGGCCCGATCGTGACCTCGCCGCTCACCATCGTGCCGGTGAAGGCGGGATTGGGGCCGAAGATCGCGTAGTTCA
>Ga0070730_10000634_pt1 | contig 38717 bp, 29 predicted proteins | sample Coa_R1_3_FD_66447 | JGI IMG/M metagenome (GOLD analysis project Ga0070730, IMG submission 66447) | Surface soil microbial communities from Centralia Pennsylvania, which are recovering from an underground coalmine fire - Coalmine... | ecosystem: Environmental > Terrestrial > Soil > Unclassified ...
TGCTTGCGCTGCTCGCTATAAGCATGCAGACACCGATGGCCGCGGGGCAAGGACTGGACGCGGCGGCGTTGCTAAAGCCGGCTACAGATACGTGGCCGACGTACAACGGAGATTATTCCGGGGCGCGCTACAGCACGCTGGACCAGATCAACGCCAAGAACATCGGTTCGCTCACGCTGGGTTGGGCGTTCCCTACTCACGGATACCAATTGAAGTCTACGCCGCTGGAAGTAAACGGAATTCTTTATTTTTCCGCACCGGACAACGTGTGGGCAGTGGATGCGCGGTACGGGCGGCAGATCTGGCATTACCAGCGCACATCCGAGGGCGATCATATCGGACATCGCGGGCTGGGAATGTACAAGAGCTGGCTGTACTTCACGACGGCAGACGCGCACCTGATCTGCCTGGACGCGAAGGACGGGAAGGTACGCTGGGACGTGGAGCTGGCGGACGTGAAGCTGGGCTATTTTTCGACCATGGCGCCGCTGGTGATTCGCGACCACGTGATCGCGGGAGTCTCCGGGGATGTGACGGACATTCGAGGGTATCTAAAGTCACTCGATCCGGAGACGGGAGCGACGCAGTGGACCTGGTACACCGATCCCGATCCGGGGCAGCCGGGCTCGGAAACTTGGCCGAAGGACAGCGATGCGATATTGCACGGCGGCGGGATGACGTGGATGACCGGCACGTACGATCCGGATTTGAATCTACTTTATTGGGGAACGGGGAATCCGAATCCGGTGCTGGCGGGGGAAGGGCGGCCGGGCGACAACTTATATACCTGCTCGATTGTGGCGCTGAATCCGGACAGCGGGAAGCTGGTTTGGCATTTCCAGCCCTCGCCGCATGACGTGCATGACTGGGACGCGGTAGAGACGCCAGTGTTGTTTGATGCGGACTTCAAGGGCAAGAAACGGAAGCTGCTGGGACAGGCCAGCCGCAATGGGTTTTATTTTTTGCTGGACCGAACGAATGGGCAGTACCTGGCGGCAGCGCCGTTCATCGAGCAAACATGGGCGACAGGGGTTGATGCGCATGGGCGTCCGTTGGCCAAACCGGAAGCTACGCCGAGTCCGGACGGTGCGCTGGTGGAGCCGGGATCGGATGGCGCGACGAACTGGATGTCGCCGAGTTTCGATCCGCAGACGAATTTGTTTTACGTGACGGCGCGGCGAATCTTCAGCATTTACTACCAGACAGTGACGGGAAAAGCGGAGGGTTGGGGAGGACGAGATCGCAACCTTTGGGCCAACTCAGCGATTCGTGCGCTGGATTATCGCACCGGAAGAGTGGTGTGGAACCGGGAAACCGGGGAGGGAGAAAACGGCGCGGGGATATTGACTACGGCGGGGCATCTGCTGTTCACGGCAGACACGGCGGGAAATCTGCTGGCGCTGGACCCGGCGACGGGAAAAACGCTGTGGCACTTGAATGCGGGGGGACACCTGGCGGCTTCGCCGATGACTTACCAACTGGACGGGAGACAATATTTGATTGCGGCGGTGCAGGATGTGCTTTATGCGTTTGCGCTGCCGGAGGCGGGCCGATCCGATTGATTGCGGACTCGCGGACTCGAGACAATACCGAAAAACAAAGATAACGGTGAGACGCAGAGTTCGCTGAGGAGCGCAGAGAGGATCAGGCGGTTACGGCACGGTTGAAACCGTGCTTTGACGCACCGCGCGAGTCGTCACCATACGCTGATGCGCTGCTTCTAAAGCTCACACGGCGGAGGTGGCGGTTTGGCGGGCGGGTTCGGATTTGGATTGGAAGTAGGCGGTTACGCGGTCGATGATTTCGTTCAGCGGAGTCTGGGGGCGGAAATTGGTCAGGGCGTGCAATTTATCGACGGAGGGGACGCGGCGCATCATGTCTTCGAAGCCGGGCTCGTAGGCCTGATCGTAGGGAATGAATTCGATGGGGGAAGAACTGGCGGTGCGCTGCTTGACCAGACGAGCGAGGGCTTCGATGGAAATTTCCTCGGTGTTGCCGACGTTGACGACTTCTCCGATGGAGCGGGGCGTGTCGATCAGGCGAGTGAGGGCTTCGACCGTGTCGCGGACATCGCAAAAGCAGCGGGATTGCTGGCCATTGCCGTAGACGCTGATGGGCTTGCCATCGAGCGCGGCCTTGACGAAATTGGGGAGCACCATGCCGTAGCGGCCGGTCTGCCGGGGGCCGACGGTGTTGAACAAGCGCACGACGATCACCGGCAGTTTCTTTTCCTTCCAGTAGGACAAGGCTAAAAATTCATCGAGGGCTTTGGAGGCGGCGTAACTCCAGCGGCCTTTGGTGGTGGGACCGAGGACGAGATCGGCGTCTTCGTGGAAGGGCACATTGATATTTTTGCCGTAGACCTCAGAAGTGGAGGCGGTGAGGACGAGCTTGCGTTTTTTGCAGGCGGCTTCGAGGATGAGCTGGGTGCCGTTGACGTTGGTCTCGATGGTGCGGACGGGGCTTTCGACGATGAGCTTGACGCCGACGGCAGCGGCCAGGTGGATGATGACATCGGCATCATCGACCAGTTCGGCGAGGAGCTGGCGATTTTCAATACCGTCAAGATGATAGAACATGCGCTCGGAGGACTTGAGATGGCGGATATTTTCCATGCTGCCAGTGGAAAGATTGTCGAGGAGGACGACGGTGTCGCCGCGCTGGAGCAGACGTTCCGCCAAATGGGATCCGATGAAACCGGCACCGCCGGTGATTAAGAAACGCAAGCGTCCTCCTTAGAGTTGCTGATGGTCAGAGTTCCTGATCGTCATCGTGATCGTGGACTGCCACTGCTTGCCGGGCTGCAAAGTCCTGACCGGAAGACGGGGTTTCCGAGGACTCTTGAGGTCCGTAGCCCTGCGAGTAAGGGTAATACCGATAGGAATAGTAATAGTCCGGGGCGTTGGAATCCACTGCGTTCAAAACGACACCGAGGATATGGCACTTGACACTCAAGAGGAGATCGCGAGTGCGAGAGAAGGCCTCCTTGGGAGTTTCACCACTTCGTACGACCAGGAGCACGCCATCGGCTTGCACGGAGAGGATCACGGCGTCGGTGGCGGCCATGATGGGGGGCGAATCGATGACAATGAACTTGAATTTGGTGCGAAGTTCAGCGATGGCTTCAGCGAGCTTGCGTGAAGAAAGCAGGTCCGCGGGGTTGGGAGGAAGCGGGCCGGTGGGGATAGCGGAAAGATTGGGAATGGCGGGATGCTGAATGGTGACGAGGTCCAGGCCGGAAACTCCGGCAAGATAAGAACTGAGTCCGGCGTATTTGCCGGCGCCGAGATCGAGGAGGCGGCCGATGCCGGGCTTGCGCAGGTCGGCGTCGATGAGCAAAGTGCGATCACCAAGCTGGGCCAGGGTGACGGCAAGATTGGCGGCGGAAGTGGTCTTGCCCTCGCGAGGCAAAGCGCTGCTGACCAGGATGACCTGGGGAGGATGATCGGCCTGGGAAAGGAGCAGAGCAGTGCGCAAGGCGCGAAAGGCTTCGGACATCTGGGATTTGGGGAGATGCTGGGCCACCAGTTCGATACGCTTGTCGTGGCCGTTGGAGGAAACGCCTTTCAGCAATTTAACACGGGAGCGATCGCCGTTGGATTCGGAGAAAGCGGGAACGACAGCCAGGGAAGGCAAATGGGCAAGGGTCTCGATATCGTCGGGAGTCTTGACGGTATTGTCCATGTATTCGCGAAGGAGAGCCAAGCCGATACCGCCAACCAAACCAACCAGGAAGGAAAGGGCGATATTGCGAGCCTTGGCGGGGCGGGCAGGGTAGGTGGGGACCATGGCGGGATCGACAACGCGAATGTTGGAGGAGCGCAAACCGGCAGAGATGCCGGCTTCTTTAAGTTTGGTAAGCAGGCCGTCATAGAGGGCCTTGTTGGCTTCCGCTTCGCGCTTGAGAATGCTGTATTGGACCATGCGCTCGGACATCTGGTTGACTTCGGCCTTTTGCTGGTTGAGGGCTTCGGTCAAGAGTTGTTCGCGCTGGCGGACCTCGCGGTAGTCGCTCTCCAAACGTGTGATGACCGCTTTCTTTTCCTTGTCGGCGGCAGCATCGATTTCCTTGAGCTGAGACTGGAGCCGCTGAACCTTGGGAAAATTGGGGCCGTACTGGTTGAGGGCGTCGGTGTACTGCGAATAGACGTCGGTGCGCCTGCGGAGAAGATCCTGAACGGCGGCGTTGTCACGAATCTGAGGGACGGAGTCAACGTCGCCGGCTTTGGCGTATTCAAAAAGAGACTGCTTGCGCATGCGGTCACTCTGGGCGTCGGTCAATTCCTTGTTGAGATCGGCGAGGCGCTGGGTGGTGACATTCTGTTTGTCGCCATCGAGAGCCCAGATCTGGTTCTGACGTTCATAGGCGATGCGGGCGTCCTCGGATTTTTCGACGCGGATCTTGAGCTCGTTGAGCTGATCGGTGAGCCAGGTGGAGGCGCGGGTGGTGGCTTCGTAGCGGCTCTGAAAATTCTGCTCGATGAAATTCTTGATGTGGGCATTGACGATTTGGGCAGCGAGAAGGGGGCTGGTGGACTCAAAGCTGACATCCAGCAAGCGGCTATTGGGCACGCGTTTCACGCTCAGGCTGCCGAGAAAGGAGCCCAACTCCGGAGGCGGCTTCATGTTGGCCAGGCTTCCGGTGCTGAGGGCGTCAGAGCCGGAAAGATCGCCGGCGAAGTCGGGCTGACCGGAAAGGATGCCGCTGCGGATGGTCTGCAGAGCGAGAGTTTCACTGGTGAGAATTTTGGACTGGGTCTCGATGTAGTTGTCGAGATCGACCATATAGTCGTCGGTATTTTGAAAGGGAAGAATATTGGAATTTTCGCGGTCGATTTCGATGCGAGAGGTGGCGATATAGACCGGTTGCAAACGGAAGGTGCCGATGGAAGTGATGGTGACCACGGCAAGCATGAACGAAAGAATGAGCCACTGGTGTTTGCGGAGGATGAGGAGGTAATCGTAAAGATGGGGCTCGCGCGGGGAAAGATTCCAGGCGGGGAGACGCGAGGGTGCCGGAAGCAGCTCGATCGAGCCATTAGCGCCATTTTCGCGGTGAATGAGTTTGTTGTCGTCGGGCATGCTTATTGAACCAGGCGGTAAATCACCAGAGAGGTGCCGATCACTGCGCTCAGTTCCGCTGCTTTGAGCAGGGCCTGCTTGGCGGCGCTCTTGGGGACGAACAAGATATCGCTGGGCTGAAGGCGGACGTCTTCGGCTTGAAAGTTCATTACTTTCTTGAGATCGACGGCCACTTCGCGCTGCTGGCCGCTGGAATCCTTGCGCACAATGACGGCATGGCCGGGCTTAGCGGTGCGATCGAGCCCGCCGGCGAGGGAGAGGACCTTGAGGGTGCTGAGTTGGCCGCGATCATTGGAGACGGTGAAGCCGCCGGGCCGGGCGACGGCGCCAAGTACGTAAACGATGCCAGCGTGAGGAACGGTCACTACGTCCCCTGGACGCAAAATGATGTTGTTGGAGGTGTCGCCGGTCTCGAGAATTTGATTGAGATTGACAGTGATGGTGTCGGAGAGCGGCGGAGGGACAGCGCTGGTGGAGGAGGCCGCCGTAGCTTCTGATGGCGCGAGGGTAGCGGAGGCGACCGGGGAATCGGCGGATTTGGAGCCGGCGGAAGGAGCGGCAGGCTCAGGCGGAAGAGAGGCGGGCGCGGCATCCTGCGGGGAAATGGGGGGAGCAGCCGAGGGGTCGTCGGAAGAGTCGGCCTCGACACGGGTAACTATGACGGATGCCCCGGCGTCCGGGCTGATGCCACCGGCTTCTGCGAGGACGTCGAGCAAAGTCACCTGGCGGTCGGCCTGATAGACCATGGGGCGAACGACAGCGCCGACTACGGTGATTGGTTTGCTTTTGCGTTCCTTGACGGAGACGCTGACCTCAGGATGGGAAACCAAGCCATTGGCTTCCAAGACTTCGGCAATTTTCTGTTCGGCCTGGAGTTCGGTGAGACCGGAAAGGTGCAGGCGGACGGGGACCAAAGGAATGCCGACGCTGCCGGTCTGGCTGACACGGATTTCGCGGCTGAGTTCGGGAACATCGAAGACCTGGATCGAGAGAAGATCGCCACTACCGATGATGTAGTCGGCGGGGGGAGCGGACCGCAAGGCAGCGGAGACCGAGCGAATACGATCATTGGTCTGCTGGGACGTCTCGACGGTCTGTGCGCTGCAGGGCGCCACCAAGGCGGCGAACAGTGCAATGGAGACAAGACGCTGACGCCACGCACCCAGTCTGGCTGGCTGCATGCTGGATAACCCCCAAGCGATTATACAGCGGTTAAGGTCTTCTCAATGAGTAATTTCGGCAAGAGCGGTAGGGTGGCGGCGATGGCGTTGAGCACGGGCAGTCGAGGGGTTGATGGAGGAAATTATGTCGGCCGTGGCGAGATTGGCCATGAGAAAAAAGAGCAAGGCGTTTCCCGGGATATGGAGATTGAAATCAACGAGACTATGGACCAGGAAGCCACTGCAGGCGACGAGACCAGAAAGATGGAGAGCGGCGGAAAAGGATTTATCTTGCAAGAGCAAGCGGCGTAGAGAACAGAAAAACAAAGCGCCCAGAAACCAGGCACAACAAGCGCCGCCGAGAATGCCGGTTTCGGCCAGGGCCTCGAGGTAGTCGTTGTGAGAATGATTGACAATCTTGGCGTCGTACAGAGTCTCGTAGGGAGGGAAAACAATCTGCAAAGTGCCGAGTCCAGTGCCCATCCATGGATGGTCGCGGAAGATATGCCAGGTGTCTCCGCGCATGGAGGCTCGCTTTCCGGAAGTGACCTCGAGAGACTGCATGGAAGAAAAACGTTCGAGGATTTGCCGGACACCCAGCCAGGAAACCAGCATGAAGGCGATCAACAAGACCGCGGTGCCGGCAAGCACATGCTTGCCGCCGGAGCGGCGGAGCACCATTAATAGAGTGAGGAGACCGATTTCGGCAGCGAAGCTAAGCATGCCCCCGCGGGAGGCGGAAAGAAGCAGGGCGCCTAAAGGCAGCAGGGCCAGGAGGCCGACGGCAAACCAGCGCTCGCGACGAACTTTTCCTAAAACGAGGGGAACCAGTGCGACGGGAATGACAAGCTCGGCGAAACCGGCAAAGTGGTTGCGATTGACATAGGGACCAAAGGGAATGCCGCCAAAATGCATTTCGCGGAACCAGTAAAGTTTTCCATTAAAGGTGAGGTGCTGAAGAATTCCGAAAATAGCTACGAGAAAACCGAAGGACATAAGGAACCAGACGAAGAAACGCCAGTCGTCCGCAGTGTTGAATGCCTGAGTGGCAAGAAAAAGAATAACGGTTAAGGCGACCAAGAGTTGCAGTTCCACGCGGGTGTTAAAAGGAGCGGCGGTGCGGCGGAACAGGAGTTGCGCGCAAACGAGAAGGATGAGGGTGAGCAAGGGGGGCAGAAGAGGAGAGATCGACACGCGCTGTTCGCGGGCCAAGTAAGTACGGAGAGCCCAAAAGACAAAGAGCAGGCCAGCGGTAATTTCAAGGCCAGCACGGGCCCAGTCTTCTACAGCGCCGTGCGCGAGGATGGCGAAAACGAGCACCGCGCAGATACCGATTTGCAGGGGCTTCATGGGCCGGAAGCCCCCACGGGGACCAGCGAAACATCGTCAATCCAGGCGGTGCCTTGAATGCGCGGATCAAAACCGCGGGAGAGATTGCGGAGAACACAAACGCGGGCGCGATGGATGTCGCGGCCCGAACTCCAAGGCATCGTGAGGAGGGTCCAAGGCTGTGTGCCACGGGAATCCTGGGAATCGGTGTAACCGAGGACCTGGGAATCCGAAAACGAATAGATACGGAAGCGGATGCCTTCGTCGCCGGTCAGCATTTGCGTACGGACCCAAGCGGAGAAGCGGTAAGTAGTCTGAGGTTGCACTTCAATGTTTTCGCAGACACCGTCGAAGTTTATGTTGCGCTTTCCGGTGAAAAGCAAGCGCAGGGATTGCCTGCCGGAGTGCTTCTGCCGAGGGTCCAGAGAAGCCAGCACACCGGGTGAAGCGACGGGATAAGTCCAAGAAAAGCCACCGCCGCGAACACTGGATTCGAATCCACCGTCCCAAACGACGGAACCCTGAGGATCGCCGGTGACCACACCGGAAAGGCTAAGGGCATCGAGCCAGACACGGTGGGCGTCTTCAAAATGACCCTTTTGGATAAGGAAATCGGCGAAGAAAGTGACATCGGAAGGACTCATGCGGGGATGCAGGGAGAGCAAGCGCCGCCAAACGGCAAGCGTGTCGTCAAGCTGGTCGGCGACGGCAAGCTCACGAATGATGTCGAGATACGCGACGCGATCGGGGGGAATGACCTGATCAAGAATGGATTCGACATTGGGGTCGACGCGCCAGCAGCGCGAGAAGGCCTCGGCGCTGCGCTTGGGGTCAACGTATACCGCGCGACGAATCTCGGCAAAGGCCGGAGCAACTTGCTCTTGACGCAACAAAAAGTTGCCGTAGCGCCAGGCAACGGTGGCAGAGATGGGATAGGCATTGCGGGCCTGAAGATAAGCATCACGGGCGGCGGAAAAATCACCCTCAAATTCGTAGACGGCGGCAAGGTCGAGCCAGGCATCCACATAACGCGGGTTTAGGGCGAGGGCGCGGCGAAAATTGCCGATAGCACGGCGAGGGTCAGGTTCGTCAAGGGAGTATTGCCAATAGCGGCCAAGAAGATACCAATTCCCCGGATTGCCGGGTTCAAGGCGGACAGCAGCCTCATACCCGGAGCGCGTGGATAGTGCCGATTGATAGGCGGCACGAGCGCCGCGAATGCTGAAGAAGGTAAGAGTGAGGAACAAGAGGACAGCAAAGGCAAGGACGGCGAGGCGCGCCGCAGGGTTCGGGAGGCGCAAAAGCATAGCAAGGTACTGTGCCTAGACTGCAACGGAGATGCAAGATGAAAAGCGGGGCGCGGACTTGCTTCCGCGCTTTGGGAAGTAGCGCGTCCGGATTGAGATGCCCAGCAATCTGCGCCGGACCTCAGGCGACATGCTCTGTTAACTCACGAAAACGGCCGGATGGCGCTATTTACCGCCCGCGGCGGCGAAACCTTCGTCTCCGCGGCCACGGCGGCGGACATCGATGCCCAAGCGCTTGATCTTCTGATTCAAAGTGGAGAGCGGGATCATGAAGCGTTCGGCAGCTTCCGTCTGATTCCAGTTGGTGCGCTCCAGCATGTCCACGATAATGCGGCGCTCGATTTCGTCCATGATTTGGAAGAGGGAAGGCTGCGAACGGTCGGCAGCGGAACGCGGACCGGTTTCGCCGGGCAGGGGAGGAAGAAATTCGGAAAGCTGCAGGCGGACGCCGCGAACAATTTCCTTACTGCGAATGGTGTCAGGGAGCAAGTCGACGTCGACCCGTTCCTGGGTGGAAAGCACGACGGCGCGCTCCACGACATTTTCCAGCTCGCGCACATTGCCGGGCCAATCGTAATCCATCAAGAGCTTTAAGGCCGCAGGGGTGAAGTTGCGCAAGGGCTTGATGTTTTCCTGGCAATAGCGTCCGAGAAAGTGAGCCAGGAGTGCGGGAACATCCTCACGACGATCGCGGAGCGGCGGTAAGGTCAGGTGGATGACGTTGAGGCGATGATAGAGATCTTCACGGAAGCGGCCTTCGCGAACCAGGGTGATGAGCTCGACGTTGGAAGCAGCCACGATGCGGACGTCGACTTTGATCTGCTCGGTGCCGCCCAACCGCATGAACTCGCGTTCTTGAATAACGCGGAGGAGCTTGGCTTGCGTTTCTGGGCTGATGGTGGCGATTTCGTCGAAAAAGATGGTGCCTTGATCGGCGACCTCAAAGAGGCCCTTTTTGGAAGCCACAGCACTGGTGAAGGCGCCTTTCACGTGGCCGAAGAGCTGGGATTCGAGCAAATCGACGGGGATGGAGCCGGTATTAACCGGAACGAAAGCTTTATCCGCACGGGTGGAGGCAGAGTGAACAGCCTTGGCGATCAGTTCCTTGCCGGTGCCGCTTTCGCCACTGATGAGAATGGTGGAGCGCGAGGGCGCGACCTGGGTTACCAAGTCCAACAGGGTGAGCATCTTCTCGCTTTTGCCAATGATGCTGGGAAAATTGAAGCGCTGCTTGAGCGCGCGCTTGAGTTGGATATTTTCTTCGCGCAGGCGGCGCGACTCCACGGCCTGAGCGACTTGGGAGAGAAGTTCGTCATTGGACCAAGGCTTGGTGATGTAGTCCATGGCGCCATTCTTGAAAGCGGCGCGGGCCATATCGATGGAGCCGTAAGCGGTAATTAGCACGACGGACAGGTGCGGGTCGCGGCGGCGAACTTCCTTCAAGAGGTCCAGACCATTGCGATCAGGAAGACTGACATCGAGAAGGAGCAAATCGAAAGGACGCTCGTCGAGTTTCAGCAGACCGGATTCGGCGGTGTCTGCGCTCGAGACCGCATAGCCTTCGCCGGAGAGGAGGAGTTCGAGACCTTCGCGAATCTCCGATTCGTCGTCGACTACCAGAATCGAACCCTTAGGCATGGACTGCTTTCCGGAGGGCGGGGAACTCCAGGTGGAAGGAAGTGCCCTTTCCGGGTGTTGAACGTACATCGATTTTTCCTGCATGCTCTTTGATTATACCGTAGCTGACGGACAAGCCCAGACCCGTGCCGCGGCCATTGGATTTGGTGGTGAAAAACGGGTCGAAAATCCTGTGAATATGCTCGCGGGGGATGCCAGCGCCGGTATCGGCCACTTCAATTTCCACGCTGCCATTGTGGGCGGCGGTGCGGACTTCCAGCATGCCGCCGGCAGGCATGGCGTCGCGAGCGTTCAGAAACAGATTCAGGAAAACCTGCTGGAGCTTGTTGGCCGAACCGCGCACCGGGGGCAACGAATCGCCCAACTGCTTGACGATGTGAATCTGGGAGGTCTTGAGCGGATGGGCAACCAGCGAAAGGGTTTCCTCGACCACCCGATTGACATCGATATCGGCCAACTCAGCGGCACCGGTACGCGAGAAATTGAGGAGGTTGTTGACGATTTCGCTGGCGCGAAAGGTCTGCTTGACGATTTTTTCGATGATGCCGTGGCGCGGATCATCGCTGGGCATCTGCTTGGCCAGCATTTGAATGTAATTGGAAATGACCGCCAGAGGAGTATTGACTTCGTGAGCCACGCCGGCGGCAAGCAAGCCGAGGGAGGTCAGCTTCTCGGTTTGCGTCATCTGCTCTTCCATGCGCTCGCGTTGGGTGACATCGTCAAAGAGGAGGAGCCGGCCGATGCGTTCGCCAGCTTTGCTGACCAGAGGGGTGATGGAGACGTTGAGCGTGAGGAACTTGCCCTGGTGATGGAGGCGCTGCTTATAGATGCCGGTGATCTGCTCTTCATCGCGGCGGGCAGCGATTTCGACAGCGAGCTCTTCGGGCAGCAACGAGCGCAACTGACGGCCCACAGCATCCTGACGCTTCACATTAAAGAGTTGCTCCATGCGAGTGTTCCAGGATTCGACCATGCCCCCAAGGTCAATGGCCAACACACCGACGTTCAGCGATTCGACGATATTCTCGCTGAAATCCTTAAGCCGCGCGATTTCGAGGGCTTTTTGCTCGAGCGAAGAATACAGCTGGGCATTGTCGAGCGCGACGGCCACGTAGCCGGCGATGGTCTGCACCAATTCGACGTCGTCGCTGGAGAGGAAATCGCCATCTACAGTCTTGCCCAGGCCGAGGACGGCGACGGTGTGCTCGCGAATGCGGCAGGGGACAAAGTAGTTCAAGTCCAACTGTTCGAGAGTCTGGCGGACGGAATCGGAAACGTCTCTCGCCGCGCGGGGCGACTCGAAGAAGAGCGCCCCCCGAGCGAACTCGGGCCGGGCCGGCTCGAGGAAGCTGAGATCCATGGCTTCGGAGAGACGCACGCCCATGGAGCGAGCGAGGCGCATGCGGGCAGGGCGCAGGGAATCTTCCATGAAGATGGCGATGCGGTCGACCAACAAGGTTTGCGAGAGACGGTCCATGACCGAGCCGAGCATGGGGTCGAAGCGAACTTCGTTGGTGAGCGTACGACCGAACTCGATCAAGGTGCGGCGGTAATCGAGGCGGTCGCGGTAGAAAAACCGGTCAAGGCGGGCCTGGATCCATTCGCGGAAGGGCTGAAAGAGGAAAGCGGCGATCACGATGGCAATCATGCCGCCGGCAGGCCCGGAGGTTTGCGCATGAAAGATATCGGCGATGAGGGCGACCAAGGCGAAGTAAACGGCAGCAACGGCGGCGGTGGCGGCGGTATAGGCCAGGCCGCGCTTGAAGATGATATCCACGTCCATCAGCCGGTAGCGGATGATGGCGTAGCCGAAGCACAGAGGAATAAGCACGAGGCTGAGTACGGAGGTGCGCATCCACGAACGGTTGGCGGCATCCATCACGTAGGGCACGATATAGAAGAACGCGAAGGGCAAACTTCCGGCGAGGGTCCCACCGGTCAGCCACTTCAACTGCTGCCGCAGAACGCCGGACGGCGCTTCCCGAAAGTTGCGATAGAACACGATTCCGGCGGCCAGGAAATAGAGACCGAGATAGCTGAGCTCGATTTTATCGAGCAGCAGGCGAGAGCCGAGCCAGGGAACAAAGCCGAGGACGTTGAAAGCGGTGCTGATGTGGAAGAGAAAGAGACCTGCGCCGGGGCCATAAACCAGGGTGAACTTGGAAAGGGAACGGACACGGCCTTCGGCCCGCTCCGGAAAAACCAGAGCGAAATGGAGAAGCAAGGCGGGAGCGAGAAGACGGGCTATGATGCTGGCCCAATATACCTCGTAGTCGAAAGCGTCCAGTTTGCCGGTGTATTGGAAGGAATAAAGGATGAAAGAGACCAGGCAGAAAACATAAAAGTGGACGGCGCGCGGAGCATTCCAGCGGCGAACAAAAATGAAAAGGCCTATGAAAAGATAGAGGAGTCCGACGAAGCGCCCATAATTCTCGATGGAAGCGGGCTTCTCGGCGGGAGCGGTGACAATGGGCGTTTCAAATTCGCGGCCGTTGCGGGAGAGCTTGTAGCGCACCTGGGTCCACAGCCCGTAGTGCCATAAGCGGCGGGTGACCTGCACCTGGGAGGTGACCTGGATGCCGTTGATGGATAGGAGTAGATCACCGGGACGGATACCGGCGCGAGCAGCGGGGGAGTTGGCGGCCAACTTCCAAGCCTGAGCACCGCTGGAGGTGTCCAGCCAAGCTACGCCATCGTCGGGGGCGTCGAAGGTCTCGCGCTGGACGAAATTCAGCCAAGCAAAAATCATGGCTGCCAGCGTGGCAAGCGCTAGCACGACTGCTCCGAGACTGACGCGCAGGTTCTGCTTCATGGCTGCGGGAATACACCCCACTTGAGAATTCAAGGTGCAAACCGATGTCCATTATCCAAGAATCGGCTGCACCCGGAAGTACAATGGCTTCTTAAGGTTAGGACTTTGGCGGGAAAATAGAGCCGAGGGTATCCATTTTATGGAAGGCACCTACAGCTTTCCGAACCCTAAATCCCTTCTTAAAACTGCACGCTCAGGCCGCCCCGGAAGGTGCGAAAAGAGGGGATTAAGAGGGCGTGGCCGTCCTGAGTCGTAACCGAAACATAGCCCTGAGCGAAGAGGTTGTCACAAGTGGCGATCGCTTCCCAGTGGCCTGGCGCGAACTTGGGCAAGGGCTGGCGCACACCGACGTGGAGGAAGGGATCCATCTGAAAGAGAGATTCGCCATAGGCGTCAACACGGGAAACGGCCTCGCCGCTGATCCAGGTGTACCCGGCATTCAACCGGGTGCGAAAGCGGGGCAGCCTGGTGGAAACCCTGGCACCAACAGAAGTATGCATGGTGTTGCGGAGCATGTCGCGGGTGGCCACATCGACCAAGTCCGTGGGACTGAGGGCACCGGCGTAGGCGTAGATGGCGGTGACTTCCAAATTATCGGAGAGCTTTTCGCGAACGGCGAGACGGGCGCCCCAACTGCCGCTGGCCCCGCCATCGTAAGCGAAGGCGTTCGAGAAATAATCCTGGAAATAATCGGCAGCGGGCAAATCGTTGCCGCGGCCAAAGACGGCAACGTGCCGGTCGTCGTCATGGAAAGCGGCGGCCTGCAGCATACCGTGTGGGCCTAATTTGCGCTCGGCAGCAATCTCTTCGTGCCATCCCGATTCGAGGACCGGGCGGCCATCCCGCCACAGCATGGTGGGGAAAGAATCCAGTTCGTCGAGAGCAGCAGCAAGTTCGCCGCCGATTTCGCGCTCGTCGGACTCCAGCGGCGTGGGCGCTCCGGGCTCTTCCGCGAAGATCATGGCGGTATGCCAGTTGTCGGCAAGCCGAGTGTCCAATTCGAGGCGGGGGCGGAGAGAAGTGGCGGACTTTACCATTCCCACGAGGACGTATTCGGCGTCGTAATGCAGGACAGCGCGGTCACCCAGGGACAAAGCGCCACCCTGCTCCAAGCGAACACCGCGGAAGGTGGGGCCGTCCGGGCCAAGCTTGGACTCACGAAGAACTAGAGCGCTATGCGGACCGGTGTCGAGAGAGCCTGTAGGCAGCCAGACAGTGGCGATACCGCCTCCGGCAGCTTCACTATCGTAATTGGCCTGACCAGCGAAGAGCAGGCGACTGGCACCGCCGAGTTTTTGGTCGTAGGCGATAGCTGTAGCGGGAGTCGAAGGGAGATTGGAGGCCGAACCTGGGCGGCGGGCACCGTCGGTGAAATCGAGCCGGGCGCGCGGGCGGGGGGCGGGGGAGTCAAAGTCAACGTTAGCCGTGGCGGCGGAGCCGTCGTCCGCCCATTGTAGAACCGGGCGAGTCACGGAGGCGGAGCGAAGGACCCACTTCCAGTCGTCGGTTTCCACGCTGACGGCGGCGGGCTGGCGGCGCAACTGATCGAGAGAGGCAAACATGGACTCGAGCTCAACACGCACGACCGTGGTCAGGTGGGCGCTGATGCGGACATGCTGCTGAATGGTGGGAAGGAAACCACCAAGCGTTACGCGGACGGTATACAGGCCCGGAGCGAGATTGACATCGCGGAAAATTCCCTGAGGATTGGTGAGCAAACCCAGGGAAGCAGCCTTGACGGCAGCCTCGGGAACGATCTCAACGGTGGCCCCCATTTGCGGAGTGCCAGCGGAATCGCGCACAACGCCAGAAAGCTTGCCAGCACTGGCTCTGGTTTGCGCTACCGACAGGTTTGCTCCAAAGGAGAAACAAGTCAGTGTCAGAATGAGGGCCCCCCAAATTCGGAGGCGTTCCCGTTTCACGTAGCACTACCTCCCAGGCGCGGCGTTCGCTGCGCTCTTGGTTTCCGGCGGAGCTTTCACGGTGAAGTCCGCGGTTTTGGTAACGGTTTTATTCGAGAGGGTATCGGTGGCGACGATTTCCAAGGAGTATTTTCCCGGGGTTAGAGTGGCCAATGGCAGCAAACGCTCGATGGTCACTTGCTCGCCGGTCTGCTTCATGTCTTCGGAAGTTTCCTTGAATTGCATCACTTGCTCGTTGCCCTTCTTTACGGTGTAAGAAAAAGTGGCGTTGGATTTGTGAGTCTTATCGTCGGGCTTGAGGTTATAGACCTGCATATAAATGCCGAGTTTTTCGTTGGAGGGGAATTCGCCGTCCAGCTTGGGCCGAACCTTGGAAGAGCCCAGGACGAACTGGCCGGTGCCGATCTGCTTGGCGGGAACGTGTTCTAGCTGATCAGCGAGGATCAGCGAACTGGCTTCCAGGGTGTCGTCATCATATCTGGGGACTTGCAGGCGGGTATTGATAACGCCGACGTTGCCGCTTTTGACGTCCTTGATAACGATGTCGAGGCGATACAGGCCAGGGCGCAGAGGCACGGCCTTTTGATAGATGGACTGCAACTTCAGGGAACGCTGGAACAAGCTCTCTGGGAAATCGCGGCTGACGGGATCCTCGAACGTCTGGACGACACGGCCAGTCAGAGTGCTGACCCGGCCGAAAATGTTTATGGTCGCCGAGTGCACGCCTTCTTTGTTGTCGAAGGAGAGCTGATTATTGGGAATCTGGACGGTGACTGGAACGAGAACGGTGTCATTGGTCACCTTCATGTAATCGGTGCGATACGCGAAATGTACCTGGTCGCGCACGATGCGGGCGGTGACGATGGCCTCGAGATCTTTATATTTGACGGCGGGGGGCTTAAAAGCCTTGGAATATTGCTCGAGACGGCTGAATTCGTCCATGCTGGCGGGCGTGCCGCCGAGTGCGGTGGGAAGGTTGGTACCGTCCGAACGCGTAAAGCGGTCAGTCTTGGAGGCCATGCCCATGGACTCAAGAAGGCTCAGGCCCGCTCCAGGAACGTGCAACAAGGCGTCTTTCTCGGAGGGGTCCATGGTCAGGTGATATTCGCCGGAACCGGAAGGATCAACGAATTCCCAGATTACGTTTTCGCCGATTCCTTCCATGTAGCGATACCGCCAGGTTTCAAAAGCATAGGTGGAGGTTGAGCCGCCACCCTCTTCCATGGGGCGGTCATAGGTACCACCGGTCGGGTGCGATTCGACCTCATCGGCGGGGCCCCACATGATGTACATGCGGCCGCGATCGGTTTTCCAACCGGGAATTCCGGAAGCGTAATGCTCATTGGCATAGGCAATGCGGCGATAGTGCTCTTCTTTGAAGTCGTTTTCAGGAAGATCGGGATTGCTGCTGCGCCGCAGCCAGAACTGCTCGATGAACTGCTCGCGCTCTTCATTGGTGTCCAACTGCAAGAAAGCCTGACGTTCTTCCGGGGAAATAATGTAAACCACGTCCTCGTTGAGCCATTGCTTGTAAGGAGTGTCCAATTCCTTGAGCGTCTTCTTCATCTTTCGTTTTTGTTCTTTGCCGAGCTTCTGGGGAGCGGGAGGGGGATTAGGATCGCGGGCGTCTTGCGCTAATAGTGGCGCCGCAGAGAAGGCCAAGGAAAGGAGTGAAAGGAGCGTAGTACGGGTTGCCCGCAACATAGATACACCTCGACGTCTAGGAAGTGGGATTCTAACCCGGGGGAAAGTTCCCGTCAACGAACGAATCGCCTGCATTTTGTGACACTTGAGTCCCCGGCAGAGTTTAGAAGTGGGATGTTGAAATAGGGTTGCCTGACAGTTTTTATCCGTCTAACGGGGACGCGTAAATGGGAAGGAGGGTGACCAGGCCGACGCTATTGGACGCGTTGCTGCTGGCCATCCCAACCAACCAAGGAGTCAAAGATGGCCAAGACATGCCGGCGATATTCAACCATGCGGGAAAAAATGTCGCGCAGCCCAGGCTCGCGTTCCGCTTCCCGGTGCCACTTAGCGAGAACCGCAGGGGGCACCTCAATGTCGCGGCGGAGTTGTTCCGCGGAGTGGCCGCGGAGGAACAGACCGTAGAAAAAGGCAGCTTCGCGCTGGGGAAAATCGAAATCCAGCGGAACTTCCGCGGGAACGAATTGTGCCATTGTGGCCATGGCGAAAAGGCAGTTTACAGAAAAGCGTCTCGGCGTCAAGTAGTACCCAGGCTAGGATGCTGCGTGGCGGGTAACCCCGACCGGACGAAACAAGGATTAGATGCAGTTGGGGCGTCACTGATACAACGTCTAGGTTGCCGGGAGGACTCTAACCGTCTTAGGATAAAAGCGTAATGGCGAACCTGCGAAAAATGGGGCGTGGATCGGCGATGGGACGCGGGCTGAACCGAGTACTGGGGTTTGGTGTGCGACGCGGGTTGCGTTCGATGGAAGTGAATCCGGAGGTCTTTCGGAAACAACTTGCGGACAAACATGAACTCTGGGTTCCGAATTTCAGCCGGATGCACGATGTGCCGCTGGAGCGGCTGGATGCGATCGCGCGAAAGCTAATCCGGGATGCGGAACGGTTGGCACTGGCGGAAGGAGCGGGATTCGGGCTGGGAGGAATGATTACCTTACTTCCGGATGCCAGCATCCTGACGGCGATCACGTTGAGACTTATTCAAAGGCTTTGCCTGTTATACGGATTGGAGACGCGCGGCCAGGATGAACGGCTGGAATTGTGGTTGGCCGCTGCGACGGCGACGGGGGTGGACTACGGAAAAGATTTGGTAGAGAAGCAGATGTTTGAGAAATTGGCGCCGCAAATCGCCAAGCGACTGGCCGTGAAAATTGGCGAGGAAAGCGCCGAAAAATGGATCGGGCGGATGATACCGGTAGCCAGCTCAGCGATCGGAGGAATCCTTAATTTTACCTTCGTGCGCACGTGGGGAAGACGCGCACAGCGCAATCTACGGGACAAACATGTGGCCGTTCGGACCTCTCGCGCGCGAATGACCGAGTGGCCAATGCCGAAACCCGATGCTGACCTGAACTAGAAAACTAATAATTGGACTGCTGGAAATTTTTGTTGCGCGGACGTAAAGTGTTCAACGAAGGCGAGCCATTGTGCTTTCGGGGGTGACGCATGGAAGCAAGAAATCGAATCGTTTGCTGCGCGATCTTGTGCGGTGCGGCGCTGGGTATCGCGATTGCAGCGGCGAGCGGGCCGGCGCTGGCCAGGCAAGCATCGGAAGAAGTGCCAGCATTTCACAGCGAGGCCCCAAAGGGCAACCTGCCGGCCGTACTGAGTCCCTCCGAATTTACTAATGTAGTGATGCAAAACGCCTACATTCTGGCGGCCCGGGTAAAGAAAGTGTTATACCAGCAACCGTGCTACTGCCATTGCGATCGAAGCCAGGGTCATGGCAGCTTGCTCGACTGCTTTGCCAGCAAGCACGGAGCGGGTTGCGGCGTGTGCATGCGAGAAGCGATCTATTCCTATGAACAGACACGCAAGGGCAAAACAGCGGCGCAGATTCGGGCGGGAATCGAACGTGGGGAGTGGCAACAGGTTGATATGACAAAATACGAGGCGCCGCTCGCCACCAAGTAAGCGTTTCCTCCAAGATCCTCCAGGAATTTCGGCAAATGGACCATGCCCCGTTAACCTTTTTTGCGACTTGGCAGTCTAATCCGCATCCGGAAGCCGACCCAAGCAGGGCAAATCCGCGAGCTCTCAGCCCGCAAAAACAGGAGGAAACATGAATGTGCGCGCGAGGTTATGTGCCTCAATGCTGAGTGTGGCGGCGTGCTTTGTAGGAGCAATGTTGCCTGCGAGAGCGCAGACGCAGGAACCGCGCCACGTAGTAACGGCGGGCGAGCTAAGCAAGGAGGCGAGGCAGCCGGAGGAGACTCGACAGGCCAACGAAGACGCTATCCGGCACTTGCTGGCTTCAGACGCCGGACAAAAAGCTTTGAAGTCCGCGAACATGGATTACCAGCGCGTAGACAAAGCCATTGGCCAATTGAGTGACGAAGAATTGGCCAAACTGGCGGATCGCTCGCGCCAGGCGGAAAGCGATTTCGCGGCGGGCTTTATTTCTCCAAAAACGCTGGCATACATCATTTTGGCGATCGTGGTCATTGTGGTGATCATCGTTCTGGTTTAGCAACGCAACGGTGTGTTCCTATTTTTTAGCGAAAGGCTGCAAACCTGCTTGTCATTATTCGCCTTAATTCCGTAGACTTTAGAAGCCTAGCCGACAAACGAATTACAGGAGGATGGATGAACGGTTGCAAGAGGTGGTGTGGCTGGAAGCTAGTGGTCATCCTTTTACCGTGGCTGGCGATGAGCCCAGCCCGTTTGCAGGCGCAGGAACAGCATGTCGTTACTTCTCAGGATCTGAGCAAGGACACAACCGGGCCGAGGGAAACGCGCGGATCCAACGAAGCAGCGGTGAGGGAGCTGTTTTCCTCCGAGCAAGCGCAACGCGCGCTGCAGTCGGCGAGCATTGACTATAGGAAGGTCGATAAAGCAATCGACCAGTTGAGCGATGAAGACTTATCCAAACTGGCGGCACGATCGCGGCAAGCGCAAGATAATTTTTCTGGCGGAAGGGCAGGGAGCTTGTCGGACCGGGACTTGCTCATCATCCTGATCATCGCAATTTTGATTATCGCGCTGGTCGCCGTTCTGCGCTAAGGCTCCACTTTCGCACGGCCTTTAAACCTCGATGCTCCATACCCTGGCGATGTTGTTGCTGAGTTTTTCCCCGGAACCGATGAGTCAGGCAGCAGCGGGGAAAAGCTCGGGGGTATGGCTCGAGGTTCCTTATGTGAAACAAAGCGAGGATGGCTGCGGGTCGGCCTCCATCGCCATGCTCCTGCAGTATTGGAGCGCGCATGGCACGCAGGTCGCCGCCGAACGCGAGAATGCAACGATCATCCAGAAGCAACTCTACTCGCGGAAGGCGCGGGGGATCTTCGCGTCGGATGTGGAGCGCTATCTACGCGAATCCGGTTTCCGCGAGTTTGCCATCCGCGGAGAATGGAGCGACCTGCGGCAGCACCTTGAGCAGGGCAGGCCGCTAATTATCAGCATCCAGCCGGGCAGGGCCAGGGCGCCACTGCACTACGTGGTGGTAACCGGAATGGATTGGGAGCGCGAAGCAATATTCGTGAACGATCCGGCGCGCGGGCAGCTTTTGCGCATCGAACGCCCGGAATTCGAAAAAGAATGGAAAGCTGCGCGAAACTGGATGCTGCTGGCGGTGCCCGCGGCGACAAACTGATTGTGTTTTTTCTCTTGCTGGCTCTTTGCCTGCCCCTACACGCCCAACAGACTTCCTCCGACACTGCGCGCCTGGCTGCGGCACAAAAAGCGTTTGACTCCGGAAAATGGGAAGAAGCGGCAAAGCTATCGCAAGGTCCGGCGACGCAGCCTCCAGAACTGGATTTTCTGCACGGCTTGGCGCTTGCCAGGGCGCAAGAGTGGAACGAATCGCGGGAGGCGTTCACGGCCGGCCGGTTGAAGAGTCCCGGGGATCCGCGATTTCTGGTAGAACTGGCCGGCATCGACTATAAGCAAAATGATTTTTCAGCGGCCAAACGCAAACTGCGCCATGCGATTCGTTTGGGTTCGCGAGATTCCTACACGCGCGATTTCCTGGGCACCATTTATTTTCTGGAAGGAAATCTGGAAGCGGCGCTGAAATACTGGAATGGAATCGACAAACCGCGGCTGCGCAAGGTCTCCGTACAACCGCCACCGAAAATTCTTAAAACATTGCTCAGCCGTACGGTAGCCTTTGATGCTCCGCAAGTGCTGAGCGACGATGCTTTGCTCGAAACACATGCATTGCTTGCGAACCTGGGAGTATTTGCGATCGAACGGGTTGAATTGACGCCGGCGGGAGAACACTTCGACGCCACAGTGCATGCCGCTGAACGCGATGGTTGGGGCGACTCCAAATTGGAAGGCGCGATTGCGTTGCTGAGTGGAATCCTCTACGACACGGTCTATCCCGAAGTCTATAACCTGGGTCATCGCGCGATCAACGTTACTTCGCTATTGCGTTGGGATCCGGAAAAGCGCCGGGCGCTGGCGGCCGTTTCGACGCCGCTTTTCGATAATCCGGCGCGCCGCTTGCAAATGTATTTCGACGCGCGAAACGAGAACTGGAACCTGAGCAATACGTACTTTGCTGGCGGCCCGCCCTTGAGCGATATGAATCTTCGACGAATTGCGGGCGGCGTCGAGCTGCATTCGGTGGCCAGCGGATACTGGAGTTGGAGCACGGGGGCAGAAGTTTCCAGCCGATCATTCCGCAATTTACCAGGAGTTACCTCCGCGGCCGAAAAACAATTCTTTACCGACGGCGAATCGGTCGCGTACTGGCTGCGCGCGGAGCGGTCGCTGTTGCGGGTTCCAGAGCGCCGCTTCACGCTGGAGGGAGCGGTGGAGGGGCGCATCGGCCGGACGTTCGCGGGGAATCTGGGGGCGTTTGGCAGCGCGCGAGGTTCGCTGGAAGCTCACTGGTTGCCCAAGGCGAGGGGAGACGACTATGAGATGCGTACGCGCATTCGAACTGGCGATACGGTCGGCAGCGTGCCGTTCGACGAACTGTTCCAACTTGGCGTTGAACGAGACAACGATTTGTGGTTGCGTGGCCATGCCGGAACCACAGACGGACGAAAAGGTGCCGCACCGCTCGGGCGGCGCTATTTCCTGATTAATGGGGAGCTCGACAAAAATGTTTACAGTAATGGGCTGTTCACGGTAAAGCTTGGCCCTTTCATCGATACCGGCAGCATCAGCGACCCGTCCGGATTGTTCGGCTCCCGGCAATGGGAGTGGGATACCGGAGCACAGTGCAAAGTGCGTGTGCTCGGAAGCCTTACCGTGGTGCTGATCTATGGCCGCGATCTGCGCGGTGGGCGCAACGTGTTCTACGGCACGGTGGTACGCTGAACGTTTTTGTGGAAGCGCACAATGAAACCGGGCTACCCTTCGCCGCGTCCTTGTCCTACGATACGCCGATCAAGAATCCATCGTCGACGGTCAACATCTGTCATTCAGGAGAAAGCATGTCGATACGGTCCGGTTTTGCCCTGTGTGTATTGCTTGCGGTAGTGACTTGTAGCGCCACCCTGGCGCTGGTGGATGTCCGCGCTTCCGCGAGAGCCGCCGCGGACTCGCCGGGTTACTGGGGATTCGACATGGCCAATCTGGACAAAACTTGCAAACCGTGCGACGACTTTTTTCAGTTCGCCATGGGCGGCTGGATGAAGAGCAATCCGATTCCGCCGGAGTACTCGGCCTGGGGGTCTTTCACAGTGCTCGCGGACAAGAATCAGCAAGCGTTGCGGCAGATCCTGGAGGCGGCGGAAAAGGCGGACGCGCGCACGGGCTCCAACGAGAAAAAAGTGGGGGACTTTTACGCCAGTTGCATGGATATAGCGGCGATTGAGGCGGCCGGCATGAAACCGATCGAGCCGACGCTGCGGCGCATCGCGGAAATCAAGAACCCAGGGGAGCTGCCGGCGGTGGCGGCGCGATTGCAGGAAGAGGGTATTGGCGTGCTGTTTCGATTTGGCTCCAATCAGGACGCTAAGGACAGCACCCAGGTGATCGCCACGGCTTTGCAGGGAGGCCTGGGATTGCCGGAGCGAGACTATTATCTGCGTGATGACGAGAAATCAAAGAAGATGCGCGATGACTACGGCAAACACGTCGCAAAAATGTTCGGGCTGTTGGGCGATTCCGCGGACAAAGCGGAAAGCGAGGCGATGACGGTGTTGCAGATGGAGACAGCGTTGGCCAAAGCGTCCATGTCCAACGTGGAGCTGCGCGACCCCAACAAGACTTATCACAAAATGAAAATTGCGGACGTGCAAGCGCTCACGCCGGATTTTTCGTGGGATTCGTATCTGAAGACCGCCGGGCACGCTGGCGTCAGCGAAATGAACATTGGGCAGCCGGAATTCTTCAAGGCGCTGGACGCGCAACTAAAGTCCATGCCCCTGGATGACTGGAAAACGTATCTGCGCTGGCATGCGGTGAATGCCGCGGCACCGGCGCTGCCGGAGAAATTCGTGGACGAGGATTTTGATTTTCGCGGCCGCATCCTGACCGGCGCGAAGCAGATCCAGCCGCGCTGGAAGCGCTGTGTGCAGAGCACCGATCGTAACCTGGGCGAGGCGCTGGGCCAGATTTACGTGCAAAGGTATTTTCCACCGGAGGCCAAGGCGCACGCACTGGAAATGGTGCATACCCTGATCGCGGCGCTGAGCGACGATCTGAAAACGCTGCCGTGGATGGGCCCGGAGACCAAAGCGCAAGCCAGCGCGAAGCTGGAAGCTTTCGCGGTGAAGATCGGGTACCCGGACAAGTGGCGCGATTACTCGGCGCTCAAGATCGAGCGCTCATCCTATTTGCAAAACCTGGAGCGCGGAGCGGAATTCGAGTTCCAGCGACGGCTCAACAAAATCGGCAAGCCGGTAGATCGCGGGGAATGGGGCATGACACCGCCGACGGTGAATGCTTACAACAACAGCAGCATGAATGAGATCGTTTTCCCGGCGGGCATTATGCAGCCTCCGTTTTATGATCCGAAGGCAGATGACGCGGTGAATTACGGAGGCATGGGCGCGGTCATCGGCCATGAGATTACCCACGGCTTCGACGATCACGGCAGCCAGTTCGACGGGAAAGGGAACCTGAAAAACTGGTGGTCGGATGCGGATCAGAAGAATTTCAAGGAACGCGCGAAATGCGTTTCCGACCAGTTCGATAGCTACGTGGTTGACGGCGACCTGCACGAAAACGGCAAACTGGTGCTGGGCGAAAGCATCGCCGATCTGGGCGGGCTGACCATCTCGTATGCGGCGTACGAGAAATCGTTGCAAGGCAAGCCGCGACCGCCACAAAAGGACGGGTTCACTCCCGAGCAACAATTTTTTCTGGGCTGGGCGCAAGTCTGGGGCGCTAACGAACGCCTGGAATATGCGCGATTAATGGCCAACACCAATCCCCACCCGCTGCCGCGATTCCGCGGCAATGGGCCACTGTCCAACATGGCAGAGTTCGCGCGGGCCTTCGGCTGCAAGCCAGGCGATGCGATGGTGCGCGAACAGGCCTGCAAGATCTGGTAGCTCGGTTCCTGACTTTCCATTTCGCTGGCACCGCGTCCAGACAGTGAGTAGGATGTAATGCGTTTTCGCAGTCCCTTGCTCACGCCATCCTGTGATAATTCCTGGCTGAAGAGGAGCAACCCATGGCCGCACGCCGCATCTCCGCAACAGGGATTCTTACAATGGCAATTCTGGGGGCGCTCGTTGTGATCCTAACGGGAGGCCGTCGGCTGATGGCCGCGGATGAGCCTTTGCACGGTTTCGATGCCGCCAATCTCGATCACAGTTGCAAACCTTGATGATTTCTACGAATTCGCGGTGGGCAGCTGGCTGAAAAACAACCCCATTCCGGCGGAATACCCGATGTGGGGCAGCTTCGTCACGCTGGCGGACAAGAACGAACAGGCGTTGCACATCACCCTGGAAGCCGCCGAGACGAATAAGACCGCCGCTACCGGATCGAACGAGCAAAAAATAGGCGACTTCTACGCCAGCTGCATGGACACCAAGGAGATTGATGTGCAAAACGCGACGATGCGTACAACTACGGCAGCATCGGCGCGGTGATTGGGCACGAAATCACTCATGGCTTCGACGACCAGGGCGCGCAGTTCGACCCGCACGGCAATTTGAAGAATTGGTGGACGCCCAACGATCTAAAGAGTTTTCAAAGGAACGTGGTGAGTGCGTTGCGAAGCAATTTCATGGCTATGAAGTGGAGAAGGGTTTGCATGAGAACGGCAAACTGGTCGAGGGGGAAAGCATCGCGGACCTTGGCGGACTGACCTTGGCGTACGCTGCTTTTCAGAAATCGCTGCATGGCAAAAGCAGCGAGAAAGACGCCAACGGCTTCACGCCCGAGCAGCGGTTTTTCCTGGGCTACGCGGAAAATTGGGCCGTGAACGTGCGGCCGGAGCTGGCCCGTCTGCAAACCAACAGCAATCCGCATCCGCTGCCGAAATTTCGCGCCAATGGACCTCTATCGAACTCGGCCGAGTTTGCGAAAGCGTTTGGGTGCAAGAAGGGCGACCCGAGGGTGCGGGCCCAGGTTTGCAAAATCTGGTAGAGCAACAGTCGCGATTGCCGGGCGTTACGTCCTAGAAGTGAAGAACGATGTCCGCATTTGCTTGCGCACTATTCTGCCAAGCCGCGAACAGGTGGGACTTTACCCAATCCACCTCCAGCCGCACGGAAAGGTGCGGATAAATTCGATAATCCGCGCCCCCTCCCACCTGCATAGCGAAACCATTCTGGCTGTGGTCCGCGGTCTGGGGCAGGATGTGCGCCGCGCCAATGATTGCGTGCGCCCACGGTTCCAATTGCCGGCCGCGCCAAGCCACTTTCGGCCCGCCGCCATAGCTAACGTATTTCACGTGTTCGTTTTGGTAAATCGTAGGGGCGAACCCGGTATTGATATTGCCCTCTACTCCGAGCCAATCGTTGGTGAAATATGTTAGGGAAGTATTGGTGCCTACCGCTGTCGCATAATACAGCGAAGAGCGGAATCTCACGAGCGCGATGCCCAATGCCAACTCCCAGCGAAAATCGTCGCGGCTGCCATACACGTATCTCGGCGCAGGCGCGGCTGGCGGCGCTTCAGCGGGTGCCGCCAAGGTGCCCGGGTCAGCCGGCCCCACGTGAGGCACGACCTTCGGCGCGATGAGTGGCGACGCCAGGACATCCGAGCTGCCTGGCCACGCAGCAGAGGTATTCGCAAAGTCAGCAGCCACATTCAAGTTCGCTTGCGGAGAAGCCGTGCGATCATCCTGCGCACGCATTACGCCCGAAACCGCAAGAGTTACCAGGACAAACAGCAACACCTTCTTCATATGTATTTCCCTCGAGGGATAGACGCTGACAGGTGGTCAGCCACTTTGTTACGGTAAACAACCCCGAGCGTCCTTGTCCACGACATTTAGATACCAGTTTGCCCCCGGCGGGCTGCGGTAGCAGCTTTTTCGTACGAACGCACCCTCTCACCATGCATGCGACAAGCAGTCTGCCGGAACGTCTGTCGTATCTGGGGTTGAACTGAGCGTGCCCCTACTGCGGCTCGGACGGCAAGAAATCGCAGTAGACGAAGGAATCGCGGTCCACCACTTCTCCCACGTTTATGGGAATGGGATTGCGGAAAATGGGCCCGTCGAAGACGAAGGTGTGGAACTCGCCATTTTCGCCGCAGGGATCGATTGCGGCAGGTAAGTCTCGGAAGAAAGAATCGTCTAGCTCGCGACCTGCGAAGCTGCGCGGCAGGACTTTGGGATCGACGCAAGCGGCGATGGCACGGAATTTGGCAGCGTGGAAGCAGCGAATGAGTTCGCGGGTGTCGCGCTTCCAAATGGGAAAGAGCGCGGACATGCCGATGCGCGCGAGATTTTTTTCGCGGTAGGCACGGAGATCTTCCAGGAAAATGTCGCCAAAGGCGACGCCGCGCACACCGGCACGGTAATGGACGCGCAGGGCTTCTTCCATGCGCGCCTCGTAGACGGGATTGATGCATTGCGGCGGAATACGCACCTCGTGCAGCGGCAGTCCGATAGATTGAGCTTGCTGCACTAGAAGCTCGCGGCGAACGCCGTGCATGCTGATGCGGTCATAGGTTTCAGTGACCGTGGTTAGGAGCGCGACGATATGAACGTCTGGCCGCTGCAAGAGCGCATACAGCGCCATGGCGCTGTCTTTCCCGCCGGACCAGCAGAAAAGGATGGGCGAGCTCATCTTATGCGCAGTCCGCGGACGCTTCGCAAGCGAGCGGAAGAAACAATTGTGCTGATGCGCGTGCGCTGAGGCAGTGACGGCAACAATCTTGCCTGGATGGAGCGCAGCGACGCTGCGCTCCTACGGGGAATGCTGGCATCAGTTTTTTCCTTGGAAGTGGTAGTTCATGCCGACGCGCACGTCGCGGCCTAGAGCGGGAAAGCCTATAGCGTCCTGGTATTGCTTGTCGAAAAGATTAGCGGCACGCGCGTAGAGCGAAAGGCCCCGGCCAAACTCGTAGCTGCCAGCGGCGTCGAAGCGAGCGTAGCCGGGATTTTGCGTCATTCCTAAACCCAGGAAATCGCTGTCGGTACGGATGCCGGTGAAGTATCCGGTAAGGCTAAGATTCCACCGGTGCAGCCCGGCATTGAAAATCACGCTGCCAGAGTTTACGGGACGGCGCAGGAGATGGTTGCCCGGTAACTCGACGCTGGCAAACGCGTTCGGCGCTTGCAGCACGCGCGTATCATCATGGGAATAATTGGCTTGGATGCCGAGCCATCGGCGCGGTCGAAAATCCCCGGAAAGATTCGCGCCGCGCGCGCGGGCCAGGTCGGTATTGAAAAAAGTGCCCGTCCCGAAAGGGCATGCCGGAGTGGTGACAGGGTCGAAAGCGAAGCTGACGATATCGCGAAATCGATTGTCGAAATAGGTGGCGGAGAGACGAAGTTTGTCGGAGGCGATAAATTGGTCGATGCCGACATCGAGGGTGCGGCTGCGCTCGGGCTTGAGCGTGTCGTTCCCCGGGAAGCAGGGATCGCTGCCAAAGGATTCGTCGAGCGAAGGTTCTTTGAGGCCCTGGCCATAAGAAAAGCGGGCGCGGGTGTCGCTCCAGAACCCCGTGCCGTAGCGCAAAGCGTAAACAGCCCCGGCGCGAGGAACAACGCGGGTGCCGAAGGTGGTGTTGTCCTCGGCGCGAACTCCGGCGCTGAGGGTGAGGCGCGGAATGGGAAGCCAGCGGGCGTCCAGGAATCCCGCTTGGTTGTTCCGGCGGGCATGCTGGCCGCCGAGGGCACTGGGATATCCGTTTTCCACTTCATATTCGTAGCCAGCCGCAGCGGCTCCTTTGCGAAAGGAATATGTAGATTGCTCGCGGAAACCAGCGCGGTTGAATTGATCGGTGGCGGTAAAGAAGGGAGGATTGGCGTTGGTATCCAGGGTGCGATTTTCAAACGCGTTTACCGTGTGCTGCCAGTGCGCACCAGTCTGAAAGTTCCAAGCGAGATTCACCAGGAGAATTTTTAGGGCCTCAAATTGGGTGAGGCTGGGCGGCTCAAGAAGGGTAGGGCCGGGAATTCCGGCAAAACTGGAGTCGCTGTGCACCGTTAGGCGCAGCTGGTTTGTGTTCGAGAAGCGGTAGCCCAGATTCCCGGCGAAGCCGCGGTTCAGGAAGGCATCATTGGGGCCCTGACCATCGGTTTGGAAGTAGGAGCCAGCCGCGGAATAATCGAAACGACCCAGTAGCCCGCCGAACTGGGCGCCACCGCGAGCGGAAGAAAAACTGCCGCCTTCGGCGAAGAGATTCAGTTCGGGAACCACGGTTTCGCCGCGATGGCTGAACAGCTGAACTACACCGGAAACGGCATCGGTGCCGTATAAGGCACTTTCCGCGCCGTGAACGATTTCGATCTTGTCGATGTTGTCGAGGGTGGAATTGGAAAGATTGATCAAGCCGCCGGGCTCGTTGAGCGGAGCGCCATCCACAAGAAACTTAGTGAAATTGGAATTTCCGCCATCGAGAAAGAACGTGGCGAGGCCGCCTTCGGGGCCGGTGCGTGCGATAGCGGCTCCCGGCACGGTGGCCAAGGCGTCAGTAAGCGTGACGAGTTGGCGGTGATTGATTTCCTCGCGAGTGACGAGATCGACGGGAGCAGGCGTCTGGCTCAGTTCCAGGGGTTGCGCGTTGGCGGTGACGACTACATTGTCGGAGAGTGGGGCAATGGTCAGCAGCACATCCAAGGTGCGGGATTCGTTTGGAGCCAGCTCGACAGTAAAATCGCGCGGCAGAAACGCGGAATGCGCGAAATGGACCTGGTAGCGGCCGGGCGGAAGGGACAACGAGTAAGTTCCTTCCGTGGTAGAGATGCCTTGATAAATCCGCGACGCGCTCCCTTCCAGCCGGGCATCGATATGGACCGATGCAATGGCGTAACCGGAGGAATCGGTGAGCTGGCCGGTAAGCCGGGCACGTATAGAGTTTTCCTGAGCTTGGGAGTAAAGACTTGAAGAAAGTAAGAGAAATACGAGAAAGGCGGAACCGCGAATCGTTGGTTTCATTTTGTCCTCCACTCCCGCACGCGTGGGAGCTTGAGGTTGGCCCGGGCTTGTTGCCTAGCACGGGCTGCGAACTTCGCCGGTCTCCTGGCTTGGCGGGGAGTGCGGCCCGAAATTGCGGGGCCTGTGCGGGGCCTTCCCGCGGCGCAGCCTGGTTTCCAATCTACCCGACTAGTCAATTCAGCTTAACCCTAACCGGTTCAACCAAGCGATTCGCCGCAGTGACCTGCGCAGTATGGTTCCGCCGTACAGTCGCGCGTCGGCGACGGCTTTTTGTTTCTTTGCGCTCGATTCAAATCGAGAGCGAAACAAGCGCAACCAAGGAGGTTGCCCGTCTTCCCGAGCACGAAGTTCGCGGTGATGGTGAGGGGCAAAAGCCCACTGGTGGTTACTAGATGCCGCGATAACGACGCGGCGCCTGGGTTAACGCAATAAAATTCACGACGTGGGCAACAAATTCACGCGCGGCCGTCCGTTCGAGCGTTGCTCGACAGTGAGCGCGGTGTGAAAGACCTGTTCGAGCAAATCGCGCTGGTAGACGCTGGCGGGCGAGCCGACGCGCAGGCTCTTGCCCTTTTGCAGCAGCACAACTTGGTCGGCGTATTCGGCGGCCAAGTTGAGTTCGTGAGTGACGACAACCACGGTGTAGCGATTCTCGGCGGCCAAACGGCGCAGGGTAACCAGCAGATTGACTTGTGCGCCGATGTCCAGATGCAACGTGGGCTCATCGAGCAGCAAGAGCAGCGGCTGCTGACAGAGAGCACGAGCGAGAATGACGCGTTGCCTCTCGCCACCGGAGATTTCGTTTATCCAACGGTCGCTGAGCTGGTCCGCGTCTACTTGCGCAAGAGCGTTGCGGGCGACGAGCAGATCGTCTTCGTTATCGAAGCGGAGCGTGCGGCCGTAGGAATGCCGGCCTTGCAGAACGAATTCCCAGGCGCGCACGGGAAATAAAAGAGGAGTTTCTTGCTGAACCATGGCGATGCGTTGCGCGCGGGCGCGCGGAGCCAGGGCGTGGGTGACAAAACCATCCAATAGAACGCGGCCGGAAAGCGGCACGAGTGCGCCGGCGATCAGTTGCAGGAGCGTGGATTTGCCGCTGGCGTTGGGACCGAGGATGGCGACGACTTCGCCGGGACGGGCCTGAAAACTGTTGGCTTCCAAAGTGAACAGCGGCGCTTGGGAAGTATTGGCGGAGTAGGCATAACTAACTTGCTCGATGCTGAGGCGAACGTCGCTATTATTACGCGGAGCCTCGCGCGGATCAGAGCGTGCGGGGGAAGCCTGCGCCGAACGGGTCACGCCATCCTCCGACGAAGAAGATAGATGAAGAGAGGAGCTCCGAAAAGAGCGGTCATGGCGCCCACGGGAAGCTCGGACGGGGCCACCACAGTGCGCGCGAGGGTGTCCGCAATCACCACCGCGATTGCGCCACCGAAGGCAGCCGTAGGGATCAGCGTGCGGTGGTCGGAACCGAAGAGCAAACGCATCACATGGGGAACTAGCAGCCCTACGTATCCGATAGCGCCGCTGACGGAAACAGCCAGGCCGGTTAGAATCGAGGCAGCGATATAAACAACGAGACGCACACGGCGAACGTCAACGCCAAGATGCATGGCTTCTTTTTCACCCGCAAGCAGCAAGTTCAGGTCCGCAGCTGTGGTGTAGATGGCGCCTGTGGCGAGCAGGAAACCTATGCTCAAAACCCAACGCAGACTGGATTGAAGGGAGCTGGAAAGATCGCCCATTAGCCAGAAAGCCATGCCGCGGAATTCGCGGCCACTGGTCAGCAAAAATATGATAACGGCTGACAGAAAGGATGAACTGATGATGCCAGCGAGAAGCAAGGTGGCGCTGTCGATTTGTCCTTCGCGACGGCCGAGGAAATAAACGGCGGCGATGGTTCCGGCGGCACCGAGGAAGGCGCCCAACGGGGTGAACAATACCGCAAGCCAAACCGGAAGCGCCAGATGCGATTCGAAAATCAAGGCAAGGATAGCGCCAAGCGCAGCACCCATGGACACGCCGAGAACGTAGGGGTCGGCGAGGGGGTTGCGGAGCAAAGCCTGGAAACTGGTTCCAGCAACGGACAGGGAAGCACCAACAACAATCGCGAGGAGAATGCGGGGAAAGCGGATTTCGTTCACGATCATGCCGTAGTCGCTAGAAAGGTGACTGGTCTGGCCGAGAAAAACGCTTATCAAGTCGCGGCCGAGACCATACAGAGAGACGGGGACGGCCCCCATCTTTACCGCGACGAGCACCACAGCGAAAAGGATCAACGCTAGGACGCTGCACTGCAGGAGTAGGCGCTGCAAGGTTAGCGGGCGCACGCGCACCTCTGCGGCAAAGGAAAGTCTAACGTGAATTGAGGCGGAACCGTTTGAGCCGGGGCTGTGCGGGGCGGCGTGGGACCTTGGCCATTTTCATCGTTCCGATCGCTTTTCGGCGATTCTACAAAGGCTTCGGGATGTAATTGTCGGGCAAGATCTTCGATCGCGGAGGTGATGCGGGGAGCGGGCCGATTGACGGCGTCGCTGATGACAGCGAAGCGGTGGCGTTTCACTGCGTCGAGTACTCGCCACCCGGGAAGATACGCGAGCGTGTCGGCGGTATGCGCGGCATTATTCGGGTGCGATTCAGCAAACACCAGGAATTCCGGCTGAAGGCGGACGACCTCTTCGAGATTGATTTGTGGCCAATTTTGCGAAGAGTCGATCACCGAAACAGCGCCGGCGTGTTGCAGAGCATCGGCGATAAAGGTCTGTTTACCAATGGAGATGAGAGGTTCGGTCCAGACTACGAACAGAACGCGGCGAGGCGACACCGAGTTAAGGCGGTCTTTGATCGTGGCGATACGGCGCTGCATATCTTTCCCGACGGCAGCTCCAGTTTCGGACGCGCCCAGTAGGTCCGCCAGGCGCTCGGTGGAGACGATGATGGCTTCCACCGTGTGGGGGTCCGTGGCATACGAAGGAATCCCCAGCGAATCCAGGGCGTTCACCGTTTCGAGACGGTTTAGCTTGGTGACAAGGACGAGATCAGGATGCAACGAAGCGATTGCTTCGAGACTAGGATTGATAACCCCGCCGACCTTGGGTTTCTGCCGCGCTTCGGGAGGAAAATCGCAATAATCTGTGTCGCCGACGAGCCGGTCCTGAAGACCGAGAGCATAAATGGTCTCCGTCAGGTTGGGCGCGAGGGAAACGATGCGGCGGATGGATAAGGGCAAGCGAATTGTGCGGCCCACTTCGTCAGTTACCTGGCGATAAGCGATGGAAGTTTGGGGCCGTGGGGCGGCGGTTTGCGAAGCGCCGGACGTGAGGGCGCAAAATAGTAAGAACACGACGGCGGCGGAGATAGGTATGAACTTCGAGTGAATGGACATTCGCAATTCAAATCCCCGTTTGCGAGAAGAACGCCCAACGAAAAAGCCCCATGCGAGTGGCTATGGGGCTCATAGACGGCGCCTCTTCTCGCGAAAAGCGCAATCCCCGCAGCACGGGAGGGTAGCCTGGCTTACGGCCTTTCAGCCGATCACAGTGGCGGGACCGCGGCCGATTCGCACGGCCTTCCCCGCTGCCCATGCCTGCAAAAATGAAATACGAGTGTATGCCGGGACCGCAAACGAGTCAATCGAGGAACAAGAGCGAGGAACAAGAGCGCGGCAAGATGTCTCCCGGCTAGGGGTCGGCTTTTTTGAGGGGTTCCGCTTGTCGGGGCGCCTAAAGGGCCGCAGCGACGGCTCAGCCGGCCCTTAGCGATTTTTCCAGTTGGGCTTGCGCTTTTCGATAAGAGCGCGCAGGCCCTCTTGGGAATCTTCGAGTTTATAAAGTTCGTTGAGGAAGATATTCATGGACTTCTTCAGACCATCGCGGAGGGAGAGACCCATGCCACCGAGGATAGCTTTTTTGGCCATGGCAAGAACGGGCCCGGAGTGCGAAGTGATGCGGGCAACAAGGTCATTCACGGTGGCGTCCAGCTTGGCCTCGGGTACGAGACGGGTGACGAGGCCAAGCTCGAGAGCACGCTCAGCGGTAACCGCTTCACCCGTCAAAATGATTTCGAGAGCGCGCTTGGGACCGACCAGGAATGGAAGGATGGTGGAGGCGAGCGGAGGAAATACGCCGATGGTGATTTCGGGCTGCGCGAAGCGGGCTTTAGGCGTAGCGATGACGAGATCACCGAAAGCTGCTAGTTCAGCACCCCCGCCGATGGCCGGGCCGTTCACCACACAGAGAACCGGCTTGCTGACTTCCAACATTCCGGCAAAGACAGCGTGAAACGCGTCCAGCATCTGATACACCCGTTGGGTGGTGTACTCACCGATGTCCACTCCGCCGCTAAAAACCTTGCAAGCGGAATCAATGGCGATCAGCTTGACGTCGTCGCGCTCCACGGCAAAGCCGATACCGTCGGCGATTTCGCGAAGCATGGCTTCATTGAGAAGATTATGATCGGGGCGATCGAGGGTGAGCCGGGCAACGCTATCTTGAATCCGAAATTTTACGAACTCAAACTGTTCCGGATTGCGGCGTACGATTCCTGTTGTGAATTCTTCGGCGCTAACCGTTTCCACCATACACGGCCTCCCCGGAAACCTCGCCAAGGCGCGTAGCAAGTTGCATTGGCTTTAAAATTTGATGCTAGCACAAGCCTGGCAAATTGTTTTTGCGGGGAGGAGGCGGCGTGCGCAATCAGTTGGCGTATGTGATTGACTCGACACGACGACTGCGGGACATGCCGTGAAGTGTGACAACATCAAGGCACGGGAAAATGGCTGATATTCGAACAGATGCAGCTTTTGCGGTTCGGCTGGCTGACGCGGTGGACGCGGAGGGATTTCCCCCGGAACGGGCATGGACGCTGGCTCCGCCCGTTTGCTTTAACGCGGACTGGCAGGGAAAGAATGCAGATCGCGGACGGGAAACCCGAGTGCGGTTACTGTGGAACGCGGAGTTCCTTTTTTTGCGATTCGACGCGAGGTACCGAAGCATCCACGTCTTTGCGGACGGAGAGGCGTCAGGAAGACGCGACGGGCTTTGGAATCGCGACGTATGCGAAGTGTTTCTGCAACCGAGGGGCTCCCATGCGAACTATTACAAGGAAATTGAAATTGCTCCGAACGGATTATGGGTCGATCTGGAAATTGGTCCCGACGAAAAACGCAGTTTGCGCAGTGGATTGCGCCGGAGAGTGAACATTAATGAGCCGACGAAGGAGTGGCACGCGGCGCTAGCCGTGCCGATGAAAAGCTTGATCGCACGGTTCGAGATGCCGGCGGTGTGGCGAGTGAACTTCTTTCGGGTGGAAGGCGAGGCGGAGCCGCGTTTTTATTCGGCTTGGCGGGCGACGAATACGGCGACGCCAAACTTTCATGTACCGGAAGCATTCGGCGCGCTGGTGTTCACCGACGCAGCCAGCAAAATCGGGGGCTAGCGAAGGATTCTGTTTTTCCTTATGCTTGCGGCGTGACGCCAGCGCAGCGACTCCGATTGTTTAAACTTTTTAATATCGTCATTTTGGTAAGCCGTGTTGCAACAGGTTCTCTTGCCGCCTCGCCTCCGCAGATTGCAAACGCTGCCGACAACTCTCCCATAATAACCAAGGTCGAGCCGCCGAATTGGTGGCTGCGGCTGACGCCGGAACTCATGGTATTGCTAAGCGGGCGGCACCTGCAGGCGACAGGCGTTATGTGCAATCTTCCGGGCCTGGTGGTGGAACGTACCGAAGCAACGGCCGGAGGGAATTATCTTTTTATGTGGCTGAAATTGGGGGCGGAATTGAGATCGGGGACGGCTGTTTGCCGAATCAGTACGACTACAGGCGACACTTCGTTCGAACTACCGCTGGCCGCGCGGGAACAGACAATTCACAAGTTTCAGGGACTCACGCCGGCGGACGTGATGTATCTGATCATGCCGGATCGTTTTGCAAATGGCGATCCCGCGAACGACGAGCCGGCGGAGGCGCGGGGGTCGCATGACCGCACGAAGGCACGGGCTTATCATGGCGGAGATCTGCGGGGGATTCGCGAACGCCTGGATTATTTGAAGGATTTAGGGATTACGACATTGTGGCTGACGCCGATTGTCAAGAATGGCGCGACCGAGGATTACCACGGATACGGTGCGGTGGACCTCTATGCCGTCGAGCCTCACCTGGGAAGTTTGCGGGAGTATCAAGAGCTGGCAGCGGCTGCACACCAGAAGCATATGAAAATTGTCTTCGATATTGTGCCGAACCATGTGGGGCCGAAACACCCTTGGGCTGCGCACCCGCCGTTGCCGGATTGGTTTCACGGAACGGCGGAGCATCATGGAAACGCGTCGGCAGCGGAGAGCGGTACATTTTACGGCGAAGGGGAAAAGCAGGGGCATGATTTGTTCGAAGCGCTTGCGGACCCTCACGCGCCGGCACGACTTTGGCGCAATCTGACGGAGGGCTGGTTCGCGAATCTTCTTCCGGACTTGAACACGGAGAACCAGGAGGTCGCGCAGTATCTGTTGCAAAACGCAGTCTGGTGGACGGAGTCATCGGGGCTGGATGGATTTCGGGTGGATACGTTTCCGTATATCCCACGTCAATTTTGGGCGCGATGGCACGCGGGGCTGCGAAGGATCTATCCGCAATTGACGACCGTCGGAGAAGTGTTCCATCCCGATCCCACTGTCACTTCGTTCTTTGCAGGGGGACAGAAGCGGTATGACGGGATCGATACAGGGGTGAGCACGGTCTTCGACTATCCGATGTATTTCGTTCTTAGAGATGTGTTGCTGAACGGCGCGCCAGCGGGCCGAATTGCGGACGTGCTAAGACATGATGCGCTGTATTCACGGCCAGACGAACTGGTGGAGTTTTTTGGCAATCACGATGTGGATCGCTTTGCGAGCGAAAAGGGCAGTTCCGAAGCGAAATTGAAATTGGCATTTGCACTGACACTGACGTTACGTGGGATTCCGCAGCTTTACTACGGCGATGAAATTGGCATGGCGGGAGGCGGCGATCCGGATAATCGGAGGGATTTCCCTGGGGGCTGGAGCGAAGACGCGAAGAGCGCGTTTACGGAGGCCGGACGGACACGCGAACAGGAGGAGGTCTTTGCTTATGTTCAGACACTGCTGCGCTTACGGCGGGAGCATGCGGCGTTGAGTGGAGGGCATTTGTGGCAGCTTTTTTCGGACGAGACTTCTTATGTATTTCTGCGAGAAACGGAAGACGAGCGAGTTTTGGTGGTTTTCCAGAATTCGCAGCGACCGGGAGAATTGCGCTTCAGTCTGGCAGATACGCCTGCAGAAAATGGAACGCGGCTCACGCGACTGTTTGGAGCAGCGAACGCGGAGATTAGCGGTAAAGAAATGCACATCCACGCGGCTGCGGGCTCGATTGCAATCTTTTCTTTGAACTAAACATTAAAATGTCAATTGCACCGTCCAGTTTTGCGAAGCTTCAGGCACGCTGAAAACGACGGCATGTTCAGCGCCCTCGTAGCGCCATTCCTGAGTTACGCGATCACCGATGCGAACCTCTGTTGGCCGAGCATTTACTCCGAAGACCGTTACTTCGACGCTGTGCCACCACGGTCGATACGATCCGTTCTCCGTTGAGGATGTAATGGAGGTCGATGCAAGAGAAGCCTTGCAGGAATAGTTCACCCGCAGCAGTTCCCCCCTCTGATATGCGAAGCTGTGGCCATCGTCTTCATATAGCGAACCCCGGCAATTCTCGCCAAGATAGACGCGCAGTTGCAAAGGTCCGCCGGGTTTTTCGCCGGTGTTCTGCACTAACGGCTGGGTCGGTAGAATGGCGCCGGCGCGAACGAACAGCGGCATTTCGTCGAGGGCGGGATGCAGGGTAAGTTTGTTCTTGCTGCTTAGTTGTTGCGAGGTCCAATAGTCGTACCAGTCGCCGGGTGGGAGCTGGACTTCTTCGGCGTCGACCATCTCGGTGGTGACCGGAGCGACAAACAAATCGCTGCCAAAGAGAAAGTCGCGATTATTGTCATAGAAATCTTCGGCCTGCGGGTAGTCGAGGAATACCGGGCGCATGAAGGGCAGTCCTGTACGGGAACTTTCTTCGACAACAGTGTAAATGTAGGGAAGAAGTTTATAGCGCAGCTCGACATAGCGGCGGCGAATGGCTTCATGTTGCGGGCCATGGACCCAGGGCTCCTGATCCAAGGTACCCTTGGCGGTGTGATCCCGGTAGATGGGATTTAGGGCACCTACTTCGAACCAGCGGGTCAGGAGGTCGGGTGGAGGCGAGCCAGCAAAACCGCCGATGTCGTCGCCGGCAATAGAGTAACCGCAAAGGCCGAGGCTGAGGAGCATCGGCGTGCTCATGTTTAGGTGATTCCAGGTGCTGCTGTTGTCGCCGGTCCAGGTGGCGGCATAACGCTGGGTGCCGGAATACGCGGCACGAGTGAGAACGAAAGGACGCTCGTCATTTTTCAATTTGCGCAGGCCGTCATAGGTGGCGCGAACGTTTTCCATTCCAAATACGTTGTGGATGGCGCGCTGATCGAGCGCGGTGCCATCATCAAGGCGATCGACAACGTCGAGCGGCATGGTTTTATCAGCGCGCAAAAAGAGCGCCGGCTCGTTCATGTCGTTCCAAAAGCCGGCGACGCCCATGCCAACGAGATCCTTGTAGAGGGTGCCCCACCAATCGCGGACACGGGTCAGCGTGAAGTCGGGAAAAACGCTCTCGCCGGGCCAGACGGTACCGATGAAAGTTGAGCCGTCGGCATTCTTGACGAACATATCTTTGGCGATTCCTGAATCATAGGGTGCGTAATTGTGGTCGGGGTCTTTTTTGATATGCAGGTCGGTGATGGCGACGACTCGGAAACCTTGCGAGCGCAGGTCGGAAACCATCTGTTCGAAATGCGGAAACAGTTCGCGATTGATGGTGAACGGGGCGTTGCCCTGCTGATAGTCGATGTCCAAATAGATGACGTCGGCGGGAATTTGTTTTTGGCGGAGGGTGGTGGCGATTTCGCGGACGCGAGCTTCGGGATAATAGCTATAGCGGCTTTGCTGATAGCCAAGGCTCCAGAGGGGCGGGAGTGGCGAGCGGCCGACGAGTGCGGTGTATTGCTGGACGACATCTTTAGGAGTTGGGCCGGCGAGGAAATAGTAGTTGATCTCGCCGCCTTCGGCGCCGAAGGAAAAGTAATCGGGCGATTCTTTTCCGAAGTCGAAGCTGCTGCGGTAGGTGTTGTCGAAGAATAGGCCCCAGGCGATGCCTTTGCGGAGGCCCATGAAAAAAGGGATGGCCTTGTACATCGGATCAGT
>Ga0070730_10000635_pt1 | contig 38684 bp, 39 predicted proteins | sample Coa_R1_3_FD_66447 | JGI IMG/M metagenome (GOLD analysis project Ga0070730, IMG submission 66447) | Surface soil microbial communities from Centralia Pennsylvania, which are recovering from an underground coalmine fire - Coalmine... | ecosystem: Environmental > Terrestrial > Soil > Unclassified ...
GCCCCATGGCCAGCAGGATCAGGTGCTCAACCCAGGGCGCCTGCATGCAGAAGTCAAGCAGCCCGCGCGCGACCCCCAGCTGGCGCCAGTCGCGGCTCGTCTCGATGCTCAACTCATAGACGCCGGTCAGGTCTCGCCACCAATCGACGCCAGTGGACAACACCAGGTCGCCGACGATGGCTCCGGCTTCGGTGTGCGCGATGGCGACCGAGCCGTGACCGGTCTGGGCAACGCGCAGGAGGACCGCGTGCTCGCGCTCCGGCCGTCGAGTAAACGCTGCCAGCCCAGGGTCAGGTTGCATGCGCTCGAGCAGCGAAGGCGGGCACAGGTCGCGCAGCAGGAGCTGCCCATACGGCGTGTCGAGGCCTGCGACGCGTGTCACTGGCCCCTCGCCGCCCACCGCCAGGACGACGTCCGGCAGCTTCGGCGGGGCGGCTTCGACCCGATACGCCGGATGAGCATGGCGAACCAGCGCCGGCAGGGCCAATTGCCGAAGCGATTCGGCTCGACCGCGATTGGTTTGCTCGATCTCTACTCGGCGCGGCATAGCTGGCGCAGGCTCATCGAGCAGCAGCTCCGGTAGCGGCCAGAATCCAGCCTGGCGAGCCGGCTCCGCCCAGCGTGCCGTCCAATCGGCGGGAATCCGTTCGAGCAACCGCCGGCCGGTCATCTCGGACCACACGGCGGCCCAGCTGCGTGGCACGACGCGCGCCCAGTCGTAGCCCCCGCCGCCCAATGCCACCCACCGGCCCCGCGCATGGCGGTGTGCCAACTCGTGGACCAGGTGCGCCTGGGCAGCCAATGCCCGCGTTGACAGGCGCAAGTCGCTAAGCGGATCCCAGGCATGCGAGTCGCAGCCGTGTTGGGAGACGATCAGGTCAGGCGCAAACCATTCGGCGATGGCGGGCAGGAGGAGCTCAAGCGCTTCGAGCCACGAGCCGTCCTCGGTGAACGGCTCGACCGGCAAGTTCAGGCTGTAGCCGCGGCCGAGGCCCTCGCCAAGCTCGTGCAGGTCACCGGTGCCCGGAAAGAGATGTCGACCGGTCTCATGGATCGAGAACGTCAGGACCCGCGGTTCGTCATAGAAAGCGGCCTGGACGCCGTCGCCATGGTGGGCATCAAAGTCGAGATAGAGCACGCGCGCCTCGCGTTGCCGCAGCGCGGCAGCAATGGCGATGGCCGCGTCGTTGTAAATGCAGAATCCGGAGGCGCGATCACGCGCGGCATGGTGCAAGCCGCCAGCCGGATGGAAGGCGTGCTCGAACGTGCCGTCAAGCACCCCGCCAACCGCGTGCAGAGTCCCGCCGGCAACCAGAGCGGCCGCGCCATGCATGCCGACAAACGCAGGCGAATCGCCAGGGCCAAGGCCCCAGCGGGAAAGCTCCGGCGCTAGCAGCGGGTCGTCGGCGAAGGCATCCAGGCTCTGCACCGCGGCGACGTAGCGGGGCGTGTGGATGAGCCCAAGTTCATCGAGACTGGCGGACGGAGCGTGTAGCTGCTGATCGGTGGTAGGTTCGATGCCGAGACTGGCAAAGAGGTCCACCGAGGTGCGCATGCGCTCCGGGCGGAGCGGGTGCTCGGCGCCGAAGTCGTACGCTTCGTACTCCGGTCGGTAGACCAGTCGGGCGTCGCACCTCCGCTCAGACATCGGCCGCCCGCGACTCCAGGCTGTCGGGCTGGTCGACGTCGATACCCGCCTCGCGCAAGGCCGTCACAAACGGCGCGGCGACGATCGTGCCGATGCGCACCACCACCTGGCGAGTGCGCTCCTGGCCGCTGGCCGGCAGCAGCACCAGGCTGGTAATCGGCACCTGCCGGTCGCACGCCAGCGCGGTTATCCTGGCCAGCTGCCGGGGCGGATCGTTCAGGCACACCTCCAACCGAGTGCTCGGACCCTCGCCGCCGAGCAGGCGGGCCAGGACCGCGAACAGGTCACTCTGGGTGACGATCCCGGCCGGTGTCGAGCTTCCATTTTCGACCACCGGCAAGGCGCCGATCTGGTTGTCGAGCATCAGCTGGGCGGCGACTTCGATCGGCGTATCGGGGGCGACGCAGATGACGTCGGCGCGCATCACCTCGCCGACGGTGGCCCCTTCAGCGCTCGCCGTCACATCCCGGTCGGAGACGATGCCTACCAGGCGGTCTCGTAAGAGCACCGGCAGGTGGCGGAAGCGCCCTTCGCGCATGCGGAGCGCAGCGGAACGCACGGAGCGCGAGGGCTCCGTGGTTACCACTGCGCGAGTCATCACCGATTCGACGAGCATCGCTGTTCGGGCTGGTTTAGCTCCCCACGCCAGGGGATAGGTCGTCGTCACGTTCGATCTCGATCGTGCAGTCCGTCGCCAGCGCGGCAATGGCGCCGATGGCCGCGAGCGCCGGGGCGAGCGCCGCGCCGACCACACCAAAGGTGAGCGGGAACTCGGCGATCGTGTGCCCGTCCTGCTTGATCGTGATGCGCCGGACATTCCCCTCATGGATCACGTTCTTGATGGTGGCGAGCAACTCACTGCCGGTCGCTCTGACTGAATGAACCTTCGACTCCGGCTCTTGTACCTGCATCATGACTACTCCTGACTAAGACGATTCGCCCTGGTATTGCGGGCGTGACCTGAGTCTGGCGCGACCAGGTGAACGGTCACGTTGCGCAAGGTCACGGTGCGCCACGGTCCGCGAGCTTTCAGCCCGGAGCCAACGCGGCGCTCGTCGCGCTGTCGCGGATGGGCTCCTCGGCCGGGCGCGGCTCGGGCGGGCGGACCAGGATCACCGGGCTCGCACCCAGATGGAGGACCTCGCCGGCGACGCTGCCCAGGAGTGTGCGGACCAGGCCGGTTCGTCCGTGTGTGGCCATCACCACCGCCGCGGCGCCGTGCTCGCGCGCCACTTCGCCGATCTCGACCGCGGGCTTGCCCTGTCGCACGGTTGCTTCCGCGCTCAGCCCGCTCGCTGTGAGCGATCCCAGGATGGCCTCCAGATACGCCTTCGCCTCGCTTTCGAGGCGAGCGTGGTCGGAGCCCACGTAGGTCCCGATGGCGCCACCCTGCTCGGCCACCAGCTGGCCGGGGGTCGGTATGACGCCCACCAGCACGATGTGTCCGCCCAGCGCCTTCGCCAGGCCACGGCCGAGCGGCACGGCGGCCTCCGCCAGGGACGAGCCGTCCAGCGGCACGATCAGCTCCGGTCGCGGCGCGTCCAGGCGCTCGATCCGGCGCACACCCTCCGTCGCGCGGACGAGCAAGACTGGCACGCCTGCCTGCGCTACGACGGCCTCGGCGACGCTGCCATGCAGCCAGCGATTCGGCCCGGAGCGATCGTGCGTCGCCATCACAATGAGATCGGCCTTGCGCATGCCGACCTCTTCGGCGATCCACGCCGCGGGGGAGCCGCCGAAGGGAACACCCGTCTGCACGACAAATCCTCGCGCCACGACCGCCGCTGCTTGCGTACTGAGATAGGCCTCTGCCTCCGCGATCACGCGCTGGTACTCGCTGCTCCGGTCGCCGACGCCCACGGGCATGTGCGTTGCACGCACCAACGTCAGGCTGGCGCCGGTCCGAGCCGCCAGCGCGCTCGCGTAGGGGAGAGCGGTCTCGCCAACAAACGACCCATCGAGGGGAACCAGGATATTCTGGAACATGGCAGCGTCTTCCTTCAGGGCGAAAGTAGACGGCTGCCGTTGCGACGCAGGTGGCCGCCGGTCAACAGCAGGTAAATAACATCGGCGCTGCCTACCCCGACGGGTTGGATCCAAAACCACCCCGCCAGGCGTGGTCGTAGCCTGCCGAACCGCGCATGCTGCGGTGAAGTAAGTCTTTCTTGAGTTGTCTGGAGGTTGTCCGTGACCACCACTGCGCCGCTTGCAACCACAAATCCCTGGCTCCACCCGTTGGCGGAGGGGAATCCGCCGCCACTGTCGGAGCGGCTCATCCGCGCCCTGGAGGCGCATCAGGCGGCCGAAGCGGCCGACGTCGCGAGTTGCCTCCAGGTGGCGCAACGCCTGGGCGATCCAGTTGCTGACCTGCTGGTTGGCATGATCGTCGAGGACGAGCAGCGCCACGACGCGCTGCTGCGGTCCATGATCCGTCGACTCCACGAGGAAGTGGAGTTCGTGGCTGCGCCCGATGCGGTGCCGGTACTGACCGAGCCGGGATTGGGGACGGCGGAAACCGCCGCCGACATCGCTGCCAGTATTCGCGGGCTCATGCGGAACGAGCACGAGGGCTCACGCCATTTGCGCCATCTGGCGCGCCAGGAGCCGACGCTCTACGGTGGGCTGTATCCGCTGTTGCTCGAAACCATCGCCCGCGATTCCGAAAAGCACGCGACGATCCTGCGCTATCTACTGCACGAGATCGAGGGGCGCACTGGATGAGCCCGGCAGCCGCCTACCCCGCGGAATTGGAGGCGGACGTCGCCCTGCGGGACGGCTCGATAGCGCACATCCGACCCATCCGCGCGGAAGACGAGGCGCATTTGCTCGCGTTCCTGCGCGGGTTATCCGATGACGACCGCCGGATGCGGTTCTTCTCGCTCGGCAACGACCTGTCGCGGACGGCACACGACGAGGCCGACGTCGACTACGTGCACTCACTGGGCCTGCTCGCGACGGTCGGCTCGCCCGAGCGGATCGTCGGACACGCGCTGTACGCGCCGTCGGGCGAGCCCAGCGAGGGCCGCGCTGAGGTGGCCTTTGCCATCGCCGCCGAGTACCAGGGTCGCGGTCTGGCCACCATCCTGCTCGGCCAACTGGCCGACGCCGCGGCGGCCAACGGTATCGACACGTTCGAAGCGGTGGTCATGACGGAAAACCGCCGCATGCTGGATGTCCTCCGCGAGTCCGGGTTCCCCCTCAAGACTCGCTACGAGTGGCACAACGTCGAGGCGAGTTTTCCGACGTCACTTACGCCGCAAGCGGTGGCGCGGTTCGAGCAGCGGGAAGAGCTTGCCGCGGCGAGTGCCCTGCGGCGGGTGTTGTACCCCCGCTCTGTCGCGGTCATCGGTGCTTCCGAGAAGCCGGCTGCGGTCGGATTCGCGGTCCTCCGCAACTTGCTGGCAGCCGCGTTTCCCGGTCCGATCTATCCGATCAACCCGTCTGCCCCGACCATCCAGTCACTCCCCGCCTTCGCGAGCGTGGCAGATGCCCCGGGCCCAGTCGATCTCGCCTTGATCGCCGTACCCTCGAAGCACGTGCTGGATGTGGCTGAGCAATGCGGGCGCAAAGGCGTGCACGCGCTCATCGTGCTGACCGCTGGGTTCGCGGAGGTTGGTCCGGAGGGCCAGCACCGCCAGGCGGAGCTTCTCCGCATCTGCCGTGCCTACGGGATGCGCCTGATTGGGCCGAATTGCATCGGCGCGATCAACACCGACCCGGCGGCGCCGCTGAATGCGACCTTCGGGCCGCTCATGCCCCCGCCCGGGCGGATCGGCATGGCCACCCAGAGCGGCGCCCTCGGTCTGGCCGCGATCGACTTCACCGCGGCCCGCGGCCTCGGCTTCTCGAGTCTGGTGTCGATGGGCAACAAGGCCGACATTTCAGGCAACGACCTCCTCGGCTACTGGCACTCCGATCCGCGGACCGACGTTATCCTGCTGTACCTGGAATCGTTCGGCAACCCGCGCAAGTTCGCGCGCTTTGCTCGCGCCATCGGCCGCTCGAAACCGATCGTCGCCTTGAAGTCCGGCCGATCGACGGTCGGCGCGCGGGCCACCGCCTCGCACACCGGCGCCCTGCTGTCAGCTTCCGACGTGACGGTGGACGCACTGTTCCATCAAGCAGGTGTCATTCGCACCGACACACTCGATGAGATGCTGGATGTCGCGGACCTGCTGGTCCACCAGCCGCTGCCGGCCGGCCGTCGGGTAGCGATCGTGACCAACGTCGGCGGGCCAGCGGTGATGTGCGCGGACACCTGCGAGGCGCACGGGCTGGAGCTGCCGCCGCTGTCCGCGGCCACACAAACCAGGCTCCGAGAGCTCCTGCCGGTTGAAGCTGCCGTGACGAACCCGGTGGACATGCTGGCCGCGGCCACGGCGGACCAGTATGCGCAGGCCATCCGCGTGGTCGCTGACGATCCCAGCGTCGATGCGCTGATCTCGATCTTCCTGCCACCCCTGGCAACCCAGCCCCAGGAGGTCGCTCGCGCGGTGTCAGCGGCGGTTGAGGGCTTCGCGATACCAAAACCTGTTCTGGCGGTGTTCATGTCGTCGCAGCGGACGCCGTCGCTGCAGACTACTGGCGGGGGCCGGGTGCCCGGATTTCACACGCCCGAACCAGCCGCGATTGCGCTCAGCCACACCGCGCACTACGCCGCCTGGCGCGCACCGCAGGTGGAGGATCCGCCGGCCTTTCTCGACATCCAGAAGGACGAAGCCGGTGTGCTGCTGGGGAGCGCGCTGCACCAGGGTGGCGGGTGGCTGGCCCCTGACGACGTGCGGCGGCTGCTCGGCCTGTATGGCGTGCGCGTGGTCGACCAGCGGCAGGTAGCGACGGCTCAGGAGGCGGGGGCGGCTGCCGAGCAGTTGGGCGGCGAAGTTGCGCTGAAGGCCGTCGCGCCAGGGCTTCTCCACAAGTCCGACGTTGGCGGCGTGCGGCTGCACCTGACTGGACGACCGGCGGTCACCGAGGCCGCAGCGGAGATAGCCGCGGCGGTCCGCGAAGCCACCGGAACGCAGCCTACTGGCTTTCTGGTCCAGCGCATGGTGCCTGCCGGAGTCGAGATGCTGGTCGGCATGGTCAACGATCCTCTGTTTGGTCCGACCGTTGCCTGCGGAGCCGGCGGCACGCTCGTCGAGCTTTTGAAGGACGTCTCGGTGCGGTTGAGCCCGCTCACCCGCCGCGACGCGGCCAGCATGCTGCGCGAACTGCGCAGCTTCCCTTTGCTGGAAGGCTATCGCGGCGCGCCGCGGTGCGATGTCGATGCGCTCGGAGACGTGCTGTTGCGCATCGGGGCCCTGGCTGAAGATCACGCGCAGATCGCGGAGCTGGACTGTAACCCGGTCGTGGTCGGTCCGTCTGGAGCGGTCGTCGTGGACGCGCGCGTGCGGGTCGCGCCCGCACCCCCGCGACGTCCGCTTGGTGCGCGCCGCTGAGTTCGACCCACCCGAAAGGGTTGGGACGAGACCACCCCGCGGGGCGTGGCTCACACGCCGCGACGCCCGCACACTGGTTACAAACGAATTGTCCACAATTCTTTCGGCCCACGTTGGTGACCTCGAGGTGATCCGATGAAGGTACTGGTAATCGACGACGACGCGCGCTTGCGCGACGCCCTGGAGATTGGCATCCAACTGCAATGGGAGGATGCCCACGTGCTCACCGCGGCCGATGGCGAGGTCGGTCTGGACCGCTTCTTCAACGAGGAGCCCGACATCGTTCTGTTGGACGTCAACATGCCCCTCAAGAACGGCTTCGAAGTGTTGAAGGCCATCCGCCAGGTCTCGGATGTCCCGGTCATCATGCTCACCGCTCGCGGAGACGACGTTGACCAGGTGCGTGGACTCGAGCTTGGAGCCGACGACTACATAGGGAAGCCGTTCAGCCACCTGGCCCTGATGGCGCGCATCAAAGCCGCTTTACGCCGGGCTGAATTGCCGCCACCCGTGCAGGCGCTGCCGGACTTCCAGGCTGGCGAACTGGCGATCCACTTTCAGAACCAGGAGGTGACCGTGGGCGGCCAGCAAGTCAAGCTCACCCCGGTCGAATACAAACTCCTCTACCACCTGGTGCGCAACGCCGGCCACCTGCTGCCGCATCAGGCGCTGCTCGACCGGGTTTGGGGCGGTGACTACGACGCCAGTCCCGAATACCTGAAGGTGTTTGTCAGCCGCTTGCGCGCCAAGCTGCGCAACGACCAAGGATTCGAATACATCGAAACGGAGCGCGGGCGCGGGTACCGTTTTGTGCGTCCGCGTGAGCTGGCCCCGACTGGCGCTGCGACTGCACGCTGAAGAAGGGAGTCCAATAGCCATGTTCAAAACTATTCTCGTGCCGCTCGACGGATCGGCGCTGGCGGCTCGTGCACTCCCGTTCGCGAAACGTCTGGCTCGTGCTGGTGGAGCACGATTAATTGTCGTGCGAGCGTACCTGCCGGCGGATGACGCGCTCCTGCTGCGTGTGGAGTACCCCGAGTTCTCAGCGGCCGAACGCGCGGATGAGGACCGCGAGACCGCGACGGCCGAATTTCAGTCGGCGGTTGACGGACTTCGCGCGGATGGGCTCGATGTGGAAGACCACTTCGTCGAGGGCGCGGCCGCGGACGTTATCTTCGACGTCGCCAGATCCACGCGCGCAAATCTGATCGTGATGTCCACGCACGGCCGAGGCGGCCTGGGCCGCGTGTTGTATGGCAGCGTGGCGGACAAGGTGCTACTGCGTGTGCCGGTGCCAGTCCTGCTCGTGCCAGCCGGCTGCACCCGCGTGTGGACCGACGTGCACCCCGAGCCGGTGCTCGTGCCGTTGGACGGCTCGAGCCTGGCCGCCGAGGCGCTGCGACCCGCACGCGACCTGGCCGCGACGCGCGGCGGCGAACTGCTCCTGCTCACCGTCGTCGAAGCGCTGCCGGTCTATCCGTACGAAACTCCAGAGACCGTTGACGCCCTCGACGCGGCCCACGCCGCGCACGCGGCGCAGTACCTGGACGATGTCGCCGCGGAGCTGCGGCGTGCGGCTGGACCAGGCGTCTCGACGCGCATCGTCCATGGCGACCCGGCAGAACACATCTGCGCGGTGGCACGTGCCGCCCGCGTCGGCGCAATCGCGATGGCGAGCCATGGTCGGACTGGCGTGTCGCGGCTGCTTTTTGGGAGCGTCACCAATCAGACGCTCCAGCACTCGACGGTGCCGGTGCTCGTGTATCGACCGATCACCGTCCATCGAACCGCGAGCGAGCGCGCGATCGAAAAGATCGCAACGGCCACATTCTGAATGCTCTGGCTGAGTCGGAGGTGATCGACGTGCTGGTGGTGATGACGCTGGTGGCGATGGTGGTCGCCGGCGTGGTGCTGGTGTTCTTTGCGTACGCCATCGGAGACGGGGCTGGATCGTAGAATCCGCTGCACGTGAAGGTCATCCTGTACGCCACGCTCCGGGCCGCGGTCGGGTCGCGCCTGGTCGACCTGGGCCCGGAGGTTGGCCCGGGCGCAACGGTGTGGGACGCCGTGCACGCGCTCATCGCCCGATACCCGGTGCTCGGGCCGCAGCTCCTGGACGGAGACGGACACCTCTGGCGGCACGTCCACGTCATGGTCAACGGCCGCGATGCGCCCTACCTGGAGCGCGGGCTGGAGACCTCGCTTCTGGCCGACGACACGCTGGACGTGTTCCCACCCGTGGGGGGCGGGTAGGAACACCTCAGCTCAGACCGTGGCAGGGACGTACTCGATGTCGAGCTCGCGCAACTTGGCCTGGCTCACCACTCCGTTCTGCCACCCACGCGCGGCGTAGTACTCCACGAGCATCTGGGGTAGCTCGCACACGTGGCCCTTCGAGCCGCCAAAGGTGGACGGTTCGTTCAAAAAGCGCGCCGGTAGCGTGTCGCTGCCCGCCCCAATCCCCGCCAGATTGTTGTAGAGCCGCTCCAGGTTGTAGATGCGCTCACCGGCGAGCATCACGTCGTCCGCGGTGTACGGCACACCCACCATGGTCGAGTACTGAGCGGCATATTCGGCGGCGCCCATGGCGAACGCACTGAATTTGCACAAGTCGAGGCTGTCGGAGAACGCGTGCAGATCCTGGAAGATCTTGACGAGGTTGCGGCGAAGAACCACCCCCCAGGGTGGGGCACATCCGCGGCCGGAGTGGCATGATCTTGCCGACAGCTAGACGGAGGTAGCCGCCAATGAAACCACTTCTGCCTCGGTTTGGTGAAACCCGCGCTGGCAAGTGAGTCCTTCGGGTTGAGGAACCCGAAGGCGGACATGCCTGCACATCCACAACGAACCCTCGTCTGCCCGTGGCGCCGGCCCACATTGTTACTACCGGTACACACGCCAGGGCTGGATGAGTCCAGTTAAGTGGACATCGGAACCCCCGGTGCAACTCTGCACCGGGGGTTCTTGGCGTTTGATGCAAATGGCAAACTGGCCGCCACTCGAAGCGACGGAGGCAGCTACCCGCGCGGGTAGGCTCGACTACCCGCGCGGGTATCGTCGGCGGGCGTGACCGTGCGCGACACTGCGTACTCAAGGGGGCTCATCCCAGTCAGAAACGGGCCGGGCTCCAAAAGGAGAGCGTCATGCGCACAGTTCTCATCGCCCACCGCGACCCGGCGATTGCCAATTCTCTCGAAGCAGACTTCAGACGACTGGGCTACCACATCACCACCTGTCCTGGTCCGTTTCCGCCCAAACTGCGCTGCATCCAGTGCGATACGGGCTATTGTCCACTCACCGATGGAGCCGATGTGCTCGTCTACGATCCCACCCTGGTCGCGCTCGATGCGGACGGTACATCGCACAACCTGGCCGTCGAGTCGGCCCTCGCCCACCCCGACATTCCCATGATTGCGATCGCATTCACGCCGGCTGAGGCGGACGCGGCAGCGGACGTGAGGGCCAGGGCTCCGAACGTCGTGATCGGCGCACAGGACCGCGCGGACATGCTTCGGCAGGTTCACCAACTCATGGCCCAGACCCTGGAGATGCTGCAGCCCAGCTGAGCGACGCTCGTGTTTACTCGGTGTTCACCCGCGGCGGGTCTACCTGCAACCTGACGGGCATACCGTGAAGCGTGATGGACACCGCGGTCGACGTGACAAGCCTTGTCCCACTGCTCTGTGTGCTGTGCGCTCTGGTGGCAGTTCGTGCACGGCGGCTCATCGCGGCCGCGCTGTGGCTGGCAGGTACGAGCGCGGGCCTGGCGCTAACCCTGTATCTCCTGGACGCGCCGTATGCCGCGGTGATCGAGCTGAGTGTGGGCGCCGGCTGGTGGCGGTGCTGTTCGTGCTGGGGGTCACGACGGTTGGTGATTCGGGCTCTTTCGCACGCCCACAGGTCCCGCGCTGGCTGGCTGGCGCCCTGGTGCTGCTGTGTATTGGCATCCTCGGCTGGCAGTTGCAGTCGAACCTCGACTTCTCACCGGCGGGCAACTCACAACAGGTGGGCTTCGCGCGTCGGCTGGGAGCTGGCGACCCCAGACCTGGCCGGCCTGGTCATGCATTACGGAGAGCCTGAAGATGTCCTACGGGTCCTGGTAGACCGAGTTGCAACAGGCGCTGGCGCAGGCCACTCCGCCTGATCGCGGCATTCGTGTGGCCGTAGTCGGCATCGGCCACGCCTTGCGCGGCGACGACGCGGTTGGCCTCGCCGTCGCGCAGCGCATGTTGGACCGGCGGCGCCCCGGTCAATCCCTCGGTACGAGTACCCGAAGCGAGGCGGGGAGCACCGCCGTCCTCGAACGGCTCGTGCTAGATGGTGGCTCGACGCCCGAGAACTGTACTGGCACCCTGCGGCGTTTCGGGCCGGACCTCGTGGTGCTGGTCGATGCAGCCGACCTCCATGCGCGGCCGGGTTCCATCCGTTGGGTGGAGTGCGCACAGATCGAGCGCCTGAGCGCCACGACGCATAGCCTGCCGCTCAGCGTCGTCGCGGCCTACCTGACGGCCGAGCTCGGCTGCACCGTGGGCGTCCTGGCCATCCAACCGGCGGTCAGCAACGCGATCGGCGCACCACTCGCTCCGGAAGTCGATCGCACCGCGCGCCAGGTGGCGGGGGTGCTCTCAGGGCTGAGTCTCTGAGGACGGGGTGGTGCTCAGGCCTTCCAGGTCTGGAGGGCTTCGCAAAGGACCATGTGCGGCTCTGCCAGGGCGTGCGGTGCACACGGGGCAAAATTGTCCGCTGCCTGCGCGACCACCTGCAACCGATCCACCTCTTCAAGGAGCGCCTGCACATCGGTCTGGCTGGCCGCGAGCGGCAACCCCTGTTCGCGCACTGCGCGCAGTCGGTTGATGACCCGATGTCGAGCTTCGAAGCGTTGTTCACTCAGTGTGGCTGTCATGCCCATACCCCTTTCGTCAAGTGTTGGCCAGGCATCGCCGTGAGTCCACGCCCGTCGGGGTAGGTACTTGCCACCCCGGGGGGTGGTTCAAGGTACGATGGTGGCGTGCGGCCCCCGGCGCCGGTTGAAGACACCCGCCAACGCGTCCTGGATGCCGCGCTCAAGCGGACCGGGTTTCGCCAGGATGCGCTGATCGAGGTGCTGCACGCCGCCCAGAACAGCTTCGGCTATCTCACGCCCGAACTGCTCTGGTATGTGGCCGCACGCCTGCGGCTGCCGCCGAGCCGGGTCTATGGCGTGGCGACGTTCTATAACTTCTTCAGTCTCAAGCCGCCAGGCGATCACACCGTGATCGTGTGCGAAGGCACCGTGTGTTACATCCGCGGCGCGATCAAGATCGCCGACGCGCTCGAGAGCGAATTCGGCGCCGCACCGGGCGATACGAGCCCCGACGGCAAGGTCTCCGTGGCGATCGCGCGCTGCCTCGGCAGTTGCGCGCTCGCGCCGATCGTGGTGATCGATGGCCAGTTGATCGGCAAGACATCGCCGGAGGCGGCCGTGGAGCGGATTCGAGCCATCGTCGGAGCCCCGCAGGCGATCCCGGCGTGAGTGGCACAGCCCGGGCCCGAATCTTCTGTTGCGCGGGGACGCCCTGTCTGGCGACTGACTCAGAGGCGGTCAAAAAGGCATTCGAGGCACTCGTCGGACAGACGCCCGACGTTGAGGTCCGGGAGAGTGGGTGCATCGGCCTGTGCGGCCGCGCTCCCATGGTCCGTGTCGAGTCGACGGATGGTTCGGATGCGCTCTACGAGAGCGTTACGCCTGACCTGGTGCCGCGCCTTGTCGCCACGCTGACCGAGGAGGCGTCGCCGCCTGAGCAGTTGCTCGATCAACAGACGCCCTTCTTCACCCGCCAGGTGCGCATCGTCACGGCAAACGCCGGCCACATCGATCCAGAGAGGATCGAAGACTATCTGGCTGTCGGCGGCTATGAAGCGCTCAACAAAGCCGTCACGTCTTCCAGTCCTCAGGAGGTGGTGGGCGAAGTAACCCGCAGCGGCCTGCGCGGCCGGGGTGGGGCCGGCTTCCCCACCGGTGTGAAGTGGGGGCTGGTGGCGCGCGCCGAAGCCGATCAGAAATACGTCATCTGCAACGGCGACGAGGGTGACCCTGGCGCGTACATGGACCGTGCGGTGATGGAAGGTGATCCGCACCGGGTGCTGGAAGGCATGGCGATCGCGGCGTACGCGGTTGGCGCCAGCCAGGGGTTCATCTACGTGCGCGGCGAGTACCCGGTCGCTATCCGACGCCTCCAGCGCGCGATCCGCCAGGCCGAGCGCCAGGGCGTCCTCGGCGGACGCATATTCGAGACACCGTTTCAGTTCCGCGTCGACATTCGCATTGGCGGCGGCGCCTTCGTATGCGGCGAGGAGACCGCGCTGATCGCCTCGATCGAAGGCGGTCGCGGACTACCTCACCCGCGCCCACCATACCCCGCGCAGGCTGGTCTCTGGGCGAAGCCGACACTTATCAACAACGTGGAGACGTTCGCCAGCATCGCCCCAATCGTGATGCACGGCGGGGCGTGGTATGCCCAGCACGGCACTGAAAAGAGCCGTGGAACCAAAGTCTTCGCCCTGGCGGGCAAGGTCAACAACACCGGGCTGATCGAGGTTCCGCTGGGGATTACCGTGCGGGACGTCGTCGAGCAGATCGGCGGGGGCATTGTCGGCGGACGCCCGTTCAAAGCGATGCAGACCGGCGGTCCATCCGGCGGATGCGTGCCGGCGTCCATGCTCGACTTACCGATGGACTACGAGTCCCTGCAGCAGGCGGGCTCCATCGTCGGCTCGGGTGGATTGCTGGTCATGGACGACACGGCGTGTATGGTCGACGTGGCTCGGTTCTATATGGACTTCTGTATGCACGAGTCGTGTGGCAAGTGCATTCCCTGCCGAGCCGGAACCGCCGAGGCGGTGCGCATCCTGGAGCGAATCACCGCCGGCGGGGGCACGCATGGCGACCTGGAGCGATTGGAAGCGTTGTGCCCATATATGCAGGAGGCCAGCCTCTGCGGACTGGGCCAAACCGCGCCTAACCCGGTGGTATCGACGCTGCGTTACTTCCGCGATGAATACCTGACTCACATCGACGCGCGCCAGTGCCCGGCGGGTGTGTGCACCATGAGCGCACTACCTTCCGAGGCGTTCCGCGTTGGAGGCCGGCCATGAGCATGGGCGTTGCGCCCAGCGTCACCTTCTCAATCGACGGCCAGTTGGTGAGCGCGCGCCAGGGCGAGACGCTGCTCCAGGCGCTCCGCGAGCACGGTGTGCACGTGCCCACGTTGTGCGAATTCAGCGGCCTGTCCAGCGTGGGGGCCTGCCGTTTGTGCCTGGTTGACGTGGACGGGCGCCCGCGGCCGGCCGCCGCCTGCGTGACGGCGGTCGAGGAGGGACTGGAGGTCCACACAACCTCGGAGCGTATCGAGCGTTACCGCAAGATGACGCTGGAGTTAGTGCTGGCCGAGCGTAACCATATCTGCTCGGTGTGCGTCATGAATGGCAACTGTGAGCTCCAGGATCTGGCTGCCGATGCCGGCATCGACCACGTCCGCTTCGACTACCCGTGGCCGAGCAACGTGCGGCTCGATGCCTCACACCCCCTCTTCGTTCTGGATGAGAACCGCTGCGTACTGTGCACGCGCTGCGTGCGCATTTGCGATGAGCTCGAGGGCGTCCACACCTGGGACCTGTCGGGCCGGGGCGTCGAGACCCGCGTCATTACCGACATGGCGACGCCGTGGGGTGACTCTGTCAGCTGCACCTCGTGCGGGAAGTGTGTCCAGGTGTGCCCAACGGGCGCCCTGTCGCATAAGGGCGTCACGGTATCGGAGATGACCAAGGAGAAGCACAAGCTCGAGTTCCTCAGCGAAGCCCGCCGCGAGCGCATATGGGACATCACACGGGTGCTACCGGAAGACGAGCGATGAACGCGCGCAAGCCGCGCATCGCCACCGTATGGTTGGGCGGCTGCTCGGGCTGCCACATGTCCTTGCTCGACCTCGACGAGCGCCTGATCGAGCTGGCACGGTTGGCCGATGTGGTCTTCACCCCTATCGCCGACATCAAGGTGTTCCCGGAAGACGTGGACGTCACCCTCGTGGAAGGCGCGGTGGCCAACACCGATCATCTGGAGATGCTCCATACGGTTCGCGACCGGACCCAGGTGCTGGCCGCGCTGGGTGACTGCGCCATCACCGGCAACGTGACCGCGCTGCGCAACGTGTGGCCCGTCGAGGCAGTGCTCCACAACGCATACGTCGAGCGCGCCAGCGCAGCGCCACAGGTCCCCGACGAACCGGGCATATTGCCGCATTTGACGCCCAGAGTTGTTCCGCTCCACCACGTCGTGGCGGTGGATGGGTACATTCCTGGCTGCCCGCCAGACGCGGATCGCATCTGGACCGCTTTGCTCGCCCTGCTGCACGGGGAGCCGGTGCTGGCCGTTGACGCGCCAGCGGCGAAGTTCGGCTGAGGTCCGCATGCCCACCCGGCGGATTCTGATCGATCCGGTCACGCGCATCGAGGGCCACGCCAAGATCACGATCGTCCTCGACGAGGCGGGCGAGGTAAGCGACGCGCGCTTCCATGTCACCGAGTTCCGCGGCTTCGAGACGTTCTGCCAGGGCCGGCCGGTGTGGGAGATGCCGGGCCTCTGCGCTCGGGTGTGCGGCATCTGCCCGGTGAGCCATCTGCTGGCATCCGCCAAGGCAGGTGACATGATTCTCGGCGTTGCCATTCCGCCTGCCGCCGACAGGCTGCGTCGACTGGCGAACCTGGCGCAAATCGTCCAGTCGCACGCGCTGTCGTTTTTTCACCTGTCCTCGCCGGACCTGCTGCTTGGATTCGATGCGCCGCCGGAGCAACGCAACATTTTCGCACTGTCGAGCTCGCATCCTGAGATGGCGCGAGCCGGGATCCGGCTCCGCGGATTCGGCCAGGACGTGCTCGCCAAACTCACGGGCAAGAAGATCCACGCTGCCTGGGCCGTGCCCGGCGGCGTGCGCTCGCCGCTCTCCGCCGACGTGCGTACGGAGCTTGCCGATCGGCTGAACGAGCACCTCGAGGCGACTCGCCACGGCATTGCCGCCTACAAGACCGCGCTGCGCGGTTTCGATGAAGAGGTCCGCTCGTTTGGCTCCTTTCCGTCCCACTTTCTGGGGCTCGTCGGCGCCGACGGAAGCTGGGAGACGTATGACGGACTGCTACGGCTGGTCGACGCGCAAGGCACGATCGTCCAGTCGTCGATACAGCCCGGCGCTTACTCCGAATTCTTCGGCGAGGCTTCCGAGTCGTGGTCATACCTCAAGTCGCCGTACTACGTGCCTGCCGGCTATCCAGATGGCATGTATCGGGTTGGCCCGCTCGCGCGGCTCAACATCTGCACCCGCATGGGCGCACCCGCGGCCGATCAGGAGCTTGCCGAGTTCCGGTCCTTCGGTCGCGGCGCCGTGCTCGGCTCGTTTCACTATCACTACGCGCGGCTGATCGAAATCCTGGCCTCGCTCGAGCTCATGGGCGAACTCCTGGCGGACCCGGAGCTGGACTCAGACATCTGCCGCGCGCAGGCTGGCATCAATCGGTTGGAGGGCGTCGGCGTCACCGAGGCGCCGCGCGGAACACTGTTCCATCATTACAAAGTAGACCGCGACGGGATTATTCAGTGGGTCAATCTGCTCATCGCCACCGGCCAGAACAATCTGGCCATGCAACGCACGATTGGCCAGATTGCGCGGGCATATGTCCGTGCTGGCCAGTTCGCGGAGGGAGCCCTCAATCGGATCGAGGCTGGCATCCGCGCATACGATCCGTGCCTGTCGTGCTCGACCCATGCGGTCGGCCAGATGCCGATGCAGGTCCAGCTGGTCGATTCGCGCGGATCGGTCCTCGACGAGCTGCGGCGCGACTGACCGACGGATGGCGCGAATCGTCGTTGCCGGCTACGGCAACGTTCTGCGCGGTGACGACGGCGCGGGCTGGCGGGTTGCCGAAGCCATCGCCGAGCGCTGGGGCGAGCGCGTATGCGTGCTGCTGGGCCAACAGCCCACGCCAGAATGGGCCCCCGTGCTGGCGGCGGCGGACGTTGCCTTTCTCGTGGACGCTACGCGCGAGGCCGGCGCCGGCCTGAGCGTGCGACGACTGGAGCCAGTCATGGATGGCCAGCTCGTCGATGGCCATACCTTCGGGCCCGGGCACCTGCTCGGCCTGGCCGCCGCCTTGTACGGCCATGTGCCCGAGAGCTACCTGCTGCTCCTACCAGGCAGAAATTTCGACTTCGGCGAGGTGCTCTCGCCAGGGACAGCGCGTGCTGCCCAACGCGCGCTGCGCTTCCTCGATGGCCAACTCAGAGCGTGGCACGCGCGAGCTGGAGGTGGTGGCGCGTAAAGTGTTCCAGCTGGCGCCGTTGCAGGTCGGTTATGCGTTCGCACACCCAAACCCAGTGCAGCGATACCCAATCGCCAGGTGCGGCGGCTGTCGCTGGACCAGCTACGGGCCTGCCCGCTGAGCTGTTTTGAGAAGCGCTCGGCCTGGTGGTACAGCTGACGCGCCCCAACCTGCGAGAGCAGATCGTTGCCGATCCAGTACGCCTCGACCATGCGCGGATCGAACGGATCGCCGATGCCCGTCGTGCGCGCGATCAAGCGCAGGTACGGCATGGCACCGCCGAATCTACCCAGCAGCTCGGCCAGACCGCGGTCTACGGTTGCGGCGACGGCGTAGGCGTACAGGGCGCGGTTGTCGTCGCCACCGCAGTCACCAAGCGATTCGGCATGCAGACGTAGCGGGCGAAGCGGAGCGGACCGCTGAGAGACGCCGCGGGCTGGGCCGCGATCACGCGCGTGATTCCTCCTGGGCCAGGGCGTCCAGCGCCGCGAGTGTTTCCAGGATCGACTCAGCCGCCGGTGCATCGAGCCGTTCGAGAATCACTCCGGCGTAGTGCAGGACGTAGTCACCGACATGGATCGCTTCGGTCGTAGCCAGCGTCGCTGGAATCGCGCGACCGTCAAGCTCCAGCCACGCGGTATCGCCGTCAATACGCTGAACGCGCGCCGGGGTTGCGCGGCACATGGGCCCTACAGGACCTCAACGTCGATGCTGGCGAGCACCAGCTCCGGCCCCCCATGCGCGTTCGGCTGTGGTTCGAAATCAACCGCCGCACCCTCCACGAGGGTGCCCGCGGCGAGTGCCGCCACGAGCGTCTCGACGGCTTCGCGCGTCACGTGGCCGGTCGGCGCGAGCGCAAACGTCAGGCGCTCGACGCGCTGCGCGCCGGCACGCTGTGCGGCCGCCACCGCCGCGGCGATAGCGGCTGAGACCAGGCTGACCTCGTGCATCGGCGTTGGCCTGATCTTACAGCCGGCCGCTCTGTCGGAGGTCCGAGTCCCCGAAGCAGCCTGGGCGGAAGGTCGCCGGACACGGGCGGCTACCTGCCGTTCACGGTCGGCCACCCGGCCAGCAACGCGCCCAGCGCAGGCTGGCATTGAAAGAGGATCGGTCATGTACACGAACATCCTGGTTCCCCTCGATGGGTCACCATTTGCTGAGGCTGCCCTTCCGTATGCGCAATGGCTAGCGGAGCGTGGTGGCGCAGGCCTGACTCTCGTGCGAGCCACCCGCGCGCCCATCAGCCTGGGCGACGCAGGCTCGCACGAACGACGCGCCGTGGCAGAAACGGAAGCGTATCTGACTGCGCTCGCAGCTGAGTTGGTTGCGCACGGCTTCCGCGTACAAACTGGCGTGCCCTACGGGGGTTCGGCTGCCGGGTGGATCGTCGAAGAGGTCGGCATGCGGCACGCCGACCTGGTGGTCATGGCCACGCACGAACGCACTGGGCCGGATCGCTGGTTGCACGGGAGCGTGGCTGAGGCGGTTGTCGGCCAGGCAAGTGCACCCGTGTTGCTCATCCGCGCACCCAGCAGCCCGCGCGCGGTCGAGCGCTTCCGAGATCAACGGCCGGTGCTCGTGGTCCCCCTGGATGGTTCATCGCTGGCTGAGGCCGCGTTGCCAGGCGCCGTCACCCTGGCCAGAACGCTGGGTGGGCGCATCCTCCTGGTGGGGGTCGTGCCGGTGCCAGGGCAGCGAGTTGCCATTGTCGGCGGCGAGGTGGCCTTTGTGGGGGCTGAGCACACCCAGCTCATAAACGAAACTCGCGGCTACCTCGCCGGGATGGTCGATCGCCTGGCAGCCACCCGCCTCCCCGCTGAGGCGCTGGTATGCCAGGGGGAGCCAGCCGAAGGAATCGCCGAAGCAGCGGGCGCGCACAACGCCGCGGCGGTGGTGATGGCGACCCATGGACTGACTGGTCTGGCGCGCACGGTCATGGGCAGTGTTGCCGGAGAAGTCCTGCACCGCACCGCCTGCCCAGTCCTGCTGGTCCGCTCAATCCGGCCCGAGAGGTCACACGTCGAGGTGCCAGTCGGGGTCGAGGCGGTCGGCCAAGCCGCTCGATAATCACCAGCAATGCCGCGTGCCGAGGCGGGCGGCGATGTCGTGGCGTCGTCGTTCACGTGGCCTCGACTGCCCCCGACTGGGTCGGCGGCGACGTCGGATGGTCGGCATCGGGGAAGCCTGTCCAGACCGTCTGGTTGAACTCGTAGAACTCGAGCGGCCGGTACATCAGCGGAATGGCCGGGATGTCCTGGCGATAGATCTTGTCCAGTTCGCCATACATCTCCTTCTGGTCGGCCTCGGTCGATGCGGCGGCTGCTTTCTCGAGCAGCGGACCCACCGCATCGTTCTTGTAGCGGTTGAAGTTCCAGAAGGCCCGCGTACCCGCCGGTGGGACACCGCGGTTGTCGAGGATGTCCCGGAAGCGTAGCCACGGGCTCGAGGCGCTCACGCCCGAAACGGGCCACAGCGCCAGGTCGAACTCCGCCTGACCCACGCGGGTATTGACGACCGGGGCCTCGGGGAACTCAGTGCTGATGTCGATGCCCACCGCCTGGGCGCTCTGGCTGACCAGCTCGAGCGCGGTCATCCAGTCCGTCCAACCATATGGGGTGATGACCTTCCACGGACCGAGCCGCGACCCGTTGGGCAGCACATAGATGCCGTCGTTGCCCTTCTTCGCGCCCAGTTCGCCTTCGAGGATCTGGACTGCCTTCTGGTTGCAGGAACGTGCGGCGGTTCGTGCGCAGGTCCAGGGGCGACGGTTGTGTCATGAGTCCACCCTCCTGAGTGCAACCCGACTGTCGCGTCAGAACGTTGCCGCGGACATTGCTTGCCAGCAATGGAGCGTTGCAGTGCGGTATACGATCTCGTGGCCGGCTGGAGTGCAGATGGACATTGGAGATTGGCAAGAGTTCTCACGTCTGCGTGGTGAAAACCACGTCTGGCACCGCTGCATTGCCGAGATTCTCGAGGCCGTGCAGGCTCCAGGAGCCACCGCCGAGTCGATCGCCAGTGTGGTCGAGCGCAGCGTGACAGCGCTCAATCAGCAGCTCGTGCGCATCCACCGGCGACCAGTTGAGCTGCACCGCCAATGAGGCCGGACACGCCCGTTTCGGTCGGCCGCCTCGGGTACGGTCTGGCCACGCTGGCGGCAATCATCAGCGGAGTCAGCGTCTACGTGAACAGTCTCGGCGTGCAGAGCGTGGCCGATCCAATTCTGTACACAACACTCAAAGACGGTGTCGTCGGCCTGGCCCTGCTTGTGCCGCTGGCTGCATCGCGGCGTCGCCGTGCGGAGTACCGCCGCCTGGACCGGCGCACGGCATGTTGGCTGGTGGCGTTGGCGCTGACCGGTGGCAGCGCCCCATTCGCCTTCTTTTACACGGGCCTCCAGACGACCACCGCCGCCACCGCTGCCCTGCTCAACCACTTCCAGTTCGTGCTGGTGGCCGGGTTTGCCGCGATCTTTCTCCGTGAGACCATTCGCCCCGCGATGTGGACCGGTCTGGCAGTGCTGCTCCTGGGCACGCTGCTCGGGACGAATCTGCGGGCGCTGGCCTGGAACGCCGGCGCCTGGCTGGTCGCGGTGTCCACTGTGCTCTTCGCGATTGACTTTGTCATCGCGAAGCATCTACTACGAGAACTGTCCACGCTGACGGTGATGACGGCCCGCATGACGCTCGGTACGGGGATGCTCCTGGTGTACGTGATGGCTTCGGGACGATTGGATCAGGTCGCTCGCCTGGGACCGACGCAATGGCAATTCGTGGTGCTGACCGGTGTGATCCTGCTGGCGTTCACCACGACGACGTTTACGGCCATCCGGTTGGCATCGGTCTCGGCGGTGATGGCCGTCGGCGCCGCTGCACCGGTGGTCACCACCGTGCTCCAGGTAGGCATCGGTCAACTGAACCTTTCCGTACCTGACGTCGCCGGTCTGGCAGTCACTCTGCTGGCGGTCGTGGCGGTCGTGATCCTGGGCGTCCGTCGAGCCACGGCGCGTTCGGGTTAGCCTTATTCGGAGGCGCCGCCGACGGGCGCCGGCGCTGGCCGAGCCGAACGCGGCGCGGTCCGCGTAGGGGTTGGCCGAGGCGGCCGTCGTAGCCAGCCTGAAATAGCGCTCACCAGCCCACTGAGATCGTCGAAGATGGTGTACACGGCCGGGATGAGCACCAGCGTCAAGAGCGTGCTGGTGAGCAGTCCGCCGATGACCGTGACCGCCATCGGCGCCCAGAATTCGCTGCCTTCGCCGAGCTTCAGCGCGAGTGGAGTCATGGCGAACACCATGGCCGCGGTGGTCATCAAAATGGGCCGCAGTCGCGTTGGGCCTGCCTGCAGCAGGGCCTCCTGGCGACTGAGGCCGCGCTTACGCAACGTGTTGGTGAAGTCGACCAGCAAGATGGCGTTCTTGCCAACCAGCCCTGTCAGCAGGACCATGCCGATCAGGCTCATCATGTTCAGCGTGTTGCCGGTCAGCGTCAACAGGCCGAACGCGCCGACCACCGCCAGGGGCAGACTGATCAGGATCATCAACGCATACAGCGGACTCTCGAACAGCGCGGTCATCAGCATGTACATCAGCAGCACGCTCAGCAGCAGTGCCTGGAAGACCTGCGTGAACGAGTCAGACTGCGTCTGGGCCACGCCCCCCTGGGTGATCGTATAGCCATTCGGAACGGCGATCCGGTCCACTCCGTTCTGAATGTCGGCCGTCACATCACCAGCCGGACGTCCATTCAAGTACGCGGTCACGTAGACCGTGCGCTGCCGATTGTAGCTGGTGATCTGGGTGGGACCGCTGACCTGTGTCACGGTCGCAATCTGGGCAAGGCGGATCGTCGCGCCACGCGGCGTAACGATCGGAATCTGGCTCACCTGCGCCACTCGAGCGCGCTCGTCCGGATTCAGCACGACGTTGATGTCCCAGCCCGGCGTGCCCGCTGGTCGGAAGGTGGAGACGACGCTGCCGGCCAGGCCGGCGCGCAACACCCCGGCCACCTGACCGGGTGACAGGCCGAGGTCGGCGGCTTGTTGTCGGTCAATGCTGACCATCAACTCCGGCTCACCGGTCACACCGCCGTCGTCCACATCGCGCGTGCCGGGCACCGCGCGGACGACGCTCGCCACCTGCTGGGCGAGTCCGGTCAGGACGGCTTGATCGTCGCCCTGAACGCGGACCTGCACGCTCGCACCGCCCGGTCCGAACTGACTTATTGGCGCCGCGGTCACCTTCGCGCCCGGAATGTCGGCGCCGAAGCCGCGAACGACTTCGGAGAGCTGATCTGGTGTGCGCGTGCGCAGGCTGCGATCCTTCAGCTGAACGAAGATGCTCGAAAAGCGCGCCTGATTGGTCTGAGAACCGCCACCACTGCCGGCTACGCCCACGGAGCTGAACACGTCCTTGACCTCCGGCAAGGCCATGATGCGCTGTTCGACCTTTCGGGTGGCCACGTCGTTGACGTCCAGCGTGGTCCCGGGTGGCATCTCGACCGCGACTTGAAACTGGCCGTTGTCCGCATTGGGCATGAATTCCGTCGACAGAACGCCGAACGTGACCAGCAGCACGCCCCCGGCCAACGACGCGAGGCCGAGCGCGACAATCAACCAGCGCGAGCGCGGCCCGATAGCAAACTGCAAAACGTGGCGGTAGCCGCGTGACAGGCGCTCATACCCGGCGTCCCACCGCCGCCCGAACAGGACCAGCGGACTGCGACTCGGCACGGTCGAGTCCGCGTCGTCGCTCGTCTCGCGCCGGTACCACCGGCTGGCGAGGAGTGGCGTGAGGGTGAACGACACGAACAACGAGAACAACGTGGCGGCGACCACGACCAGCCCGAACTGGCGCATGTATTGTCCGACGTAACTCGACATGAAGCCGATAGGCGCGAACACGACGACGTCCACCAGGGTAATGGCCACGGCCGCGAAGCCGATTTCAGACCGGCCTTGCAGAGCCGCGTCCTTCGGTGACTTCCCGAGGTGCAAATGTCTGAAGATGTTCTCCAGCACCACGATCGAGTCATCAACCAGGATCCCCACGGTCAACGTGAGTCCCATCAGACTCATCATGTTCAGCGTGAAGCCGAGGGCGTACATAACGCCGAGCGTGGAGATCAAGCTCGTCGGGATGGCGACCAGGACGATAAAGGTGCCGCGGAGGGTGTGCAGGAAGAGCAGCAGCACCAGTCCCGTGAGCAAGACCGCCGCGGACAACTCGCGTTGCAAATCCGACAGGCTGCTCCGCGTGTAGACCGAGGCATCGGCCGCCACGGTGACGGTCACGCCAGGCGGGAGGTCCGGCTGGATCTGGGCCAGCGTCGCCTTGACCGCGTCCGCGGTCACCACCGTATTGGCGCTCGCCTGCTTGAGAATGTTTATCCCGACTGCCGCGGCGCCATTGGCGCGGTTGATCGTGCTGACCTTCTTGTAGGTATCGACAACGGTGGCCACATCCCGCAGATACACCGGTCCGGTATCCGTCGAAGCTACCAGGATGCCGTTCAGCTGATCGGGTGTCTGGGCGCGGTTGTCGAGCCGCACCATCCAGTCCTGGCCCAGGTCGGTCAGATTGCCAGCCGGTACGTTGAGATTGTCGCCGGACAGGGCCTGGTTGACCTGGAGGATGCTCAATCCGCGAGCCTGGAGCTTGCGCTGGTCGACCTGGACCTGGATCTCGCGCACCTGGCCACCGATCAGCGAGACCTGGGCGACTCCATTGGTCGACTGGATGCGTTTCTGGAGTTTGTCCTCCGCCAGGCGCTGGAGGGTGCCCAGATCCGTCCGGGCGCCGCTCAGCGTGAGCTGCAGGATCGGCTGGGCGTTGGGGTCGTACTTACCGACCGACGGGTCGCGGGCGTCGGTTGGCAGCAGACCGCGGACTGCGCTGACGTGGCGCTCCACGTCGATCGAGCTGTCCTTGGAGGCCCGGTCGGTGAAGAAGATGACGACGGTGGACTGGCCTTCAATGGAGCTCGAGCTGATGTAGTCGATGTCATTAACGCTGGCGACAGCGTCTTCGATGTTCCGGGTGACCAGGGTATCGACCGCTTCGGGCCCGGCGCCCGGATAGGCGGTGGTGACCACGACGATCGGAAAGTCGAGCGCCGGCATGAGGTCGACGCCCAGTCGCGACCAGGACACGAACCCGACGACCAGCAGGGCACCGATCACCATCAGCATCAGGACCGGCCGCCGAATGGCGATGTTCGTCAGTTGCATGGCCGCTACTCCTCCGTTCGGGTGGTTTGTCCAGCCCGCCTGGCTGCGCTCGCTCGTTTTCGACGAGTGCAACGTTCCTCATCGTTCTCTTGCCAGGGACGTGACCTGGCCCTTTGGGGCACGACTTCACGGCACATAAGCGGTCCGCGTGTCGACCTGCGGGGCAACGATCTCGCCGTCGTTCAGGCTGCTCAGTCCGCTGGTGGCCACGAGTTGGCCGTCGTCGATGCCGCTCAGAATCTCGACCAGCTGGTCGTTCTGCAGGCCGAGTTTGACCGGCTGTCGGTGGATGCTGCCGCCTGAATCGATCGCCATGACCACCGGCTCAATGCCGGGCGCACCGGGCACGACCGCGACGCGCGGTACGACCAGCGCGTTGGGCTTCTCGGCGGTGATGATCGTCACGCTGGCGAACATGCCGCCGCGGAGGCGGCCCGTACTATCCGTCGGCTCGATGCGCACCGCGGTCGTGCGGCTCTTGCCGTCCATGATCGGGGCGATCGACGTGACTTTGCCGCCGAACGTCTGAGATGGGAACGCCGGGACTTCGAGCTGGACCACCTGACCCGGGGCGAGTTGCGTCAGCTGGCTCTCCTCGACATTGACCACCAGCTCCAGCGCCGGCGGTACCAGCGTGACAATCGGCGTTTGCGAACTGACCAGCGCGCCTGGCGAGACCAACCGCTCGGCAATGACGCCGTCAACCGGCGCCACCACCGTCGTCTCGTTGAGGCCCAGCTCAGCCAGGTCAACGGCGGCTTGAGCCTGATCCACGGCCGCCTGGGCAGCCGTGATGTCCTGGTCGGTATACGGTCTCTCGACTTTCTCGAGTACCGCCGCCGCCTGCGCGACGGCTTGCTCCTGCTGCTGCAGGTCGAAGCTGGTATACGGCAGTCCTGCCTTGTTGAGCTGTTGCTGGGCCTGGTCGATCCCCGCCTGTGCCTGGCGTACGTCTTCATCGGTCGGTCCGCTGACGATAACGTCCAGCCTGGCCTGATCGGCCTTGAGACGCTCACGGGCGGCGGTGACCTGGGCGTTGGCGTTCTTGACCTGTGCGTCAAGGTTGCCGCTCTGCGCGGCGGCCAGGTTGGCCTCAGCCGTCTTGAGGTTCTCCTCGGCCTGGACGAGCTGGCCCTGGGACTGCTGCTTCTGGGCCTCGGCCTGAGCCCGCGTGGCGGCGATTCCGCCGCTCTTCAGCGCGTCAAGACGAGCCGCGGCCGCGCTGACCTGGGCCTGGGCCTGGTCCACCGTAGCCTGGAGTTGAGTCTGCACGGCTGGGGGGCCGCCGCGGGTCAGCAGGTCCAACTGCCCCTGGGCAGCTTCGGTGGCCGCATTGGCCGCACTGACTGCCGCGGTTGCGGCTGCCTTCGCGTCACCGCAGGCAGTGCTGTTGTGGGAGATCTTCACGCCGTTGACCACGACGTCCGCACAGGCGCCGCCGACGTTCTGTTCGAGCGCGGTCTGGTTCGCTTCGGCTGCCGAACGCTGACTCCTGGCCTGTTCGAGCGCGGCCTGGGCCTGAGCGATGGCGGCCTGGGTCGGTTGATTGGCCTGTTTCAGGGCCGCCTGGGCGGTCTGGAGTTGCGACCTCGACTGGTCCAGGGCACTCTGCGCAGCCTGGACATCGGCCGCCGACGTGCCACCGAGACTGATCAGTGCGGCGTCGGCGGACGTGATGAGCGATTGCGCGGTCGTAATCTGCGCTTGCAGACTGTCGACCTGAGCCTGGGCAGCTTGCAGGCTGGCGGCGTTCTGTCCACCGAGCGCCGCGTACGCTGCTTCCGCGCCGGCCACCGCCGCGGCGTCCGAATCAACGGCGCTCTGCTGCGCCTGGCGCACCCCGTCATCGGCGCCATTCTGGAGCGCCTGTAAGCGCGCCTCGGCGGCCGACAGGCCGGCTTCGGCGGCCAGAATGTCCTCGCTGCGGCCGCCCGAGCGCATGTTGCTCAGACGCGTTTGTTGCTGGGCGAGGGCCGCCTCGGCCGCGGCGATGTCTTCGGCGCGCGGCCCGGCTTGCAGTGAGGCCAGCCTGGCTTGCGCCCCGGCGAGTGCGGCTCGGGCTTGCAGAGCGCTGATCTGGGCGCTGTCCCGATCGAGCATCGCCAGGATGTCGCCGGCCTTAACCTGACTGCCAGTGTCGACCAGCATCTGCTGGACGCGTCCGGACGACCTGGGTAGGACAGTGATCTGTTCTCGGGCGCGAATATCGCCGCTGTAGGACAGACTTTGTTGAATGTCAGCTCGGCGAGCAGTGTCGGCCCTTACCGCCGTGGCGGCAACGACGGTCGGCGCCGGCGATGGTTTGGGCGCTGGCTGTGGGGTGCAAGCCAGGCCCAGGACCAGAAGTCCCGCATAGAGCACACTCGGACGATTGAGGAGCTGAGGCACAGGTCGGCCCTCCTGAGGGCCAGCCTCGGCTGGTCGTGTTGCACACGCGGATGCTGAACGTAAACGCTACGATTCAAAAGTGGGCTTATTGGTGGTCGGCGCCGGTGAGGCGGCGGTGGCGGTGGCTGTCAGCGACACGTCCGCCGAGACTCACGATGCGCTGCTGGATCGCGTCCTTGAGCGCCTGACTGGAGGCGCGGTGTACCTGCACGTCGTGCACAATGGCCTGCACGCACTCGCGCCAGGCGAAGTTCTCGGTGCGCAGGTGAGCGAGCTCCTGCCAGATGGCGATCTCGTCCGGCGGCGGCGCGGACAACGCCGGTTCATTCAACACATAGAACGTAACGTCCGGGAACTCGTCCACCCCGCGATTCTACGCCGGTGATTCGGAGGTTTTAGAAGATGCGCATAGGCGTTCTCACCGGCGGGGGCGACGTGCCAGGCCTCAACCCGTGCGTCAAGGCGCTCGTCTATGGCGCCGCCGAACATGCCTGGCAGGTGGTCGGGATTCGCCGCGGCTGGGCTGGCCTGCTGGAGCTCGATCCAGAAGATCCCGCCACCCTCTCGGTTGGCACGCTCGAGCTCAATCGTCAGAACACGCGGACCATCGATCGATCTGGCGGGACGTTCCTGCATACCAGCCGCGTCGACCCAGGCCGGGTGCGATCTGACAGGCTGCCGCGCTTCCTGGTTGGACGCGGAGATCTCACGTCAGCGTCAGCCGACGGTACAGTCGATTGCACCGCCCACGTCCTGCGCGTCCTGGATTGGCTCGGAGTGGATGCGCTGGTACCGATCGGCGGCGACGATACGCTGGCATACGCGGAGCGATTGACACGCGAGGGCGTGGCGATCGCCGGTATTCCCAAGACAATGGACAATGACGTGTTCGGCACCGACTATTGTCTGGGTTTTTCCACGGCGGTCACGCGCAGCATCCAGTTCATCCACCAGATCCGCTCGTCGGCCGGCTCACACGAGCGGGTCGCGATCGTCGAATTGTTCGGTCGACACTGCGGTGAGACCACTTTAATGGCGTCGTACCTGGCCGGTGCCGATCGGGCGCTCATTCCAGAGGTGCCGTTCGATTCGCAAACCGTGGCCGACATGGTCACCGAAGATCGTGCCTCCAATCCGAGCAACTATGCGATCGTGACGGTGAGCGAGGGCGCCTTCATGGTCGGCGGAGCACCGGTCGAATCAGGCATGGAGGACGCCTATGGTCATCGCAAGCTGGGCGGGACCGGGCGCATCCTGGGCGAAGCGCTCAATCGGCTCACCGGTGATGACATCCTGTACCAGCAGGTCGGCTATCTGATGCGCTCCGGCGCACCTGATGGGCTCGACCTGATGGTCGCCGACAACTACGCCGCACTCGCGCTGAACCTGATCGAGAGCAATGCACATCATCACATGGTCGCGCTCAAGCAGGGCGTTTACACCAGTGTCCCGATCGGGGCCATCAGCGAGGGCGTCAAACGTGTGGATGTGCCGGAGTTGTACGACCCCGAGACGTATCTACCACGCGTGCAGCACGTACGCGGCAAACCTATGTTCCTGTACTGAAGCACCCTGTTTACCTGGCGTTGACCGAGCGCAGGCTGCTTTGCAACTGGGCTACCCGAGGCTTGATGGCGACTGGCGAGACGGTGAGATGAACGCATTCCTGGCAGCCGTAGATGCCAATCACCTCCTGGTGCAGTTCCTGTACGGACAGGCATTCTTTATCGCCGCCCTGGCCGTCGTGCTGCGCCTCAATCGCCAGAGCAGCTTCCGCCTGGCGAGAGTGATCTGGCTGTTCGCGGTGTTCGCCCTGCTGCACGCGTTTTCAGAGTGGGGCGAGGTGTTCATCCCCCTCCAGCAAACCTACCTGCCCGCGGCCGTCGTCGTTGGATTGCGGTTGGCGCAAGTACTCCTGGTCGGCGCCTCCTTCATCGTTCTGTATGGATTCGGGGGTTCGCTGCTCGCTCGGTTACGGCCAGCCTTGGGCTGGCTGCGACTGCTCACGCTGCCGCTTGGCGCCGCGTGGCTGGCCTCGCTGCTGTTGGGCTTCATCCTGTTCTCGAGCTTCTCCAGCAATTTTTTCGATCTGGCCCTCGCGATGGCCCGCGTCCTTCTGCTGGTGCCGGCGGCGGCGATCACCGTCGCGGCGCTCGTCCGGGAAGCCGGCGATGCAGAACTCGCCGCTTTCCCGCGGATCTCCGAGTGGCTTCGCTGGGCTTCCGCGGGCCTCCTCGGGTGGGCGCTAGTTGCGGAGACCGCGCCATCGGTGTTGAACTTTTTTAACCGCGGCGCATTCGGCTCGCTCGAGGCACCGCTGGTGACCCTGGCCATTCCCGCGGGTCTGGGATTGGCCTACTGCATGACCCGAGCGATGGAGATTTTTGGGATCGAACAACGCCGCCAGATGGAGGCGATGGAGCGCCGCCATCTCGTGCTGCTCGAACGCGAACGTCTCGCCCAGGAGCTGCATGACGGCGTGACGCAAGTTCTGTACAGTATTGGCCTGCACACCCAGGCTGGCATGTTGCGGACACGCGATGCGAGCACGCGTGAGCTCCTCCAGTCCACCAGCAGACTCGCGAAGACCGGGTTGGACGACGTCCGCGCGGCAATCGACGCTTCACTGCCGCGGCTGGCGGACGGCCAGACCATCGAGTCCGCAATACGCGCGCTCCCCGAGCAATATGCACCGCTGAACGGGCCGACACTGGAGTTACAGCTCCTTGGAAACCGGATCCAACTCGTCCCGTCAGTCGAGGGCGCGTTGTATCGGATCGCTCGCGAGGCCTTCTTCAATGCTTGTCGCCACGGCGGCGCATCCCACATTCGGGTCGTACTCGAATTCCAGCCGGAACAGGTGAGCATCCGCGTCGGCGACAACGGGCTCGGGATCAGCGAGGAGCAGCGTATCGCGGCGCTCGAGCGCGAAGGCAGCCAGCTCGGTCTGGCCGGTCTGGTGAGACGGCTGTCGGCTTGGCATGGCACGCTCGGAATCCGGCGACTGCCTCAGGGTGGTACGGAGGTGACCGCCACTATTCCACTTTCACCCTACGCTGGCTTCGCTCCGAACGATGGTGGCGCGGCATGAACCGCATCCTTCTCGTCGACGATCACGAGATCGTTCGGCGCGGGCTGGCTGAGATCATCGCGACCGCAGCGGACCTGGAAATGGCTGGCGAGTGTGCTACCGTGGGCGAGCTTGTCGACCGCGTGACATCGACGCGGCCTGATCTGGTCTTGCTCGACGTGCGCATGCCCGGCGTGGGTGGCGTCGTCGTGTGCGAGGAGCTCCTGGCGCGCTGGCCGAGCCTGAAGGTGCTCATGCTCTCCACGTTCCTCGACGAGGATGCGATCCAACGTTGCCTGCTCGCCGGCGCACGCGGCTACCTGCTCAAGGATGTCGATGCCCTCAAATTGTTGGAGCACCTGCGCGCGGCGCTGCGCGGCGAGTTCGTGCTGGACCCCAAGATCACCGGAACGCTCGTCGCCCAGATGCGCCGTCTGGCGGCGGACGCGGGCATGGAGCGGCCCAGCGGACGCGAGTTGGAGGTGCTCCGCGAAGTCGCGCGCGGGCTGACGAGTCGCGAGATTGCGCAGCAGCTGGTGGTCGGCGAGAGTACGATCAAGAGCCATATCCAGAGCCTCATGCGGAAGCTGAACGCGGCCAATCGCGCGGAGCTGGTCGCGGAGGCGATGCGCCACCACCTCCTGGAGGGCGAATAGGACTCGCCGACCGGGGGTAGTTGTCACAAGCAACGCCGCCTCCTGGAAGGCGATTCGGATTTCGCCCACCAGGAGGCAGTTTTCAGGCGAGATGCGGCGACGCGCCGCGTGGATGGATCAAACGGTTGGGGCCGCCGCCGGCGTGGCGGCTGGCCGCCGTGAGGGCGGACGGTCGGTCTTGTGGAACGTGACGGTCGTGAAGAGGTACCCAGCGGTCCCCACCAGGATGATGTAGCTCGCATACAGGATCGGCGCTGCCCAATCCAGGTTGCTGCTGGTCGTCAGAAATGAACTGAGTCCCTTCGACCACGCCTGGTCGGCAGACTCGACGCCGAAGACCTGCGGAACCAGATACAGCGCCGAACCGAGCAGTAACAGCCAGGTGGTCAGGCGAAAGTCGGTGGCGTTGTCGTCCGCGTCACGCGTCAGTTTGATGGCGCATGCCAGCAAGAGGACGGCCGTGGCCAGTGAGCCAGTCAGCGGCAACGCATTCGCTTTGACCAGGTTCGGATAGAAAAAGACGATGCCGAGCGCGAACGTCACCAGCATGATGCCGTCACGCAGTAGCACGTAGCTCAGCCACCAGATGTCGGCTCCAAAGCGCAGCGTGAATTTGTGCAACATACGCAGCATGTAGGGTCGGCTGAGGTGCAGGGCGACGGTCAGCACCCAGAACGCCGGCAGCATGGCGACGGCGGTCTGGACGATCCACAGCTGGCCACCGGTGACCAGCCCTGTTGAGATGGCCTGGGAAAGTTCATCTTGCGTCATGGCGGTTCTCCTCATGGCCCGCGGCTGGCGCGGCCTGTTCAAAGTCGGAGCGGGTCTGCCAGGTCCGCCAGACGCGCCAGTTGGCGACTCGGCGGACCGGACGCCACTTGTAGGCGGGCCCCCAGGGGTCGCCCAATGGCTTGTCTTTGTGAGACTGGCGGGTGAATGCGGACAACGGCTGCCAGTGGCTGGGGTCGTATTTTGGTTCGGGGATCATCGGGCCCTGGGCCGGAGCGAAGGCCACCGCCTCATCCACCTGTTCGACAATGACGATGTCCGTGGGGCACTCCATCGTGCACACCATGCAGCCAGTGCACCGTGCGATCTGCACCGGAAACACCGTCATCCACGCCTGGGCATCAAACGGCGTGGTGGGTCGCGCGAAATCCGCCTCGGGCCCGTGCCTCACGGGCCGCGTCATATCGAGGCAGTGGACGGGGCAGACGTCGACGCAGACGCCGCAGTTGAGGCACTGGGAACTATCGAAGGAAAACTGGAACGTGCGCATGCCCGCCTCCTACTTCGCCGTCGCTGGTGAAGTTGCGCGGAGAGTCGTGGTCGCCGCGTACACGCCCAGGACGCCAGTGCCAAGGAGCGCGGCGTACGTGCACACCAGCGCGAGGATCGGATTGGAGTGCGAAATGAGGGCCTGCGAAATGGACGGGTCAACCCCAAAGCTGTCTGCCTGGACGCCGAGCAGCGTCGGTACCAGGTACAGCAGGGCACCCGCCGCCAGCAAGCCGCTGGTCAGGCGAAACGCCTGGGCGTCGTCGTCGACGTCACGCACCAGTTTGACCACGAGAACGCCGAGCAGGCAGAGCGCCGCCAGGGGAGCCGTGACCGGCAGGTCCTTGCCCACCATGACGTCTGGGAAGAAGAACATGAAACTGAGGGCGAACGTGGTCAGGATGGCAAGGTCGCGAATCGCGACGTAGGCCAACCACCAGATATCGGCGCCGAGCCGCAGGGAGAACTTCTGGACGACGTTGAGCATGTATGGCCGTGCCAGGTGGAGCGCCAGCATGAGCAGCCAGAGAATCGGGAGCACCGCGGCCAGCGTGCCCTCCAGTATCTGCTCCCCGGCATCCGAGAGCGCGCTAGCAATTGCCTGTGAAATCTGGTCTGGTGTCATGCCAGCCTCCTTTCACTCGTCGCGAACGGTGGGCCCGGCCCATTACCGAACCTGGCCCCACTGTAGGCTTGTTTGAAGGACTGGCCATCCAGCAGAGGGATGAATTCGCGCGCTCGAATGGGGTGATGCGGGAGTCATCCTTTTTGAGCGGCATCCCACCCCAGCGGGTGGGATGCCGCTCAAACGCGTCGTGGACCCGGGATCGATGGCGTCGGTGCTGGCGCCGCGTGCCGGCGCTGCAGGGCGTGGACCACGTCGATCGACCGTGGCCCGCCGGGTGGTGGCGGGATCAACCGGGAGAGGAGCACCGGTTGGCTAGCCATGCGCCCCACCGCGTTGGCCACGCTGCCCTGAATGGCACGCTGGGCGCCAGTCCGAGCGTGAGTGTTCATGACAATCACGTCGGCGCCCACCTCGGCGGCGACCGAGACGATAGTGGTGGCGGCTTCGCCAATCTCGACGCGTACCTCGGCATCGACGCCCGCCTCGCGGACCCTGGCGGCCAGGTCGTTCAACTGCTGCCTGGCCACCACCACCGCCTGTGGCTCAGGTAGAACCGGACCATGCCCCCACTGCCACACATAGGTCTCGTCGAAGGCGATCGCTCTGAGCAACACGACCCGCGCGCTGCAGGCGCGGGCGAGCTCGATGGTCGTCGCCAGTGGCGCCGCGCATGAAGTGTCGATGGCAAGCAGAATGGTCTTCAACTCGGGCGCAGGTCGGCAGCCACTCCGCACCAGCAGGGTTGGCGCTGGGGAATGGGCGACGACGTATTCGCCGACGCTACCAAGTACCGCACGCTGCAAACCTGAGCGCGCGTGCGTCGTCATCACGACCATCAAGACGTGTTCCGCGGCGGCCTCGCGCACGATGCATTCGCCGGGGTCGCCAGACATCAGCCGTGTGCACACAGGCCCGTCGAGTGCGCCGGCAATCCGATCCAGATACGCGCGCGGCGCATCGACGCTGGCACCGTGGTCGGGCACGACGACGACCAGATCAAGGGTGGCGCCAAGACTCCGGGCCAGTAACCCTGCGAGAGGCAGGGCCGTCTCGGCCAGGGGCTTTCCGTCAAGTGGAACGCGCAGTGTGCGTTGCATGGCAGCCCACCTCACCTGTCAGCATGGTGACCGGAGCAACGTGCGCGGTCGGTGTCCCCGGGTTGCGGCAAGGTAAACGCGGGCGTCCCGCGGCCCGGCTCGCCTGCGTGCCGGCGCGCAACCCGAGCCGAGCCCTGACCTGGCAAGATTCCGTGACCATGCTGCACCGTGTCGATGTCGGTACCCAGCCGATCGCCGCCTATGCTTCGACCGCGCGGGCGCCGAGCGCATCGACGAACTGCGTGCCCTGGCCGAGCCGCTGGGAGGTGCACGGGTGCTCCACCTGAAGGCGACGCCATACGGTGGCGGCGTGGCAGATATCCTGCGTTCGGAAGTGCCGCTCCTGCGCGACCAGCGCGGCAGCTGAAGCCGCACCCCGGTGTCAGAGCTACGCCAGGACCCGAGCACGCGCGACTGGGTGGTCATTGCGCCCGAACGCGGCCTGCGACCGCACCCGGTCGCGCAGCCACCGGCGCGCGTGCCGGTCGAGACGGAGGCAGACTGTCCGTTCTGCGTCGGGCACGAGGCCGAGACGCCGCCCGAGGTGTGGCGTCTGCCGCCGGAACGGACGGCACCCTGGCGAGTGCGCGTGGTGCCGAATCGCTTTCCGATGCTGGCTCCGGACGGTACCCCACGTCGCGAGGTCAGCGCGGATGGCCTCGTGCGTATGCCCGGGATTGGGCGGCACGAAGTCATCGTCGAATCGCCTGATCATTGGGCGGACCTGGCGCGGGCCGACAATTCCGGCGTGGCGGCCGTGCTCGAGGCGTACCGGGCGCGCTACCGTGCCCTGCGCGCCGAAGGTGCCGGCGTTATCCTGATCTTTCGCAACCACGGCGCGCGCGCCGGGACGTCGATTGCCCATCCGCATTCGCAAATCGTCGCCGCGCCAGTCGTCCCGATTCAGGTGCGGCACCGCTTCGACGTGGCCATGCAGCACTATGACGACCTCGGCACCTGCCTGTATGTCGATCTGCTGGAACGCGAAGTGCATGATGGCCGACGCGTCGTGCTGGAAACCCCGAAGTTCGTCGCGTTCCAACCTTTCGCCGCGGTTGCGCCATTCGAAACCTGGATCATGCCGCGCGCACCGCAACCGGCGTTTGGCGACGTGGACGACGCGGCGTTGGACGCGCTGGCGCCGGTACTCAGAAATGTGCTTGCCGGTCTGGCGGAGGTCCTCGGCGATCCGGATTACAACGCGATCATCCAGAGTGCGCCGCCCGGCGACGAGAGCCGCGAATACTTCGTCTGGCACCTGCGGGTCATTCCCCGGCTGGCGACGCCGGCCGGATTCGAGCTCGGTTCCGGCATGGCCATCAATCCCACGTTGCCGGAGCAAACGGCTGAGCTGATGAGGCGCGCAATCGCCCGGCTATCCTGAAGGGCAATGGCGAGCACACGGCGCGTGGGAATCCTGTGCGGCGGCGGGCCCGCGCCGGGCATCAACAGCGTCATTGGCGCGGCGACGATTCGTTCTGTCCTGGGCGGCTCGGACGTGCTCGGGATCCACGATGGCTTCCGGCGCCTGATGCAGGGCGACGTTGACTGCGCCTCCCCCTTGACCATCGAGGACGTCAGCCGGATTCATTTCACCGGCGGATCTCAGGTGGGTACCTCGCGCGCCAATCCAACGCGTGATCCGCGCCACTTGCAGGTGGTCACGGACACGCTTCAACGCCTGGGCATCGACGCGCTCATCACTATTGGTGGCGACGACACCGCATTCTCGGCCATGCGTCTTGCGGATCATGCGGGTGGACGCCTGCAGGTCGTGCACGTGCCGAAGACGATCGACAACGATCTCGACCTACCCTATGGGATCCCGACGTTTGGATTTCAAACTGCTCGGCATGTTGGCACCGAGCTGGTCAAGAATCTGATGACCGACGCCAAGACCACCGGTCGCTGGTACCTGATCGTGGCGATGGGGCGCAAAGCCGGGCACCTCGCTCTGGGCATCGGTAAAGCGGCCGGCGCCACCCTGACCGTTATCCCGGAGGAATTTTCGACCGGCGGCGGCAGCGGCAAAGTCCGACTCGACGACCTGACCGACATTCTGCTCGGAGCGATCGTCAAGCGCAAAGCCCTGCACCACGATGACGGGACGGCGATTCTCGCCGAAGGCCTCGTCGAGCATATGGCGCCCGAGGACCTGGAGGTCTTCGGACAGCTCGAGCGCGACGAGCACGACCACGTTCGGCTGGCCGAAGTGAACCTGGGCGACGTCGTCCGGGTGCGGTTGCGGTCGCGACTCGCTGAGCTCGGCCTGAACACGGGCCTCGTTTCGAAGGACATTGGTTACGAGCTGCGCTGCGCGGATCCGATTCCGTTTGACATGGAGTACACCCGCGACCTGGGGTACTGCGCGGCCCAGTACGTGCTCGATGGCGGCACGAATGCCATGGTGACGCTGGTGAACGGCCACTTCGAGCCGATGCCATTCAACCAGATGCTCGATCCGCAGACCGGACGCACGCGCGTGCGGCTGGTGGATCCCCACTCCGAGCATTACCAGATCGCGCGGCGCTATATGGTCCGGCTGGGCACAGAGGACTTTGAAGACGCCGCGACGTTGACGAACCTGGCCCGCGTAATTGGCCGGCAGCCCGACGCGTTCATGGCACGCTTCAAGCACCTGGTGGCTGGCGAAGCCGCTCAACGCGCCGGTTGATCCCAAGCCGCACGCAACGCTCGCCCACCCTCCCGTGTTGGCTGAACGCTACCTGTCGCGCGTTACTGTCGAGGTTGCGCCAGGTGAATGCTCGGGGCAGGTGCTGCCGCTGGCCAGCGCTTGTCGGACCTGATCGATCGTCAGCTCGAGCGGCTGCATGGTGTCGACGCTCAAGGTCTCTGACATCTCGGTGGGCTCGACGAAGGCCGCTTTGAGCGCAGGCCACAACTCAGGCCGCGCGTCGGAGACTGAGTGCAGATCGTGCCTCCGGGCCGCCAACCGCGCCAGCAGCACCGACTCGTCAGCTCGGCACACGATGACCACCAGCCGCGCCCCAGTGCGGCGCGCAAGCTGACGCAACGCGGCGCGCTCTGCCGGTTGGCTGTAGGTAGCATCGAGCACGAGCGATCGGCCGCGCCGCAACCACCGCGCGGCCTGTTTTCTCAACATGGCGTAGGTGCGGCGGCTCATTGACCGGCCGTACAGGCCACGTTCGAACCCGTCGAGACGGTGCTCGCTGGGTCGCATCTCGGCCAGTTGTTTGCGGACGACGTCCGACGAAAGGTGCACCAGACCGAGCCGCCCGGCCAGGGCGCGAGCCAGAGTCGTCTTGCCGCTGGCGGGGAGGCCCATGGTGACCAACAGCGTCCGTTCAGGCTGGTGGGCGTACGTAACGGCCAGGTCGAAATAGGCTCGCGCCTCGCTGAGCGCGAGATCGAGCCCGCTTGCGGCGCGCGCGGGGTCGTCGAGTTGAAAGCCCAGCACCTTGCCGCGCACAAACGCGCGGTAGCACTTGTAAAAATCCAGCAACGCCGGCAGCTCACGGTCTCCGCTGCGTCGGACGTAGGCGTCTACAAAGGCGGACCCGAGGTCGGCCCGCCCGAGGTGGTCGAGGTCCATCGCCAGGAAGGCCACCTCGGCAGCCACGTCAGCGCAGCGGAACCGGTCGTTGAATTCGATGCAGTCGAACAGGTAGAGACGCCGATGGGCAACACAGACGCTGCCCGCGTGCAAGTCGCCATGGCCGTCGCGGATGCGGCCCTGCGCCACGCGCCGCTTCAGCAGTTCGGCGTGCGCTTCGAGAAACTGCTCAACGTAGCTACGGATCTCGGCATATTGCTGGCCAGCGAGGGTGCGCCCGACGAACGCGGCCGTCTGGGCGAAGTTCTCAGCCCAATTCGTGCGCAGCATGGCCACGCTCCCGAACTCGTCGACGCCAATGCCAGTGGCAGCTCCGGCGTGGAACTCAGCCAGGTGTCTGGCCAGGCGCTCCATCAGTCGGTCATCAGCCGCCTCTCGCGCGAGCAGGGCGGGCAGCATGCCTGCCTCGGGCAATCTCCGCATGACTACGGCCGGCTCAACCGGGCTGCCTGGTCCGGTCATGGATAGCACTCCGTCGCGCTCGACAACATCCACCACGCCAAGGTAGAGATCCGGGCACAGGCGCCGGTTGAGGCGCACTTCCGCCTCGCAATCCGCCCGCCGCTGCTCCAGGGTCGAGAAATCGAGAAACCCGAAGTCGACCGGTTTGCGCAGCTTGTACACAAACGCGCCGGCCAGGATCACCCAGGAAATGTGGGTTTCAATCACCGTCGGGTGCGGCGCAAGATGCGGAAACGCCGCCGGACGCAAGAGCTCCATCAGCCGCCCGGACAGATCGGATCGCGTCCTGGCTGGCCATCCCGTAGGGGCCGCTTGCGGACCCGGAGTGGTGGTCGGAGTGGCGATTGCGGCTGTCATGGCGTCAACTCCTGACGACCCACGTCGTTCAGGTCCGGACCGGTGCGGCGTACGACTCGGGCGCGGGTGGCTGAGCCGCCTGGAGCGCCGTCGGCCGGACAATCAAGAGCGGGACTTCGGCGTGCTGCAGCGCGCCGGTGGTCGTACTGCCAAGCACCACCCGCGCCAGACCGCTGCGGCCATGCGTGGCCATGGCGATCAAATCGGCGTGTTCGGCACGCGCGAGTTGAACGATCGTCGCGGCCGGCGTCGGACCGACCTCAATCCGCCAGTGCACGCTGGCGCCACTTTCGCGGAGCCTGGTGGCCACGGTTGCCAGGTAGGTGCGCGCCGCGGCGACCTGCTCATCGAGGTCATACCCCAACAACTCGACGGGGTCGCTGTACACCCGCGGCGGCCACGCCACCACCTCGACCAGCAGCAGTTCGGCGCCGAGTCGTGTAGCAAACTCCAGCGCTGGACCGAGCACGGCTTCGCTGAGCTGCGACTCATCCAG
>Ga0070730_10000636_pt1 | contig 38623 bp, 38 predicted proteins | sample Coa_R1_3_FD_66447 | JGI IMG/M metagenome (GOLD analysis project Ga0070730, IMG submission 66447) | Surface soil microbial communities from Centralia Pennsylvania, which are recovering from an underground coalmine fire - Coalmine... | ecosystem: Environmental > Terrestrial > Soil > Unclassified ...
AAGTTAGGCTGTCTCACCTCTTTCCTGCCTCATTGGAAGGGAGCTGAGGGGCTCTACTCCATGCCGCGCTTGGTGGGCAAAACGCGCTTTCATCGGCTCGGAATTGCACCGGCGCTGACAGCATCTCCATACTGGGAGGCTTCCGTAATGACAACCGTTGAACCAAAGGAGTGACCCACCAGGATGATTTTTGAAAAGCTCACTCCATTCACACTTCCATTGCGCAGGCTTTGAATGATTTGATGAAGCACGTAGGCATTCGAGACCAGAGTCACATGCAGCGCTGGAGGGTGGTCGCTGAGACCGGTGCCGATCCTATCGAGATTGAGGGTGACATATCCTGCACTCGTGATCTGTTTGACATAGGAGTCGGTTGGTGAGAGAGATGGGAAGTCCCAATACGTATGATCGTAGGTGGAGCCATGGACGAGCACCTGGACCGTTTTTCCTGCCAGGTGCCCTTGTGAACAGAGCCAGGTCGCAACATGATACACCGTTGGGTCGAGGGCTGAGAGCGTCACAGGAATGAGAGACTGAGTACAGCTGGAAGTCGTGTCTGAGGCCGCGGCCGGGCCAGAGGAAAGAGGAAAGATCAACGCGAAAACAAAAAGGGCACTCAAAAAGGCAATAAGCCGTTTCATGGGTTCCATCTCCTTTGTCCTCCATAAATGGACGTATCTCTACAGTCTGCTTGTTGTCCAGACAAGCAGACTTCTGTATGCAACAAGCTCTTGTGTCTATGAGGCCACCTGTCCAGAAACCGTTGCACCAGCGTGCTGGTGCCTATGTGAGGAGGCCAAAGCAGGTCTCCCAGGACCGTTCAGCTCTTCTCTCCTTTGCATCTCAGGTACGAGGGGCTCTCTTCTTCCTGTTACAGCGAGAGAACTGAAGAATTTCCTCTGAAGAGCATCTCTCATGGAGTCCCTTCTGCTCTACAGCAGGTGATCAGTACACAGGATCTGAAGGCACTCTCTGTGATCGACACCCTCTGTTACCATGAAAGTGATTTGCCTCTTCAAGAGCATTCCAGATGAACAGGACATTGCTGCGCCGTGAATGGCTCCTTCCAGGCTGCTGGCTGCTTAAAAAAGTTGGGCTTGAGAAGGGTGTTTTTATAGGTACGAATAGGAAAGATTGGACAGGTCGAGCCAGAGACTGGGGGGACCAGCCAGACCCAGTGTCCCGGCACGGTACGCCCAGCCTGTTGTTCTAAGGTCGTGTGGAGAAGAAACTGGCGCGAAACGGTATGATGGTCAACTATGGAGACCCCTTGCTTGGAAAAAGAGGACAGGACAGCGACGTTCATCTCGACAAGGGCGCGATCTTTCCAGAGTGAACGGTCAGAGCGCACACTGAGTCCCATCATCCGGGCCACTCTGGGCAGCAGGTTGTAGCGGTCGACATCACCCAGGTTCCGTGCCCCTATCTCAGTACCCATGTACCACCCGTTGAATGGGGCCGCTGTATAGGAAATACCCCCAATTTCCAGGCGCATATTGGAGATGACAGGCAGCGCGTGCCACTTAAGACCAAGATCGGCAAACCAGGGAAAGTCGGGATGGCTTAAAGGAACCTCAAGTACCACGTCAGATGGCAGTTCAAAGAGTTGAGGAGGGTGTGACGGGGTCTGGATCACGATGGGCAGGAGATCAAATGGTGTCCCTGCTCCTCCTTTCCAACCCAGACGCTGAAGGACCATGGTGAAATCGGCCAGCAAAGGATCACCAATCACCGATCCGTTGCCTTGCCGATATCCCGCATACCGAATAAGTTGAGGATTCCAGATACGAATGCCTGGCTGGTCTGGGGAAGGCGGGGCAAAAATACTGATGGTCGAGCGAAGCTTGCCTCCATTGGTTGCGAACCGCAGATGCGAAACCAGGGCATCGAAGATCTCTTCCGCCCTTGTCAGGTGACGTAGATCACGCACCGTGAGCGATTCCCAATGCAATCGCCCGATACATCGCGTCGAATTTCGCCAAGCGACCCTGGCCCCAAAGGTCAATTCCTCTGGCGTCTGCCAGTAGGTTCCGCTGCGTTCAATCTCAGCCTGAACGCGGGCAAATCGTGAAGGAAAGTCCTCTCTCCTGTGGCATTCCTGATGAAAGAGGTGGAGATACATACTGGCTTCTTGTTCTAGAGCAGATGGGCTTTTCTTCCTCACAAGAGAAAATGGGGATCGAAAGAGATACATGATGAGACTCCTTGTACTTGCACGGTACGACGGACTACGGTGTCTCCGTCCAACGCTATTTGCTTGTTCGGCTCTCTGCTTACCAGAACAGTATATCCAATTTTGACGAAAAAGTGTATTAAAAATGCATTAAATCATCTTGTATAATTTCCTGTGCCATCTTGTATAATTTCCTGTGCCATCTTGTGTTACACCTGTTAGTCGAGAGTTTTTACCTCTGCCATGACGGACTTGCGCTATGTATGAGCTTTACCCTTTTGCGCAAGGACCTTATGTGTGTCCGTTCGGGAGTGCTCTCATGTATTGACTTCCAGTGTCTATGGTAAAAAATAATTACCGCTGTAGGGCGATTACTCCTACCGCAGAGGAAGCCCAGAAAGTCAAACAGGCAGAGTTAGAAACAACCTCCAAAGCGCAAGAGATCAAGCGGGCGGAAGATCGCGCCGGGTATAAGCAACAGATGAACCAACTTGAATTAGAGAAACAGCAACTGGCGCTAGAACTTCAACGTCTGGAGGTGGAGAAGCAGCGTGTGGCTGCTCTAGAACAACGGCTGGAGGCTCAAAAGAAGGGTATCGAGTATGCATTGGAAATTGCGGGGAAGATGGTGACTATTGTACACCCCCAAGCCGATCCCGAAACGAGAACGTTGCTTATGCGCACACTGCTTCCCCAGCTGCTCCAACTGGAGAACGGGAAAGGGATTAGAGTTAGTGTTGCCGCCTCCAGCGCCGCAGAAAGAGGAGAAGCCCGAATAGTGCCAATCGTGCTCAGGCTCACTCTTTCTTCATTATTCTATCAAGGCAGAAGCCTGCTCACAGCCTTCTCCGAATGCCGCTCATAAACGGCCCAAGTTGACAGAACTTGTAATGGAGAGTGAGCAATCAGTGTCAAGCATGAGGGTTGGTGAAAAGGCATCCGCGTAAACCGCGCGCACTGGAACGATGCCTAGTAGCCAAGGTGTGAGTAGACCCGAAACATTCATTTGGGCTCGTCTCACTTTTCCTCTCTTTTTGGCTGCTTGCTGAGCACAAAAAGAGCTATCATCCCAGCGCACACGCTTTTTTCGCTGAGATGATAAGCTTCCCATGATCATGAACTACTCCCTGGTTGGGAGTTGATGCGCTTAGAGTTTGCGCAACGCCTCGAAGAGGTCCTCATTATCGGGCATTTCGCCGGGGGCATGCTGGACTTCAATATAGCGAATGACGCCCTCTTTGTCGATGACGAATAAGGCGCGCTCCGCCATACCCGCGGCATGACGTACCCCATAGAGATCGACGACCGTCCCCTGAGGATAGAAGTCAGAGAGCAGTGGGAAGGTGGTATGCATGGACTTGGACCAGGCATTTAAAGCGAAAATACTATCCATGCTAATGCTGACGACTTCGGTATCAAAGTCATTGAAACGGCTTAATTCGGCCTCATAGGAAGGGAGTTGGGCTGAGCAAACGCTACTGAAGGCAAAGGGAACAAACGCCAGGGCCACATTTTTTTTGCCGCGAAAATCACTGAGATGCCAATCCTCACGATTTTCGTTTTTGAGCGTAAAATCTGGCGCAACGTCCCCAACCTTTAACGTCTTTGTTTCGGTGCGATTTCTACTATCCATTTTGTCTCTCTCTCCAGACTAAATTCGTTACCCTATCAGGTGGGACGAACTGCTAAACGTGACTACCTGTAAACACTGCTCGTCTTGAGAATGCGGTAGATAAAATAAACACACAGACGTGAGGGTGTGCTTCGGAGGGATTGTAGCACCCATATGGTAACACTGTCAAATGGAGAAGAGAAGGGGATATGTGTACTCTTGTGGCAAGAATATAGACAACATCCATATCTAAGTAAGATCAAAAAAACGCTGGGGCATGTACAAGAAACACTGCTGGCACGCACAGGCATCGTGGCTTATATTCCGATCGTGGTCGTGACCATCTTGATGTTTTGCGGCGCTTCCTGGCTCATCTTTATGGCCGGGACAGATCCAGCCCGTTATCAATGTTATACGCTGACGTTCTGGCTTGGCAGTTACGGAACTCATTTACTGCCCGCAACGCAATGTGCCTTTCTCCATGAGCCACCTCTCAATATCACAGAGCCACAACCACCGTTTCATGTCTTACCAGCTGAGTATCCTCCCCTCACACTCATTCTCTTCTCCCTGGCATTACTGATGCCATTGGTCTACTATCAATTTGCCTTCGCGCTGCTCATGTCGCTTGTCTCCGTCTTGATTTACTGGTTGCTCCTACGCTACGGGCCACGCGGGGCGGCGCTGGCATTTGCTGTCTATGTATTTATCGGCGCCCTTGCCACTGCCCAGGCCCGCTTTGATCTGCTGCCAGCTGCAATGACACTGCTCTGCATTATTGCGGCTGAACGAAAGCATTGGACAGCGGCATATGTAGCACTGGCATTTGGGGTGTTGTTGAAGATCTACCCAATTGTGGCACTCCCTGTCCTTTTCATGGCGGAACAGCAGGCACGGGGGCGAATGCACATCCCTCCCAAAACGCTGACCCTCAAATGGACCCCCAATCACCTCTGGTACACGCTCTCAGGAGCAAGACGCTGGTATTGGAAAAACTGCCTCATCTTCTTGAGCATATTGATAGGTGTCACAGGGGCCTTTGCATTGCTCAATTTCCAGGGGGCTATTGTCTCTCAGCTCAGTTACTTTACGCAACGGCCAATCCAGATTGAGACAACGGGCAGTACCATTCTCTGGTTGGCCAGCGACCTCTTTCCCTACTCTATTCAGGAGCAATTTGGCTCGTGGAATATCAGCAGTAGCCTCAGCAGTATCGTCTCGCTGGTGAGCAGTGGCGCTTTTATGCTGGGCTGCCTTTCTATCTTCTGGCAACAATGGCGTGGCAAAGTAGATATAACTCAAGCAACGATCGCTTTACTCTTCGTCTCCATCGCCACTGGGAAGGTCTTCAGTCCTCAATATCTGATCTGGCTCATCCCTCTGCTGGCGTATGCCGGGGCCTTCGATATCTTCTGGCTCCTCTTTTGGGGCACGGTTTCGCTGCTCACAACGTTCATCTATATTTTTCTCTATTCACATGTGTCCACGCACGATCCGCATCTCATTTCCTCTACCCCCTACTTCTTCGAGACCATAGGTGTGCGCAATGTGATCTTCGTCCTCCTTACCCTTGCCTATCTATTTAATTGGTTCCAGGTTCGACAGCGCAGACTCCTACCAGTCCAGCCGGATGAGAAGACGATCAAGCGCTTATAGGGTATGTATTACACAAGGCAAAAGATGTTATACAAGGAAATTGCTGTATTGACATATTTATCGGCTTTTGCTATACTCTTTTTTGGCAGAGTTATTTATTGGTAAGCGCGCCATTCAATGACGCTTCTGGATGCATAGATGGAGGAGGATCCCCCTTATGAAACCTCATTTTTTTAGCTTTTTCGATGACGACATGGAAGACACTGTCATCGATCCAGAACTCAGCAAGCGGGGCCATTTCAGCTTCGCGTTTCGCCAGGTGGAAGAGAGCGACTTTGATCCCAACCTCGCATCGGCGGGCAATGCCGGCGGGCAAGAGGAGCAGAAGGGGAGCAGAAAGGACTCGAAAGGAATGGCCGAGAGCATCACACCACACTATTTTAATGCTCTTGGTTTTGCCTCCTACCAACGATTTCAGACATCAAATAATCCAGGCGACTTGAAACAGGCGGTGCGAGAATTTGAACAGGCGGTAAACCTCTGTGAGCCTGCCTCTGAAGAGTGGCAGCAAAGTCTGCATCATCTGGCGATGACTCTGATGATACTCTTTCCGCACTCTGAGCAGATGGAGTATCTCAACCGGGCGATCAACCTGTTCGGCCAGTTGGCCGAACACAAAGCATCCAATACCACAAAGCAGCCAGCCCATCTGCTCCATCTCTATGCATGCCTGATCCTGCGCTTTGGCAAACAGCAGAAAAGGGCCGACATGGACCGCGCTATCCGGCTTGGACAGGAAATTATTGAATATACGACGAGCCAGTCACCCTGCCGATCAAAACATCTGCAAAATCAGGTGACGGCTCTGTGGATGCGCTATGTCCTGATTGGTAATCCGGCAGATCAGGGGGAGATCATCAAAACCCAGGCTCTGATCATCGGCGAACTGCCAAGCAACTCTCCTGACCGTCTGGATTGGATCAATGGGATCGCTACGACCATGCTCACATACTATAATGAGGTCAAGCATCCTTCAGAGCATACAGCTATGATTCACATTGGAGAGCAGCTCGTGGCGAGCACCCCCGCTGATGCTCCCTATCTTCCGCTGCTCTTTTGCTTGATCGCCGCCGGTCTGATGGGGCGTTTCTCGCTCACAAACAATGAGGATGATTTAACCCAGGCCGTGCAGCAGCAGGAACATGCCTTATCACTATGTAAACCTGGCTCCCCCGACCAGATGCAGTGTAGCAACAATATGGGCAATGCACTCAAAATGCTCTACGAGAAAACTCATGACCTGGCCTACCTGGATCGTGCCATTGGTCTCATAGAGCAGGCTATTAAGCTGGCGCCAGCACGGCATTCCATCTTATCCGCCTATCGGCTCACGCTGGCCGACGCCCTCGAAGAACGCTTTGCGCGTACCGAGAATTTCGCCGACCTGGAACGCGCCAAAAAACTGCGCGCAAAACTGAAGAAGTACTGATCGAACACTCTTATCTAGACAAGATTGCGTTTTTGGATAGTTAGTAGAGGAGGTCCCCATGCATCAACCAGACGACATTAATGTTGTTATCCGCCATCATGACAAGGAATGGCCCAAACTCCCTGATACCCTGCTGCGTGAGATGGAAGAGCATATGTTTGATCCTCTGCTCAAAGAAATGGAAGAGGAAAAAGAACAGACGCCCGGTCACCTGAATATGATAGGCTGGGCGCTCTGCCAAAAATTTCAGTTTTCAAAAGACCCACGCGATATCAAGCGAGCTATCGAAGTAATAGAGGAAGCAGTACGCATCTCTGAGCCATCTTCGAAGGAATGGCAACAATGCATACACAATCTTGGCACGGCATTCATGGAATACTACGAGCATTCCCCGAAATTGGAGTACCTGAACCAGGCCATCAATTTGTTCGGCCAACTGACTGAGCATAGAGCAGCTGACCCCCAGGAAGACGAGCCAGCACATCTGTTTAATCTCTGCTCCTGCCTGATTATGCGCTTCAGCCGAAAGAAGAAAATGGATGATCTGGACCGCGCTATTCGGCTTGGACAGGAGATCATTGAGCAGACTACCCACGAGGCTCCTCACCGCTCAACGCATCTGCAAAACCATGCTACGGCCTTATTGATGCGCTATACCATCACTGATAAGGCGGCTGATCAGCAAGCAGCACTACAAGCGATGGTCCTACTCGTGAGCGAAATGCCAGACGATGCCCCCGAACGCCTGGACTGGATTGATAAGATCACCACCCTACTGCGCAAATATAGGGATACCTCCTCTTTTACGTTGATGATAGAGGTCGGGCAACAGCTCGTCACGTATACACCCTCTGATGCCGATTATCTGCCAATGCTTCTCAATATAGTCGGCACTGGATATATGGGACGTTTCGCGCGTACTGACGATGAAAACGATCTGGCGGAGGCAGTGCGCTATCATGAGCAAGCCTTCTCACGCTGCTCGCCCAACAGCCCTTACCAGCTTCACTGTTCCCTCAATCTAGGCTTTGTGCTGAAGATGCGGTATGAGGAGACCCATCAATTAGATGACCTGGACCGCGCTATTGTGCTGCTAGAGAAGGTAATGGCGCAGGCTCCCCACGATTATCATGCCATACCAATGTGTCACGGCCAACTGGCCAACGCCCTTGGTCAGCGCTTTGAGCGCACCGAAAACCTCGCCGACCTGGAGCGCGCCAATAAACTGCGTGCAGAGATGTAGCCAGAAGCAAAATCTTCTCCCGATGGCGAGAGCGTGAATCACTTTTGTCATTAGGAGAAGATGTTGATGTATAACGTACTTTATTCAAGTTTTGATACTACAAGAACAGCAGTTGCTACCCTTTGATGACGATGACGGGCTTCAAGCGTGCTACCAGGGTTGCCAGACCTGCGTTATGCACGACGTTAACGACCTGCTGGGCATCCTTGTAAGCAGCTGGCGCCTCTTCCGCTAGCAGGTTCTTGCTGTGCACACGTACCGTCACCCCCTGCCGATCGAGGTGTTTTAGCAGGTTCTTGCTATCCATCGTCTTTTTAGCGGTAGTGCGGCTCAGGCGACGACCCGCACCATGACAACATGAGCCAAAGCTTTGTTCCATCGAGCCCTGCGCCCCCACCAACACAAACGAGTAGCGTCCCATATCGCCTGGGATCAGCACGGGCTGCCCAACCTCACGATACTTCTCGGGAATGGCGGGATGCCCGGGCGGGAAGGCGCGGGTGGCCCCCTTGCGATGCACACAGACACGCCGCATCTGCCCGTCTACTTCGTATTCCTCCATCTTAGCGATGTTATGGCATACGTCGTAGACCAGCGGTAGATCTCTGGCGCGCGCCTTACGACCAAAGACGGATGCGAAGGACTCGCGCACACCATGCATAAGCAGCTGGCGATTGGCCCAGGCAAAGTTGGCCGCACAGGCCATGGCGGCCAGGTAGGCCCGCCCATTATTCGATTGCAGCGGTAAGCATGCCAGTTGACGGTCAACCAGCTTGATACCATAGTCCTCCTGCTTCGCTTCCGCTATCTCGATATAATCCTGGGCAATTTGATGTCCGAATCCTCTACTTCCACAGTGGATGGTGACGACGATCTGTCCCTTCTGTGCGATGCCCATAGCCTGTGCGGCCTTCTCATCGTAGATATGGTCGACCGCCTGCACCTCGCAGAAGTGGTTACCAGATCCCAGGCTGCCAAGCTGAGAGATGCCACGCTGGATGGCCCTGCGACTGACAGCATCGGGATCGGCTCCCGCCAGACAGCCATTCTCCTCGGTTACGTCCAGATCGTCGGGAAGACCATAGCCCTCCTCGATAGCCCAGGCCGAGCCGCGCAGCATTACCGCGCGCATCTCGTCCATACTGAGTTTACGCATGCCATCGGTGCCTACGCCAGAGGGAAGATTGGCGAACAACTCATCGGCCAGCTTATCAACCTTTCCTTTGACCTGGTCGCGTAGCAGGTCGGTTGCGAGCAGGCGCACACCACAGTTGATGTCGAAGCCAATCCCACCGGGGGAGACGACGCCATATTCAGCATCGGTGGCCGCGACACCTCCCACAGGAAAACCATAGCCCCAGTGAATGTCAGGCATAGCGAGCGCGTGTCCGACAATACCCGGCAAAGTGGCTACGTTTGCTACCTGCTGCAGCGCGTTATCGCTCAGCATCATTTCGATTAATTCGTCATCGGCATAGATCATGCCCGGCACACGCATCTCGGCATTGTAGCGCTGCGGAATGCGCCAACGGTTCGGATCTATCCGCTCCAATGGGATTTTATCGCCCATCTATTTCTCCTCTTAGTAGAGTTATTGATCGGTATAATCAGTCTTCTCGCCAAACAGGTACGAGTCGCTCAAGTATTTGAGCACCACGCGTCCTACCTTGGGATCGGTACGTTCCTGTACAGGTCGCACCACCAGGCCCTCGCGAATATGCGCATCCTCTTGCATGAGTAACGTTTTGCCTTCACTATAACGTTTCACTTCGCTGAGGTTAAACGGGATGGTGGCCACAATTGGGACAGTCTCCACACCGTATTGCGCGCAGAGGGCCACAAATTCCGGCCAATCCAGGTATCTTCCATCGATGAGCAGGTCGAAGGCGCGGAAGCCAAGCTTGCCCTTGAAGCCGTAGTGGAAGGACTGGATCTTGCTGCCATACACCTCACCAAACAGAATGACCTGTCGGTGCGACTGCCCCAACTGCTCGATCATGCTACGCACTGGCTCCAGGCTGAATGGGAACCAGTAGATGTTGGCCGCGAACCTGTCATCATTGGGACGCTTGCGACGCACAGCCTTGGAACCGGCCATCAATTCGCCCTCGATCATGCCTACACGACTATTGGTTCCGTGCACTTTTTCGCTCAAAATGACTTTTTCGCCTTCTGCAAAGATCTCCGGGAAGTTGCGCATGTTCTCGATTTCGGTATATTCCATGAAGAGCGGATGAGCAGCCTCGGCATCGCCAGCCCCTACACGCACTGGTGGGTTATATTTCTCGACATGATAGAAATCAGCCACATTCTCACCCACCTGCCAGATCTCGTCATCAGGCTTCACAGCCAACCCAAAGGATGGCTCCCCGCGCAGCTTGGCGCAACGAATACGCTGCTTGCTCAGGAACCGCGTCACGCCGAACCTTTCACTTAGCTCAAGGGGCAACACCGTGTCTATAGGAAAGTAGACCAACTTCTGGCCTACCTGGAAATCACCTTTCCTGACGACGAGCTGCCACCCAAGCACCTGGGCCAGTTCAAGCGCGTCGGCGTTGGGATGAGGGGTAATCTTCTCAATCAGGGCCACTGGAACAATCAGGCTACTCATGTCACACCTTCTTTCTGGAAGCTTTCCATGCTTCAATCTTTAATTTATGTGGTATTTCGTATATTAGAACGAATAGTGATATATGATGGGAGCCAGGAGTACATCAATAAGCAACAGGCAAACGCATAGGCGGACGAGTTAAGGCGAAGGAAACCGCCTCGTTAGAGGTCAAAGATGATGCGGGCCTGGTATCCCTGCTCCGTGCGATTGACGGTGGCTTCGTGCCAGGTGACGGCTTTGATGGCGCTGCTCAGTTCGTGACGCTGCTCATCGTATGGCTCGCCAGAGGCGCGACCGCTCACGCGCGTTTCGCTGATGATGTCGATCTCAAAATCGCGGAAGAGCAGGTGCTCGGTGTCGAATAGGAAGATCAGCTCGTTGAGCCAGGCAATCAGTAGTGCTACGGTATCGCGGCCCTCGACGGTGATCTCTCGACTGGTTACTGCACGTAGCTGTTCGGGCGCGACCATCAAGCTCCCCATCCCTTGCGCAGCGTGGATGAATACCTCGGCTAATGTGCTGCCATAGGCGTGCAGGCCAATATCTGCGGTGTGCTCGAATACTTCATAGGGTTTCGGCGGCATCATCCTACGCGGCTTGCCGTTGCGTACAGGCGGAAATTGTGGGGGTGTTGTATTGTATTTGCATGGTTCCCTCGCTTTCCCTATGAAGTTTAGTAGTATGCTTACATAGTACCTAAAGTATTGCTATTTGTCAACGAAAAATGGCCTGAATTTCGGGGATATTGAAAAAGGGGCCTACAATACGTAGAGGCGCCTCTTGAGGGGCGCCTCTACGCGTTGATAATCAATCGTCAGACGTATTGCCCGTCCCTATGTGTTCTGAGCCTTCTGGTACAGCGCATACCAGGTATCATCGTAGTAGGGAGAGAACATGTGCCCATACTGGATCGTGCTGGTAAAGTCGTTATGACCATTGAGGTACCAGTTGTCGCCGCTCTTGATGTACCAGGGGCCACCACTGGAGCCACCGGTCATATTGCAGGGAATGGAGACAACCTTGCCGCCCGCATGCTGCCAGCTCTTGCCGGTACCCTCGCAGGACTTCCTGGTCTGGCCATCGAAGGGATAGGCGGCGGGATACCCATAGGCGTAGAAGGTTTGCGTGATGGGCTGATTATAGGCCCAACCTGCGCCACCAACCACATCGGTCAGATTCCCCTCGTCATTGGCGGCAACAATGGCCATGCCAAAGTCATGATGAAGGTCATTTGGCTTCGCATCTATCCAATCGGCGGGAACTTCCAGGGCACGCGCGGCCCAGCAACCATAAGGGGTATTGCCGTTATCATACAGGGGACAGAAGATCACATTGCGCACCCAGCCGCCATTCCAGTAGAAGCAGTGGCCAGCGCTATCAACCGTATTCTGATTCTGGCTGATGATAGCCGTACCAGAACAGACCATATTTTGACCGGAGGCATTGCTAAAAAAGAGTTTGCCAACGGTCGAAAGGGGATAGGAAAGCTCTCCATTGCTCGGAGGCTGCCCCTGCTGCTGGGCCGCCTGGACCTGGCTGGTATCGATGCTGTTCTGGGTAAGAGTGGCAGCATTGTTGTCCTGCACATCAGCATTGATGGCATTGCGCATGCTATCTACAGTCCAATGTTGGAGGGCGATGCTGGAGTTCGCATCTACCTGATGCTCGATAATCGTGGACGAAGAGGCGAACAGCGCAGGGTTTCCATTACGTACAAGTGCCACCAGGTACACTGTGTATACGACGGCAAGCACACAAAGAAAGATCTTGCCAACTAGAGGCAACTGGATAAGTTTCGGTCGTGGCATCATGCCTCTCTCTTTCACCAAAGACGGTGCGAACTAGACAGACGAGCGTTGTGGCGGCTACTCTTTCCCCTGCGCATCCACGTGAGGCATGGGAGCAGCTTTGGCCTTGCGCTTCTTCTCCGCCGTCCAATACTTGAGGGACTCTTCGGGAGAAGTCTCTACCGTGTGCTTAATGATCCGGTTTGAGGGATTTGGTTTCCTGGAAACGCGCTTCACCATCAGAATCACTCCTATGAGTAGTAAACAAAGCAAGATTGTGCCAACCAGAGGCAATGGTGTGAGTCTCCGAGGTTGTGACATCATGGCTCTCTTTCATAAACAATCTGCAAGCCCATCTCCATGCTATAGGGATGGGATCCCTGACCAGGATTATTTTCCGTACCGCACTGCCCAATATCAGGGACATTTCTCTATAAAGCATTATATCAGCAATTCCTGATTTTAGAAAGGTGCGCGACAAGTTTGAGACAGAAAAATAAAAACCAGGGGCAGAGCGCCGTAACACTCTGCCCCTGGTTCATTTCAGTATGCGATGCGCTGGTATTAGTAGCGGCGATCGCGGCCGCCGCCGTAGCCACCACCGCTACCACGATTGTTGTCGCGGCGCTGGAAGCCACCACCACGCTGTCCGCCGCCACCCTCGCGACGCTCTTGCGCCTCGTTGACGACGATTGTACGACCAGCCAGTGTAGAGTTGTTGAGCTGACCGATAGCCGCCTGGGCATCCTGGTCATTGCTCATATCTACAAAGCCGAAGCCTTTGCTGCGGCCCGTCTCGCGGTCGATAATTACATTTGCTGAAGCAACCTCTCCATACTGGCTGAAAAGATCAAGCAAATCCTGGTCTGTTGTCTGGTATGGCAGTTTGCCAACATAAATTCTCACGAGTTTCTATGCTCCCACATCGACGCTTCTACAATACATTGCTGTCGGTGGAAACAATTTCTCACTCTGCGATACAACAACATTCTGGCGTCGTCTGCATATCCATTATAACACTTTCCCACGACTTTTATTCCTTTTCGGAGAGCGAAAATGGGGAAATTCCAAAGAATCTGGCAAAACAGCAGTCCAGCTAGAGCCAGATGTCGAGAATAGCCCGTGCAAACCTCCCATGCACGAGTCACACGTCTCTCCCATAGGACCAATGGGAAGCGAGCTGGCAGGCGTTCAGGCTATACATACTGCCCACCAGGCGCGCGTTCTCCCAACTGTTGCCAGGCTGCTGTAATGCATTGCTTCATCAGCAAAACGTTGGTCAAGGGGCCGACGCCGCCGGGCGTGGGGGTAACAGCGCCCGCAACCTCCTGCACAGAGGCGACATTGACATCACCGACAATACCCCCTTCAGGCCGGGCGTTGATTCCAACGTCGATGACCGTTGCGCCTGGACGCACCATCTCGGCCGTCACCATCTCAGCCCGACCCACAGCCGCTACCAGTACATCAGCCTGCCGTGTCACTGCGGCCAGGTTGGCCGTGCGCGAGTGGCAGACGGTGACGGTCGCATTTTTCTGGAGCAGCATCATGGCAAGAGGCTTCCCCACTACGTTGCTGCGCCCCAGAATGACAACGCGCTTGCCAGCCAGCGGAGTATGTGTACGCTCAAGGATCTCCATTACGGCTGCCGCAGTCGAGGGGAGAAAGCTGGGCAGGCCAAGGAAGAGGTTGCCAGCACTCATCGGGCTGATGCCATCAATGTCTTTTTCCGCGGCAATGGTATCAACGATCATCTGCTGGGAGAGATGGCCAGGCAGGGGCATTTGCACGATGATACCGTGTGTGACGCTGTCATTATTGAGTTGCAGGAGGATGGAGCGCAATTCAGCGGGCGAGGTAAGTTCTGGCAGTTGCTCCAGGCGCGCCAGCACCCCCACATCGTTAGCAATGCGTAGGATGGCTTTACTGTAGACTCCTGAGGCGGCATCACCACCTACTCGCACAATTACCAGGCCGGGCGCCTGCCCTCGCTCCCGGGTATAGCGACTCACCTCCTCGCGTAATTCCGCACGGATCTCCATCCCCATCGCACGCCCATCCAGTATAGTTGCTGTCACGCTCGCTCTCCTACTACGCCAATCACCTGCTGACTCCCTGTGGAAATGCTATCCAAAGCTGCACTCAGACGCTCACTCAAACTGCTGGCCAGGTCGAGATCTTTCATCGCGCGCAGATTCGCGCGCACCATCCAGGATGCCCCCATGCCAGCACTGGAGGCCATTGTTGCCGCGACCGCGATATCGCTGATCACATTGGCATTGCCGATCACCGCGATGCGCTGGCAGCATTGCACCAGTTCGGCAGCTCGCTCCACCATCTCCAGCGGCACCAGCGCGGCCGTAGCCAGTCCCTGCTGGATGGCTTTCGTGCGCTCGGCCTTCTGCTCCGCAGTTTCTCGCGGCAATTTAAAACTGGCGGAGAGCTGCCCATAGGCCTCGATATCTTCTTGCATCAACTGCTGAAAACGCGTCCGTAACACCTCGCCCCGCTGCACCAGCGCTTCTATTTCCGGCTGGACATCTGCATAATTCGCCTTTCCCAGGGTCAGCCGCGCCACCATACAGGCCAGCGCAGAGCCCATGGCCCCGCTCAGGGCGGAGGCGGAACCACCCCCAGGCGTTGATTTTGCCGATGCCAGATCATCAAGGTATCCTTGTAGGTCTTTATCTAAATACACAGCGATTCTTCCTGATCTCTTTTTAGGGCCACTGTTCGCATGGCCGTCCCTATTATACATCATCGCAAAGTGCCAGAAGATCAGAGCATATGCTCGGCCATAATCGTTGTTGCGCGTCCCAGGGCAGCCAGAGAGGTGTCGAAATTGCGCATCGCCACGGCCACATAGAGCGCGTCGATCACACTTAAATGCGCAATACGGCTCGTGACAGCCTCCACCCGAAAGGCGGTCTCGCGCGCGGCCGTAATCAATTGAATATCGGCATACTGGCTCAAAGGTGTGTTGGCGTGGCTGCTGAGCAGGATGCAGGTTGCACCAGAAGCCCGCGCCTTCTTGAGCGCGTTGAGCGTTTCCACTGAGCGGCCCGAATGAGAGACGGCAAAGGCGACCGAGCCAGGAGGGAGCAGGGCCGCGGAGACTGCCTGCATATGCGGATCGGTTACAACGGTCGCGGGCAAACCGATGCGCAGAAAACGATAATACGCATCCATAGCGACAGGTAGCGAAGAGCCGATGCCATAAAATTCGATCCGTGCTGCATGCACCAGAGCCTGGACCGCTTTCTCCAGGACCTGCTCATCGAGCACGGCCAGCGTGTCAGCGATGGCCTGAATATCGGATTGCAGGACTTTATGGGCAATCGTTAAGACGCTATCGCCGGGTACGATATCTTCATGCAAAATTTGTAGTGAGCTGGTCTTCTCAGAGGCCAGCGCCAGTTTCAGGTCGCGCAGTCCCTGATAGCCAAGCGAGCGACAACAACGCACAATTGTGGCCTCACTGACATGGATGCGCTGCGCCAGCATCTGTACCGACTGGTGCACCGTCTCTTCAGGATGCTGTATGATCCACTGTGCCACCTTCTGTTCCGCTTCAGAGAGCGAGCCATAAGCGGCGCGCAGACGGGCCAGGACACCCTCCGGCACAATTGGCCTCTCGTTGCCTGGATGATCTTCCATAAAAAACTCCTCCTCTTTCTTGAGGCTATGTCTGCTGGATTTGAATGCGAACCGCCTTCACCTCTTCACAAAATGGACACTTCGAAGGCGCGGGATGCGCATAGGTCGCATAGAGTATAGTACCATCGCTGCTGGTAAGTTCGGGGTGCAGTTGAACAGCATAGTCGAATTGCCCGGCTTCAGGTATCAGAGTAAAAGCCGGAATGGGATCACTCCAGGGCCCCTCCGGGCTGGCAGCAGTGACAAGCATCACATTCCTGGTTGGCAGGGCGCCATTGCCGAAGGCCACAATCTGATTGTACAGGCCGATAAAGGCTCCCAGTCTGCCCGTTCTGGCGTTACGCACATAAGGATTCCAGGCCATGCTCCACCCGACGCCCGAAGCCTGCAAATGAGTGGCAGGCCGCGCCTGGCTCAGGTCGGAGACCCAGCGCTGCCCATTCCAGGTCTGATAGGCGGCAGGATTGAGCAGTAACGGCTGCCATACGGCATCGGTTGAGCCATGCGGCGCACGCACCCGCGCTATAAAGCAATTATCGGCAAGAGCGTTGGTGCAGGAGTAGAGATAGATGGTATCAAAGTCCGGGTCCCGCACCAGTTGTCCGCCGCTGCTGCCGAAAGGTCTGACACTCCCTCTAAAAGTCAAACCAGAATCAGCGTCCCTGCTAAAATTGCGCGTCGCGTGGCCCTGGCCGATGGCAATATGGGCAATCCCGACGCCCATCATTTGGAAGTTCAAAGGACCAAGCACATGGATCTTTGTATAGATGATCTCAGCATCTTCTCCATCAGTGGCGAGCACAGCCGATGGCCAGAGCGCAAGACGATCCCCGCCTGGATTATGCTTTTGCGTATTATAGTCGAGTTCCGCCTGCGTGTAAGGGATAAGCTGCAAAGGGACATTGCGGCTATCTTCAAACTCGGTCAGCGAGAAAGGAGTGCGCAGAGTCGAGTGCGCATAAGTAGATGAGCGCCAGTCGGCAGGGGTGGCATGCAGCGGTGGGTTCTTGATGAAGGTATCACCAAAGATCCACAGTATCTGCCCCCCGAGCACTCCAGTCGCCGCCACATCACGCGCAATCACATTGTCGGGAATACCACGCAAAGCGCCCAGATCGGTGACGCTTACTACCCTGACCACAGGAGCCTCAGCATCTCTCATCTGTACCCGCATCGCAGAAGTTGGCAAGAACACAACAACCACAAGGCACAAGAGGCGAGCCAGGCGGCCAGGTATACGGCCCGCACCAATAGGCAGAAGCCCGAAGCGTCTCCTGTGTGACATCGCAAATTTCCTCCTCATTCTCGATAGATGACCGTTCATTTTTTCCAGTGGTACAGACATGGCTCCTGATTTATTTTACCCCATTGAAATTTAATATCAAAATTCCGTATAATTAAGAAATATTATTTCATCAAAATTATGAAAGCTATCCTCTAAGCGATTGAGAATAGTGGCTGATCCTTGGGGAATAGAGAGAAGGGAATCCATGAGTCACCTGACGTTGCTGCTCGTGCTCATTGCAGCCTTTGTGCACGCGAGCTGGAATTTTCTGGCGAAGAAGGCCGGGAGTAGTACCGGATTTGTCTGGCTGTTTAGCACGCTGTCGGCGATCCTCTATGTGCCGGTTATCGTCCTGTTCGTCATTGTGGAGCGAGTTCAGCTAGATTGGCTGCAGATGCTGTTTATTCTGGGAACGGCCAGCCTGCATATTGCCTATTTTCTTTTTTTGCAGCGGGGTTATGCGGCGGGAGACCTTTCGTTGGCCTATCCTCTGGCACGAGGAGTAGCGCCCCTTATCTCGGCGCTGGGAGCCATCTTGCTGCTGGGGGAGAGACCATCCATAGTCGCGCTGGCGGGGATTGTGTTGCTGCTGGGAGGCGTGATCTTCCTGGTGGGCAATCCCCTGCGGATTCTGAAGCAAGGAGCAGGGGCACGTGTGGCGATCGGCTATGCTTTGCTCACCAGCCTCTTTATCGCCGCCTATACGCTGTGGGATAAATATGCCGTCAGTATGCTGCTGATCTCGCCGCTCCTGCTGGATGGAAGTTCCAACGTAGCGCGCGCGGTTCTGCTCACTCCTTCGATGCTAGGCAAGTGGAGCAAGGTGAGGGAGACCTGGCGCGAGCATCGTCGAGAAGTGGTGGGGGTTGCTCTGCTCTCGCCACTGGCCTATGTACTGGTGCTGTATGCTATGAGCACAAGCCCGGTCAGCTATGTCGCGCCTCTACGCGAGTGCAGCGTTTTGATTGGGACATTCATGGGCACGCGTTTTCTGGCGGAGAAGCAAGTGTGGCGCAGGTTGGGGGCGGCAAGTATCATTCTCGCCGGGATTGTCTTGCTGGCGATAAGCTAGCATGATATACTCCGATCCTCAAAAGAGTGCCACCACAAAATAGTCGTGGTAATGTTACAATAGAAGATATGCAAAAACTAGAGCGATTGGTCGCTATTACCCTCCTCCTGCAAGCCCGTGGCAAAATGACGGCTACTCGCCTTGCTCGTATTCTTGGGGTTTCAACGCGTACAATTTATCGTGATATCACGGCGCTTTCATTGGCACATATCCCTGTTTCAATGGACTATGGGCCCGGTGGAGGCTATTATTTACCTGACGACTATCACTTTGAATCAGCTATTTTCACGCGCGAGGAAGCGGTGTCGCTGGTCTTAACCGCGGATATGGCAGGCAAGTACAGCCTCTTCGCCGGAGATGATGATCTGCACCGGGCGCTTTTCAAGCTGGAGGCAGCCCTGCCGGAAGAGTATCAGGCCTATGTCAAAGCGGCACGCGAACATATCCTGATCGATACGACGGCATGGCGCAGGGATGCGATGCCCACCTCCTACCTGGAGACCATCCGGGCCACCGTGCTGGAATCGCGTCAGATCGATATCCTGTATCCATGCGAAGAATGCCTGGGGACCTCTGGCATGCAATGGCTGCGGATCGACCCCTATGGGCTGGTCTTCAAGGGATTGTCGCGCCGCCATATCCGCACGGGCATCTGGTACCTGGTGGCCTATTGCCATCAGTGCCAGGACTTCAACAATTTCCGCGTGAGCAATATTGAAAAATTGCACGTGTGTGAGGAGAACATTACCATCCAGCCTGACTTCAATCTGCGGGCCTACTGGCGCAATGCCCGTAAATATCTGGAGGAGCACGAACGACCCATCTCCCTGAAACTGCGCATCACGCGGGCCGGACGCCACAGATTATGGGGCAACTATACCGTGCTCAACGAGGAAGCGGACGGCAGCGTGATTGTACGCGTCGAGATCGAGTCCACGGAAACTGCCCTAACCTATGTGCTCGGCCTGGGCGCGGATGCCGCCGTGATCTGCCCCCGACGCATCCGAGAGACGGTAGCCGCCACCGCTCAAGCCATCGCCACCATGTACCACGATCAGGTCCAGGCGGTTTAAGTGTAGCAAGTCTACTACACTTCCGCAGCACTTCCTCCTAATCAAACAAGCGCTCAACGCTGCCGTGACATCCCATCGGCACGATATTGTTGCCAGTGGAGGTAGAGGTGCCTGCGAATGCCGGCGGTTGGATGGTAGCCTGGGTAGAGGCGACGAAACTGCACCTCGGCCGCTTCCAGGGAATCGTTGGGGAGAACGTGCAGGCGGGTCGCGAGATAGAGCATGGTAATTGAGGGGCTGCGCGATCGGCCCTTGAGGCAGTGTACCAGCACCTTCTGCCCCCCGCCATGCATCTGCTCGATAAAATCAAGCGTGTAGTCGATCATCTCTTTGCGAATAAACCAGGGGACGGGCAGGTCCAGCAAGCAGAGCATGATCCGATTGTCCCGGCGCGCCAGCAGGAACTCAGGATGGCCCTTCGGCACATTCCAGCCCCTGTAGCCCACCGCGCGACGATGATAGGGCTCCTTGCAGGCATGCACTATAGCCCAGCCCGGTTGCCCCGACACACGAGCCTCATAGTCGTAGATGCTCCCGATAAACAGATTGGGGTAGACCTCTTGCATATTCTGCCTGCCTTTCCACGCAATGATGATACCACAAATTAAGGTCCTTTTGTTCAACCTCTTGCCACACTATGATATACTTTTATTGTTATCCTGGTACATGAGTACATTGATATCAAAACAAAACTATCGATCTCATGATTGCGAAAGGACACTAACATGAGTAAGCCGCACGAGGAGACGCCCGACAAGGGCCTGGTGGTGGAGCGCGTGCAAACTGGTGTGAGGATGGAGAAGCGCATGGTCAAGGTGCTCAAAGCGTTGGCTGAGTATCTGGACATCTCGCTGGGCGATTTGCTGGAGGGGATTGTGCTCCACGCCTTTGAGAGTCAACCACCCTTTAGCGCGCAAACGCTGCAGCAAATCGCACGCCTCAAAGAGGTCTATAGCATGGATTACGGTGTGGAGGCCAGCCATCACCTGACCGAAATCACACCTCAGCAGAAGGGAGAAAACAAGTGATCCGCTTCAGCCTGTTCTCGGTGCTCGATGTCTACAAAGGGGATACACACGAGCTGCCCGCCCTTTATGAGCAGTCCCTCGATCAGATTACCCGCGCCGACCAACTGGGCTTCGATGCCTATTGGATCGGCGAACATCACTTTTATCCGACGCCAGCCTACACCCTGGCCTGCCCCAATCCAGCCCTCTTGCTGGCGGCCGCAGCTCAGCGCACCCAACACATCGGCCTCAATACTGCTGTTGTCAATCTCTCGGTGCGCCATCCGCTGCAGGTGGCCGAGGATTATGCTATGGTGGACGTGCTCAGCGGGGGAAGATTGGGCTTTGGCATTGGTCGCGGGACCTTCGAGCACGAGTATGCAGCCTTTGAGCAGAGCCGTGCAGAGAGTGCTGGCCGCTGCGAGGAAAGCTGGGAGATTATCCAGCAGGCCTGGCGGGGAGAGAACATCACATTCCAGGGACGCTACTATCACATCAATGGGGCCCGGATCAATGTGACCCCAGTGCAGAAACCTTTCCCCCGTTACTGGTTCTCGGCGGTGAAAGCAGAGTCATTCGCCACACGAGGCCGCGCTGCCCAGCCAATTATCAATCTGCCCCACCTGACAGCTGATAGCCTGCCAACGTTGGCGAGACTGGCGGGAGAATACCAGCGTCACTATCAGGCTGCGGGAGGTGATATGAGCCAGTACGAGATACCGCTCATCTTCTATACCTGTGTCGCCCCAACGCAGCTTGAGGCGCAGCAGGCTGCTCTCCCGGCCCTGCAGCGTTACCTGGCCCACCAGCACAATCATACCGAGAGCCATATTCGGCAGTTCATCAACCTGCTAACAGAGCGCCAACAACTCTGGTTTGGCGCCCCTGACGATTTGATTCAGCTGATTGAGCAATATCAGGCCGCGGTGAAGAACGGACATTTCGTCTTCTGGCTGGACTTTGGTGGAATGGAGCCCGCCTTGGTTCGTCGCTCGATGCACTTGTTAGCTCAGAAGGTGCTGCCGCATTTTAGGAACCAGGTGACATCATAGGCTATATTCACGCTATCGTTCCCTGAGCTCTCGTCCAGGCTCAGAGAAGTTGTGCATAAAACTCGCTCACATAGCGCTGAAAGAGGGCCAGGCCTTCAATGCCCGCCCAGCTTGCCCGCGTCAGCTCCTCGAGTCTCTTCTCCACGGCCACGATGGCTTTTTCTGGTCGACCCGCCGCCAGCTCGTTTAGCACCGGCAGAATGACATTGAAGTCGTAGCCCGCGTCTCTGAGCAGGACCACCACGCGCAGGCGGCGCATCTGGTGCTCGTCGTAGAGGCGATAGCGGCTGCTCTTGTCGCGGGTCGGGTGCAAAAGGCCCTGCTGTTCCCAGAAATGCAGGGCCGAGACACGCACGCCCACTTGTTTGGCCGCCTCCCCCACGCGGAACCGTTGAGGATAGCGCGTGCTAGGCAGGGGAACGGATTGCGCGGCCAATGTACGCAGAGTTGCTAGAGTCTGCTCAACCTGGAGACGTTTGCTGGCAAGCTCGGCGTGGTGGGTGTCTATCAGAGCAAGTGCGGCTGCCAGGTCGCCGCGATGCAGCGCCTGCATGATCAATGGCGTCCGCTGCCAGCCATAGCCGCCGACCAGGCCGCGAGCGGTTTTGAGCGCGACAAGATGCTGCTGCGTATAGAGCCGATAGCCAGTTGTACTGCGCTCGGCTGACGGTATCAAGCCACTGGCTTCGTAGTTGCGCACCTGTTGGACGCTGATACCTCCCGCCTGTGCCAGATCGATGGTGCGCAAATACCTATCAAGTGCCATGTAAAATCCCCAGGTGCTATAAGAGACTCAGAGAGATCTATCACCTTCTTTATATCACATGGAGCAAGCAGATTGAGCCTGTTCAGGGCTTCAAGCACATCCTCACACTCGTTCTATCTCTTGCCAACCCTCCAGTTGGGCATCTGTGTTGTACAGTGGAGTTGTGATCTAGAAAAAAGCCCGACAGAAGAAGGAGGTTTCGATTATATGATAGCCACTTTTACAAAGAACCTGCGTTTTGCCCGCGCCCTGAAAGCGCGGCCCTTCGCCATGGTCTGGATCGGACAGAGTCTCTCCGGACTGGGTGATGGCATCTTCTATATCGCGCTGGCGTGGCAGGTACTCCTGATGACCCATTCAGGTACGGCCATGGGCCTGGTGCTGGTGGCCTCGGCGATCCCGCGCCTGGTCTTTATGCTGATTGGAGGGGTGACGGCGGACCGTTTGCCACGCCAGATGATTCTCCTCTGGTCCGATGGCGGGCGCGGCGTGGTTGTGCTACTGATCAGCATGCTAGGCTTTACGGGCCACTTACAATTCTGGCACCTGGTCATCGAAGCGCTGATCTTTGGCCTGGTGGACGGCTTTTTCATGCCGGCGGTCCTGGCTATCACGCCCGATCTGGTGGAGAAAGATGACCTGCCTTCGGCCAATGCCCTGGTCTCTGGCAGCCAGACCCTGACGCAGTTAATCGGACCAGTCCTGGGCGCCGCCCTGATTGCCCTGATTAGCCCGATGGGGGTCTTCGCCCTGAATGGCCTGAGCTTCTTGATCTCAGTGGCCTTCCTGCTGTCCGTGCAGATCCCGGAGAGCCATGTCGGCCAATTCGAGGTGCCGCGGCGTGGGATCGCTGGCGTCATGGTGGATGTCAGGGAAGGAGTCTTCTATGTCAGGAGTTCGCGCTGGCTCTGGGTGAGCATTCTCTGCCTTTCGATCGGGAGTATAGGCATGGCTGGGCCGATCACGGTCGCTATGCCCAAACTGATCCACGATGTCTATGGACAGGGAGCATGGCTGCTGGGACTCATTAGCTCTGCCGGGGCAGTGGGATCGCTGCTAGGTCTGGGGCTCGTGGGTCAGATGAAGCAGTTGAAGAGGCGGGGCTTGATTTCATATCTCTCCCTGATCCCCGCTGGGGTTGGCATCGTTCTATTTGGGCTGCCCTGGTCACATACAGCGTTTTTCATCGTCGGGGCAGTAGCGAGCGCGCTATTCGGTTTGAGCGGCGCTTTCTTCAACACCAACTGGTTCACCATCTTACAGGAGATGGTTCCAGGTGACAAACTGGGGCGTGTGATCAGCCTGACTATGCTCGGATCGTTTGCCGCGATCCCCGTCTCTCAAGCCCTGGGAGGCATGTTAACTGATCGGTTGGGGCCAGCGATGGTCTTTCTCCTGGGCGGTTTGCTAGCCCTTTCCATCAACTTCCTGCCGCTGCTCGTGCGAGACGTGCGAGAGATGCAATAATTCAAATCTCCTCGCACATCCGGCACGCTAAAAGGTCCAGAAGACCAGAGATGGTTGCAACTTCTCCGATGCTGCAACGTCATAGAATATGTATTTGAAAGAGGGGTAATTGCCGACCAATGAAAAGAAAGAAGAACCGCCTGGTCAAACAATGGCGACTCCTGGCGGGGATGATTTGCTTGCTACTTATGATAGTTGGGGGGAGTATTTTCTTTATGATCCAATCGACCATGCAGAGCAAGTCAGCCATAGCACAACATAACACTCCCATTGCCGCGACTCCATCGCCCACAGCAACCCTATCGCCCACGCCGCAGGATGCGCATGAGCCGCTCTTTTCTGACTTCTTTTTCGATAATAGTAAAGGCTGGGCAACCGGCGATGCAACTGGCTATACACGCACCATCAGCGATGGGCACCTGATGCTAGCAGCCACCAACCACAAAGTGCTTGTTGAGAGCCTGCCACCCATCAATACCTTCACCAGCGTCAATGACTTTAAAGACTTTTCGATCACGACCACCTTTACGCTTATGCAGGCAGACCAGCATGATAGCGTCGGGCTCTACTTGCGGGGCGATAGTAATCTCGACCACGATTACCAGATTGTGATATACGGCAATGCAAGCTTTGCCATCAACAAAGAATGGCTCGATGAAACAAAAACCCAGAAGACAACCGCGCTCGTAGATCCTACGCCTATACCATCGCTGCGACCACTCGGCCAGCAAAATACGCTGACCGCGGTTATGAAAGGATCGACGCTGGTGCTCAAGCTCAATGGCAGCGTGATCACTTCTCTTGAAGATAGCGACTACACCCATGGGCAGATCGCGCTCTTTGTTGAGCATGGTAGCACTTCAAACGGCGTGAAAGCCATGTTTAGCAGCGTCGAGATCTATCCCGCGCCAGAAGAGTTGCCATGATAAACGATCTGCAATTCGCGTTAAACACCATGCTGGAGGCAGCCCCCACAAAAAATCTGGCGCGCACTGCCGATGACCTCTCCAAACGCTACCGCGCCGGGCACGCTCAGGATCAGCGTGTTTTCTTACACTCCAGAGACGATGTGATTGCCTATGCCGCGTATCGACTTCCCGCCACCTTTGCCGCTATTCATGCCGCACTGCTGGAGATACGCGCCAGACGACCAGATTGGCAGCCGCGCACCCTGCTCGATGTTGGGGCAGGTCCAGGTACCGCAATGTGGGCCGCAGCAACCATCTGGCCGGAGCTGGAGCGCATCACACTGCTGGAGCGCGACCAGCATATGCTGGCGTTTGGCAAAGAACTGGCTCAACATGCGCAATCTTCAGCAGTCAGATGGGCTACATGGCAACGCACTGACCTGACGCAGGCGTGGGAATGCACCCAGCGTGATCTGGTGATCGGAGCTTACATGCTGGGCGAGCTACCACTGGCAACCCATGCACATTTCATCGACCAACTCTGGTCATGCACGGCTGATACCCTGCTGATCGTTGAGCCCGGTACGCCACGCGGCTTCTCCCTCGTGCGCGGTGTTCGAGAGCAACTGCTGGCCTCCGCCGCCTCTACGCTGGCGCCCTGTCCACACGACCAGGCCTGCCCCATGCCCGCCAACGACTGGTGCCACTTCGCTCAACGTGTGAACCGCAGCAAACTGCACCGCACTACGAAGGGCGCGACGCTCTCCTACGAAGATGAGAAGTTCTCCTATGCGGCTATGGCACGAACAAATGGGCTGCCCATCTCCGGGCGCGTCATCCGGCATCCCCAGAAACATGGCGGCCATATGCGTCTGGAACTCTGCACTCCTGAAGGGCTCAAAGAGCGCGTGGTGACTCGCAGCGACCGCGAAGCCTACCACGACGCTCAAGATCTGCGCTGGGGCTCCGCCTTGCCCAACTCCATGCGCTAGAGGCCCAAAGATGAGTCAGGCACCCTCCTGATGAAGGCTGAGCATCTGTGGTATAATCCCTTCAGGAACAGAAATACATGGAGGTACACCTATGCCTGATTTACACTCTACCTGACTCCGACGGTCAGGTCTTTGTCTTCCATTTCCCAAGCGTGATCCAGCGTGTGAAACGCGGTGTGCCGAATCAGATACCGGAGCGGCCAGGTTCGGGCCATTTTGCCCTCAGAATGGAACGCCCGAATGGCATTACGATAGGCGTCGCGGTGCGCTTGCAGATCCTCATCGTTCAGCATCGCACCCTGGGGAGTGGGCACCCCGACCTTCTCGGCCCAATCTTGCTCCACGCGAATCGTATGACCGATGATGTGATCCCGATCACGCCCTCCCCCTCGCGGACCCTTCTGCATCTCAGCCGACACACGCAAACACACGTCGTCGAAAAACGTCCAGCACGCCTGCATCAGGGTCAGTTCACGTTCCAATTCTCCGCTCGATATGTCTTGCCTATCGATGCTTGAGAACGCGAACGAGATGCCCCAGAAGTCGGTTGAGCCCGTGCCCGGATAGTGCTCGACCATGTCAACCGTGGTGATAGCGGCAAACTCTCCATCCATCCCAGCCAGCTTCGCCACCTGGGCATAGCGTGGAAGGTAGGATTGCAACCTTCCAATCGCGGCCTCTCCGGTCTTCGCACCACGCTCTAGACCGGGCCAATCTGGCGCCACTGCCACCACCTTCTTGCCTTTCGGTCCGATTTCGAGCGTCACCCGAAGTTGATTAGCCATCTCTACTCTCCTTACGGTCAAGAGGGCAAGTTTTGCCCCTTTGCCCTTCTGCTTCTTTTCTCAACATATTACCATCAAAAGGGTTCTGACAAAAAGCCAGGAGTTCAATATGTGGAGCAATTTCGGTCCAGGAAATGATCCTCTTCCCTTTCGGCTTGACGCATTGCGCAATTGATGTTAGTGTGATTTGAGCAACTTTTCTATCAGCAGCTCAAGGCAAGAGGACATGGCGCGCAACATTTCCAATAAACCGATACAGCATCAGGCGGAAAAGAGCAAGGCAGCACAAGAGGATGCGCTCCTGATCACCCGGCTCACCATACCGCCTGTGCACTCGCCCCTGGTCGATCGTCCTCAGCTCATGGCGCGTTTACAGGCCGGGGTAGGTCGCAGACTGACAGTGGTTACAGGCCCGGCTGGCTCTGGGAAGACAACGCTACTCAGTTCATGGCTTCATAAAAATCTCCAGCCTGCCGCCTGGGTATCGTTGGGCGATGGTGATAATGCCCCGGCCAGATTCTGGGCCTACCTGATAGCCGCGCTCCAAAGGCTGTATCCTGGCGTTGCCGACCATGTGCTGACGATGCTACCAGCGCTACACGAACAGCCAATGGAACCACTGCTGATCGCGCTGATCAATGCCATTGCCACCCTGCCACAAGCTATTGTGCTGGTCCTCGACGACTATCATGAGATCCATAACCAGACGCTACACGACGCTCTGGCCTTTCTCCTTGAGCATATGCCACCACAGTTCCATCTGGTGCTCGCCAGTCGCTCCGAGCCACCCTTGCCGCTGGCACGCCTGAGGGCCCAGGACAATCTCACCGAGATAAGCGCCGCCGATCTCCGTTTTACCAATGAGGAATCAGGAACATTTTTGCAGAAGGTGTTGCATTTGCCGCTTTCCATGCAAGAGGTTACAACGCTGGTAGCATATACTGAGGGCTGGATTGTGGGCCTGAGCCTGAGCGCGCTCGCCCTGCAAGGACATCATGATCCTTCCGCTTTTGTAGCAACATATCGCGGCAACCATCGCTACATCCTTGATTATCTGAGTAGCGAGGTCCTGCAGCGACAGACGCAAAAGGTTCAGGATTTTCTGCTACAGACCTCCTTCCTCGCTCAATTGAATGGAGCGCTCTGTGACGCGGTGACGGGCCAGGATGCGAGCCATCTCCTGCTTCAGCAATTGGAGCAGGACAATGTGTTTCTTATCGCGCTGGATGATAGGCGGCATTGGTACCGCTATCACCATCTCTTTGCCGAATTTCTGCGCGAGCGTCTCCGCCAGTCAGCGCATGCCGGGCAGCTACCCGATCTGCAGCGACGAGCCGCCCGCTGGTATGCTGAACATGGCATGCATGATGATGCGATAAGGCAGGCTCTCACAGCAAATGATATGGAACTGGTAGTGTCTTTGATCGAGCAGGCCGCACCAACGATGCTAATGTCGCGTGAGGTGACTATGCTGCTAGAGTGGCTGGAGGCGATCCCTGACGAGGTGGTACGTAGCCATCCACGTCTCTGTCTCTTCTATGGCTGGGCGCTGTTCCATACCACCCGACCCGACTCGATTGCGCCGTATCTCCAGGCGGCTGAACGTTCATTACAACCAGGTATGAAGTCAGAGGAGTGCCAGGCGTTACGCGGCGAAATCATGGCCCTCTCCGCACGGGTCGCAGCATACCAGGGAGACTATGCCCACAGCATTAGCCTCTCTCGCCAGGCGCTGACATATTTACCGGAGCAGGCGGACACGATGAATCCGCAAGGGATGACCTCTGGCCCTCGGTCCCTACGCGGCGAGATTGAACTGAGCCTGGGGCTTGCCGCGGCCTTCAATGGTGAACTCGGCGCTGCCAATCAGGCTTTGTTAGAGGCCATAGCCAGCAGCCAGGCGGCAGGGAATCTACGCACGACAATGATGGCAACGCGTTATCTGGGAGGCCTATATGCCGATCAGGGACGGTTACACCAGGCAGAGGAAATCTATCGACAAGGGTTGGCGACCGCAACAAAGGCAGACATCCATGCCCTGCCGCCTTTGGGGTATATGTATGTCGGACTGGGCGAATTGTACTATGAATGGAATGATCTAATGGCGGCCACACGCTTTATCCAGGAGGGTATCGAACGTGGGAGACGGGGCGGCGATACCAAGATATGGTTGCTGGGCATGCTCCTGCTGGCCCACACCAAGCAAACACAGTGTGATTGGGATGGGGCGTATGCGCTCATGGATGAGGCTGAACGCCTGGCACGTCAGACCAATGCTACGCGCGCACTAAACTGGATAGAAATCGGCCGCATCCAGTTGGAATTGGCTCAAGGCCACAATGTGTCGGCTGCTCGCTGGATACAGAAAAATGGTCTTAGCCTCACAGGTCAACCGGATACACAATCGGAATATGAATATCTGATCTTTGCACGCATACTCATCAGCCAGGACCAGCCAGCGATGGCATGTCAGATCCTGTCGAAGCTGGTACAACTGATGGAGAGAACTGAGCGAACAGGCAACCTGATCAGCGCGCTGGTTATCTATGCGATAGCATTGGAGGCAGACCATCATTCAACTGAGGCCATCCATATCCTCACACAAGCCCTGGCGCTGGCAGAGCCAGAAGACTACATACGCACCTTTGTTGATGCCGGTCCCCTGCTGGCAACACTCCTGCATACAATCCGCCTGATGCAGCAGGAGAGGGAAAACGGCCGTTGCTCAATACACTATCTGGACAGATTGCTCCTGGCTTGTGGCTCTGCCAGCCCGCTAACTTCCAAATCTTCACAGCATACGCACGCTTCGCGAAGCAAAGCCGACGAAAATGGCCTGTCACTCACTCATCAGGCGCTGCTTGAGCCACTCAGTGTGCGCGAGCAGGATGTATTGCGGCTAATTGAGGCAGGCCTGTCAAATCAGGAGATTGCACAGGCTCTGACCATCGGGATGAACACGGTCAAATCCCACTTGAAAAACATTTATGGGAAACTCAACGCCCATAGCCGCACTCAGGCTCTTCGCAAGGCTAAAGCGTCAGGACTGCTATAAAACCGATCACCCCCAGTTCACCCTTTCGGGTGGTGCGATTGCTCCCACATGAAGGTAAACTTCCTGCATAAGTTATTACTTCTCTACCTACTGTTGAGTGATGTTCCGGCGGAACATCATAAGGAGCACAATCGTATGGCAGCACTACCACATACCCAGGAACCTATTCAGGACTTTTACACCTCTCTTTTCCAATCCTTGCATGCTATCGGTACAGCCTACTATAAGCTCGGAAAGTTAGATGCAGGCATAAAACTTCTCAATGAGGGCATAGCCATGTTGGACGGGCAGGAGGTGAAGCCGCAAGATGCATTGAAAGTACTGCTACTCTCCGGCAAGCTACAAACAAGGAAAAGCTTCACCTCCAATACTGGGCACGACCTGAGCTTACAGACCGGGCTACGCGCCCGGCAGATCGCCGAGGCCAATAATGATGAGCAAGGCCTGGCCGATGCCTTACAATTGATCGGCGATACCTATTACTACAAAAAGATGTGGACCGACGAGGGCGACTATCAGCAAGCGCTGGAGTACTACCAGGACGCGCTGCACCGACGAGAGGCCCTGGCTGACCACCGGGGCGTGAGCGAGTCTCTACTCTTCATCGGGCTGATCCACGAACGTCAGGAGCAATATGATCAGGCCTTTGCCTACTATACGCGGGCATACCAGGTGGCAGAGCAGCATGATCACGATTTGGAAAAATCCTACGCCGCTCGCCATCTTGCCGGTATCTATCTTGAGCAGCGAAGCGACCTGGAGCAGGCCGGGCACTATTTCGCGGAATCGCTGGCCCTGCGTGAGGGATACAAGACCTTATTGCCATTGTCGCTGCTTGCCGTTGGCGAGGTCGAGAGCGCTAAAGGCAACCTGACCAGCGCGCTTAGCCTTTATGAGCAGGCTCTGGCACTGGCTCAAGAGATGGGCCAGCAGACCGATATCATGTTCACACTCATCGATCTTGGCGAGCTTCATCAGAAACAAGAGGAGATCGAGCAGGCGCGTGCATACTATAAGCAAGCCCTGACGCAGGCTCAGGCCATCAACTTGACGTTGGGGATCACCATCGTTTCCGGCTTGCTCGCAGGACTCGATAAGTGAGGTTGGCGCTTCACCTTCCCCTCCGGCGCCTGATCTCCCTCACTGCACAGCGCCCCTGATGGAACGACGCCACTCTGAGAGCGACACAGAGATCCACCAGAGGCCACCAACCATTAGTCAGGAGCGACGCTCCAGGAAGAACAAACGAGCCCCTAAACCAATGAGAACACTCCCCGTCAGCCAACGCAGGACAGAGGCAAAGCGGGGTTGTGTTGTCAGCTTCTCGCCCAAACTTCCAGAGAGATAGGCGTATCCTGCATAAATGCACAGACAGATCAGCGTGAAGGTGAGGCCAAATGCGGTCATTTGCAAGGGAACGCTCCCTATCTGGGGATTGACGAACTGTGGCAGTAATGCAGCAAAGACCAGGATGCCCTTCGGATTGAGCATGCTCGTGAGTATTCCTTGTTGCAGAATACGCCCAACAGGCATAGGATGAACTGCACCAGGAGTTAGAGAGCCGCCTTGTTTGCTCATAAGGGTACGTATGCCCAGATACAAGAGGTAGACTGCTCCTGCGTAGCGAACGATGTCAAAGGCGATGACTGATGATTGCAACAATGCAGACAATCCAAACGCCGCAAGCATAGTATAGACGAGATAGCCTATGCAGATCCCTACCGTCGAGAACAATGCAGCTGTCCTCCCTTGCGCAATCCCGCGTGTCGTGATATAGATCACATCAGGACCAGGCGTCAAAGCAAGGACGACAATAATGCTTGCAAAGAGTAAGAGGTTGGAAAAAAACATAGCTGAGATTCCTCCTCGTTCCAGAACTTTTGAGGTCAGTCGGTATGATTGAGAAGTATAGCAAAGCCAGCGGCATTGGTCTTGAACGATTGTGCACGCAGGATTGGATGCAGAGTACTGATACAGAATACGGAGTAGAATTCTTAGAAGCATGGTTTCAAGGGAATGCCTATCAGAAGCACCGCCATGACACCTATGCCATTTGCCTGACGACCACTGGCGTCCTCGCCTTCGATTACCAGGGCTGCTCGCAGATCAGTACCCCAGGCCAGGTGGTAGTACTGCATCCTGATGAGGTCCATGATGGGTATGCAGGCACGGAAGAGGGCTTCGGATATCGCCAGGTGTATGTGGAACCGGCTTTGATTTTTGAAGCGATGCAGGCCATGTGTCCTCATACCTGCTCGCTGCCATTTGTACGTACACCTGTTGCCGTGAATCGGAAATTGTCTGCCGCAATCAGTAGTGCCTTTCAGGGCACCCGCGAACCACTGGCGATTGATAGTCTCATCGTGCAATTGGCAGAGGGATTGATGGAGGCAGATCCTTCATGCAAGCAAGCCCCACTTCCTCGTCACCTCGATGTTGCTGCCCTGAAACGAGCATGCCAGTATCTTGACACCCAGAAAACGCGGGTTGTCCACTCAGTAGAGTTGGAGATGGTGACCGGACTCACCCGCTACGATCTGGCCCGGCAGTTTCGCGTCATGTGTGGGACCAGTCCGTACCGCTATTTGCTCATGCGGCGTCTTGACTTTGCCCGCAAACAGCTCGCCCAGAGCCGATCACTGGTTGAGGTCGCTATAGACGCTGGTTTTGCTGATCAAGCGCATTTCAGTCGGATGTTTAAGGCCACCTTTGGAGTCACTCCTGCACACTATCGTGCGCTGAGTGGTCTCACCCAATGAAAAGTGGTTCAACTGCACTGAGGATCGGCTCCGAATTTACGTGGTCAGAGTTCCAGAGCAGGATAATACTCGCTTTCTGATGTGGATATTGTTTAATCCGTGAGAAAAAACCAGGTGTTTGTCCACCATGCATCCGAAAACGAGGGGCAAGAAACCATCCATATCCATACTGAAGTGAAGCATCAACCTGCCCGTAAGGTGTAAACATCAGTTGCAAGGTGAGTGGAGAAACCAGTGGACAATCGAACATCGCATCGCCCCATTTTTTTAAATCCTGTACCGTTGAGTAAAGCTCACCAGGCGCCTCCTCAAATATGCTCAATCTGTTATTGCTCGCATTGACCATCTGTCCATTTATAACGGTATGGCCATAGGCACGACCAGGATTAATCAGACGCGGAAGATCATGGCCAGTATTGGTCATGGACAGGGGTGCGAGAATATACTGCTTCATCAATTCGGCGAACGATAATCCTGTCACTTGCTCCATGAGGTATCCCATTAAAATGAAGCCGGTGCTGCTGTACCTCCATCCCTCCCCAGGACGGAACAGCTGTGGCAGTTTCACCAGGTAGGAGAGGAGATCCCTTTGCTCGATTTTGAGTTTGTGCATTTCAAAGCGAAGATGCGGGACATCATAAATATCTTGTAAGCCGGAAGTATGGGATAAGAGGTGATGAAGCGTAATATCCTTATCGAGCGCGGCCAGCTCAGGCAGATAGGTGGCTGGCTTTTCATGAAGCGAAATCCGCCCCTGCTCAACAAGAATAAGTGCTGCCATCGCGATAAACATCTTGGTCGTAGAGGCGATATGAAATTTGGTTGTGAGCACGTTTGGAACATTGAGTTGCCTGCTTGCAAACCCATACGCTTTCTCGAAGAGCACTTCTCCATCCTGAGCAACCAGAATAGCCCCACTAAGACTTTGCTCTTTCTCTAACTGCTCAAATACCAACGCGAGTTCTTTTTTGTTCATCATAGCATCTCTCCAGACTCTCATAATTGTGCCATAGGAAGGAAGAACTGTTTCCTCTCTTCATCAGATTAGCTCTTTGAGAGTATAGATCCTTCTATATGACACCTGCTGTCATGATTGTTGGGGTTTTTAGCTTTTAAAAGTTTCCTCACGAGGTGGGTACCTCATCCTCTCTAAGTAGTTCTACTCACTCCTGCAGGCAGACAGTTTCACGCAAAGGGCTCTCTCCTCATCTGGAAATAGGTAGAGCATATGTGTAGAACTACACATGTGCTCAGGCCTCCCCTCAGGTACACTTCCAGCAATGAGACGACGGTTCTCAAGAGGCAGAGCAGGAACGTGTAGGAGAACCGAACTGTAACTGAGAAGTTGCCTCTTCTGGTGTATCGCCTCATGTTCGACCCGATGGTAGCGGGTTACTAGTGTTGTTACTCTTTTTCGTGCTCTGAATGAGCAGGTTATGCCTCGCATGCGAGAAGAAAGGACATAGTCAATGTCTGTTAGGAATACCCTGAGACAACTTTCAACCCTGCAAGCGCCAACCCTGGATGACGCCAACTTCGTGGGACAAGGCTTTAACATCTTTGGAACGTATGACGCCAACAGCTTTATCAAACCGTTGTTCAATTATGCGGATGCGCCCACCCACCCTATTACTATTGACAATATAGTCTACCAGGTACCAGTTTACGTCATCCACCTGCCGGGAGGTAAAACGGATTATAAAAGTGAATCTGGTGTATCGCGTGAAGAGTTCCAGAATTCCATCGCGACCACAGCCGGAGTGAGTGCATCGTACGGCGCATTCAGCGGGCATATGGAAGCCTCTTTTTCTCACCAGGTAACACAGAGTTCTGAATATATGTATGCCCATAACACCATGTATACCTGGGATGGCTCCTTAGAGCTGGTGCCAGATACAAAATACTTGATCGGGTACTTTACCGAGGCTGTGAACCACCTGCCCAGTGTGGTCACTCCTGAAAATCTCCACATTTTCACGGATTTCTTCGCAACCTACGGGGTCTACTATACCAGGCAGGTGCGCATGGGCGCTTCACTGGAATTCTATGTAGCGGTAAGTACAACCAGCAGCGATGATGCACAGCAAGTGAAGGTGATGTTGGAGGCGCATTACAATGGCCTGTTTACTAAGGGTTCTGTCAGTTCCTCTCTCGAACACACACAGGAGTGGAAGAGTTACATTTCTACGAGCGTCGTTTCGATGACCCTGACGGGAGGCACAACTGACACACGGGCCAAACTGGCAGGGATTAACTTGAAGGAGCCCAGCCAGGATACGGTAAACGCTTATAATGCCTGGGTAGAGACCATTAGTGCCAATCTCGACCCGGTCAATTTCCAGCTGGCGCCCATCTGGAACCTGTGTGGGGAGAAGTCAGCGGTAGTCCACCAGGCGTGGGAGCAGTTTAGCTCGGTTATGCATCCGGCAATGTATATCGAGACGACAAGCCCTCAATCGCGGCCTATGGTAGTCTCGTTAACCGGTAAGGGGGATATTGTACCCACGACTCCTCCCCAGTATCCGCTAGGATGTATGGCTGCGATTCTTGACCGTAACGACCTGTTAGGGCCAAATAGTGTCAAATTCTCGCGTTACTACTCCATCAATCCCGATAACTGGTCGGCGACATTCCAGGATATGTACAATCAGGTTGCCAACGATATCCGCAAATCAGGCTTTGATAACCAGAATCATGTGCTGGTCTTTGCCACCATGGGCGCCTCAGTGAACTGTGTCCCGATTGAAAACCTGTACGGACTGCTGATCTCAGCGGGAGCGGGGAAACAGTTGAGCACATGGGTGAGCAACGCGACAGCTCCTGGGAAACCGGGAGGGCCTAATGTCTGCTATATTCTGGTTGGCGTCCTCAATCAGGGGCAGGGCAAAGGATTTGAAACCTTCGACATGGTTCCAGCAAATCAATCGGTCCTCAGTACGCTCAATCTCTTCTTCTATCGGCCCTCGGTCTCTGGTGGACTCTATACCATGGGCTTGAATCCTTTCCCCACCACCGCGACGGAAAGTTCTCAAGAAGAGGTGGAAGCCAGGAAACACCAATAATCTCTGTCTCAATGTCTTTGTGCCTGTTTCTCGCCTCCAGGTGTTTAAGAGACACGGAGACATCGTCAAACACGGCCATTCCCATTTTTCTCTGAAGTGGGGATGGCTGTGTAAAGCCAATGAAGCCGATGCCTGGAGAACACCCTATGTATGACGAAGATGCCATGACTCCGGCTCGATGGCTCTGGTGGAAAAGACACGTGCAACCTCACTGATCAGGATTGCTCAGCCAGAGGAACTTCGGTGAGGTGGCCACCCTGGTCGCCCAGTTCGGGCAGCGAGATGCCCTGGATACCGAGCGCGAAGGCCAGTTCACCGCCGTGATGGAGGTCGTGAGCCATGATACGCCAGAGAATCCACTGGCGCGAGATGGCATAGGTTTTGCCCTGGTAGTCGTGGCGCAGGGTCTTGCGCAGATCATCCACCGTCCAACTATTGAGCGCGCCCTCGATCATTTGCCAGGTGGCCTCTAACCCGCTCACCAGAGCACTGGCATTCTGCTCCACGCCAGGCTTGAGCACATCCTGGAAAAATCTCTTTGCCGCACCCTCAACTCCCCATTTCTCGATCCACTGATCTACCACATCGCTCTCAACTCCCAGAATCTGGTGAATCCACCCGATACGCCCGACGACAATATGCGCGATCAGTTCTCCAGCCGAGCGGAGATGAGGGGCGGCACGCGAGGCCAGTTGTTCAGGCGAAAGTGGGGTCACAGCCTGCACCAGCGCCATCTGGTGTCCATCCCACCCTTCATATACACTCATCAGCGAAAGCTCTGTTGTACTCATGATATGCTTCCTTTCAGTTTTACGAACAAATCAACCTGTAGAACATATATCTCTTTGAGTATAGAACGCTGACGCAAAGTCGTAGAGTTTCGAGCATCCCTCTTCGTTTCTTGTGCGAAAACCCTCTAGCCATACTTGAAGAAATAGGGTAAAGGTGGAACAGATCTTCACTGCAATCCGACTCTGCTTGACAGAACAGAGCCCACAAGATAGAGTGGTTGTTGTCATTATGTTATTAGGAGGTGAGATAGAACACTATGTCAAGCATATCACGCAAAAGCGTTTCTTCAGGTTCACCGTTTGAGCCTCGTCTGGGGATTACACGCGCCGTTCGCATAGGGGATCTGATTGCAGTCGGAGGGACCGCGCCGATAGGGCCAGATGGCACAACGGTAGCCCCAGGAGACGCGGCGGCACAGGCTCAACGCTGCTTAGAGATTATTCGCGTAGCTCTGGAAGGACTGGGAGCCGACCTCTCAGACGTTATTCGCACGCGCATCTTACTCACAGACATCGAGGACTGGATGAGTGTGGCACAGGTTCATGGGGCTTACTTCGGCGATATTCGACCTGTCACGACCGTCATGCAGGTAACCCGGTTCGCCGACCCCGAGTGGCTGATCGAGATTGAAGTGGATGCGTATGTAGACTAGTCGTGTCTATTCTGGATGGAGGGGTCGGCTTTCATACGCATTGGAAAGTCTGAGATCTTTCTTTGCCTACATCTGATTTCCCTCCGGCTCCCATTCATATGTGCTGACCATACAATACTCACGAAAACCCAGTCGGCGATAAATATTGATGCCGTATGGCGAAGCGGTAAGCACCGCGGCTTGATAGCTCTTCGCTCGAGCGGCACGGGCGGCCATCAGGGTCATCGCGCCACCAATCCCCTGCCGTCGCACCTCAGGAAGGGTCACAACATAATGGATGGAGGCCACCTTCCCATTATAAAACACACAAACAGTCGCCACTGGCTTCCCATCCAATAGACCCAGGTAGAATTGTAGGGGACTGGTGGGTCCAAGCTGTACGGGCGCATAGCCAACAATATATTTGCGTACAGTCTCTTCTGGCACCGGGAACAACCAGACCCGCAGCCATTGTTCCAACAACTCATGATCGGTAACTGGGAGAACAGTGACATTTGAGTTGAGCGAAATATCTTCATGCAGCGCTTGCAGATCTACAGCCATGCCAGGCTCATCCTCATCGTGCTTCAGCCCGTGTGCGAGCAGAATATCACCATAGTTCTTTGGATACGACGAAGGGCCTAAATGCCACTGGAAACTACGATTGCGTTGCGCGAAGTGATTGCGTACGCGCTCAATTGTCGTGGGCAGCGTATCTCGTTGCAGATTTGTGTAAAGAACAGCATTGACGAGATCGGACTCAGCCCATAGTAGACCCGGCTCCTGGTGAAGTTGTCCGTGTGAGGAGGTACATAAAAAGCTCTTATAAGCGATTATACCCGCGTCTATGGCGGCTGGAATGCTTAATGGATTGATGTTTTTTTCGTAGTCGAAATGCATAGAAGCCATACAGGACCCTTTACTGAGTGCTCAAGCCCCTCACCGAAGAACTTGAGCACATTACTTCTAGCACTACCGATCGCGATAGACGACATCAGCCGCGTCTAATGCAGCTCCGGCAGGGACCTGGTGTCCACAGCGGGGCAGGATATGCTCCAGGGCGGCCAGGACGGTATCGACGCTCTTACGGCTGGAGTTGTAGCCCATCAGGCCGATGCGCAGCAGATGACCCTTGAGCGGCCCAAAGCCTCCACCCACTTCGATGCCATATTCATCGAGCAGCAGCTGGCGTACCGCGAACTCATCCACGCCATCGGGGAGACGAATAGCGGTCAGGACTGAGAGTTCGTAGCCAGGCTCGGTAAAGAGTTCCAGGCCCATCGCCTTGATACCCGCCTTCAGAGCATCTCCATGCAACTGATGACGCGCCCAGCGAGCCTCTAAACCTTCTTCCACCGCGATACGCAACGCCTCATACATGCCATAGATGAGGTTGCTGTTAGAGGTGTGATGATAGAGATGGTCGCCGCTCCAGTAGGCCTGCAGGCGCTGAAGGTCCAGATAGTAGCTTTGGACGGGCGTGCGGCGATCCTTGATAACCTGCACCGCTCGCTTATTTAGCGTCACAGGCGCCAGGCCAGGCAGCGCACCCAGACTCTTCTGGCTACCAGCATAGCAGGCGTCGATCTTCATGCTATCAACCGCCATCGGGACGCCGCCGAGGCCACAAACCGCGTCCACCACGAAGAGCGCGCCATGGGCATGCGTGATGCGCTCGAACGCCTCTAATGGCTGGTGCAGGCCCGTTGAGGTTTCGGCAATCGCGGTGGCGAAGACTTTTGCCTCTGG
>Ga0070730_10000638_pt1 | contig 38580 bp, 39 predicted proteins | sample Coa_R1_3_FD_66447 | JGI IMG/M metagenome (GOLD analysis project Ga0070730, IMG submission 66447) | Surface soil microbial communities from Centralia Pennsylvania, which are recovering from an underground coalmine fire - Coalmine... | ecosystem: Environmental > Terrestrial > Soil > Unclassified ...
CCAGGAGGCGGGTCGCGGCATCCGGCTCGCCGAGCGCGGTCAGCACCTGGTCGTCGAGCTTCTTCGCCCGATTGGCGACGAAGGCCGCGATATGCCGATCGACCGCCAGGTTCTCGACTTTGCCGGCAGCCACCGCCTGCTCAAGCGCCGGCAGCAGGTCGCCGAGCTGGTCGACATAGTCCCGCTCGATCAGCGGCGACAGGCAATGCAGCAGCGGATTGGCATCATAGATCAGCCGCTCGATGCCGAGGCCGGGGCGGTGATCCTCGAGCACTCGGCGCAGCCGGTCGAACTCGAGTGCCAGGACCGGATGCTCGGCCCGCTGCATCGGCTGGGCGCGAAGCCAGAATTGCGGCAGCTTCGCCTGCAGGATTTCCGCAAGCGACCGCACGTCGCCGCGTTGCGCCATGGCGATGGCGAGTGCGCTACCGAGCCCTTCGGGCATGACCCGGAGGCCGCGGTAGCGGATGGGCGCGCTGGGGTCGAGCGCCATCGCGACCCGCGACAGCAGCCGGGCGTCATGGATGCCGGCATTGCCGCTTGCGTCCTCCGCGTCGGCGATGGCGAGCGCGAAGCCGTCGCTCGTCGGCTTGTGACCGAGCGTCCGCTGCAGCCAGACATCGAGCGCATGGCCGCGGATGACATGGATCGCCGGCTCGCCCATGCGGACCAGCGCACGGGCGACGCCCCGCGCGGTGAAATGCTGTTCCTTGTTCAGTTCGAGCGGGCGCGCGGCGCGCGGACTGCCCGACGGCGTCTTCGGCGCCATGCGGCGTCCCTGCAGCCACAAGTCGATTTCGCGGACGCTCCAGCGTTCGGCCGGATCGTCGACCAGCAGGCCGCGCAGCAGCTCGAACAGCGTCGTCGGCACGCGATGGTCGCCGCAGAGGGCGGCATAGGAGCCGCGCCGGATCTTGTCCTCGATCAGCGCCTCGCCCGCGAGCTCTCCGCCCGGCGGCCGCCCCATCAGCAGATAGAGCACCGTGACGCCGAGCGCGTAGAGATCGTCCGCGACCGTGCCGACGCCGCGCCCGGCCGGCATCGCCATGCCGCTCTCGATCGTCTCGTAGGCGACCGGCTGATCGAAGCCGGCCGGCGCGGTGAAGCAGTCGCCGAGCAGCGCTTGGCGGCGGGCCGCGTCGCGGAACAGGATGTTGGACGGGCGGATCGCCCGATGGGTGGTGTTCTCGGTCGCGAGCGCCTTGAGGCCGGGAAAGATCGGCTCGATCAGGCGATGGATGATGTCGTCGTCCGACCAGGGGGCGATCACCTGCTCGTCGCTGGCGACGAGCCGGCTGCCGGCCGGCCGCTCGCAAATGAGCGCCAGGCAGCGCCGGTCGCCCAGCGGCCAGTCGACCGGGCCGAAATCGACCGGCGTCAGCAGGGCCGCATGCTTCATCATGCGCAGGATGCCGAGTTCCTGGCCGCGCGGCGGCAGGGTCGGGTCGGCAATGAGCGCGAACAGGCTGGTGCCGAGCGGGCGCGAATCGTCGACGTCGAACGCGCCGGCGGTGGGCGAGCGAAGATCGTTCAGCGGCACGTCTGAGCGAATCTCGAACCGGTCGTGCAGACGCACGCTCGTCGCCTTCGCTCCAGGTGCTGCCGCCGCGGGCTTCGCCATCGACCCCGATCCGGTGAAATGTCCGTCGGCAAACCGCTCCGACGGGCTTCCAGCACCCGCCGAAGTGGTTCGTAGAGCCTCAGTATAACCTGTGGATCAAGCCGCGAAAGCCTCGCAGCTCAATTCCATCGGTTCAATCCGCGAACGGATCATGCACCAGGACGGTGTCGTCGCGTTCCGGGCTGGTCGAGAACAGCGCCACCGGCGCCTCGATCAGCTCCTCGACCCGGCGGATATACTTGATCGCGGTCGCCGGCAGATCGGCCCAGGACCGGGCGCCGCGGGTCGATTCCTGCCAGCCTTCGCAGGTCTCGTAGATCGGCTCGACCACCGCGTCGGCGAGCAGGCCCGACGGCAGGTGATCGTAGGTCCGGCCCTTGTAGCGATAGCCGACGCAGACCTTGATCTCCTTCATGCCGTCCAGCACGTCGAGCTTGGTCAGCGCGATGCCGTGGATGCCGCCGACCTTGCAGGCCTGGCGGACCATGACCGCATCGAACCAGCCGCAACGGCGCTTGCGCCCGGTCACCGTGCCGAATTCGGCGCCGCGCTGGCCCAGGAGCTCGCCGGTCTCGTCCTTGAGCTCGGTCGGGAACGGGCCGGCGCCGACCCGGGTGGTATAGGCCTTGGCGATGCCCAGCACATAGCCGACGGCGCTCGGGCCGATGCCCGAGCCGGCAGCGGCCTGGCCGGCGAGCGTATTGGACGAGGTCACGAACGGATAGGTCCCGTGGTCGACGTCGAGCATGACCGCCTGCGCACCCTCGAACAGGATGCGCTTGCCGGCGCGCTTCGCCTCGTCCAGCACCTTCCAGACCGAGCAGGCGTAGGGCAGGATCTTGGGTGCGATCTCGAGCAGGCTGGCGACCAGCGCGTCACGGTCGACCGGCGCCTCACCCAGGCCCTTCAAGAGCGCGTTGTGGTGCAGCAGCAGGCTGTCGACCTTCTCGCCCAGCGTCTCGGGCTCGGCCAGGTCGCAGACGCGGATCGCGCGGCGGCCGACCTTGTCCTCGTAGGCCGGGCCGATGCCGCGGCCGGTCGTGCCGATCTTCTTCTCGCCCCGCGACGCTTCGCGCAGCCGGTCGAGCACGCCGTGGAGCGGCAGGATCAGGGTCGCGTTCTCGGCAAGCTTCAGGGTCTCGGGCGTGATCGTGACACCCTTCTCCTGGATGGCCGCGATCTCGTTCACCAGATGCCACGGATCGACGACGACGCCGTTGCCGATGATCGACAGCTTGCCCGGCCGGACGACGCCGGACGGCAGCAGGCTCAGCTTGTAGACGGTCTCGCCGATAACCAGCGTATGGCCCGCATTGTGACCGCCCTGAAAGCGAACCACGATCTCGGCGCGGCTCGAAAGCCAGTCGACGATCTTCCCCTTGCCCTCGTCGCCCCACTGGGCGCCGATGACGGCGACATTGGCCATGGGTCTTGCCCCTCTGTCACGGATTAACGAGGGGAGCTACCACTGTTGGCGGCCCGACGGCAAGCGCCGACGTTGCAGGGCGGCCAATCACCGCCCCGGATGCCCCGGCCCGCCGACGCCGGCGGATCAGGCTTCGGCCGGCTGGCCGTCGATCAGCACGTGGCTGCAGCCGAGGCGCCGGGCCTCGCCCCGCGCGTCGGCGACCGGCTCCAGGCCCGCAACCGTGGTCCAGCCCGCGGCGCGCAGCTCGATGCCCTTCGCGCGCTCCGCACCGTGGGGCAGGAACACGCGCGGCGGCTGCGGGCCGAACACGAGCGCGCGCAGCACCGTGTCGGTATAGAGCGTGAAGCCGGTCGACGGCTGCGGTTCCGGCGGATCGCGCCGGGTGTAGCCGGTCTCGACCTGGTGGCCGCCGGCGACATAGCGCCCGCCGCGGCCGAGCTCGCCGCGGGTGTTGCGGGCGAAGATCGTGAAGCTGACGCCGGTATGATATTCGAAGCCGCGGTTTTCGACCGGATCGATGGTCAGCATCAGGTCCGGCGCCGCCAGGCGGATCAGCCGCACGATCTCGGTCAGGGCGGCGACCTCCGCCTGGGCCTGTTCCGGCAGGGCGATCGCCTTGATCGCCGCCAGCGTCCGGTCGGCCGGGCCGGCCGCCGCCATCAGCCCACCCAGGATGGCCGCCGACGGGCCGCCGATCTCGGCGACCTGGGCGGCGTCCTTGTGGTCGAGTGCCGCCCGGAGCCGCTCGGCCGTCCGGCCCTCGACGCCCAGTGCCCGCAGGACGACCGGCACCAGCACCGGCACGGTCAGATCGACCGACAGGCCGGGGACGCCGACCGCGGTCAGGGCCTCGACCGCGAGCGCCACGACCTCGGCATCGGCCTCGGGCGCCGCCGAGCCGATCAGCTCGGCGCCGACCTGGCCGACCTGCCGTTCCGGGCGCAGCTGGCTGCCGCGCACGCGCAGGACCTGGCCGGCATAGGACAGGCGCAGCGGCCGCGGCGACTTCACCAGCCGCATGGTCGCGATACGCGCGATCTGCAGGGTCATGTCGGCGCGGACCGCGATCATGCGGTGGGAAATCGGGTCCATGAGCCGGAAGGTCTCATGGGCCATGGCGGCGCCCGGCCCCTCGAGCAGGCTCGATTCGAACTCGACCAGCGGCGGCTTGACCCGGTCGTAGCCATGTTGTCCGAGGATCGCCATCAGGCGCTCGACCGTGTCCGCCTCGATCCGTGCATCGGGCGGCAGGATGTCGCGCAGGCCGTGAGGCAGCAGCGCCGGGTGCAGCGTATCGTCCATTAGCCCGAAATACCGGGTTTGCGCGCTTCGGGCAATGGAAAGCCTCAGAAAAGGCTCAGGAAAACCTCAACGTGAGCGGACTTCGCCATAGGCCCAGTCGATCCAGGGCAGCAACGCCTCGATATCGGCGGTTTCGACCGTGGCGCCGGCCCAGATGCGCAGGCCCGCCGGCGCGTCGCGATAGCTGCCGACATCGAGTGCCGCACCCTCGGCCTCGAGCAGCGCCGCCACGCTCTTGGCCACCTTCGCCTGGGCCTCGGGCGCGAGGCCACGGAACCAATCGTCACTGAACACCAGGCAGACCGAGGTGGTCGAGCGCGTCTCGGGCCGCTCGGCGAGGAAGTCGATCCAGGGCGTCCGCTCGACCCAGCGTTCGATCGCTGCGAAATTCCGCCGGGTGCGCGCCAAGAGCCCGTCGAGGCCGCCGATGCTTTCGGCCCATATCAGCCCGTCGATCGCGTCCTCGACCGCGAGCATGGAAGGGGTATTGATCGTGTCGCCCTCGAACAGCCCTTCGGTCAGCTTGCCGCCGGCGGTCATGCGGAAGATCTTCGGCAGCGGCCAGGGCGGCACGTAGCTTTCGAGCCGGGCGACCGCGCGCGGGCTCAACACGATCATGCCGTGCGCCGCCTCGCCGCCCAGCACCTTCTGCCAGGACCAGGTCACGACGTCGAGCTTGGCCCAGGGCATCTCCATGGCGAAGGCGGATGAGGTCGCATCGCAGATGACCAGGCCCTCGTGCCCGTCCGCGATCCAGTCGCCGTCGGGCACGCGGACGCCGGAGGTTGTGCCGTTCCAGGTGAAGACCACGTCATGGGCCGGATCGACGGCACCCAGATCGGGCAACTGGCCGTAAGGGGCGGCGAGCCGGCGCGCCTCCGGCAGCTTCAACTGCTTCAGCACATCGCCGACCCAGGCGTCACCGAAGCTTTCCCAGGCGAGCAGGTCGACCGGCCGGGGCCCGAGCAGCGACCAGAGCGCCATCTCGACCGCGCCCGTGTCGGACGCCGGCACGATCGCGATGCGATAATCCGCCGGCACACCCAGGATCCGGCGGCTGCGCTCGATCACTTCCTGAAGCCGGGCCTTGCCGGGCTTGGAACGGTGCGACCGGCCGATGACCGCATCGCCGAGCGCGGCCAGGCTCCAGCCGGGACGCTTGGCACAAGGGCCCGAAGAGAAATGGATACAATCCGGGCGGCGTTGCGGCTTCATCATCGGTTCCTGTCGGGCCTTGCGCGGCATGGGGTGTGAGCTTCCGGTCGCCTGCCCCGCCGGTCAACGGGGAAGATCGTTTCGCTCGCAACCGCCACGCCACCGGCTTTTTACCTAAGCTATTTGGATGGAACGAAAATCCGCCCTTCGAGATAGAGCACTGCGCGACCCGCGAGGCTGACCCGCTCGCCGCGATCCTCGCAGAACAGACGGCCGCCCCGGGCCGAGATCTGCCGGGCATCGAGGCTGGCCTTGCCGAGGCGCCGGGCCCAATAGGGCACGAGCGTGCAATGGGCCGAGCCGGTGACCGGATCCTCATCGATCCCCGCATGCGGGGCGAAATAGCGCGAGACGAAGTCGATGCCATCGTTGCCCGGCGCCGTGGCGATGACGCCGAAGCAGTCGAGGGCCGCGACCTTGCGGAAGTCGGGCTCGAGCGCCTTGACCGCGCCTTCGGTCTCGAACACGCACATCAGCTTGCCGGCGGCCCAGACCTCGACCGGCTCGGCGCCGCCAAGCGCGTCCACCAGCCCGGTCGGCGCCGCTACCCGCTCCGGCGCGCGCGCGGGGAAATCCATCGCCAGCCGGTCGCCCTGGATCGTCACGGTCAGCGGGCCGGCCCGGCGCGTCAGGAACGTGACCGAGCGCCGGCCCGGATACAGCATCTCGAACACGACCTGGGCCGAGGCGAGCGTTGCGTGGCCGCACAGGTCGATCTCGAGCTTGGGCGTGAACCAGCGCAGGTGATAGAGGTCGCGCTCCGGCACCAGGAAGGCGGTTTCGGCCAGATTGTTCTCGGCCGCGATCTTCTGCAGCAGCGCGTCCGGCAGCCATTCCTGCAACAAGACGACGGCGGCCGGGTTGCCGCCGAAGAGGTCGTCGGTGAAGGCATCGACCTGATAGATCGGAAATTCGCTCGTCATGCTCCGGTCAACTCCCTGTCAGCGCCAGAACGGCTTGATGGCTTCGTGCTCGACCTGCTCCGGCGTCAGCCCCAGGTCGCTCAGCACATGCGAGTCGGCGAGCAGCAGGCTCAGCTGGCGGCGCGAGCGTCCGCGCTGCAGCCAGAGAGCCACGAGCCCCGCCATGTCCGCGACCAGGCGGATCGAGACCAGCGGACGATGCTTTCGCCGCATGCTTAGCGATATTGTATCCATACATTTGTCTCCCCGTTGGTGGGATGACGAAAAATTGCATCTATTCAATAGAGACATTGACAGCGACATTCGGTCAAACCGAATATTGTCATCATGACAATATGGCAGCCCGATCCCGCCCGCTTCACCGGCCCCCGCTATCGCGCGATTGCGGAGGCGCTTGCCGACGACGTGCGCGAGGGGCGGCTCAGGCCCGGTGACCGGCTGCCGACCCACCGCGATCTCGCCTGGCATCTCAAGGTCACGGTCGGCACGGTGAGCCGCGCCTATGCCGAGGCCGAGCGGCGCGGGCTGATCGCCGGCGAGGTCGGGCGCGGCACCTTCATCCGCGGCGCCGAGCCGCCGATGCCCTCGGCGCTGCCGCGCGAGCCCGAGCGCTCTGCGCTGGTCAATCTGGCGCAGAACCATCCGATGCCGGGCGAGGAGACCGCCCTCTTCGCCGAGACGCTGCGTGAGATCGCCAATGGTCACGACGTCGGCGAACTGCTGCGCTACCAGAACCACACCGGCCTGCCGCCCGCCCGCGAGGCGGGAGCGGCCTGGCTTTCTCTCACCGGTGCCGACCCGACGCCCGAGCGGATCGTGGTCACGGCCGGCGGCCAGCATTGCCTGGCCACGATCCTGGGCGCCTATGCCAATCCCGGCGACGTGGTCGCGACCGAAGCCATGACCTATCCGGGGCTGAAGGCGGCCTGCCAGCTGCGCCAGGTGCGGCTCGAAGGGATCGCGGTCGATGCGGAGGGCATCCTGCCCGACGCCTTCGCCGCCGCCTGCCGGCAATGGCCGATCCGCATGCTGTACCTGACGCCGAACATCAGCAACCCGCTGGCCGGCACCTTGTCCGCCGAGCGGCGCAAGGCAATCGTCGAGACGGCGCGGCGCCATGACGTGTTGATCGTCGAGGACGACGTCTACGGCTTCCTCATCGACCGGCCGACGCCGTTCGCCGCGCTGGCGCCGGAACGGACCTTCCTGGTCACCAGCCTGTCGAAGAGCGCCGCCCCGGGCCTGCGCATCGGCTATATCCTGGCGCCCGCCGACCGCGTCGACCGGCTGGCGCTCGCCGTGCGCTCGACGATCTGGATGGTGCCGCCGCTGATGGTCGAGATCGCCACCCGCTGGATCACGGGCGGCATCGCCGAGCGCCTGGCCACGGCGAAGCGGCGCGAGGCCGCCCATCGGCAGGTGTTGGCCCGCCGCATCCTGGGCGCCGCCGTCCTGGGCGAGCCGAACGCCTATCACCTGTGGCTGCCGCTCGACGAGCGGTGGCGGGCGAGCGAATTCGTGACCGAGGCGCGGCGGCGCGGCATCGCCGTGACCGGCGCCAATGCCTTCACGGTCGGGCGGGTGGCATCGATGAACGGCGTGCGCGTCTGCCTGGGCTCGGTCGCCGACCTCGGTACGCTCGAGGCGGCGCTGGGCACGATCCGCGACCTGCGCGACGCCGAACCCGACCCGCTCGAGTCCGTGGTCTAACCCCCGCGCCCGGAACCGGGGATGGTCTCGCCTGTTGTGTTTCCAGTAACGGGATATGTCGCAACAGGAGAGACATCATGCGCGACCTCGACAAGCAGAGCGCTCGCCCGCTCAGAAAGCTGGCGATCGCGATCATGATCATCGCCCCGCTCGCCTTGAGCGCCTGCGCTGAGACGGTCGGCGCCGGTGCCGGTGCCTATGCGGGCAACCAGTTCGGCAAGGGCAGCGGCAAGACCGCCGCCACCGTCGGCGGTGCCGTCGGCGGCGCGTTGATCGGCCACGAGATCGCCAATTAGGCGATCCTATGACGGGTAGGCAGACGGCCGGTCAGGCGCCTTGGCGCGACCGGCCGTCGCCGCCCAGCAGATTGTCGAGCAGGATCAGCGCCACGCCGACCGTGATCGCGGCATCGGCGAGATTGAAGATGGCAAAGGACCAATTGCCGTAATAGACCTGGATGAAGTCGGTCACCTGGCCATTGACGACCCGGTCGATCAGATTGCCGACGGCGCCGCCGAGCACAATCGCCACGGCCGCGCCCAGCAGCCGCCGGTCCTGCGACAGGCGAGCGAGCCACCGCATCAGCACGGCGACGATGACGATGGCGAACAAGGCCAGCGGCCAGCGCTGCCAGCCGCCCGATAGCTGCAGGAAACTGAACGAGACGCCGGTATTGTAGGTCAGCAGGAAATTGAGCGACGGCAGGACCGCCACCGGGCGGAACGGCGGCAGGCGCTCGATCAGCAGAATCTTCGACAGCTGGTCGATCGCCACGACCAGGACCGTCAGCCAGAGCCAGCGCAGGCCGGTTCGCATCATCGAATAGTCCCCAAAACTAGAACGGACCCACGGTGTGGCCGTGACCGAGCGGCCCGTGGCCGCGGCCATAGCCGGGCGCCTGGCGGATGGCCTCGCGGACATAGTCGCGCGCCCGTACCGCCGCCTCGTCCAGCGGCCGGCCGGCGCCGAGGCCGGTGGCGAGCGCGGAGGCAAGCGTGCAGCCCGTGCCATGGGTATGGCGCGAGGCGATGCGCGGGGCGGAGAATACCCGGATGCCGGCATCGTCGATCAGAACGTCATGCACCGTCTCGCCCGGTAGATGGCCGCCCTTGAGCAGCACGGCCGCCGGACCCAGGCGCAGCAGTGCCTCGGCCGCGCGCTTCATGCCGTCGAGATCGCCGATCGCCTGCCCGAGCAAGGCTTCGGCTTCGGGCAGGTTCGGCGTCAGCACCGACGTGCGCGGCAGCAGCAGGCGCTTCAGGGCGTCGACCGCTTTGGCGTCGAGCAGGGCGGCGCCGCCCTTGGCGACCATGACCGGGTCGACCACGATCGGCACGCCCGCGGGCAATTCTTCCGTCACCGCCGCGATGATCTCGGCATCCTTGAGCATGCCGGTCTTGACCGCGTCCGCGCCCAGGTCGTCGAGCACGACGCGCATCTGGCGGCGCACGAAGCCGGCCGGCACGGCCAGCACCTCATGCACGCCCTCGGTGTTCTGCGCGGTCAGCGCCGTCACCGCGGTCATGCCGTAGCCACCGAGGGCCAGCACGGTCTTGAGATCGGCCTGCAGGCCGGCGCCGCCGCCGGAATCGGAGCCGGCGACGATCAGGATCCGGGGCGGCGCGCTCAATGGCGGGCCGGACCCGTGCTGCCGGCGGCCTCGGCGATCAGGCCGGCCAGCCCGTCGACGACGGCCATGACCAGCGCCTCGTCCTCGCCCTCCGCCATCACGCGGATGACCGGCTCCGTGCCCGACTTGCGCATGAGCAGGCGGCCGGTGCCGTTCAACTGCGCCTCGGCCTCGCGGATCGCGTCGACGATCTTCGGCATCTTCAAGGGCTCGCTGCCGGCCGCGAAGCGCACGCTCTTCAGGCGCTGGGGCAGCGGCGTGAAGATGCGGCCGACCGTGCTCAGCGGCGCATTGCGCTCGATCATGGCGGCCAGCACCTGGAGGGCGGCCAGCAACCCATCGCCGGTCGTGGAATGGTCGGTCAGGATGATGTGGCCCGACTGCTCGCCGCCGACGTTGAAGCCATGCTCGCGCATATGCTCGAACACGTAGCGGTCGCCGACGGCGGTGCGCGCGAGCCGGAGGCCGAGCCCGTCCAGGTAGCGCTCCAGCCCCAGGTTGGACATGACGGTGGCGACCAGGCCGCCGCCCTTGAGCGTGCCGGCGAAATGGGCGCGGCTCGCGATCAGGCCCATCAGTTGGTCGCCGTCGAGCAGGGCGCCGGTCTCGTCCGCGACCAGCAGCCGGTCGGCGTCGCCGTCGAGCGCGATCCCCAGATGGGCCTTGTGCTCGACCACGGCCCGCTGCATGGCGCTGGGCGCCATGGCGCCCGAGTCCCGGTTGATGTTGAAGCCGTCGGGCGACACGCCCAGCGGAATGACCTCGGCGCCCAGCTCATAGAGCACGCTGGGGGCGACCTTGTAGGCGGCGCCATGGGCGCAGTCGACGACGATGCGGATGCCGTCGAGCCGCATGCCGCGCGGCAGGGTGTTCTTGACCCACTCGATATAGCGGCCGCCATTGTCCTCGAGCCGGCGGGCGCGGCCGAGCTGGTCGGAGGGCGCCAGGTCGTCGCTGTTGCCGCTCGCGACCGAGGCCTCGATCGCCGCCTCGATCTCGTCGGACAGCTTCTGCCCGTCGGGCCCGAACAGCTTGATGCCATTGTCTTCGTACGGGTTATGGGAGGCCGAGATCATCACGCCCAGGTCCGCGCGCAGCGACCGGGTCAGCATGGCGACGGCCGGCGTCGGGATCGGGCCGGCCAGCACGCAATCCATGCCCATGGAAATGAAGCCGGCGGTCAGCGCCGGCTCCAGCATATAGCCCGACAGCCGGGTGTCCTTGCCGATCACCACCACATGGCGATGGCTGCCCCGGCGGAACTGGCGCGCCGCCGCGACGGCGACCTTGAGCGCGATGTCGGCCGTCATCGGCGCCTTGTTGGCCGTACCGCGGATGCCGTCCGTGCCGAAGAGTTTACGCGTCATCTTCCCATTCCCTCGGCTGATCGCCGATGCCTCTATACCAGAGCGCCCGGCCCGCGCGCGAGCCCGGAGCCCGGCTCCCAAAATCGCCTTTTAGCGGCCAAGCGGTCTCCAGATCCTTAAAAGCCCGGTGCCGGTCGGGCGCCCGCTTCGGCGATCGCCTCGGCGACCCGCACCGCCTGGACCGTTTCGTCCACGTCATGGACGCGGACAATCTGAGCCCCGCGGGCGATTCCGTCCAGCGTCGCCGCCAGCGACCCACCCAAGCGTTGCCGGGGGTCGGCGGTGCCGTCGATCTTGCCGATGAAGCTCTTGCGCGACACGCCCAGCAGGATGCCGGCCCCGAGCGCGTGGTAGAGCCCGAGGGCGGCCAGGATCTCGAGATTATGGGCGAGCGTCTTGCCGAAGCCGATGCCGGGATCGGTCAGGATCCCGGACCGGGGCACACCCGCCGCCTCGGCCGCCGCGACCCGCGCGTCCAGCCAGTCGAACACGTCGAGCGCGGCCATGTCATAGTGCGGGTGCGCCTGCATGGTCTGCGGTTCGCCCTGCATATGCATGAGGGCGACCGGCGCCTGGGCGGCCGCGGCGAGGTCGAGCGTGCCCGGCTGGGTCAGCGCCTGGATGTCGTTGAGAATGGTGGCGCCGGCCGCGAGCGCTGCGGCCATCACCGGCGCGCGCCGCGTGTCGACCGAGACCAGCGCCCCCGCCGCAACCAACCCGCGGATCACCGGCACGACCCGGTCGATCTCCTCCGCGACCGATACGGGCGCGGCGCCGGGCCGGGTCGACTCGCCGCCGACGTCGAGGATGGTTGCCCCGGCGGCGCGCAAGGCGAGGCCATGGGCGATCGCCGCCTCGGCCCCGTCATGCGCGCCGCCGTCGGAGAAGCTGTCGGGCGTCATATTGACGATGCCCATGACATGCGGCCGATCGAGGGCGAGGCCGGCCCAGGGCGCGCGCGCCGCCCGCAGCCGGTCGGCGAGCAGCCGCAGCCGCGCGGCGGCCGGATCGTCATTCGCCTCAAGCCAGGCGGATAGTTCCGAAACCGGAACGATTATGCTGTCGGCGCCGCCGGCAGGTCTGCGGATGAGAATTTGGGCGAGCGTGGCCGCGGCCCAGCCGCCGGCCAGGCGCCAGGCGAGGCCGGCGGCGACCGCGTCGGCGGCGACGGTGCCCGAAACGAAACCCTGAGGGCAGAGATAGAGCGTGGCGGGAGCCGCATCCCGGAATGAATCGAGGCCCCGTCTTGCGACGGGGCCTCGAAGCTCGGGGCGGCCGGCCGAGCTGGCCGGCATCATCAGCTGTTCGGCTGCGGCTCGGGTTCGAGGCCGCCGCCCGCCGGCTTGTCCTTGCGCCCACCGGCCGGCGGGATCGAGGACCGGCGCGGCGTCGGCCGGGCATCTTCCGTGTCGGCCAGGTCGCGCTCGATCTGGCCGCCGGCGATGATCTTGCGGCACTCGTCGCCGGACAGCGTCTCATATTCGAGCAGCGCACGGGCGAGCGCATGCAGCTCGTCGATGTGCTCCGTCAGCACCTTGCGCGCTTCCTGCTCGCCGGTTTCCACGATGCGGCGGATCTCGTCGTCGATCAGCTTCGCCGTCGCGTCCGACACGTTCTTGCGCTGGGTCACGGAATGGCCGAGGAACACCTCTTCCTCGTTCTCGCTGTAGCGGATACGGCCGAGCTTCTCGGACATGCCCCATTCGGTGACCATCCGCCGCGCGGTCGAGGTCGCCTGATGGATGTCGCTCGCGGCTCCGGTCGTCACGTTCTCCTCACCGAAGATGATCTGCTCGGCGACGCGGCCGCCGAAGGTGGAGGCAATACGCCCCTCGAGCTCCTTCAGCGACTGCGAGAGCTGGTCGCGTTCCGGCAGGTACCAGGTGACGCCCAGCGCGCGGCCGCGCGGAATGATCGTGACCTTGTGCAGCGGATGATGGATCGGCTGGTAGAGGGCGACCAGGGCATGACCGGCCTCGTGATAGGCGGTCAGTTCCTTTTCCTTGTCGGTCATGACCATGGAGCGGCGCTCCGCGCCGAGCATGACCTTGTCCTTGGCCTGCTCGAACTCGAGCATCGAGACAGAGCGCTTGCCCTTACGCGCCGCCATCAGCGCCGCCTCGTTGACGAGGTTGGCGAGATCGGCGCCGGAGAAGCCGGGCGTGCCGCGCGCCACGACCTTGGCCTCGACGTCGGCTGCCAGCGGCACCTTGCGCATATGGACCTTGAGGATCTTCTCGCGGCCCAGCACGTCCGGGTTCGGCACGACGACCTGGCGGTCGAAGCGGCCCGGGCGCAGCAGCGCCGGATCGAGCACGTCCGGACGGTTGGTCGCCGCGATCAGAATCACGCCCTCGTTCGCCTCGAAGCCGTCCATCTCGACCAGCAGCTGGTTCAGCGTCTGCTCGCGCTCGTCGTTGCCGCCGCCGAGACCGGCGCCGCGATGACGGCCGACCGCGTCGATTTCATCGATGAAGATGATGCAGGGCGCGTTCTTCTTGCCCTGCTCGAACATGTCGCGGACGCGGGACGCGCCGACGCCGACGAACATCTCGACGAAGTCGGAGCCCGAGATGGTGAAGAACGGCACGTTCGCCTCGCCGGCGATGGCGCGCGCCAGCAGGGTCTTGCCGGTGCCCGGCGGGCCGACCAGCAGGCAGCCCTTGGGGATCTTGCCGCCCAGGCGCTGGAACTTCTGCGGGTCCTTCAGGTACTCGACGATTTCCTCGAGATCCTGCTTCGCCTCGTCCACGCCGGCGACGTCGTCGAAGGTGATGCGGCCGACCTTCTCGGTCAGCAGCCGGGCGCGCGACTTGCCGAAGCCCATGGCCCGGCCGCCGCCGCCCTGCATCTGGCGCATGAAGAAGATCCAGACGCCGATCAGCAGCAGCATCGGGAACCAGTTGATCAGGATACCGAACAGCGACGGCACGTTGTCTTCGAGCGGGGCCGCCGTGATCCGGATATTCTTCTCGGTCAGATGGCTGACCAGGTTCGGGTCGTTCGGCGTATAGGTCGAGAAAGCCCGACCGTCCGTGTAATGGCCATTGACCGTCGCGCCCTGGATCGTGACGTCGGAGACCTGGCCCCGGTTCACGTCGTTCAGAAACTCGGAATAGGCGATACTGGTCTGCGGGCCATGGCTGGACGAGCTCTGGAACAGATTGAACAGCGCAACCAAAAGCAGCGCGATAATGATCCAGAGAGCCAGATTCTTCCCGAAATTATTCACGGTCGAGGCCTTTCGTTCCATCCGTCGACGTATTCTTACGCCACGGTACCATACCACCCACTGGAACCCACTCGTCCTGAACCGAAACTACGGCTCCGTTCGAGATCACATAAGTCGCGCCGTCGGCTAAACAACGGTAAATCCGCTGCCCGCCAACGACCGGGTCGGCCGGAACCGAACCACGGCGCCGATTTCGGCACCCGCGTGCATCCAACCGAGATGGGGGACACCCAGCAGAGTACCTTCCCGCCGGAAGGCGGGCAAGGACGGCCATACGCTTGACGGCAAATAGGGTGTCGGGAGCCCTTCCACAATCCCACGCATACGTGCCGCCCCCTCGAGCCCCAGGCCGCCGACACCGAAACCCCGCCCGTCGCACCCCGCCGGCACCTCGATCAAGAATCGGTGATCCCAGCAAATGGTTCCGCCGGCAGCGGGCAGCGCCACCGCCGGCGCCATGGCCGCCGGCTCGCGCAGGACCAGGATGCGGCCGCGCCACGGCATGAGCCGGCAGCCGCCGAGCGTCCGGCCGCGGCCGAGCGTGCCGGCGAGGAGCGCCGCCGCCGCCCGCTGCAGCCGGTCGAAGCGCGGCGGAAATTCGCCGCCGCCGATCGTGGTGACGACCGCAGCAAGCGCACGCAGGCCGATCTCGTCGGGCGCGGCCGCGAACGGCTGCGGATCGACGAGCGCGAAGCCGGCCGGATGCAACTCGACCCCGGCCAGCAGCACCCGCTCGACCAGCTGTTCCTGCGCGATCCGGGCGCGCGCCAGATGGCGGCTGGTCTCGGCCAGCCGCTCCGGCGTCAGCCCCGCCTCGGCGAACAGCGGCTCGCTGGTCCGCACCCGGACCCGGGCGAAGGCGAGATTGCGGTTGCTCGGATCCTCGATCCAATCCTGGCTAGAGGCGGCGAGCGTCGCCTTCAGCCGCGCGGACGGCACCGCCAGCAGCGGCCGCAACAGCCGGTGATGGCCGTCCTCGACGATCGGCGCCATGGCGGCGAGACCGGCGAGGCCGCTGCCGCGCCCGAGCCGCAGGATCAGGGTTTCGGCCTGGTCGTCCTGGTGATGGGCGGTCAGCAGATGCAGCCGGTTCTCCCGGCGGCACCAGTCGCCGAGCAGGCGGTAGCGCGCCGCCCGAGCCGTGGCCTGCAGGTCGCGGAGCGGGTAAGGCCCCTCCCACACCAGGATTTCGTGCCGGATGCCGCGTGCGGCGAGCCAGGCGCCGGTCTGGGCCGCCTCAACGGTGGAGTCCGGCCTGAGGCGATGATCGACGGTGAGGGCGGCAATGGCGCCGCCCCGCGCCCGCGCCCACCGGTCGGCGAGCAGGGCCAGCGCCAGGGAATCGGCGCCGCCGGAGACGGCGACCGCCAGTTCGGGCTCGGGCTCGAACGGACCGACCCGCGCCATGGCAGCGGCGAATTCGGCATCGCCGAGCGGCGCCTCGCGCGCTGCCTCGGACCCGGAGCCACGGAGCGGGGAGACCCGGCCGCGCTCCGCCATGGCGATCAGCAGCCCAGGCGCTGCTTTTCGCGGGTCGCCCGTTCCTTGTTGGCCGGCGCCAGATCGGGGAAATCCTTGCCGAGCTTGGCGAAGATGAGGCAGGCCTCCTGCTTGCGGCCGGTATTGCCGAGCGAGATGCCGAGCTTCAGCAGATTGTCCTGCGCCTTCGGGCTCTTGGGATAGACCTGGTAGCCCTTGGCGAAGGCGGCCGCCGCCGAATTATAGTCGTTGCGGACGAAGAAGGTCTCGCCCAGCCAATATTGCGCGTTGCCGGCAAGCTCGTCCTGCGGATGCTTCTGGACGAACTGGGTGAAGGCCGCTTCGGCCGCCGGGTAATCCTGGCTGCGCAGCAGGCCGAAGGCGTAGTTATACTGGTCGGTCGTCGAGCCGTTCGGCAGGGTTGCAGCCGGCTTGCCCGGTGGCGTCGCCGCGGCCGCCTTGCCGCCGCCGCCCGGGCTTGACAGGAACCCGCCGGTGCTGGGCGCCGCATCCATGTTGCCGGCCCCGCCGGGCGAGCCCGGCTTGCCGGATGCCGCGACCGGCCCGTCGGCGGCCTGGGCGCTCTGCCGGCCGGTGCTGGACGCGCCGCCGCCGTCAGGATGCTCGAGCGCCTGGAACCGCTGTTCGTCGTCCTGCTGCTGCCGGTCGAGCCGGGCCTTCAGTTCCGAGATGCCGTTCTGCACCTCTTCGACCTGGCCGGTCAGCACGCGCATCTGCTGCTCGAGCTGGTCCATGCGGATGTCGGCATTGAGCGCGGAGGAGCCATCACCGCTCGGCGCCACGCCCGGCGGCGCGCTCTGCGGCACTTCGTTGCGATAGAGCTGGCGCTGGACCTGGTTGAGATCGCGCTCCAACCGGTCGAGCCGGTCGCTGGTGGAACGATCCTGCGCCACGGCAGGGCCCGCGACCGGGACGACCGCAAGGCCGAGGAGAATTGCAAGACCGGAACAGAACTTGTGCATGAAGATCCCGCTACACCTACGGACGCCAACGCCGATCAGATACTTCATGTCGGCATGCCTTGTTCTCGTCAACGGCCGAGAGGGTCGGGCGTCGCGATTGGCGCGTCTAACGGCGCCCACCGTCTGATTTCCGCCACAGGCCGCGGTCCCGCCATGACGCCGAACCACCTGGGGCCATGACCAGACTATAGCCCCGAATCGGGCAAAAAAAGGGCGTCGGGATCCCGCTCACGCGAGCTCATCCCGACGCCCCATCTTTACCGCTTCAGAGGGCGGCACCGGGCCGCCGCTCGAGAACGGAGTATTAGTTAACGACCGTCACAGCGCGACGGTTCTGGGCATAGGCAGCCTCGTTGTTGCCAACGACGGCCGGACGCTCCTTGCCGTAGCTGATCGTCTGCAGGCGGCCGGCCGCGACGCCGAGAGCCACGAGGCCGTTCTTGGCCGAGGTCGCACGACGCTCGCCGAGGGCCAGGTTGTACTCACGCGTGCCGCGCTCGTCGCAATGGCCTTCGATCGTGAAGGTCGCCGACGGATACTTCTGCATGAAGGCGGCCTGGCGGGTCAGGATGGCCTTGGCTTCCGGCGAGATGTCCGACTTGTCGAAGGCGAACAGGACCCGATCACCAACCTGGGTCTTCAGCTCGTCGGCGATCGAGACGGCCGGGGCGGTCGGCGTGGTCGTCGCGGCAGTGCCGGCACCGGTGTTGGTGTTCGTCGGCGTCGTGTCGCAAGCGGCCAGGACAGTCATGGCGGCCATCAGGCCGAGGATTTGAATCCGCATTTTTGTGTTCCTTCAGCGTAACCAGATTCGGGAGAAGTCGGGACCTACCGGGTGGCAGCCTCGTACTGCGGCGCGAAAGCCGCCACCCACCGCGCGCGAACGGTTGGTGAAAACGGCCGGAATATACCGACGTTTTCCCATCCGTTCAAGGGGTTCTCACTGAAGTAGTGGCGACCAGGCCGGATCCGAACCATCCTGGGGCGTCACAACCTCACGTTCATTCTGGCCGGTCAAATCGACTGAATACAGCCGTGTCGAATCGCCGCGACCCGCGGCATCCGAAGGGTTTTGCTTGAAATACATCAGGACGCGGCCGTTGGGCGCCCACGTCGGTCCCTCAACCAAGAACCCGGTGGAAAGGATCCGTTCCCGCTGTCCGTCCGGTTGCATGACACCAATCGAAAAATTGCCGCCCTCCTGCTTGGTAAAGGCGATCAGGTCGCCGCGCGGCGACCACACGGGGGTTGCATAACGGCCGCTGCCGAAGCTGATTCGATGCTGGTTCGAGCCGTCGGCGTTCATGACATAGACCTGCTGCGTGCCGCCGCGATCGGACTCGAACGTGATCTGGCTGCCGTCGGGCGAATAGCTGGGCGAGGTGTCGATCGCGGCACTGGTCGTGATCTGGGTCACCTTGCGGGTCCGCAAGTCCTGCGTGTAGATCTGGGAATTGGCGCCCCCGGACAGGCTGAAGACGATCTTGTTGCCGTCCGGCGAAAACCGGGGCGCGAAGGTCATGCCCGGGAACTGGCCGAGCACTTCCTGCTGGCGCGTGTCGATATTGAACAGGAACACCTGCGGCACGCCCTGGGCATAGGACAGATAGGTGATTTCCTGCGACCCGGCCGCCGGCGAGAAGCGCGGCGTCAGCACCAGCGCGCGGCCGTCGGTCAGGATCTTATTGTTGAAGCCGTCCTGGTCCATGATCGCCAGGCGCTTGACCCGGCGCTGGGCCGGGCCGCTTTCGGCGATATAGACGACGCGGGTGTTGAAATAGCCCTGTTCGCCGGTGATGCGCTTGTAGATCTCATCGGCGATGATGTGCGAGATCTCGCGCCAGTTCTGCGCGATCGTGTTGTAGCTGAAGCCGGCAATCTGGGTACCGCCCAGCACGTCCCACAGCCGGAAATCGATCTTGAGCCGGCCGTCGGGCTGGGCCGTGACCGCGCCCGTGACCAGCGCCTGGGCGTTGATCAGTTTCCAGTCGGCAAAGCGCGGCGTGCCGGCCAGCGCCGCCGGATCCTGGATGAAGGCGCGCTGGTCGAGCGGCTTGAACAGGCCCGAGCGCTCGAGATCCGCCGAGACGACCTGGGTCACCTGGGCGCCGACCTGGCCGTCGTTGCCCTGGCCGAGGAAGTTCGGCAGCGCGATCGGCATCGGCTGCGGATTGCCCTTCGTGATGTCGAGCGTCAGGTCTGCCCGCGCCTCGGGCGCTGCGCAGACAAGGCCGCACAAAATCGCACCCAAGAAAAATGCGCAGCGGCCGCGGAAGGAAACGCGCCAAAAATCTCGTTTCATAGGAGGTCCCTTGGATCGAAATTGAGGGTCATATTCTTCCACTGGTCGAACTTGGCCGGCGGCACCTTGAGCGGTACGCAATTGGGATTGCGGACCGCGCGCACGGCGCTGTCGGCGGCGGACCGGAAAAATCCGTCGCTGTTGTATCGTCCCTGGTCGACAATCTGCACGGACTGCGGCGTACCGTCGGACGCCAGCTGAACACGCAGCGTGATGATCAGGTTCTTCGCGTCCTTGGCGCCCGCCGGCGGGCTCCAGCATTGTTCAATCTGCGCGATGATCGTGTCTTTTTCCGACGTCGACAGCTGCGCGCCCAGCGGCGCGTTCGGCTGTGCCGAGGCGGGCGCGGTCGCCACCTGCTTCTGCGGCTTCTGCGGCGTGTCCTGCTTTTCCTGCTGAACGGCCTTTGCCGTCAGGTTCTTCAGCAGATCGTCGACCTGCTGGTCCTGCTTGGTCTTGTCCGGCTTCGGCGGCGTCGGCTTTGCCTGCGGCTTCGGCGGCTCCGGCTTCGGCTCGGGCTTGGGCGGCTCGGGTTTCGGCGGTTCCGGCTTGGGCGGCTCCGGCTTCGGTTCCGGCGGCTTCGGCAAGGGCGCCGGGGCCGGCGGCGGCGGTGGAGGCGGCGGCGACGGCTTCGGCGGCTCGGGTGGTGGCGGCGGCGGCGGAGGTGACGGCGTCGCTTGCGCGGACGGCGGCGGCGACGGTGGCGGCGGCAGCGGGTCGGGCTTCGGCTCGGGCTTCACGGCCGGCACCGGCGGCGGCGGCGTGTCGAGCTCGGCCTTCTCGACCGGCTTCGGATTGCGCTGGGTCGCCCGGGTCAGTTCGGAAATATTGACGAGCTTGACCGCGATCGGCGTCTCCTCCGGCGGCGGCTCCTTCTTCAGGAAGTCGGGCAGTCCCAGCAGGATGACCAGGATGATCGCCGTGTGCAGCACGGCGGAGACGACCAGGCCCTCGCGCATTTCTTCGATGCGTGTCACGGGCGCACTCCGCCCGCAGCGTGGCCGGCATGGCCACCCCGTAGTCGCCTAACGCTTTGAAATTCAATGTCCATCATCGGTCGAACGCCAAGAGAGCCATCATATCACAACGGAATCATGGCTTCTTTGCAGGCGCCTTGCCGGCAGCGCCGCCGGATTGCGGCAATTCGGCGATGAGTGAAACCTTGGTGTAGCCGGCGGATGCGATGAGGCCCATGACCTCCATCACCCGGCCATAGTTGATCGCCTTGTCGCCGCGCACGTAGATCGTGGCGTCCTGATTATTCTCGGTGATCGCCTGCAGCTTCGGCAGCAGCGAGTCCGCGTCGATCGGCGTCTCCTGGACGTAGATCTGGCCCTGGGCGTTGACCGTGACGACGAGCGGCTCCTTCTGCTCGGTGATCGTCGGCGCCTGGGTCTTCGGCAGGTCGACCGGCACGCCCACGGTCAGGAGCGGGGCGGCGACCATGAACACGATCAGCAGCACCAGCATGACGTCGACCATCGGCGTCACGTTGATTTCCGACATCGGCCGCCGGCTGCCGCGCCCGTGGCGCCCGCGTCCGCCGCCGCCCATCAAAGCTCCGGCCATCGTGTCAGGCCTTCTCTTCGAGCTGGCGCGACAGGATCGCGCTGAATTCGGACGAGAAATTGTCGAGGCGGTTGCCGTAGCGGCCGAGGTCGGTCGTCAGCTTGTTGTAGCCGACGACGGCGGGAATGGCCGCGATCAGGCCCAAGGCGGTGGTGAACAGCGCCTCGGCGATGCCCGGCGCCACGACGGCGAGGCTGGTGTTCTTGGTCGCCGCGATCGATTCGAACGAGTTCATGATGCCCCAGACCGTGCCGAACAGCCCGACGAACGGGGCGGTCGAGCCGACGGTGGCGAGGAAGGACATGTAGCGCTCGGCCCGCTCCAGTTCGCGGCCGACCGTGACGTTCATCGCCTTCTCGATGCGCTCCTTGAGGCTCGCCTGCAGCGCGCCGACCACGACTAGGCCCTTGGCGGCGGATCGGCGCCATTCGAGCATGGCGGCGGCGAAGGTCGCCGACATCGGGTCGACCGGGCGCGTCCCGATGCGGTCATAGAGGTCCTCGATCGAGCCGCCGGACCAGAAGCTCTCCTCGAACGCGTCGGCGGCGCGGATCAGGCGCTTCACCTTCAACACCTTGTCGAAGATGATCGCCCAGCTCCAGAACGAGGCGGCGAGAAGCAGCACCATCACGCCCTTCACGATCAGATCCGCCTGCAGGAACAGGGAGATCATCGAGAGAGTTGGGGCGGCGGCCCCGCCAAGATTCACGGTGTCGACGGCTTGCATGGCTCTGGCGCGCTCACTTAGGAGGGGACGAGAAAGGGACGGATCGCGTCGGCGAGCGACGCGGGGATGCGGCCGGGACGCCCCGACGGCGTCAGCAGCACCAATTCGAGATCGAGGCCGACCAGCAGATCGGTCTCCTTCAGCACGGTCTGGCGCGCGGTCATGCGTGCACCCTTGAGATCGGCGAGCCGCGTCTCGACCACCAGCGCGTCGTCGAGCCGGGCCGGCCGGCGGAAATCGATCGTCGCCCGGCGCACGACCCAGCCGAGCCCGGTCTCGCTCAGCAGCCGGTCATGCTGCCAGCCGATGAGCCGCAGGCATTCGGAGCGCGCGCGCTCCGCAAAGCGCAGGTAATTCGCATGATAGACGATGCCGCCGGCATCCGTGTCTTCGTAATAGACCCGGATCGGGAAGCGATGGACGCCGGTGGTCACCGCACCGCTGGTCGGATCGAGGCTCAAGGCTCGACCTCCTCGTCCGCCGCTGCCAGCAGGTCGAGCTGCAGGCCGGCCGGGCGGACGACGGCCATGCCGATATGGCCGAACGCCTTGTCGGTCAGCAGCCGGCCGCGCGGCGTGCGCTGCAGGAAGCCCTGCTGGATCAGGTAGGGCTCGATCACGTCCTCGATCACGTCGCGCTGCTCCGACAGCACCGCCGCCATGGTGTCGACGCCGACCGGGCCGCCGGCGTAATGCTCGGCGATCGCCTGCAGGTAGCGCCGGTCCATGGCGTCGAGGCCGGAACGGTCGACCTCGAGCCGGCTCAGGGCCTTGTCGGCGGCGGCGGCATCGATCTGGTCGAGGCCGGCGACGGCCGCGAAGTCGCGCACCCGGCGCAAGAGCCGGCCGGCGACGCGCGGCGTGCCGCGCGCGCGGCGCGCGATCTCGGCGGCACCATCGGGTGCCAGCGCCATGGCGAGCAGGCGCGCGCCGCGCTGGATGATCTGTTCGAGCTCGTCCGGCTCGTAGAACTGCAGGCGGAGCGGAATGCCGAACCGTTCCCTGAGCGGCCGGGTGATGCGGCCCGAGCGGGTCGTGGCGCCGACCAGCGTGAACGGCGGCAGGTCGATGCGGATCGAGCGCGCGGCCGGCCCCTCGCCGATGATCAGGTCGAGCTGGAAATCCTCCATCGCCGGATAGAGCACTTCCTCGACCGCCGGCTGCAGCCGGTGGATCTCGTCGATGAACAGCACGTCGTGCGGCTGCAGGTTGGTCAGGAGCGCCGCAAGGTCGCCGGCGCGCTGGATGATCGGGCCGGAGGTCGCACGGAAGCCCGCGCCCATCTCGGCCGCCACGATCTGCGCCAGCGTCGTCTTGCCCAGGCCCGGCGGCCCGTGGAACAGCACATGGTCGAGCGCCTCACCGCGGCCCTTGGCGGCGGCGATGAACACGCGCAGGTTCTCGCGGACCTGACGCTGGCCGACGAAATCATCGAGCGACAGCGGCCGCATCGCGACCTCCGGCCGGTCGGCGGTGCCGCGCGCGGCGGCGACGATCCGATCGGGTTCGGGCGTCACGAGGCGATCTCTTTCAGGCCGGCGCGGATGAGGTCGGTGACGCCGGCACCATCACCCAGCTTGCGCTGGGCGGTCGCGACCGCGCCGAGCGCGTCCGGCCGGCGGTAGCCGAGATTGACCAGGGCCGAGATCGCGTCCTCGGCCGGACCGGTCAGGTCGTTCGCGACCGGCGGCACCGCCATCACCGTGCCGGTCGGCGCCACGGGCGCCAGGCCATGGGCCGCCGCCTTGTCCTTGAGTTCCGTCACCAGGCGCGCCGCGAGCTTCGGCCCGACGCCGTCGGCACGGGCGAGCGAGACCTTGTCCTGAGCCAGGATCGCCCGGGTCAGCTGTTCCGGCGCCAGCACCGACAGGATGGCGAGCGCCACCCGGCCGCCGACGCCCTGCACCGTGGTCAGCGTGCGGAACCAGTCGCGCTCGGCCCGGTCGATGAAGCCGAACAGGCCCCAGTGATCCTCGCGGATCTGCATCTCGGTCAAGAGCGACGCGGTCTCGCCCCGGCCCGGCAGGGCCGCCCGGGTGCGGGTCGAGACCATGATCTGATAGCCCACGCCCTGGACGTCGAGCATGACGCCGTCGAGCCCGACATCATCGACGAGACCGGTCAGCCGGACGATCATCATCGGCCCATCCCGGCGACGAGCCGGCGCGTCTCGGCATGATGCGCGTGGCAGATCGCGACGGCCAGCGCGTCGGCCGCGTCGGCCTGGGTCACGGCGGAGCCGGGCAGCAGGCGGCGTACCATCATCTGGATCTGCGCCTTGTCGGCATGGCCGGCACCGACCACGGTCTTCTTGATCAGGTTCGGCGAATATTCGGTGACGCGCAGCCCGCGCAGCGCCGGCGCCAGCATGACGACGCCGCGCGCCTGGCCGAGCTTCAGGGTCGAGGCCGGGTTCTTGTTGACGAAGGTCTCCTCAACCGCGGCCTCGTCCGGCGTCCATTCGTCCATGACCCGGTTCAGGCCGGCGAGCAGCTCGACCAGCCGGTCGGCCATGTCCCGCGTCTCGTCGGTCAGGACCACGCCCGCGGCGACGAAGCGCAGATGCTGCCCGGCCATGTCCACGATGCCCCAGCCGGTGCGGCGGAGGCCGGGATCGAGGCCGAGCAAGCGGCGCGAGGTCGGACCGGCGGTCATCGGATCTGTCGTCAGCCCTCGAGCTTCGCCATCAGGTCTTCGGGAATGTCGAAATTGGCATAGACGGTCTGGACGTCGTCATTGTCCTCGAGCACGTCCATCAGCTTGAACAGCGACTGGGCGACCTCCTCGTCACCGACCGGTGCGGTCGTCGCCGGGCGCCAGACCAACTTCGCCGACGAGGCGGCGCCGAAGGTCGCCTCGAGCGCGTCGCGCACGGCCGACAGGTCGTCGGGCGCGCAGAGCACGGCATGCTCCTCCTCGCCGCTCTCGACATCGTCGGCACCGGCCTCGATCGCCGCCTCGAGCATGGCATCGGCCGACGCCGTCGCGGCCGGATAGGTCACCTGGCCCAGGCGCTGGAACATGAAGCTGACGCTGTTGGTCTCGCCCAAGGCACCGCCGGCCTTGTTGAAGGCGGTGCGCACGTCGCTCGCGGTGCGATTGCGGTTGTCGGTCAGCGCCTCGACGATGAGGGCGACGCCGCCCGGGCCGTAGCCCTCGTAGCGCACTTCCTCATAATTGGTGCCGTCTTCGCCGCCGGCGCCGCGCTTGATCGCGCGATCGACCGTGTCCTTGGGCATGTTCGCCGCGCGCGCCGCGATCACCGCCGCGCGCAGGCGCGGATTGGCCGCCGGGTCGGGCAGGCCCGAGCGGGCGGCAACCGTCAATTCGCGAATGATCTTGGTGAAGACCTTCGCGCGCTTGGCGTCCTGCGCACCTTTGCGGTGCATGATATTCTTAAATTGGGAATGGCCAGCCATCGGGAGATCGACCCAACTAATGCAGAGTTATAGGTGGTAGATACCACATGTGGTGGCTAGCACCAGTAGCATCCGCGGTGATTAGCAGCCCAATATGGCGGGATTTGGGCCATGACCCGCGAGTATTTAGCGGGTCTGCCCTTCGCGCCGATAAAATGCGCCGAAGTTCAGGCCGGCCAGGCCGGCTGCAGGCGGCCGCCGATTCGAACCGGCGCCACGCGCTTGGCGAGGCCGGTGGCATCGTCGGTCTCGACGAACACGCCGCAGATCGTCGCCTCGCCCTCGGCCGGGGTCAGCCGCTCGCCCGGGGTCTTGCGCACGAAGCGGTGGATCGCCGCCTCCTTCTGCATGCCGATGACCGAATCATAGTCGCCGCACATGCCGGCGTCGGTCAGATACGCCGTGCCCTTGTTCAGAATCTGCGCGTCGGCGGTCGGCACATGGGAGTGGGTGCCGACGACGAGTGACGCGCGGCCGTCGAGGTAATGGCCGATCGCCATCTTCTCGCTGGTCGCCTCGCCATGGACGTCGACCAGCACGGCCGCGACATTGCCGCCCAGCTGCCGCCCGGCCAGCTCGCGATCGAGACAGGCGAACGGATCGTCGAGCGGATCCATGAACAACCGGCACATGACATTGATCACGACGATGCGGCGGCCGTCGGCCAGTTGGAAGGTGCGCGTGCCCTTGCCCGGCGTGCCGACCGGGAAATTCGCCGGACGCAGCAGGCGGGGATCGCTATCGATCGATCCCATCAGTTCTCGCTGGTCCCAGACATGGTTGCCGGTGGTGATGGCATCGACGCCGACCTCGTAGAGGCTCTTGGCGATCTTGTCGGTGATGCCGAAGCCGGCGGCCGCGTTCTCGCCGTTGACGACGACGAAATCGGCCGCCAGTTCGCCCTTGAGCCGCGGCATTTCCTTGATGACGGCTTCCCGGCCGGTCCGGCCCAGGATATCGCCCAAAAACAACAGACGCATCGGTGCTTCCCGTTCGACCGGTGCCTGGAACGGCGGCACCGGCGTTTCATGAATTCAGATAATGCCACGCTCGGTCAGAACCAGGTCGAGCCTTTCGTCATGGTCGCCGACCGGAACCTGGGCCACCTCCTGCGCGCCATAGGCGACGCCGACCGCCGTCACCGGCCCGGCCGCGCGCAAGCCGGCGAGCGTCCGGTCGTAGAAGCCGGCACCATAGCCCAGGCGATGGCGCTGCCGATCGAAGGCGAGCAGCGGCACCAGCAGCAGATCCGGCACCAGGTCGGGCTCGCTCTCGGCCGGATGGGCGGTGCCGAACGGCCCCTCGACCAGCGGCACGCCCGGCTGCCAGCGCCGGAAGATCAGCCTTTGCCCGCGCCCGACGACCACCGGCATCGCCAAGGCGGCGCCGGTGACCCCGGCGAGCGCCAGCATGAGCGGCCGCACGTCGATCTCGCTGCGGATCGACCAGAAGCCGGAGACGACTCGCGGCCGAAACGCCCGGAGCACGTCGAGGCCGTGACGGATCAGCCCGTCGGCGGCCCCTGCCCCGTCGAGGCCGTGAGCCGCGTCGCGCCGGGCGGCCGCGTCCTGGCGCAGGGCCGCCTTGGCCTGGCTGAGCGGGTCGGGCGCAGAAGGCATGGCGGGCTTTCACGGACGATCGGGGAGAAGTCTGAAGCGGAGCCGCACCGGCCGTTGGACTTGTCGCACCCTCGTGGCCTGCAGTGCAGGTGGGGACCATGTACCGAAACCACGGCTCCGGCAGGGACAGCCCCCGAGAGGTACTTTATGGCCCCGGGGTATGATCTTCCTGACGCACCGCGCAGCCCCGCTCCAGGCCTTAGAGGTAGTCCTGCTCGAGCTCCGCCGCAATGGCTTCGATGCGATCGGCCAAAGTTTCGAGCGCGGATGCCAGCACCGCCTCATGCGGCGCCTGCTGCGGCGCCAAGGGCGGGGGCGGCGGTGCTACCGGTGCCGGGGCGGCCGGCGTCAGCACCGGCTCCCGGCTGCCCTTGGCCACCGCGCTCTTCAGCTGGGTCAGCGCCTGGTCGGTATCGACCAGTTCGTCCGTGATCATCAGGCTGGCCATGACCAGCAGGCGCGCGTCGCCGACCTGGCCGACCGATTTCACCAGTTGGCCGACCTTCTGTTCGAGATAGGAGCCGAGGCGGGCGACATGCGCCTCCTGCCCTTCGTCGCAGGCGACGGAATAATTGCGGCCGTTGACGGTGACCTGAACCGAGCCCATCGCGCTCAACCCTCCAGCGCCGTCTTGATCAGGTCGATGGCGCCGTCGAGCCGTTCGGACACCCCCTCGGTATGGCGCGTCAGCTCGGCGAACTCGGCCTGGGCCGAGGCCAGTTCCCCGGCCATGCGCCGGCGCGTCTCGGAGCCGCGCCCCCGCTGTGCCGCCGCCGCCGCTTCGAGCCGGTCCACCGCGCGCGTCAAGCGCGCCGCCGCCGCCGCCAGATCCGCCATGCCGGAAAGTCCTCACGCCCATTCACGATACCGCAAAGAGCGTTAACCGCCGGGGCCTTTGCGGTCAATGGAAAGGCATGGGATCGCTCCGCCGGCGCCTATTTTCGATCGGCCGTCCAGTTCCTGCGCCTTTCAGCAGAACCGCCTTGCGCTCGCGCGTGTTGACCCAGGACGCGCTTGCGACGCAATGTGCGCGCGCTTTTCGAATGCCTCTTTGAAGATGCCGGCCCGCATCGCGCGGGCTCGGGCATTCCAGACACCCGAGAGACCGTCGCCCATGAGCTCGTCCGACACCACGACCAAGCCCGCCGACCTGACGCCGCTGAAGCAGGACCCGACCTATGGCCGCATGGCCAATGCGTTGCGGGCGCTCGCCATGGACGCGGTCGAGGCGGCGAAGTCGGGCCATCCCGGCATGCCGATGGGCATGGCCGACGCCGCGACCGCGCTGTTCGCCGAGCATCTGAAGTTCGACCCGAGCGATCCGCACTGGCCCGACCGCGACCGCTTCGTGCTGTCGGCCGGCCACGGCTCGATGCTGCTCTACGGGCTCCTGCACCTGACCGGCTATCCGGGCGTGACGCTGGACGAGATCAAGCATTTCCGCCAGCTCGGCCACATGACCGCCGGCCATCCGGAATATGGCCATATCGTCGGCGCCGAGACCACGACCGGCCCGCTCGGCCAGGGCATCTCGAACGCGGTCGGCATGGCCATGGCCGAGCGCCTGATGAACGCCCGGTTCGGCGACGAGCTGGTCGATCATTACACCTACGTCATCGCCGGCGACGGCTGCCTGATGGAGGGCATCAGCCACGAGGCGCTGTCGATCGCCGGCCATTACAAGCTCGGCAAGCTGATCGTGCTGTGGGACGACAATTCCATCTCGATCGACGGCGCGACCGATCTCGCCGTGTCCGACGACCAGAAGCTGCGGTTCGAGGCCCATGGCTGGCACGTGCAGCAGGTCGACGGCCAGGATCCGCATGCGGTCTCCAAGGCGATCGCCGCCGCCAAGGCGGTGACCACCAAGCCGTCCATGATCGCATGCAAGACCACGATCGGCCTGGGCGCGCCCAGCAAGGCCGGCACCGCCGGCTCGCACGGCGCGCCGCTCGGCACCAAGGAGATCGAGGGCGCCCGCATCAAGCTCAACTGGCCCTACGACGCGTTCGAGGTGCCGGACGACATTCGCGCCCAGTGGAAGGAAGTCGCCGCCAAGGGTGCCGCCCCCCACGCCGCCTGGCGCAAGCGCCATGCGGCCGCCGAGCCGGATCTGCGCGAGGCCTTCGACCGGCAGGTCGCCGGCGAGCTGACGCCGGGCTGGGAACAGGCGATCGTCGAGCTGGTCGCCAAGTTCGCCGCCGAAAAGCCCAAGATCGCGACCCGCCAGGCCTCGCAGCTGGTGCTCGACGCGCTGGCGCCGGTCCTGCCGGAACTCCTGGGCGGCTCGGCCGACCTCACCGGCTCGAACCTGACCAAGGCGAAGAGCCAGGCGACCGTCACGGCCGAGGATTTCTCCGGCGGCTACGTGCATTGGGGCGTGCGCGAGCACGGCATGGCCGCGGCCATGAACGGCATCGCGGTCCATGGCGGTCTCGTCCCCTACGGCGGCACGTTCCTGGTCTTCGCCGACTACAATCGGCCGGCGATCCGGCTCTCGGCGCTGATGGGCATCCGGGCCATCCATGTCATGACCCATGATTCGATCGGCCTCGGCGAGGACGGTCCGACCCATCAGCCGGTCGAGACGCTGGCCTCGCTCCGCGCCATTCCGAACCTGCTGGTGTTCCGCCCGGCCGACCCGATCGAGACGGCCGAGTGCTGGGCGCTGGCGCTGCAGCACAAGACGCGGCCCTCGGTGCTGGCGCTGTCGCGCCAGGGCATCCCGACCCTGCGCACCAGCGGGGCCGAGAACAGCTCGTCGCGCGGCGGCTATGTGCTGGCGCCGTCGTCCGGGCGGCGCAAGGCGACGATCCTGGCGAGCGGCACCGAGGTCTCGATCGCGATGGCCGCGCGCGAGAAGCTTGAGGCCGAGGGCATTCCGACCGCCGTCGTCTCGATGCCGTGCTGGGAATTGTTCGCCGAGCAGAGCCATGCCTACCGCACCGAGGTCCTGGGCGAGACCGACAACCGCATCGCCGTCGAGGCCGCGGTCGGCTTCGGCTGGGAGCGTTGGCTCGGCTTGAACGGCCGCTTCGTCGGCATGAAGGGCTTCGGCGCCTCGGGGCCGGCCGAAAAGCTCTATCAGCACTTTGGCATCACGGCCGAGGCCGTGGTCGCCGCCGCCAAGGAAGGCCTCTAATCAGCAACCGCCGCCGGAAACTCATTCCGGCGGCTTTTCGTTAGATCGAAGACAAGCCGGTACAGCAAACCGCCGGCGCTTTGCGGGAGAACAACATGGCAGTGAAGGTTGCAATCAACGGCTTCGGGCGCATCGGCCGCCTGGTGCTGCGCGCGATCATCGAGTCCGGCCGCACCGATATCGAGGTCGTCGGCATCAACGACCTGGGCGATGTCGCGACCAACGCGCACCTCCTCAGCTACGACAGCGTGCATGGCCGCCTCAAGACCGAGGTCACGACCGGCGAGGGCTGGATGGATGTCGGCCGCGGCAAGATCCGCGTCACCGCCGAGCGCGACCCGGCCAAGCTGCCGTGGGGCGAGCTGGGCGTCGACGTCGCACTGGAATGCACCGGCATCTTCACCAAGCGCGAAAGCGCCGCCAAGCATCTCGAAGCCGGCGCCAAGCGCGTGCTGGTCTCGGCCCCGGCCGACGGCGTCGACCTGACGGTCGTCATGGGCGTCAACGAGGACGCGCTGCGCAGCGAGCATCACGTCGTCTCGAACGCGTCCTGCACGACCAACTGCCTGGCGCCGGTCGCCTATGTGCTGAACCAGGCATTCGGCATCGAGCGCGGCTACATGACCACGATCCACGCCTATACCGGCGACCAGAACACGGTCGACACGCTGCACAAGGACCTGCGCCGCGCCCGCGCCGCAGCGCTCTCGATGATCCCGACCTCGACCGGTGCCGCCAAGGCCGTGGGCCTGGTGCTGCCGGCCCTGAAGGGCAAGCTCGACGGCACCTCGATCCGCGTGCCGACCGCGAACGTCTCGGTCATCGACCTGACCTTCGTCGCCGCGCGCGACACCTCGGTCGAAGAGATCAACGCGGCGGTCAAGGAAGCGGCCGGCTCGGCCCGGTTCAAGGGCATCCTCGGCACCAATTCGGCGCCGCTGGTCTCGATCGACTTCAACCACGATTCCCATTCGTCGACCTTCGACCTCACGCAGACGGTCGTGATGGACAAGCGCTTCTGCCGCGTCCTCAGCTGGTACGACAATGAGTGGGGCTTCTCGAACCGCATGGCCGACACGGCCGTCGCGATCGGCAAGCTGATCTGAGCCGGACCGGACGATGGCCGCCGGCGCCTACCCGCCTGCGATCATCGTCCATTCGCTCGCCCAGGCGCTCGTCGCGGCCGAGGCCGCGGCGGCGCTGGGCAAGCCCCTGACGCTCCGCAGTGCCGCCGGCGCCGGCGGCACGCTCGGCGTCGGCTGGTTCGCGAGCCTTCGCATGCTCCTGGCCGAACGCTATCCGGATCTCGATCTGATGCTGGTGCTCGATTGCGCCGACGAGGCCGGCACGGCGCTCGGCGCCTTGCGCCGGGGCCTGAAGGCCGTGCGGGTCGCGGTTCCGGCCGAGGCACGGGCGCGGCTCGCGGCCCTGGCGGAGGGCTATGGCGCGCGGCTCGACGCGGATGAGCGGCCATGCCTCGATCTTCTCGAAGGCGTCATGGAACAAGCCGATCTCGCCGCCCGTTGTCGGGACTGGCTCGTTGACCGAGACACGCCGTTGCGCTGAAGCGCCTGGCGGTTTACCACACGCTGGAATTCGCGGGCGGCCCGGGAATGGCCGCCCGTTCTTTGATTGGAGACACCGGATGTCGATTACCCCCCAAGTCAAAAAGATCCTCGACAATTACGAGAGCGACAATCCCGGTACCAAGGCCAACCTCGCCCGCATCCTGATGCAGGGCCGGCTCGGCGGCACGGGCAAGCTCGTCATTCTGCCGGTCGACCAGGGCTTCGAGCATGGCCCGGCGCGGTCCTTCGCGCCGAACCCGGCCGGCTACGACCCGCACTACCACCATTCGCTGGCGATCGAGGCCGGGCTCTCGGCCTATGCCACGCCGCTGGGCCAGCTCGAGGCCAGCGCCGGCACCTTCGCCGGCCAGATCCCGACCATCCTCAAGGTCAATTCGTCGAACAGCCTCGCGACCTCCAAGGACGCGCCGAGCCAGGCGATCACCGGCTCGGTCTCGGACGCGCTTCGGCTCGGCTGCTCGGCCATCGGCTTCACGATCTATCCGGGCTCGGACGCGCAGTTCGAGATGATGGAGCAGATCCGCGAGATGGCCGAAGAAGCGAAGGCCGTCGGCCTCGCCGTCGTCATCTGGTCCTATCCGCGCGGCGGCAACCTGTCGAAGCCGGGCGAGACGGCGATCGACATCTGCGCCTATGCCGCGCACATGGCGGCGCTGCTCGGCGCCCACATCATCAAGGTCAAGCCGCCGACGGACGTGCTCGAGCTGGCCGCGGCCAAGTCGGTCTATGAGAAGCAGAAGATCGACATCTCGACCCAGGCCAAGCGCTACGAGCATGTCGTGCAGGCCTGCTTCAACGGCCGCCGCATCGTCGTCTTCTCCGGCGGCGAGGCCAAGGACGTCGACAGCGTCGTGAACGAGGCGCGCGCCATCCGCGACGGCGGCGGCAACGGTTCGATCATCGGCCGCAACACGTTCCAGCGGCCGAAAGCCGAGGCGTTGGCGCTGCTCGACAAGCTCATCAACGTCTATCTCGGCAAGGACTGATGTCCGCCAGGGCTGAGCCGGCTTCCTGCCGGCTCTACCTCGTGACGCCGGAACGCCTCGAGCCCGCCGCCTTTGCTGATCAGCTGGCGGCGGCGCTCGACGGCGGCGACGTCGCGTCGGTCCAGCTGCGCCTGAAGAATGTCGACGACGACGCGATCAAGCGCGCCTGCGAGGTCCTTTTGCCGATCTCCACGTCGCGCGACGTGGCGTTCCTGCTGAACGACCGGCCGGACCTGGCGGCCGCCTGCGGCTGCGACGGCGTCCATGTCGGCCAGGGCGACACGCCCTATGCCGAGGCGCGCAAGAAGGTCGGACCCGACCGCATCGTCGGCGTCACCTGCCATGACAGCCGGCATCTGGCCATGGAGGCGGCGGAAGCGGGTGCCGACTATGTCGCGTTCGGCGCGTTCTATCCGACCCAGACCAAGCCGTCGAACTACCGACCGCAGCCCGAGCTGCTGCAATGGTGGAGCGAGTTCATGACCGTGCCGTCGGTCGCGATCGGCGGCATCACGCCCGCCAATTGCGCACCGCTGGTCAAGGCCGGCGCCGACTTCATCGCCGTGGTCAGCGCCGTCTGGCAGCACCCGGACGGCCCGGGTGCCGCGGTCAAGGCGTTCAACAAGGCGATCGCGGAAGCGCGGGAGTAACCTCCCGCCTTTTCTTTTCGTCATGGCCGGGCTTGACCCGGCCATCCACGCCTCGCCACCTGACCGCTCGTTCGGCATCGACCGCGTGGATCCTCGGGTCAAGCCCGAGGATGACGATCATTTGGCAATCTACCCCGCGAACCCCAGGCACACCGCGCCGACGGCGACCAGGCTGCAGCCGGCGAGCCGTCGGCCGGTCAGCCGCTCGCCCAGGAAGAAGCGGCCCATGAGTGCGGCCGCCAGCACGCTCGTCTCGCGCAAGGCCGAGACGGCGCCCATCGGCGCCACCGCGACGGCGACGATCACCAGCCCATAGGCGACGAGCGAGACCACGCCACCGGCCGCGGCCTTGGCCGTCTCGCGCGTCGCGATCGGCGGCAGGAACCGGCCGCGCTGGGTGCGATGGATCAGCATCATGGGCAGGCCGCCGAGCACGAACAGCCAGGCGGCATAGCCGGCCGGATCGCCCGAGACGCGCGCGCCCAGACCGTCCGTCACCGTATAGCCGGCGATGAACAGGCTGGTGAGGAACGCCGGCAGCAGCGCCGCGCGCCCGGTCTTGGCGCCGGCGAGCCCGAGGATCCCGACCGAGACCAGGCAAACGCCGAGGAGGGCCGCGACCGGCAGATGCTCGCCGACAAATATGGCAGCCGAGAGCGTTACCAGCAGCGGCGCTGCCCCGCGCGCCAGCGGATAGACCAGGCCCAGTTCGCCGTGGCGATAGGCCCAGACCAGCGCCAGGTTATAGCCGACATGGAGCACGGCCGAGATCAGCAGCATCGGCCACGCACCGGCGACCGGCACCCCCGCCATCACGGCCCAGGGCAATGCCGCGAGGCTGGCGCCGGCGCTCATCACCACCATGGCGGAGAACCGGTCGCCGCCGGCGCGCAGCATGGCATTCCAGCCGGCATGAAGCACGGCCGCCGCCAGTGCCAGCGCGATGGCGATTAGAGGGATCTCGGTCATGGCGCCGGGACGCTTCCTTCAGGTTCTTCGAGTTCGCGAGCGCGTCACGACGGCGTCTTGCTCCGTCTGGCTGGGCTCGGCCCTAATCTGGCAACGCAACGCCATTGTCACAAATGAGTAATATTGCCGGTTCGCGTGAGCTCTGATCATATGACGCCATGCGCACCCTGCCGCCGCTCAACGCGCTCCGCGCCTTCGAGGCCGCCGCCCGGCACCTGAGCTTCACCCGTGCCGCCGCCGAACTCCTTGTCACCCATGGGGCAGTGAGCCGTGCCGTCCGCGGCCTGGAGGATTGGCTCGGCACGCCGCTGTTCCGCCGCTTCAACCGGCGGGTCGAGCTGACCGACGAAGGCAGCCGCTATCTGGGCGAGATCGGCGCGGCGCTCGACCGGATCGCGCTGGCGAGCGAGCGTGCCAAGGGCTCGGCCACCCGGCGCGTGCTGCGCGTCAACAGCATCGCGACCTTCACCATCCGCTGGCTGATCCCGCGGCTTTCGGGCTTCCAGCAGCGCCATCCCGCGATCGAGGTGCGGCTCACCACGTCGAGCGAGCCGCCGCAGCATGTCGGCGAGGCGGCCGATCTCATCATCCGCGGCGGCCCGGACACGATCATAGGCTTCGATTGCGGCCGCTTTCTCGACGAGCAGCGGCTGCCGGTGCTGGCGCCGGGCCTGCGCGCGCGGCTGCCGCTCGAGCGACCGGCGGATCTCGTGCGCCACACGCTGCTGCATACCGCGAGCCTGCCCGAGCTCTGGCCCGACTGGCTGATCATGGCCGGCGCGGGCGACCTCAAGCCGGCGCAGGAGCTGACGCTCGAGCATTTCTACCTGACGATCCAGGGGGCGATCGACGGGCTGGGCGTTGCCATGGGCCCGACCGCGCTCGTCGCCGACGAGATCGAAGCCGGCCGCCTCGTCGCCCCCTTCCCGCACCTGGCCCTGCCGGCGCGCAGCTATTGTTGGTACCTGCCGACGGCCAAGCGCCATGATGCGGCCGCGACGGCCTTCCGCGACTGGCTCGTCGAGGCCGGCCGCAACTAATCCAGCGGCGCGCGGAAGGCCTCGTGGCAGGCGCCGCAGCCGACCCGGCCGACGGCGCCGAGCTCGGTCGCGGTTCCCGGCCGATCGCCGCGCTGGATCGCCGCCGCCAGCGCCTGGGCCTGGATCGCCAGCCGATCGGCGGTGCCGCGGAAGCGCTCGCCGTCGCTCCAGATCTCGGGCTTGGCGTGGGTCTTGACGTCGGGCAGGTCGGCGAGGCTCGTGCCGGCCGGAAACAGCTCCGGCAGGCGCCGGGCCGTCGCCTGGATCTCTTCGGCCGCCGCAAGGGCAGCCGGACCGTTGTCCTCGCCGTCGGCGAAATTCTTGATCAGGCGGATCTTCTTGCCGAAGCCCTGCATGGTCGCCTGGCGCTCGGCGACCACGGCGGCAACATCGGGCGCCGCCCAGGCGACGCCGAGGGAGAGGGCGGCCACGCTCAGGCACAGGAGCGGGCGCAAGGAAAATTCGGACATTCGATCGGTCTCTCTTCGGGACGCCGGCGCGGCGCCGGATGAGAGACCCGCCTCGATGCCGTCTTATGCCCGGCTCACTGCACCGGCGCCCACAGCACCTCGTCGATCGCGTCGGCATGGACCGCGAGCATGATCAGCCGGTCGAGGCCCAAGGCACTGCCGGCGGACGGCGGCATGCCGTGGGCGAGGGCGGCGAGGAAATCCTCGTCGATCGGATAGCGCTCGCCATAGAGCCGTTCCTTCAGGTCCATGTCGGCGACGAAGCGCTGGCGCTGGGTGACGGGATCGGTCAGCTCCCCAAAGGCGTTCGCCAGCTCGACGCCGCAGGCATAGAGCTCGAACCGCTCGGCCAGCCGCGGATCCTCCGGCTTCGGCCGGGCGAGCGCCGCCATGGAGATGGGATAGTCGGCGAGGAAGGTCGGCCGGCCCATGCCCAGATGCGGCTCGATCCGGTCGAGCATGATGCGGAAGAACAGGTCCTCCCAGCTGTCGCCCGAATGCGGCTTGATGCCGAGCGGCTTCGCGGCGTCCGCGAGCAAAGCCAGGTCGGGCGCCAGCGGGTCGGGCGCGGTCGCCAGCAGGTCGATGCCGCAATGGCGCTGGAATGCCTCCGGCACGGTCAGGACCTCGAACGGCTGGAACGGATCGGCCTCGTGGCCCTGCCAGCGCAAGGTCGTGGCCCCGGCGATCTCGGCGGCGCGGCGGACGAGCGCCTCGCAATCGGCCATGAGCGTCCGGTAGCCGTCATGGGCCCGGTACCATTCCAGCATGGTGAATTCGGGACTATGGCGCCCGGCCCGCTCGCCGTTGCGGAACACGTGGCCCATCTGGAAGATCTTGGGCAGGCCCGCGACCAGCAGCTTCTTCATGGTGAATTCGGGCGAGGTGTGCAGATAGCGCGGCAGCCGCTCGCCCTCCGGCCGGACCAACTCGGTCGCGAACGCAATCAGGTGCGGCTCCAGCCCCGGGCTCACCTGCAGCGCCGGCGTGTCGACCTCGAGAAAGCCCTCACCGGCGAACCAGGCCCTGAACCCGTCGACGATCCGCGCCCGTTTTTCCAGATGGGGCAAGCGCTTGGCGAAGGCGTCCGGGTGCCACCAGGGGGCGGTCACGGCCGCCCTCCCCGCGCCGGCCGGGTGGCACCCCTGCCCGGGCCGCAACGCCCCAACGGCGGTTCTGGCTTCCTTTGATGGCCGGTTGCTGCTAGGACACGCGCCATTCTGTCATTCCCCTCTCTTCGTTTAGCGGACTATCGAGCAGCCATGAAGATCGGTGCCAACGAAATCAAGCCCGGCGTCGTCCTCCAGCTTGAGGGCAAGCTGTTGGTCGTGCTGAAGCGCGATACGGTTCAGCCCGGCAAGGGCGGCGCCTTCGCGGCGGTCGAATTGCGGGATCTCAAGACCGGTACGAAGACCATCGAGCGGTTCCGCACGTCCGAGACGGTTGAGCGCGCGCATCTCGACGAAGTCGAGATGCAGTTCCTGTTCATGGAAGGCGACAATGCCACGTTCATGGACCAGGAGAGCTACGAGCAGCACCAGATCCCGCGCGAGCTGATCGGCGACCCGGCCGACTTCCTCAAGGACGGCATGGTCGTGACCGTGAAGCTGTTCGAGGGCACGCCGCTGTCGTGCGACCTGCCGCAGACGGTGACCATGGAGCTGGTCGAGGCCGATCCGGTCGTGAAGGGCCAGACCGCATCCTCGTCCTACAAGCCCGGCAAGCTCGAGAACGGGCGCCGCATCCTGGTTCCGCCGCATCTCGAGCAGGGCACCCGGATCGTCGTGAACACGGCGGACGGCACCTACCTCGAGCGGGCGAAGGACTAAGTCCATGGCGGTCCGTTCCGCCGTCATCAACGTCATGGCCGCGGCCGCCCGCAAGGCGGGCCGCGGGCTGATCCGCGACTTCGGCGAAGTCGAAAACCTCCAGGTCTCGCAGAAGGGCCCGTCGGACTTCGTCTCGACCGCCGATCTCAAGGCCGAGAAGACGCTCCGGGCCGAGCTCGAGAAGGCTCGCCCCGGCTACGGCTTCCTCATGGAGGAGAGCGCGGAGACGATCGGCGACGGCCGCCATCGCTGGATCGTCGACCCGCTCGACGGCACGCTGAATTTCCTGCACGGCATCCCGCATTTCGCCATCTCGGTGGCGCTGGAGCGCGAGGGCGAGATCATCGCCGGCGTCGTCTACGAGCCGCTCCGGGATGAAGAATATTGGGCCGAGAAGGGCTCGGGCGCGTTCGTCAGCGACCGCCGCATTCGCGTCTCCGGCCGCCGCGACCTGGGCCAAGCGGTCATCGCCACCGGCATGCCGTTCCGCGGCAAGGAAGCCCACCCGGGCTACATGCGGACCCTGAACGCCGTCATGGCCGAGACCGCCGGCGTCCGTCGCTTCGGCGCGGCCGCACTCGACCTGGCATATGTCGCGGCCGGCCGCTTCGACGGCTTCTGGGAATTCGGCCTGAAGCCGTGGGACATGGCCGCGGGCCTGCTGCTGGTCAAGGAAGCCGGCGGCTATTGCAGCGAGCCGGACGGCTCCGGCCACGACATGCTGGCGAGCGGCAACGTGCTGGCCGCCAACGACCATCTGCATCTGCCGCTCGGTCGGCTGATGCGCCAGGCGCTGAAGTAGCCTCACCACCGAAAATTCCGGGCACGCAATGACGCAAGCGGCATAAATCCGCCTGCGTCATTGTTCTGCCACAACTCTGTCTGTACCCTCGCCGAGGAATCGTCGCGCGAGGCGTTGGTCTTCGCGTAGAGGTCCCGTCCATCCTCCAACGAACGGATCCGCCGCCCGTGTCCCGTCCGCAACGCTATCTTCTGCGCATGGCCCTGTTCGTGGTGATCGTGGCCGCCATCGTGGTCGCGCTCTCGCCGGTGCTCGCCCCCGCCTTCGAGGCAAACCTGGCGCTGAACAGCATCATCGCGACGATCCTGCTGATCGGCATCTTCTACATTTTCCGCCAGGTCTGGATGCTGAACCCCGAGGTCGCCTGGATCGAGAATTTCCGCAAGAACGACCGCGCCATCCTGTCGGGCGACCTGCCCCGGCTGATGTCGCCGATGGCGAACATGCTGGGCGAGCGGACGGGCCGGCGCCTGTCGCTGTCGCCGGTCTCGATGCGCACGCTCTTGGACGGCATCGCGGCCCGGCTCGACGAACAGCGCGAGACCTCGCGCTACCTGATCGGCACGCTGGTGTTCAT